>Ga0222749_10000241_pt1 | contig 35027 bp, 28 predicted proteins | sample IncBWH2Mmetat_FD_197234 | JGI IMG/M metagenome (GOLD analysis project Ga0222749, IMG submission 197234) | Metatranscriptome of lab incubated forest soil microbial communities from Barre Woods Harvard Forest LTER site, Petersham... | ecosystem: Environmental > Terrestrial > Soil > Temperate... | reverse complement strand
TGCTGTAATCCTGCACCAATCCTCCGACACACCGTCGTGGCAATCGGTCTCCCTCAAACCGGTTGCGGACTGCCCAGTCTTCCAGATCAAGCCGCCAGAGTATGTGACTCCACAAATCGTAGATTTTGTGCGCGCGAAATTGGGCATCTGCACAGTCTCAGACCATCCCTAGCGACTATGCCTAACTTGTCACCCTGAGGCACGCGTCGTTTTGCAGGCCGAAGGACCTACGTACTCTGCCGCCAGCACCGACGCCGGCAGCGATTGCACAGGTACTTCGCTTCGATCAAGGCGACAGGGTCGATGGAACCGCAAACACGCCCGACAACTGGCCACTGAGAACTGAGAACTGAGAACTGAGAACTGAGAACTGAGAACTGAGAACTGAGAACTGAGAACTGCTTCCCGCTCTTTGCTATTCTTCCAATGTGCGCCAAATCCACGCCAGCGCCTGGCTTCTCGCACTCCTGTCGGCGATCGTGCAGGTCGTAATTTTTCCACTGCCCGGTGTCTACATCCTTTCCTGGTTCGCCATCGCACCGTTGCTGATTGCATTGCTGCGCGCACGCCCCGCCGGTGAGTTGGAAGTTGCCGGCTCGGTCCGCCTGGAACCGGCCACGCCGTGGCAGGGATTTCTTCTGGGCTATCTCTCCGGCGTCATCTGGTACGCGGGAACCTGCTACTGGATCTACGACACCATGCGCCAATACGGCGGCCTGAGCGCGCCGATGGCGCTCATCGCCCTGTTTCTTTTTTGTTGTTATCTCGGCTTGTATCACGGAGTCTTCGGACTAGTCGTGAGTTTGCTCGCCCGTCCGCGCGACCATCGCCGAGCGCTGGTGCTGGCTCCGTTCCTCTGGGTCGCCATCGAACTGGCGCGAACCCGGATCAGCGGATTTCCCTGGACCCTGCTCGGCATCTCGCAGGTCGATAACGTCGCGCTCTGCCGCATCGCCGGTTTCACAGGCGTGTACGGAATTTCTTTCGAAATCGTGCTGGTCAACGTCGCGATTGCAGCCGCATTTCTGATCCCCCGACCGAAACGCGGCATGATGTTTGCCGCTGCTCTTGCCGCCGCCGCAGTGTTGCAATCGGGCAGGCTCGTCGAAGCTCCACCCGCAAAGGCCGACCACGCCGCATTGCTCGTACAAGAAAACATCCCGGTCGCCGCCGATTGGACTCCCACGCAACTCGAGCAGACGCTCCGCGAACTGGCCGACCTCACAGTCAACTCTGCCACGCGCAACCCGGGGACAAAAGTCGATCTGGTCGTCTGGCCTGAATCCCCCGCACCATTTTTCACAAACGATGCGAACTTCCGAGCAATCGTCAGCGACATGGCTCGCAAGACCGGCGCCTCGATCGTCGTCGGTGCGATCGGGAGCGATGCAGCTCATCCCAACGATGAGGGACCATTGTTCAACTCTGCCGCACTTGTCAGCCCGCAGGGCGACTGGACGGCCCGCTACGACAAGGTCCACCTGGTCCCCTTCGGCGAATATCTTCCGTTTCCGAGCCTGTTCTCGTTTGCGGGAGGCTTAACCAAGGAAGTCGGCCAGTTCGAGCGTGGCAAGTCGCGGCAGCCCTTGAACGCCGGCGGCGAGCAACTAGGCATCTTCATCTGCTACGAGTCGATCTTTCCCGATGAAGTCCGCCAATCCGCCGATCTTGGCGCGCAAGGGTTCGTGAACATTTCCAACGACGGCTGGTATGGCGACAGCGGCGCCTACGCCCAGCACCTGAATCAGACCCGCATGCGCGCCATTGAGAACGACCGCTGGTTGCTCAGCGCCACCGACACCGGCGTCACCGCTGTGATCGATCCCTGGGGACGTCTCGCGGCCCGCATCCCTCGCAAAGAGCGGACCGCGCTCGTCGCACCGTATGCCCTCAATCCGGTCACCACGTTCTATACCCGCCACGGCGACTGGTTCGCTTTTGCGTGTGCGATAATTTTGATTGGAGCGCTCGTCGAGCGTTTCACGTCCACAAAACGCAAGAAGGCTGACAAATCCGCATGAATCAAGAGTTAGAACAGGAATACGAGAAGTTGAGCAAGAAAGCCCACGATCTCCGGGAGTATCTTTGACGCGGAGAAGGTCCGTCCGCAGCTAGCCGAAATTGAAAAGCAGGCTTCCGACCCGAATCTCTGGTCGAATCCGCAGCGCTCGCAGCAAGTCATGCGCGAGAAGAAGCGCCTGGAGCACGTGCTCACGACCGACGCCGACCTGGGGCGCCGCGCCGACGACATCAAAGCTTACTTCGACCTCGCGAAAGAAGGCGAAAACGTCGATGCCGACCTGCAGCGCGAAATCACCTCTCTCCGCGAGCTGATCGACAAACTGGAAACCGAAACGCTGCTCTCCGGTGAAAACGACGCGCGCAATGCCATCGTGACCATCCATCCCGGCGCCGGCGGCACTGAGTCGCAAGACTGGGCCGACATGCTCCTGCGCATGTACTTGCGATGGGCCGAGCGCCAGGGCTTTGAAACCGTCCTCTATGATTACCAGCCGGGCGAAGAAGCCGGATTGAAGTCGGCGACGTTCGCTGTCAACGGCGACTACGCTTTCGGCCTGCTGCAGGGCGAGATCGGTGTCCACCGCCTGGTCCGCATTTCCCCGTTCGATCAGGCCAAGCGCCGGCACACTTCGTTCGCCAGTGTGTTCGTGTCCCCCGAAATCGACGACAGCATCGAAATCGTAATCAAGCCGGAAGACATCCGCATCGATACTTACCGCTCGAGCGGCAAGGGTGGACAGCACGTCAATACAACCGATTCTGCCGTGCGCATCACGCACATTGCCACCGGCCTGGTGGCCAATTGCCAGAACGAGCGCTCGCAGCACAAGAACAAAGAGCGTGCCATGAGTATGCTGCGCTCCAAGCTCTACGAATTTGAAATGGAGAAGAAGCGCGCCGCCACGAAGAAGATTGAAGATTCGAAGCTGGATATCGAGTTCGGATCGCAGATCCGCTCCTACGTGCTGCAGCCGTACCGCATGATCAAAGACCACCGAACGAAAACGGAAGTCGGCGACGTCGATCGCGTGCTCGACGGAGACCTGCAGCCGTTCATCCGCGCTTACCTGTTGGCACGCCGGGGAGAGAAACAGTGATCGTACTTTGTCATCCTGAGCGGAGCACGGTTGAGCGAAGCGAAGCCGTGCGTAGTCGAAGGATCCCTACTTCCGCAGATACGGTGTAGCTCGTAGGGATCCTTCGACTGCGCGGATTTCGCATAAGACGCGAAATCCGCTTCGCTCAGGATGACAAGTCTTGAGTTGCATCGAAAGAGTGGCATGCCCAAATCTGCACAGCCTCGAAAGCATTCCATAAAGCTAGGCCCGCGTTTCCAGCGAGCCTTTCAGTTCGTGGCCGAGAAGCACTCCGGCCAGACTCGCAAGGCTTCCACTATTCCCTACATCGCGCATCTGATGGGCGTCGCATCCCTCGTACTGGAAGCTGGAGGCGACGAAGATCTCGCCATCGCCGCCCTGCTGCACGACGTCGTAGAGGACTGCGGCGGCGCTCCGATGCTGAAGGAAGTCCGCCGCCGCTTCGGCAAACGAGTCGCCGAAGTAGTCGATGGCTGCACCGACGCTTATGAAGTCCCCAAGCCGCCATGGCGCGAGCGAAAGGAGAGTTACATCCGCCGCTTGAAGAAGGAAAGCGCCGACACGCGCCTGGTATCCGCCGCCGATAAGCTGAACAACGTGCGCTCCATTCTCGGCGACTATCGCGTCGTGGGCGAATCTGTCTGGTCACGGTTCAATGGCCGGCGTGAGGGCACTCTTTGGTACTATCGGACGTTGCGGGACGAATTTCTAAGGCGCGACAAAAACCGTATTACGCGCGACTTCGATCTTGCGGTGCGCGAATTGGAGTCGCTCACCGGATGCGCCCCGACTGTGGATCCTTCACCCGAGGAATGAATCATGGCGCGCACGATTGATCAAATCCGCGCTTCCAAGCTGCCGTCGAACATGATGCAGTTCGCCGCGCGCGGCGCTCTGCAGGTTCCGCCGGCGGAGAATATTGAAATCCTCGTTTACCTCGCCCTGCACAACAAAGTCTTCGGTGAACTGGCCCGCATGACGCTTGCCGGATGGGACGAAAAAGCCTGTCTGGCGGCCGTTTCTGACCCTCAAACGAATCGGGAAGTGCTGGACTATTTCATCTCGCCCGACAACGTTCGTCCCAAATTGCTGCCCGCGTTGCTCGAGAATCCGTCAGTCCCCGAGACGCAAATCGTAAAGCTCGCGATGTCGGCCATGCGTGACACAGTTGAAATCATGCTGAAGAGCAAGCGCGCGTTATCGCTGCCCCGAGTAATGAATACGCTGTCGTCTAGTCCGTACCTGAGAAAAGAGGAGGCCGCACAGCTCCGGTCTAAGCCCTCTGACCCGGTCGCCCAGCCGAGTGCTCCGGCTCCCGCGGCAGAAGCTTCGGCTGTTGCGCAGCCGAGCCCTGCCGCTTCCGTGGCCGAAGCCGTGAGCGCGCCACCTTTGCCTTCCGAAGGCGATCACGCCGCTGCCTCTGACGGGCACGATGAGGCCGTTACCGCCTACATGAAAGACCATGCCGCCGACATTGCGGCGGAGAGCGACAAACCTTTTCAGCCAATCGGCGGAGTGGTTGAATTGCTGGGCCAGGATTACTTCCCGGTGGTCGACTCGGCAGAGATTTCCGCGCCGCCAGAACCTGGCTCGCCAGCCAGCAGCACAGCTGCAGAACCGGCGGCCCCGAAACCGGCCGCCAAACCGCCGGGCGAACCGAAGCGCGAGAATACGCTGCAGAAGATTAATCGACTTGACGTCAAGGGCCGCATCCAGCTCGCGCTCAAAGGCAGCAAAGAAGAGCGCTCGATCCTGATCCGCGATGGCACTAAGGTTGTGGCCTTCGCCGTGCTCGAGGCACCCAAACTCTCCGATGGCGAAGTCGAGAAATTCGCCAGCCAGAAAAATGTGCTCGAGACGGTGTTGCGTCAGATCACGCTCAAACGCCGCTTTATGAAAAATTACATCGTCATCCGCAACCTCTGCGCGAACCCTCGAACCCCGCTCGATCTAGGCCTTGGCCTCATGAAAAATCTTCTGATCCAGGACTTAAAAAATATTTCGGCGAACAAGGAAGTATCAGAGACAATTCGCAAGCTGGCATTGAAGATGTACAAGCAGAAGCTGGACGAAGCCAACAAAAAATAGATCTGGAGGAATTGTGGCCACGTCGCCCGAATCCGATCCTATTGCCGATCTTCTGCAGCGATCCAAAACAATCGCAGTGGTCGGCATCTCCTGCAATCCTATGCGTCCGAGCCACGGCGTTTCTGCCTACATGCAGAGCCACGGATACCACATCATTCCTGTGAATCCGAACATTACAGAATGCCTGGGTGAGAAAGCTTACGCCTCGCTGCTCGATGTGCCGGAGAAGATCGACATCGTGGATATCTTCCGCCGCCCTGAATTCGTCGAGGAGGTTGTCGATCAGGCGATCCAGTTAAAGGTGCCAGCCGTCTGGATGCAGGAAGAGGTCGTCCACGAAAAAGTCGCCGCCAAGGCACGCCAGGCTGGGATTTTCGTGGTGATGGACCGCTGCATCCTGAAGGAACACCGCAAGCGGTTTCGGTAAACTCAGTTTCCAACCGCAATAAACACAGCGCTCGCATCGTCCCGCACGCCTGCGCCGTTCGCGAACGACCGCACCTCATCCACGAGACTTACCGCAGATGCACCCGGCTTCACGGCGTGTTCGGCAAGCCGGCACGCGCCATATTCTTCTTCCTTCCCGTTTTCGGCTTCCGTGATTCCGTCGCTGTAGAAAATCAACTTCGATTCATTGGAAAGCGAAATCATGGTTTCAGAGTAGTCACCGCAGCCCAGGCCCAGCGGCAAGCCGCGCTCCACCTCGAGGAAATGCTCGCCGTCTCCATCGATGAAGAGCGGGCGCAAATGTCCCGCGTTGGCGAACACTACTGTGCGCGCTGCCGGGTCGAGCACGGCATACACCATGGTCACGAATTTTCCGGCAGGGAAGTCGTCGACCAGCAGCTCGTTCAGCCGGGTCAGTACTTCACCCGGGGAGCAACACGCTTCAGCGAGCGATCGCAGCATCCCGCGCGTCGCCGACATCAGTAGTGCTGCCGCAGTTCCTTTGCCTGAGACATCCGCGAGCACGATGCCCCATCGACCATCTGGAAACGGAATGAAATCATACCAGTCGCCGCCGACGGCACGAGCTGGCACACTGAGTCCCGAAATTGCGAACCCGGGAATGTACGGTGAACTCTTCGGCAATAGCGCCTGCTGAATCGCCCGCGCTTCCTGTGCGTCACGATCCATGGCTGCGCGCTCGGCGCGTTCCATTTGAAATCGCCGCGCATTGTGAATGGCGATCGCAACGTGATCGCAGAGCGCCTGAAGAATTCTCAGTTTTGGACGTGGGAACGCATCCAGTTCCGGGTGTGACGCCGTGAACACTCCGACCAACCGGTCGCCCACACAGAGAGGAATGCCAACTTCAGAGAGAGTATCGTTTTCGCAGCCAATGTAGTACTTGTCCTTGCGAACATCGGGAGCGTAGTGCATGCGCACCGCGGCGGCGACATGTCCCACGATGCCTTCCTGGCCGATCTTCAGACGATGCCCCTTGCCATGCAGCGTGCAGCCGCGCACCGAGGCCATGACCATCTCATGCCGCTCTTCGTCATGCAGGAAGACGCTGGCTTCCACACATCCAAACCAGGTTGCGACATCGTTCACAATGCTGTCGATAACTTGATCAAGGTCGAGTATCGAAGTGATGGTCTGCGCGATCTTCTGCACACGCTGGAGTTCTTCGACAAGATCGTCGGGTACAGGCCGAATTACAAATTCGTTGCCGGCGAGACTGGGTAACGCAGCCATAGCGACCTGTCCTTATGGGATGTTGATTACACGAATAACACTGCTTAAAAGATGACCGAGGCAGGCGCTACGATTCTTTCTTTTGCCCGCTTGAGGCGTTCGGATTCGCCTGCAAACGCTGGCGTTTGATCTCTTCCATGCGCTCACGAATCCGCTTTTCGATGCCTTCATTTGTCGGCTGATAGTACACACGACCGCGCAGGTTATCAGGCAGGCACTGCATATCGGCGACTTTGGATTCGAGGTCGTGGGCGTACTGGTAGCCCTTGCCGTAACCCAGCCCTTTCATCAAACGGGTAGGAGCATTTCGCAAATGCAACGGCACCGGCTCCGCCGCCGTAGCCTCGACATCCCCCTGCACACTCCCATATGCGGCGTACAGGGCATTCGACTTCGGCGCGACCGACAGATACACGACGGCCTGCGCCAACGCAAGATTTCCCTCCGGCATGCCGATGAAATCGACCGCGTCTCGCGCCGCCATGCACAGCGAAAGCGCATTCGGATCCGCCAGTCCGATATCTTCGACCGCCATCCGTACCACCCGCCGCGCAACATAAAGAGGATCCTCCCCGGCTTCGAGCATCCGTCCCAGCCAGTACAACGCTGCATCCGGATCGCTGTTGCGCACCGACTTATGCAGCGCCGAAATCAGGTTGTAATGCTCTTCACCAGTCTTGTCGTACAGCAGAACGCGCCTCTGCAGCGCGTCGTGAACAATCGCATCGGTAATCTCCCCCGAGTCGGGTGCCCCACTTCTCCCTGATGTTGGGAGAAGCAGGGATTTTGCAAGTCCACCGGCAACTTTCAAAACGTTGTAAGCGCTCCGCGCGTCGCCGCTCGTATAGCTGGCAATCTTCTTGAGCACGTCGTCGGATGCACTCAGATTCATCTCACCCAGCCCGCGCTCACGGTCGGTAAGAGCCCGTCGCAACAGCAGGACGATCTGTTCCTCCGTGAGCGGTTGCAGCACGTAAACCCGGCATCGCGAAAGCAGCGCTGAGTTGATTTCAAACGACGGATTTTCGGTGGTCGCCCCAATCAGTCGAATGTTCCCCTTCTCCACATGCGGAAGAAATGCATCCTGCTGCGCCTTGTTGAAGCGATGAATCTCATCAATGAACACGATAGTGCGCGTCCCGTACTGCCGCGCGCGCTCCGCATCGGCCATGACCTGCTTGATCTCTTTGATCCCGGCCAGAACCGCGGAGAATTCAATGAACTCCGCCTTGGTCATGTTGGCGATGATCTTGGCGAGAGTAGTTTTTCCGGTACCCGGCGGTCCCCAGAAGATCAGCGAACCAGAGTCATCGCGCTCAATCTGCACCCGCAGCGGTTTCCCCGGCCCGATCAGATGCTCCTGCCCCACATACTCGTCCAAAGTACGCGGCCGCATGCGATCCGCCAGCGGCCGCGTAGTGTCGGCCGCCCCGGCATTCGGAATAGGCTGAAACAGGCTCATAGAAGCTCTTCTCCTCAGCTTAACGCATAAGGGACGGAGATTTCCTTCGTGAACCTTCGTGTCCTTCGTGGTTATTGGGTTTTAGCTTTAGTCCGCGAACACCCGCGACCCATTCACGAACCGCAGTTCGGGAGCCGCTGGAAGCACCCCGAGTTCCGCAGCGTACCGATAAAAAAGCTGCAGTCCTCCCAGGCACCCCGCATCGAGCTGGTAATGGATACTTTCGGTCAAATAGCTGCGGACATCTGACTCGTGAAGTCCCACACGCGGCGCCCATTCACGAGATATTGCGTCAATATTCTCCGGTTTCAGCCCGTGATCCCGTGACTCCCGAAACACAGCCGCCAGATCCAGCCCGGGATCAGCCTCCCGCAGTGCGTCGCCTCGAACCGCCCAGAATGCGAATACGAACGGCTTGCCCGTGTATCGAATCCATTCCTCGGCCAGATCCAGCGTGTGATAGAGCCGGCGGTCGACTTGAAGCGCAGGGTCCCCAATCACCAATGCAGCGTCGCAGCTGTCGAGCATCTTCTCGATGTCGGGCTCCATCGGCGTGAACGTTCTGCCGCCGCCCAGCCATTTCTCAAACAGAATCTTTGTCAGCACCACCGAGGTCATCGAAGACGTATCCAGCGCCACCGTCCGCACCAGTTCAACTGGAATCTGACTGACCAGCAAGATCGATCGCACCGCTCGGCGCGAGGCGATAGCCACGTCGGGAAGTATCTGCAGCCCCGGAATTGATGCGTACGCCGCCGCCGGAATGATCCCGATATCGCCGGTCCCCTCGGCTAACGCGCGAGCGCATGAGGAAGGCAAGGTGTAGGAAATCTCGAAGGGGTGGGTGCCATGCTCGAAATCCCACATCAAAGGGGCGGTATTCAGGTAGGAAATGGCGGAAATGCGCAAACGTCTCATTCGGAAGTTTCGAATCGGGACTCTTTCCATAATATTAACAAACGATTGTGACGTCTGACCTTGACAGCCTTCTCCGCCGAAACGGTATAGTCCGCTCGGAGCCCTATTTGTGTCTAAAACAGCCGTCTCACCGGCAACTACCCATACATTGCAATGGCTCGCCCTGTCGCTCACTTCCGTCCTCGGTCCTACGAAAGCCCGAAAGCTGGCCGAACATTTCGGATCGTCGGAGGCCGTCTTCCGTGCCTCGCTAACCGAGTTGGAGAGCACCGGCATTCAGGCGGTCTCGGCCCAATCCATCGCGACAGGAAAGTCGATGGAATTGGCTCGCGAGGAAATGGCGCGCGCAGCCGACGCGGGCGTCACCGTCGTCTCGGTCGCAGATGCTGCCTATCCACCGCGCCTGAAAAAAATCTACGATGCTCCCGCTATCCTTTATGTGCGCGGTGACGCCGAGCTCCTAACCAAGCCCGGCATTGCCGTGGTGGGAACTCGTTATCCGACTCCCTACGGCTCGGGGATGGCGGAGCGCCTGGCCTGCGATCTCGCCGCGCAAGGCTTGGTCATTATTAGTGGCATGGCCCGTGGCGTCGATACGGCCAGCCATCGCGGCGCGATCTCCGCCAAGGGCAAAACGCTAGCCGTGTTCGGGACCGGCGTCGATGTCATCTATCCCAAAGAGAACTCGCGCCTCTCCGAACAGATTCTCGCGCTGGGCGGAGCGCTCATTTCCGAATTTCCGCTAGGGGCTTTCGCTGCGCCGCAAAACTTTCCGATCGCAACCGCATCCTCAGCGGCATGTCGGTCGGCGTGCTGGTGGTGGAAGCCGCCGAATATTCGGCACGCGCATCACCGCACGCTTCGCACTCGAACAGAATCGCGACGTCTTTGCCGTGCCTGGCAACGTCACCAACAAGAATTCCTGGGGACCGAACACACTCATTAAACAGGGCGCCAAGCTGGTGGCGACCTGGGAAGACGTGTGGGAGGATCTCCCGACAGAAGTACGACTTGCGTTGACCCCGCCCGCCTCCCCTGAATCCCAAGCCTCGTCTGCTGCATCTCTATTTCCGGACGACGGCTTCCTCCTCACGAAAAGCTCCTTCTGAGCCTGCTGAAAGCTGACGAAGCCACGCACATCGACGAACTCGTCGAGAAGCTGGAATCGCAAATGTCTCCCTCGGAAATCTTCGCCGCCCTGTTCGAGCCTGAGCTTACTGGGAAGGTAAGCCAGATGCCGGGGAAGAATTTTGTGAAGAGCTTCTAGGGGGCTCTCAGCTGTCAGCTATCAGCTCTCAGAACTTAGCTCCGGAGCAGGTGGAAATTGCAGAGTTTCAAGAATCTCAGGGTATGGGAAAAGCTCATCGACTGACGCTCGATGTATACCGATCAACGAAGTCCTTCCCACGTGAAGAAATCTATGGCTCGACGAGCCAGATGCGGCGGTCGTCCTCGTCGATTGGGGCGAACATTGCCGAGGGCTCATGCCGGAAGGGCGACAATGATTTCGCCCGCTTTCTGCAAATGGCTATGGGTTCAGCGAGCGATTTGGAGTATCACATTCTTCTCGCTCATGATCTCGGAGTGCTGAAAACGTTGGACTAATGAGCGCCTTTCCGCAGAAGCGGTCGAGGTAGAACGAATGCTTGCATCGCTCCTGCAAAAGCTGAGAGCTGAGAGCTGATGGCTAAGAGCTTTCTTCCCGTAACTTGTTCCCCGCTTGACATTCGTGCTAGCTTCAAAAAACGCACCAAACAGAACCGAGGATCCATTGTCAAAAGGTTTAGTCATTGTCGAATCGCCGGCCAAGGCGAAAACTATCCAGAAATATCTGGGGAAGGGCTTCTCTGTCGAAGCCTCGCTGGGGCACGTCAAGGATTTGCCCAAGAGCACTCTCGGTGTCGATATTAATAATGATTTCGAGACCGACTACGTTGTCATTCCCGGCAAAGAAAAAGTCGTCGCCAAGCTGAAGAAGCTGGCGGCCTCGGCGGACTCCATCTATCTCGCGCCTGACCCGGACCGAGAAGGTGAAGCCATCGCCGCTCATCTGGCTTTCGAACTGGTTGAGGACGGCGGGAAAAAGAAGAAAGCTGCAAAGAAGGCAAAATCAAAGACGGGTGAGCCCGAGCCCCCTCCCCGCATTCAGCGCGTGACCTTCAACGAAATTACCAAGCGAGCCGTGCAGGCGGCCTTCGAACATCCACGAGCGATCGACCAGAATCTGGTGGACGCGCAGCAGGCCCGCCGTGTACTCGACCGGCTCGTCGGCTATCAGGTCTCTCCTCTTTTATGGGACAAGGTGCGTCGTGGCCTCTCCGCCGGACGTGTGCAGACCGTCGCGCTTCGCCTGATCGTCGAACGCGAACGCGAGATCAAGGCGTTCGAGAAAAAAGAATATTGGACGATCGACGCTCATCTCGCTGCCAGCAAGCCTCCAGCGTTTGACGCCCGCTTTGTGGGTAAGGGCGAGGAGAAGGTTGAAGTCACCAATGGCGAAGATGCGGAAAAGATCCGTGCTGCTCTTGAAAAAGCAGACTGGATCGTCCGCTCCGTCGACAAGAAAGAGCGCCGCCGCAATGCCGCGCCTCCGTTCACAACCAGTAAGTTGCAACAGGATTCTTCCCGCAAGCTCCGCTTCAGCGTGAAGCGCACCATGATGATTGCGCAGCGCCTCTATGAAGGTGTGGAACTCGGCGAAGAAGGCTCGGTCGGCCTCATCACCTACATGCGTACCGACTCGACCCGCGTCGCGCCCGAAGCCATCGCGGAAGTGCGCGAGTATGTTGGCAAGGAATACGGCCAAACTTATCTGCCACAGACGCCGAACACGTTTAAGGAGAAGAAGGATTCGCAAGGGGCTCACGAAGCCATCCGTCCAACGTCGGCCATGCGCCATCCCGACCAGATCAAGCAGTACTTAAAAGAAGATGAATTCAAAGTCTACAAACTGATTTGGCAGCGCTTTGTGGCTTCGCAGATCAATCCCGCTGTATTCGACCAGACCACGGTCGACATCGATGCCAAAAACGGTAGTGACACATTCTGGTTCCGCGTGACCGGCTCAGTCCTCAAGTTCGACGGCTTCCTCAGAGTCTACGAAGAGTCCAAGGAAGGCAAAGACGAAGAGGACGAGGAACTGAAGCACAAACTGCCCGCGCTCGAAGCCGGACAGAGGCTCACACTCCGCGAACTGAAGCCCGAGCAGCACTTCACCGAACCCCCACCGCGTTTCAACGAAGCGTCACTGGTCAAGGAACTCGAAGAACGCGGTATCGGGCGCCCCTCCACGTACGCCGCGATTCTCACCACCATTCAAGAGCGGCAGTACGTGCAAAAAATCGGTGGCAAGTTTGTTCCCACCGAGATCGGATTAGTCGTCACCGATCTCCTGGTCGAAAATTTCCGCGACATTTTCGATCTGCAGTACACCGCCCGTCTGGAAGAAGAACTCGACGAGATCGAAGAGGGCAAGGAGAAGTGGCAAGACGCGATGTCGGATTTCTACAAGAAGTTCCAGAAGGATCTCAAATATGCCGAAAAGCATATGGAGAACATCAAGCGGATGGAGAAGCCCACCGACGAGAAGTGCGAAAAGTGTGGCGCGCCGCTGGTGATCAAGTGGGGCAAGCACGGATCCTTCTACGCCTGCAGCACCTACGATAAAGACGATCCGAACACCTGTACGTTCACGAAAGAAAATCCGATTAACCTGCCCGATCTCGACTCCGCCGACATGCAGGAGACCGGTGCCGCGGAAGAATATTGCGAGAACTGCGGCCGCGTCATGGTCCTGAAGCGCGGGCGCTTCGGCCAGTTCATGGCTTGCACGGGATATCCCGATTGCAAGACCACGCGCCGCCTCGATCAAGGCAAGAAAGTCCCTGACATTCCGCTCGACGAGCTTTGCCCCAAGTGCGGACGGAACATGATGATTCGCCACGGCCGTTACGGCGAGTTCACCACCTGCAGCGGATATCCCGAGTGCAAGTACGTCAAGCAGAACTACATCGGGGTGAAGTGTCCCGACTGCAAAGACGGTGACCTGGTCGAAAAGCGCGCCCGGAAGGGCAACACCTTCTACGGATGCTCGAATTACCCGAAGTGCAAATTCACTTCGGCCCACAAGCCGATTGCCGAGAAGTGCCCCAGTTGCGGCAGCGAATATCTGGTCGAGAAGAATCTGAAAGCCGGCCCGGTGATCGCCTGTCCGAACAAGGAGTGCGACTACGAGCGCGCCGCTCCGCCGCTTCCGCCGAGTCCTGAGGCCTCAGCGTCAACGAGCGCGTAATAGCAGTGATCAATGAGCAGTGAGCGTTGAGCAATGAGCAAACGCCCTGGCTTGCGACTCATTGCTCGTAGCTCGTCGCTCATAGCTCACTGCTGAAATCACAAACCACAAAGGACACGAAGGAACACGAAGTAGTTTCCTTCGTGAACCTTCGTGCCCTTCGTGGTTATCGCATTTCTCACTGCGCATTGCTCATTCCTCATCGCTCCAATTACAATCCACACCATTCCCGGAGGAATGCATGCCCAAGAAACCAACCGTAGCCGACGCTCAGCTGATTGTGCAACTCTATGACCTGCGGCGCGAGGCCGAAATGCGCAAGGCCCGCAGCTGGTGGGCAGGAGAATTCTTCCCGCAAGGTGCCGACGACTTCCTCAAAGTTGCCTGGGCCATGGGCACCCAGGAAAACAACTGGCTGCGCCAGGTGGGCGGCTATTGGGGAATGGTCACATCGTTCGTGAACAACGGCGTCCTGAATGAACAGTTATTTCTAGCTCCGGGATTCAGCGGCGAACTGTTTCTGATCTATGCAAAAATCCATCCTTTCATGAAGGACCTGCGCCAGAAACTCAACGATCCGAATGCCTTCAAAGACGTCGAGACCGCCGTCACCCATACAAAATGGGGCCGTGACCGCCTCCAGTTCATGATCAAGCGCGTCGAAACCATGCGCGAGAAACGAAAGGCCAACTCCTAGCTTGTAGCCTCTAACTTCTATAACAGTCTTCTACCTACCCGGGTGTGCAGCAATGTCCGAACCTGTGTCCCAAATCTTGAAAAGGCGCGCCTTCAGGCGCGCCACGCGTTCCTCCAAAAAGTTAGGCTTCAGGCCTTCAGAAAGATGGCTCAGCGCTCATTGCTCATTGCTCATAGCTTCCAGCTCGCTTCTGTTATCCTAGTCGGCTGTGCGGATGATCTGGTGGTTCCTGATCCTGGGCGTCAGTACGCTGGTAGTAGTGTGTGTCGCGATTGCTTTATACGTGCATCTTCGACGCCATTTGCAGAAGACGCACGACGCTCACGACGGAACCTTGAGTAAAACCGACCACCGCGTGGAACACTGATTGGCTGCAGCGGGAGACTCATTTATGACAAGGTCGGCTGTTGAAGCTCTGCGCACTCCGCAAGAGCGCGCAATCGATACCTTATGGCAGGTCGCGCTCATCGTGGGTGGAAGTTTGTTCGTGGCAGTGTTTGCCCACTGGGGCTCCATCTCACTGATGCCTGTGACCCCAGTGCCCCTGACGGTGCAGAATTTCGCCGTATTACTGGTTGGTCTACTTCTTGGAAGCCGGCGGGGTTTCGCCGCTCTCACGCTCTATCTGGTCGAAGGCATGGCGGGATTTCCCGTCTTCAGTCCCGCGGGCGCAGGTGGAGTTGCTCAGTTGTTTGGAGGAGTCACCGGCGGATTCTTGCTGGCGTATCCCTTGGTTGCTTTCGTCGCCGGCTACATCTTCGAACGGGGGTCCAAGACCTTCGCGCGCGCTGCCCTTGCAGGGATCGCCGCCGAGGCCGTGCTCTTCGCCGGAGGGCTAAGCTGGTTGTACGTTTTCACGCACTCGCTGGCGAAGGCCGCATATCTGGGCCTGTATTGGTTCGTCGTCGCAGAAGTGATCAAGGTGATGTTGGCCGCCGGAATCGCAGCCCGCTGGCGTCGGACACAGTGATTCTGTGAGTGAAGATGGATCGCGCTGCGACTCAGATTCTTTAAGGAGAGCGCGGTTCGAGCGTTCTCAGGCAAGCCGCAAAGCGGCGCAAGAATAAAGCCCACGGCGCGAGCCGTGGGAGCCAGGTTCGGCTCGATCAACAAGCCCCGAAGGGCGAAAGAAAAGCTTGTAGACGGGAATGACGCTTGATTCTGTTCACCTCCAGCCGCGAAGCGGCGGCACGTGAAAGCCCGGCGCGGAAGTGACGGGAGCAGACCAACGAATAGATTACAAGTCCCCTAGGGACGGCCCAGGCGTGACGCAGGAGTCCATAACAAAATGCCCCCCGTATCCGACACTGAAAAAACAATGAGCTCCGCCGCCGACCTCCGCGAAATCACGGTCGCCCACAGCCCCGACTCCGATGACGCGTTCATGTTTTACGCGTTGGCCACGCACAAAATCCGCACCCCGGGCCTGCGTTTCACCCACACGCTTTGCGACATCCAGACGCTCAATCAGAAGGCGAAGGAAGGCGTCTATGATGTCAGCGCGATTTCTTTCCACGCCTATCCCTACGTGCAGGACAAATACGCGTTGATGGCGTGCGGAGGCAGTGTCGGCGAGGGATACGGCCCCATGATCGTCTCGCCGCGCCCGTTTTCGCAGAATGAAGTTAAGACCAAGCGCATCGCGGTCCCGGGTACTCTGACCACCGCCTACCTCGCGCTTCACCTGTTCGCTCCCGGCGTCGAGACCGACGTTGTCCCCTTCGACCAGATCATCCCGCAGGTTTTGGAAGGGAAGTACGAAGCGGGCCTGATCATTCATGAAGGCCAGTTGACCTACGACAAGTCAGGCTTGCACCGCATCGTCGACCTCGGCAAGTGGTGGCAGAAGGTTACCGGATTGCCGCTTCCTCTCGGCGGCAACGCGATCCGCCGTGCGCTCGGCCCGCAACTCATGCCTGCCGTCACGCAGGCTCTGCGCGACAGCATCCAGTATGGACTCGATCATCGCGAAGAAGCCCTGGCCTACGCGATGCAATTCGCCCGCGATCTCGACACCGCCTCCGCCGATAAGTTCGTTGGCATGTACGTCAACGAGCGCACCCTCGACTATGGTGCAGACGGCCGCGAAGCCGTCCGCCGCCTTCTCGACATGGGCCACAAAGCCGGCATCATCGGCCCCGAAGCGCGCGTGGATTGGGTGTAGCGAGTTACGAGCCCCGAGCCTCGAGCCATGAGCAATCTCTTACACTGACCGCCTCGTTTGGGAACCGATCCTGTTTGGTCAAGGCTGCAACCTTCGGTACTCTGAATTGCTCGTGGCTCGCCGCTCGAAGCTCGTAGCTTTTATGCAAACCCTCCTCATCGACGCCGACGACACCCTCTGGGAAAACAACGTCTACTTCGAGCGCGCGATCGCTCGTTTCATTTCCTTCCTCAACCATCACGAGTTCGCGCCTGAGCAGGTCCGCGAGGTGCTCAATGATGTCGAGCGCGAATGCATCGTCAAACACGGATACGGCCTCCACAGCTTTGCCCACGCTCTCGTCGATACATTCGAACGCCTGAGTCCCGTAGCTGTCACTCCTGATCTTCACGAACAAGTCCTCGGATTCACGCGCATCATCGAGAACCACGATATTGAATTTCTTCCCGAAGTCCCAGAGACCCTGGAGTATCTTTCGCAAAGACATCGCCTGATCCTCGTCACGAAAGGCGCATATGCTGAGCAGTCAGGGAAAGTAGAGCGCTCAGGAGTGACGAAGTATTTCGCAGCCACAGAAATCGTGGCCGAGAAGAATGCCGAGATTTACGCGCAGATTGCCGCGAAGTACAAATGCAGCCACGATTCCACTTGGATGATCGGCAACAGTCCCAAGTCCGACATCAATCCGGCCTTGGCCGCAGGCCTCCACGCGATCTTCGTCCCCCACGGCGACACGTGGATACTGGAACACGAAGAAGTAAACCCGGCCCCCGCGGGCCAAGAGCTCCTGATAGTAGGCCGCTTCGCCGAACTCCGCGACCACTTCTGAGGAGCTGACCCCAAGGGTACCCCCACCCTTGTTGCTTTTTTTTGCGACAGGGCGAGGATTTTGATTTTCGGATCGTGTGGCGACAGCCGCCTCGGCTGTCTCGCGAAGGCGAAGCCAAGCGGCGTTCTTGCCCAAAGCCGGCTGCGCAAATCTAATCGTGGTGCAAACCTGGGGGCCGAGGCCAACCGCTCAAAAATCGGCACCATCCCAACCCCAAACTCCCGCGCAAGCCGCGACCATTCAACCTGCCGAGGATTCCCCACAACCACCCGTCCCCCCAACTTCACGCGTAGCCGACGATTCAACCGCTCCAGCTCCCGCCTCAAATCGCCCACAACCAGCGACTCGCAAGCAGCGTTATAAATACCGTGCGCCGCCCGCTGCGCTTGCAACAGCTTCAAAAACATCTCCGCCACTTCCTCCACGTGAACCAGCAGAATCCTCTCCGATTCCGCATAAGGAATCTCAATCTCCGCCGGTGTAGCCGTCCCCGGGTGCTCGAAGATCTCGCTCCTCCAAGCCGACGTCGCGGATCGCGCCCCTGCACCCACAACCCGCCCGATTCGAAGGCTCACGAACTCCAAACCGTGCGCCTGCCGGTACACGTCTCCTAACTGCTCGACATACAACTTCGCAGCGCCATACAAATCCTCGGGCGCGGCTCGATCCATCTCGGTCACGGCCTCCTCCGCCGGACAAGTCCCATAAACGCTAAGAGAACTCCCGAAGATGAATCGCCGCACGCCAAACTGCCTCGCCATTTCCAGCAACTTGAGGCTGCCTTCGACGTTGACCTGCGTAGCCCGAGCAGGCTCGCGCTGTGCCATGGTCGGCAGGATCGCCGCCAGATGCACGATCGCCGCAATCGGCCGGGTATGGAACAACGATCGCAGCTGCTTCCGTTCGGTAATATCGATCGCAATCTCCCGGCCCAATGAAAAATGGCCGGTACCGGCTGCCGCCGCTTCTGGCTGATCCAAAGCCAGCACCGAATAACCTGAACGCTGTAAAAGTTTTCGCACGGCGAGCCCGATGAATCCGCGACCGCCGGTCACCAGCACTGAGTTGGAAGGCGTCTCCATCAGTCAGCAGGAATCATCTCGGTTACTTTCATCTCAGTTACTATCGCATCAAACTAACCAACACCGCTCCTCTCGCGCTCGCTATTCTCCGCATGCTACCCTCATTCTGCTCTGCGATCTGGCTCCCACTTCGTCGGTGGCGATTCAGACCAATAATCTAAGACGGTTGCTGCACACGGTCGAGGCGCTTTCCGAACTCGGGCCGGCCCTAACGGCCGAGCGCGAGTTCTCGGAAACCTCGCGCCTCATGCTGTCTGCGGTCATGGAGGCAGCGGGCGCGCGCGAAGGCGCGCTGTTTTTGTTTAGCGACAAGCCCGCCGTCCTGACATCCTCAACTGCCTTGGGATTCGCTCTCATGCCGGATCCCGCCTTCATTCCTCTGCTTCCGAAACACGTACACGCCCTCACCGCGGCGCGCGGGCCCATCGTTCTGAACTCGTCGACCTACTCGGTTTTCCTGAGTTCGAATGGCAACGTTGCTCCCGAACTTTTCAAGTGCCTCGCCCCACTGAAAGCCGGAGGACGTCTTGCCGGCGTCATCGGCCTTGGCCGCCGTCCCGGCGAGGCGCTCTACGAAGACGCCGAACTCGACGCCCTCGAACTCCTCTGCAGCTACGTCGCGCTTGCGGTTCAGAATCACGCCCTGACGCAGACGATCGCGCAGCGCGTTTCTGAGAACTTGCGGCTCATGGCCTCCCTGCATGGCTTCTACGACAATGCGCTCGAGGCTTTCGCCACCGCCATTGACGTCAAGCATGTCAACATTCATGGACACTCCCTGCGCGTTGGCCGCTACGCCGCTGCCATCGGAGATGCCATGGGCATGGACCCCAACGACGTCGCCGCCCTGCGCAGCGCTGGGTATCTGCACGATATCGGAAAAGTTGCCGTCGACCGCCGCCTCTTCGGCAAAACCAGCGCGCTCGATCCCGATGAATTTCGCGAGATGGCCGATCACACCACGGTCGGCCACCAGATCGTCCGAAGCGTTACGTTCCCCTGGCCCAGGATTCCTGAGACCGTACGCTGGCATCACGAACGCAGTGATGGATCTGGTTATCCCGATCAGCTCACGCAGGAAGAAGTGCCAATCTCGGTTCGCATCATCGGGGTCGCCGACTCATTCGACGCCATGACCAGCGCCCGCCCCTACCGCGGTCCTTTGTCGATCGGAAGCGCGCTCAGCGATCTCGTGCGCCTGTCGCCGGAGAAGTTCGATCCCAACATCGTCCAGGCGCTGCTGATTCAGGTCCGTCGCGATGCCGTCGGCAGCAGCCGGGTACCGCTGCTCGAAGGCACGTCAGTCAACATCGCAGCCACCGACATCGACCATCTGGCTGCGACCCTGCAATACAAAGTTTCCCGCGGCAAGATCATCTCCATATAGCCACAAGGGTGCCCCACTCTTGTCCTGCCGTTCTTTGGCGGGACAGGGTGGGGTTTTTGACTTTCGTTCACCAGTCGATACTTCGCCGCAAACCCCGTACTTACAAGCGATTGCAGTCCAACAAGAACCACCCGCGCCAGCAACTTTTTCCCCCGTCCGGGTTCATAATCAAAGAAGTCTCATCTTTCCGGGGAGTCTCGATGCGACCCAGCCTGACTCGCGTAGCGCTGTCACTTCTGTGTCTCAGCCTTGCTTGTGCAGTCCCGCAATTACTCGCCAGGAAGAAAGACCAGCCGGCAGACGCTGGTGCGAGCGAACAGAAGCGCGCGGTGCATGCCCTGAATCGCCTCACCTTCGGTCCTCGTCCCGGCGACGTGCAACAGGTCATGGCCATAGGCGTCGACCGCTGGATCGACCTCCAACTTCATCCCGAAAAAATCGCCGACAAAGACGTGGAAGCCCGCCTCGCGCCCCTCCACACTTTGCGCATGAGCACGAAGGAAATCCTCGAGGATTTTCCCGATGGTCAAATGGTGAAGCAAGTCGCGGACGGCAAGCACGCTATGCCTTCCGATCCGGCACGCCGTGCAGTGTACCAGGTGCAGGTTGCGCGCCTGGATGAAAAACAGGAAAGAAAAGAGAGGAAAGCAGCCGTCCCGCCTCCCGCTCCGGCCGAGCCTGCGGCGGCGGAAGGCGCCAAGACTGCCGAAGAACTCGCGGCTGCATCGGCCTCCTCAGCAGATTCCGCGTCGCCCGATGCCAACGCGATGAATGGAATGACAACCAACTCCGGCAAGAATGACATGTCATCCGCCGCCGCCGCTGAGGTTCGTACAGGGGCCGACGCCGCGTCCGCCCTGCGGAGCGGAGCGACGCATTCCACACTCACACCCAAGCCAAGTCCCGCCGAAGAAGCCGCAGCCCGCCGCCGCGAAGATCGACTCTATGCCGACCTGAAAGTCCAGGGACTCATCGACCTCCCAGCCAACGAGCGCTACAAGAAAGTGCTCGCCATGTCCGCCGACGAACAGGTTGCATTCGCCGATACACTCAGACGCGGCAAGGGGCAGGAATTTCTTGAGGGCCTCGATCCCCGGCAAAGAGAAGTCCTCCAGGCCATGAACAATCCGCCGGCCGTGGTAGTGGATGAACTCTCGCAGGCCAAGCTGCTGCGTGCGGTCTACAGTGAACGTCAACTCGAAGAGGTGATGACCGATTTCTGGTTCAACCACTTCAATATTTTTATCGGCAAGGGCCCCGAACGGTTGCTGGTCACCAGCTATGAGCAGGCGGTGATCCGCCCGCATGCGCTCGGCAAATTCGAAGACCTGCTCGTCGCTACCGCGAAGAGTCCGGCCATGCAGTTCTACCTCGACAACTGGTTGAGCGTAGGCCCGAGCTCCCCGCAGGCTGAGGGAGCACCGCGGCGGCCCGCTGTCCGGTACGGTCCCTACGGCCGTCCGCGCGTTCGTCGCGGATTCAATCCCGGCGGTAAGAAAAGGAACAGCGGCTTGAACGAAAACTACGGCCGCGAGTTGCTCGAACTGCACACGCTCAGCGTGAACGGCGGTTACTCCCAACGCGATGTCACGGAGATCGCCAAGGTCTTCACCGGCTGGACCATTGATAAGCCTTTCGAGGGGATGAGCTTCCGCTACGATCCCTACATGCACGAGCCGGGACCGAAGTTTGTCCTGGGACATCGCATCAAGCCCAAGGGTGAGGACGAGGGCAGGGAAGTCTTGCACATGCTCGCGACCAGCCCCCAGACCGCGCACTTCATTTCGCTGAAGCTGGCGCAGCGTTTCGTCTCCGACGATCCCCCGCCCGCCCTAGTCGATCGCATGGCGAAAACATTTCAGACGAAGAAGGGTGACATTCGCGAAGTGCTTTCGACGCTTTTCCATTCGCCCGAATTCTGGGCCGACGGAACCTATCGCGCCAAGGTGAAAACTCCCCTGGAGTTCGTCGCCTCGGCCGTTCGCGCGACCGGGGCCAGCGTCGACGACGCGCTACCCCTCGTCCGCCAGTTGAACAACATGGGCATGCCTCTCTACGGAGCGCAACCGCCCACTGGATATTCGATGAAGGCCGACACATGGGTCAGTTCAGCGGCTTTGCTCAACCGCATGAATTTTGCCTTGGCTCTGACCTCAGGCAAGGTCCGTGGCGTAAAGTTGGACGCGGTGCAGCTCGCAGGAGGTCCAACGCCTCCCCCGGATGCAACCGCCACGCTCTCCACCATGGAAGCCAAGCTTCTAGAATCTGACGTCTCGAAGGAAACCCACGACTCGATAGTGGCGCAGGTGGAGACGCCCACAAAAAACGGCGATACGAAAGACAAGCCCCCGCAGCCCAAGCCGCCGGACGTAAGCACGATAGCGGGATTATTGTTAGGTTCGCCAGAATTTCAGAGAAGATAGATGTCGTAGAGACGTTGCTTGCAACGTCTCTCTCACCATCTTTCCGAATGCTGTCAGCAAGACGTAGCAAGCTACGTCTCTACGGAGCGTCACGTTATGTCCATCACTCGTCGCATCTTCCTCCGCAACAGCGCTCTCGCCGTGGTCGGCACGGCCGCGGTGCCAAGTTTCCTGACCCGAGCCGCTTTCGGAGCCACCGAGAACGCCGCCCGTCCCAAGCGCCTGGTTGTGATCTTCCAGCGCGGCGCGGCCGATGGGCTCAACATCGTCGTCCCTCACGGCGAGCCCCAGTACTACGCCATGCGCCCGAGCATCAACATTCCCAAGAAATCGGTCCTCGAGCTCAACGGCTTCTTCGGACTGCATCCGTCGCTCGCGCCCTTTCAGCCCTTGTGGCAGCAGCGTCATCTCGCCATCGTTCATGCCGCGGGATCGCCCGACTCGACCCGTTCGCACTTCGATGCCCAGGACTTCATGGAGACCGGCACGCCCGGCGTTAAAATCACCGAAGACGGATGGCTCAACCGCTCGCTCCATAGCCTGCCCGCTGCTCCGAAGAATTCTCCTTTCCGCGCAATCGCGCTGGGCCCTTCGCTTCCCCGCATCCTGAGCGGCCCCGAGCCCGCGGTCGCCATGAACAACATCGACGATTTTTCCCTCGGCGGAAAGAATCCCAAGCCTTCTCGGGCTGCCACAGCGTTTGAAGCCATGTACGACCACTCGTCTGACAGCGTATTGCACACCACGGGCGAGGAAACTTTCGACGCCGTCAAAATGCTGAAGGCCGCCGATCCCGGCAAGTACTCGCCCGGGCCCGGAGCCAACTATCCCAAGGGACGCTTCGGCGACAGCCTCCGCCAGCTCGCGCAACTCATCAAGGCGAATCTCGGCGTACAAGTCGCTTTCGCCGACATCGGCGGCTGGGATCACCACGTCAACGAAGGCGCTACCGGAGGCCAACTCGCCAACGTGCTCTCAGATTTCTCGCAAGCTCTAACCGCTTTCTGGACAGACCTCGGCGATCTCGGCGAAGACACGGTCATCGTCACCATGTCGGAATTCGGGCGCACCGCCCGCGAAAATGGCAACCGCGGCACCGACCACGGCCACGCTAACGTGATGTTCGTCGTTGGCGGCCCAGTCAAGGGAGGCAAAGTCTACGGCCGCTGGCCCGGCCTTGATCAATCGCAACTCTACGAAGGCCGCGACCTCGCCCTGACCACCGACTTCCGCCAGGTAATCGGCGAAGCTGTATCGAGGCACTTGGGCAACCAGAATCTCGCACAGGTTTTCCCCGCCTACGACAACCAGCCCGCAAAATTCCTCAAGTTTCTAACGTGAGGTAGCGCCGGCATCCTGCCGGCTATGGCGGGGGCGGCTCGCCCCCGCACCATCCGTGAGATCTAAAGCCGATCTCGAATACAACTCGGTTAACAATTAAGAACTGGAGAACGATTACCTTCTTCCATCCCCAGTCTCACTCATCGTCCTCGACTTTCGCATTCGGTGAAGCCTGCGGGCGGCTGGCCGTCGCGTTACCCGCGTAGGAAGGAATCACGCACGAATTGGAGTCGCAACGCACCTCCGGGTACGCGAAAAGCGATTCGTGCCCCCGGCCATCGACCGCGCTCACGGAAACGAAGAAGCTGTCGCCGGGGTTGAGTCCCAGCGCCTGAGCAGAGATCACTCGATCATTTTCTTCTTCGGAAAGCGCGACCCGCTGGCGATAGAAGTTTTCGTTGACGGACCGGGCGGCGATCACGAAGTGGTCGACATCATCCGAGCCGGTGAAGCTGGGTCTGATGCCTTGCACGGAGTTTCCACTCACTGTGAAGTTCTGCGGAGCATCCGGAGCACGCGCCAGACTTGCCGCCACCGCACCGAGGACCTGCGCAATGCTGGCCGCGTAAGTGGGAGTGATGAACTGGACCTGGTCATTGGGAGAATGCTGGTGGGTCGTGATAAAAGACTTGTCCTTGCAAAACGCGGGTATCTGGGCGGGCGGAGGACAGGGTAAGGGTCCGCCACAGCTGTTGTCGACGGGTGAGGGCGAGCACTCGAAAGTTTCCATCAAGCGGACCGCCGGGTACCCGTTATTGATGAAGGACACGTGATCACTGGCGCGTCCCGGCCGGTCTTCGCGTAGCTTTGGAGCCATGGTTAAGGCCCGGACATAAGCTCCACCCCAGGTTCCGACGTAGCGCATCACACCTCGCGAAGGTGACGTGTTGTCGGTGGTGCCGTCCGGATCGGTACTAAACCGCTCCCGTGGAATCCCAGAGGAATACAGCCGGAAGTTCTGCAGGTCGGCGGTTGTGTTGGCGGTGTTGTCTCCGCCGGGTATGTCGGTGTTCAGCATCGCGATTACGCTTGGCGACTGGAAGTAGCGAGTGAGGTTGGCTGCGATCGATCCCGATCCGAACAATCCTTGTTCCTCGCCCGAGAAGGCAATAAAAACAATAGTTGCGTCGAAACGATGTCCTTCATGCTCACGGGATCCGCCGAAACCGTTACCGGCTAGCACCCGCGCCAGTTCCAGCACTACAGCACTCTGGGCGCCCGCATCATTGCCGCCCGGCGCATCGGAAGTGTTGTCAAAAACATTCGTCGTGCGCGAATCGTAATGCCCGCCAATAATCACGAGACGATTCGGATTCCTTCCTGGCAGCCAGGCGATCACATTGTAGGTCGGCGTGCTCGGACAGTTGGGATGTGTGAATGGGTCAAGCCTGACCTGGAGCCCCGGAATCGCGCTGTACTTGCTGAAAAGGAAGTCGCGCGCGGCAGTCACGCCACGTCCCGGTTGAGGTTGGTCGGAACAGGATTGCCGGGTCCCGAAGTTCTGCAGCGTGGTGGCAGTGTTCAGAATACGGTTGGAATCCACCTTGCCGATGATGTTGCTGATTTCCGGGTCTGTGGTCACGCCACTGCTGGGGGCAAAGCCTAACAGGCCGAGTGCCAGCGCGACCATGAGCAGCAAACCCATGTCGATATGTGTTCGCTTCATTTCAAGTCTCCTTCACGTTCGGACATTACGGTGGTTGGTTGGGGCAGGGCGTGTATCTTACCTTCGGGACCACAAGGCAACGGCTTGATGGTTCAGGCGGCCGCTAAACCTTTGTCCTCATCGCAGGGGCGGGAGCACAACCGCAGGATCATCGTAGTGATACTTTCGGGGATCAATCAGGTAGTTGCCGTATTAATTCATTGGTTAACACAGAGTTATTCATGCGCAGCCGGTCAAAACTCAATATCGCGATCGAGTGCTGTGCTTTCTCAACTCATTAAGAGAAGAACGGGGGGATCAACTCCGAAAACACCGCAACTCAAGCTGCCACCGACCCGTCTGTTTTCGCGGAGTTCAAGGGAGACTCTTTCTCCACATTCTGCTTCGTGTAATCGACCCACCACTCCGCTGCGAGAAACGTGGTCGTGAATCCCAGCCAGAACGCGATTCCAAAGAACTCGTGAGGTGTCAGCCTCCGCGTCGCGAAAAAGGCTCCGACAATGGGCCGCGTGGTCGCCACTCCCAGCCCAACGCCGTACGCGCGAATCATCCATTCGCGGTGCCGTGCTACTTGTTTGCGCCGGATGTGCCGGTAAGCCCGCACCAGACAATACAAAAACACAATCGCGAATAGCGTGGTAGCCGCCGTTTCGTTTGGCCCGCCAATGTTCATCGTGTAGCTCATGATCAAGGCCGACACGCCGATCACGAGTCCGCATCCGAACAGTACCCTTCCCATCCAGCGATGCACCTGCAAATGTTTTTCCCGTATGCGCCGCACGAACTGCAACGGAGCCAGAACCAGAAACAGGCCCCCGGGCAAGATGTGAATTAAGGTCAGCACTAGATGTCGTGCGAAGCCGGCATCGAGAACCGCCGCAGGGGAAGACTTTGAAGAAAATACATTCGGCCAGAGCAGGACCAGAGTACGGCGCGCCACCGCTGCCACCCCGATCACCGCCAGCACGATCACTCCGGTCCAGATGAAGCGACTTGCTCGCTTGGAGACTGCCATAATGTTGCTCTCAGATATTGATTATACAATGTGTATAGATAAATATGAAACCGTGGGTCCCCATTGATTTGAGCCCCACCTCGTGAAGGAAAAGGTCTTCGCGATTATCCAGAAAAACCTGGGAATCGTTGGCGGAGAGCCGTTATCAGGGCTGCATCTGCCCGTGTGGAAATCATCTCCAGCGGTGAAAACCCGCGCCGCCAGGCCAGCCACAATGTAATCGCCAATAGCACCCCGGTTAGCGCCACGTTTGGCCACGAGTTCAGCCCCCACTGCCCCCGCCACGCCAACCGCGGAGGCGAAGAGAATGGCGCCAGATAGGGAATCGGCCATTGATAGCCATCCGGTCCGCGCGATCCCGCCATGTCTTCCCATAGATGAAGATGAAAACTCAACAGAGCAAGCCACGCGGTGCGCCAGCGCTGCCTTGCAAGGACAAACGACACGACAGCGACCGCCAGCGCAAAAGCCAGCGTATGCAGGGAATGGTGATAAAGCGTGAACCACAACAAAGGATGGGATGAATTCCGCGTGAGTAGTTCAGGAATGATGCCCAGACCGTCGACGTCCGGCACAACGCACGCTAACGTCACGATCGCGCGGTCTTTCCTAGCCAGCTTTGCGAGGTTTGCGACCATCCAGCCCGTGAGGAAATGAGTAATAGGGCTCATGGGTCGCCGGCGTTAGATATCGATGAACACTTCCCCGTCCTCAACCTTGATCGGATACGTGTTCAACTTCTGATCAGGATGATCCACCGCAACGCCGGTCTTCGGATCCCATTTCCACGCATGCCACGGGCAGACGATTTTTCCGACTTCCACCATGCCCTGTCCCAGCGAGCCCCCCTGGTGCAGGCACTCGTTGTCCATGGCGCTAAGCTTGCCCCAGATGTTGGCGATGCAGATCATTTTTCCATTGCAGGGAAAGTTCCGCACTTCGTTGGTGGTGGGTAGATGAACCTGGGAAATGATACGGGTGAAGGGCATAGTTCAAGTTCAGAAATTTTTCTGAGAGCTGATAGCTTACAGCCGCCAGCTATTTCGGCTGCAACGTCTGCGCAATCATGATCTGGCGTTTGAAATTCTCCACCATGTTCGGATCGAGCCGCACCTCGGTGGGCTTCTTCGCCAGCGTCATCGTGTCAATCTTGTCCTGCAGTTTCAACAGCGCGTAAAACAAATTCTCCGGACGGGGCGGGCACCCGGTCACATAAACGTCTACCGGCACAATCTTATCCACGCCCTGCAGCACCGCGTAAGTATTAAACGGACCACCCACCGACGAGCAAGCACCCATCGAGATCACCCACTTCGGGTCCGGCATCTGATCGTAAATGCGCTTGACCACCGGCGCCATCTTCAGCGTCACGGTGCCGGCCACGATCATCAGATCGCTCTGCCGCGGGCTGGGACGAAACACCTCCGACCCAAAACGCGCAATATCAAACCGCGCCGTCGATGACGCGATCATCTCGATCGCGCAGCACGCCAGCCCAAACGTCATCGGCCAAACCGCCGACTTCCGCGCCCAGTTGAAGACGTAGTCCACCGTAGAAATCAAAAAATTCTTCTCAAACTTGTTTTGCAGCCACCCGCTCATGCAGAACCCTCGCAGTCGCGTACACAGGCAGAATAGGGAAGCCGCGAACCGCTGTCAAACACGGAGGAGGACGGCCGTAGAACTGCCAACTAAGCGGGGAACTTTCGGCGTTCGCACGGTGTCATTCGGATGTATGGAACCAACAAACGGCGTCGTCGGGGGGAATGAGGCAGACCGACAGCTCTTCACAGCCTTCCTACAGCATGACCCGTCACCGGTTCTGACGTGGTTGCCGATCTTGCTTGGATTGATTGCATCAGCAATCGTCGCACTCGTGCTTTGCCCGGTCCCGCGTTCCACAGCCGTCTCTGCTGCTGAGGCCTTGTTCCTCGCCCTCGCCTATGTTCTCGCAATTGTCGTCGTTGGCGCAGCCGTGTTTTCGGCATCCAGCGTTATCGTTGCGAGGCGCAAACGTGAAACTCTCATCTGGAAGATTTTGCCTTTCTTCTGCTGCGCGGTCGCTTGGTTAGCGCCTTTGATAGCCTTTTATGCTCGAGATTCGTTCTGGGCTGTCTTGGCCGGTCTGATGGTATCGATTCTCAGCTCCAGGCTGATCGATCGCTACTATCTGGGTAGCTGCATGGGTCAGATGCTCACGCCAAGCGCCGAGTCCCGCACCGACGCTTACACCACTCGCCTTGTTTCGCTGAGTTTCGCGGCGCTGCTACTGGAGTTCGGGGTGTTATCGACGGCAGCATCAAGGGCGCGCCCTGCAACGCTCCTGATTGGTTGCGCGATTATCGTCATCTCTTTCTTCTACCAAGCGGTAAATCCGTCGCCCTTGAAGTTACGATTTCCCAAAGCGCTACCCTCCTCGATCACTCTGGCTTTCGCGATGGTCTTCGTTGCAGCAAGTCTGACACCATATCTAGAGCGCCCAATCGAGGACGCGAGTGATATGGATGCTAGTGCCTCAAGCGGGCATTCGACCCTAAGGCCAAGCGGAAGGCCGTCCAGAACAAGTCTTGTTCAATTCGCAGCTTCGTGGTTTCGAAGATTCCCGGCCCACAATTCTCAAGCAGGCACTCAGGGCAAACGCGGCGGAGTATCTGCCGATCGGCTGTACCTCACTCTTCAAGCGTTGTTCGGCGAAGGCAACCCAGCGAGTGGGGCGGATTCCAACCCATGGAAGAAGGAATGGAAGACCAGAAAATCGACTACTCTCGTGCCGGGTGACTCGGAGCCGGGTGTAGTTCTGCTGCCGAAAATTACGGATCACATTACTGTGGTGTCGCCATTGCCGGTACGCCGCGTATTTGAAGGGAGGCCAAGCGGCCGAACGACCGATCCGGTCTCAATTCCATTCTATGGGGCGTACTGGGTGTTCAAAGCATCGGACAAGACGCTGCCGCCCGGGGCCGTAGAAATGCGCGGCGACCCAGATTCACTGTCATTCAAGACCACAGACTTCAGCCCAATCTCAATGGAGGCGCGCCAGAACTTCGGATCGCTCATCCAGTTGTCGTGCTGCAGCGCAATTGACCTCGTCATTTCCAATGGTGACCGCCGTCCAGGCACCGTCAGAGTGGAACTAATCTTAACGAACACTACATTGCCCGGCCAACCTAGCCAGTCAATCGGGATCTTGCCTGTGAACTCGAGTCTGCACTGGATTCCGGACGACGACAGACCCCCAGTCACAGAGGCGCTGAGTTTTCGATTGCCGGCACATCTGGCGATTCAGAGCTTTGATGAGGCGACGATCCGCTTCGAGATGCAATCTCCGCGCGAGCGTTGGAGCGCGAAGATCGCAGTCGAGAAGTTCCGTTTGATTCCCCGTGTGTTCTGATGCAGTCGAGCCCTACCGTCCTACCCGCCGCAGCACCACGGAAACGCTCGACGGCACGTCCCAAGTCACATCAATGGAGGGATCGGACCCGTCCGGCGCCGGCCCGATTGCCGAACGTCCCGGCTCCTCCTTCGGAGGCTTCGGCGACTCCCACGGCAAATTGACCGACCACTGCAATTCGATGTGGTCTCCCTTGACCGCGCCCTTGAAGTCGCTGCTTCCGGATTTGAAGGCCACCCGATCGCCGTCGACGGTCCCTTCCACAATCGGCGTAGGGACATCGTCCCCCCGAAAAATCCTGCGGCCCTTCGACGGTTCCTGTCAGCTTGCTGCAGTCTTGCCGTAAGGTGAATACTTGCGTTGATGCCAATCATCATGGAACGGAAGTCGTTCGCCGGCCCAACGGTCGGCGGCACGGGTCTCTACAGTCCCGTGACTCCCGCGCCGGATCGTACCCCTTGCTCCCACGCCGCCACCTGCGGACGCAGCTTCACCGCTTTGGTAGCGATCAAAAATGCTTCAATGCGCCGCCTCCGCCGGCCCTCTCCCCACCGACTTCTTCAGCGCAAACACAATCGGCACGCAGGCAAAACACACCAGCGCCATATACCGAAAATCATCCACGTACGACCACAACCGCGACTGCGCATTGAGCGCATAATCCAGCAATCCGTAAGCCTGCTGCGTCGCCGTGGTAGGAGATGCCCCCTGCGCTCCCAAATATTGCTGTATTCCCGCGACCGCTCCTCTTACCTCCGGCCGTCCCAACGCCACCGACGCGGCCAATTCATTGCGATGCAACTGCTCATGCCGCGCCACGATTGTATTCACGATCGAAATCCCAATGCTCCCTCCAATATTGCGCATCAGGTTATACAGTCCGCTGGCATTCCCAATCTCTTCGTTCTTCAGGAACGCCATCGTGGTCGTCGAGAGGGGCACGAACACGCACCCCGAGCCAAACCCGCTCAATACAACCGGCCACAGAAGACTCCACTGCCCAATCGAAAGATTGACCTGGCCGAACCAGATACTCGTGACCCCAAACAAGCAAAATCCAAACGCAATCAGCAACCGGTTATCAATCTTCGCCGTCAGGTACCCGATCATCGGCATCGCCAGAATGGCCCCAATGCCCCGCGGACTCACCGCCCATCCCGCCGCCAGCGCGGTGTACCCCATCAGTTCCTGATAAAACAGCGGCAGCAGTGTGATCAATCCGTAGATCGCTGCGCCGAACAGCCCGATCAGCACACATCCCATCGCGAAGTTGCGGTGTCGGAACACCCGCAGATCCACCAAGGGTTTGTCATGCCGGAATTCTCGAATCAGAAATGCAATGAAGCTGACCAGCAGGACCGCCGTTGCCCACCGAATCCATGTCGCCCCGAACCAGTCATCTTCCTGCCCTTTGTCGAGGATGATCTGCAGGCATCCGAGCCACACCGCCAGCAACCCCAGTCCCCAGCCGTCGAACTTTCCCGGGTGTGCGTTCTTGATATACGGTGGATCCTCCACAAACCGCGAGATCATGAACACAGCGAACGCGCCTACCGGAATGTTGATGTAAAACGCCCATCGCCAGGAGTAAGTGTCCGTGAGCCACCCGCCCAACGTCGGCCCCAGGACCGGCGCGACCACTACGCCTAGCGCAAACACAGCCATCGCCATGCCGCGCTTTTGCGGGGGGAATGTTTCCAGCAGAATGGATTGCGACAGCGGTTGCAGCGCCCCGCCGCCCGCCCCCTGCAAAGCCCGTGCGAGCAGGATCATTCCCAGGCTCGTCGCCGCTCCGCAGGCAAACGACGACGCGGTGAACAAAAAGATGCAGAATAGCAGGAACCGCTTGCGTCCAAAGCGCAACGAAAACCACGAACTCGCCGGCAGTACCACTGCATTGGCCACCAAGTAGCTGGTGAGCACCCAGGTCGCTTCATCGTTGGTTGCTGACAAACTCCCGGCAATATAGGGCAGAGCGACCGCCGCGATGGAAGTGTCGAGCACCTCCATAAATGTCGCCAGCATCACCGCAAGCGCAATCAACCAGGGATTCACGGTCGGCGCGTTGTGTGTCGTTTGTGCTGGGGTCATTCCTTCTCACTTTCGAAGGCGAGAACAGGGTGGCTTGTAAGGATGCTCTAGGTGTCCTCGAGGTTGAAGAAAACTTTTGCAGGGCACAAATCGCAGCAGCACGATCCAGTTCGTTTTTGAAAGGGCACGGCTTCAAGCCCTGCCGCCATGCGCGAAAAGGAATTGCGGCTTTAGCCGCTGAGGGCCTACGCCGCCTCCGCTGCTACTCCGCCTCGACGAGGCCACCTTCAATTTGCCAACGAGGAGATTGCGCAGCTTCCGTACCGCGGGAGAGATCTCCCGACCGCTGATACCGCCGAAGCCCAGAACCAGTCCTTGGCACGCCTGTCCCATATATGCACGGGAAAGTGGCCACAGCGCCAGGTTCTGATGAGCGCCATCCCATGCGATTTCTTCATCTCGAAATCTATTTTGCAGCATCACGGTGAGATGCATCCCGGCTGCGTCCCCGACGGGTTCCCCCATTTCCCCGAGGTTGTCGGTCAGGTTCTCGAACAAGACTTGTCTCAATCCGCCATAGTGGACCCGCATCCTCCGTAAGTGGCGGGCAAAGTGGCCTTCGTCGATGAAGTCGGCGAGCACCTGCTGATAGAAGGTCGGCTGGCCCAGGTCCATGACGCGACGCATGGTGACAAAACGGTCGATCAAATCAGGTGGAACGACGATGTACCCAAGCCGCAGGGAAGGAAAAACTACCTTGCTGAAAGTTCCGATGTACACGACTCGGGAATTCTTGTCGAGTCCTTGCAGAGAAGGGATCGGCAGGCTCTCATAACGGTATTCGCTGTCGTAGTCATCTTCGATGATCCACGCGCCCGAGTTGTGCGCCCACTCTACCAACTGCAGTCGTCGAGCCGCGCTCATGGTTACTCCGAGCGGGAACTGGTGCGATGGCGTGACAAACGCAGCCCGCGCTTTTCGACACTTCCTGACGCCGGCCGGAACATCGAGGCCCTCGCGATCCACCGGGATCGGCTCGGGACGGCATCCGTTTAAAGTGAAAATGTCCCGGGCCAGTCGATAAGCGGGATTTTCGATCCATACCCGATCGCCCGGGCTGAGAAGAACGCGAGTTGTGATCTCGAGTGCCTGCTGGGAGCCGTTGACTATCAGGATCTGCTCAGGTTCGCAGCGGACCGCCCGTGCCGTTCCCAGATAATTTGCGATCGCCTGCCTCAGCGCTTTGTGGCCCATCAGGTCACCATAGGTGAGAGATTCGGCGTTGGCGCTTCGCGACCGCCGCGCAATCAACCCTGACCAGGTATGCAACGGGAATTGATCAAAAGCCACCTGTCCAACGCGAAACGGCCCGCGCAGGGCCATCCACGGCAAGTCTTCCTTCCGTGGAAGCAGCGAACAGCGATTCGAAACCAGACGAGGACCCACTCGCTCCGCTGCACTCCCTTCACCCATTAGTCGGCTCGACGTCAACTGCTCGGGAAGGGAGGCCGAAATTATGGTTCCAGCTCCAACGCGGCTCTCCAGATAGCCTTCGGCCAGCAATTGCGCATACGCATTGAGCACAGGAAACCGCGAAACGCCCATCTCGGAGGCGAAGACGCGAGTGGAGGGAATTCGCTGCCCCGGACGCAGTCGGCCATCCAGGATGGCGGCGCGGAACGAGTTGTAGATTTGCCGGTGAAGAGACTGGGAAGCTCTACGATCAACAGCCATCATTGGCAGCAAACCGGAGGCCACGCGCTTCATTTCCGGAGATCATAGTGGTCATGCCAAAGAGGCGTCAAGTGGGTATTGAATGTGACCATTTACGGTGCCAACCTATCCTCAAGCAATCTCGAAACCACGCCAGCGGGGAGAGTTTCTATGTCACGGATTCGCCATTGCGTGGAGTGTCCCAAGTGCCAAACGCGATATCTCATTTCGTTCAGTCCATACAGCAACGGCGCGTACCTGCGGCCTGCGGTGGATGCGTCCTCGGATGAGTACATCCTGTACTGCTCCTGCGGGCCGGACGTTGGGGTCAGCCGCTGGCGAGCGAGCGAAGTGATGGCTTGCAAGGTTTCCAACGCAGCCTTCAGGCGGGGCTTTGGAACATCGGTTGAGGTTCGGCCGGTGCCCAAAGCGAGGGAGCCGTGGTCCTTTGATGCATCTCAATTTCTGAACGACCGGAAATCGCCGGACCGGCGCAAGGGCACATCCTGAGCAGTGGGTTCGGCCTTGATCGGACAGCAACCGAGGAGAGAACAAATTTCCCTCGACCGCATCGGACTGCGCCTCCGAGTGTAATCACCCGATCGCATCCTAAGCTACAAAATGCATTACGCTTAACATCCACATGCACACAACCATTCTCGCCGCATTTTTGGAGTTCTCTCGCACCCCGGTCTCCATGTGCATTGCCGGTATCCTGGTTTTCCTGATTGCCCTGTGGGCGGCCAAGGCCGATATCGCGCGGGCCCGCGGCCTCGACAAGATCGTAGCCCTGAGCAATTTGTGTTTCGCCGCCCCCTTAGCGGTCTTCGGCGCACTGCATCTCTCCGACGTAGATTTCGTCCTGCCCATTGTGCCCTCGTACATGCCATGGCGATTGTTCTGGGCGTATTTCGTCGGCTTTGCGCTGCTAGCCGCTTCCTTGAGCATTGCCACAAAAATTCAAGTTCGCTGGTCCGGCCTGCTGTTCGGGATCATGATGTTTCTTTTCGTGGCGATGTTGGACCCCCGGGGAGCTCTCGCCCACCCTAGAGACAGGTTTGTATGGACGTTGGTCCTCCGCGAAAGTTCGTTCGCGGGTGGAGCCTGGATTCTCGCGGGAAATGCAATGCGCGAGCAAGGCCGTGGGCAAGGCGGAAGCAAGCTCATTACCGTGGGCCGCGTGATAATCGGGATCGCGGCCACATTCTATGGTGTTGAGCATTTTCTGCACCCCGAGGGCGCACTCGGAGTCCCGCTCGAAAAACTGACGCCCACATGGATTCCGGCGCGCCTGCTCATCGGCTATCTAACCGGCGCGATTCTTCTCGTTGCCGGCGTAAGCATTCTGCTGGCCAGGAAGACGCGGATGGCAGCAACTTATCTCGGTACCTGGATTCTGCTGCTGGTCTCGTTCACCTATGGGCCGATCTTGATCGCGTCGATGCTAGACCCGAGCACCGCAGTCAAAGTTGAGGGGATCAACTACTTCTTTGACACGCTGCTGTTTGCCGGAGTGATTCTCGCCCTCGCCAGCGCGACGCCACGCACGGATTAAAATGCCACCCGCCAACTCGTTACGAAACTCGGACTACCGCAGCGTTGTTCTGAAGCTGGCGCCTGGCTCCGCACATCTGTTCTCGAGGCGTGGTCATTTCATCATCACTCTTGACCTAGTATCGCGATTTCACGTGCGCCGTCGAAAGGTGCTG
>Ga0222749_10000234_pt1 | contig 35902 bp, 29 predicted proteins | sample IncBWH2Mmetat_FD_197234 | JGI IMG/M metagenome (GOLD analysis project Ga0222749, IMG submission 197234) | Metatranscriptome of lab incubated forest soil microbial communities from Barre Woods Harvard Forest LTER site, Petersham... | ecosystem: Environmental > Terrestrial > Soil > Temperate... | reverse complement strand
GGCTCATCAGATAAAGATGGATCCGCTGGAATTCCGCTTGAAGAATTTGAAGAACGAGCGCCTCAGTGCGGTATTTGAAGCCGGCGCGAAAAGGTTCAGATGGAACCAGGCGAAAACCAATCCAGGCCGGGGTTTCGGCATGGGCGGAGGCTTCGAAAAAGGCGGCAATGTTGCCACGTTCGCCGAAGTTGCCGTCGATAGGAAGTCCGGGGAGGTCAAGGTGGCTCGCCTGGTCACGGCATTCGAGTGTGGCGCTATCGTCAACCCCGACGGTCTCCGCAATCAACTCGAAGGCGCCAACATCATGGCCCTGGGCGGCGCGCTTTTTGAAGCCATCGAGTTTGCAAATGGCCAGATCCTGAACGGCCGCTTCTCGGACTATCGCCTCCCGAGATTCAGCGACGTCCCCGTCCTTGAGACCGTGATGATTGACCGCAAAGACATTCCTTCCGCGGGTGCTGGAGAAAGTTCTCTGGTGGGCGTGGCTCCGGCAATTGCCAATGCCATTTTCGATGCGACCGGTGTGCGTTTGCGTTCGCTGCCACTGGTTCCGAATGGCTTAAAGGTAGCCTAAGGGTTCCAAACGCCACTCATTCGATCAATTCCACGTCCACGGTTTGGTTACAATAGAAGGCATGAAAGACCCATTGGTCATTGCTGGCCGCGAGTTCCGTTCCCGGCTCATCGTGGGTACGGGGAAATACAAGTCATTTCAGGAAACCGCGCGGGCGCTGGACGCCAGCGGGGCAGAGATGGTGACGGTCGCCGTGCGCCGCGTGAATCTCGATCGCAGCAAGGAATCGCTGCTCGACTACATCGACGCCAAGAAATACTTTCTGTTGCCGAACACCGCCGGCTGCTACAACGCCGACGAGGCCATCCGCGCGGCGCGTCTGGGACGCGAGGTCGGTCTGTCCGATTGGGTCAAACTCGAAGTCATCGGCGATCAGGCAACGCTCTATCCGGATGTCCAGGCCACCCTCGAGGCAACCCGCGTTTTGGTGAAGGAAGGTTTCACCGTGCTGCCTTACACCTCGGACGACATCGTGTTCGCTAAGCGCCTTCTGGATGCCGGCGCCAGTGCGATTATGCCTTTAGGAGCGCCCATCGGCAGCGGCCTGGGGATACAGAACGCGGCCCATATCCGGATCCTGCGCGAGATGATTACAGGCGTCCCGCTGATTCTCGACGCTGGCGTGGGTACGGCTTCCGATGCGGTGATTGCGATGGAACTGGGAGCCGACGCCGTCTTGATGAACACCGGAATCGCAGGCGCTCAGGATGCAATGTTAATGGCGGAGGCGATGAAACACGCCGTGCTTGCGGGGCGCGAAGCCTATCTCGCGGGGCGTATGCCTAAGAAACTATACGCGACGGCAAGCTCGCCATTGGAAGGCGTGGTGCGCTAGATTCTGAAAAACAAAGGGCGGCACCAAGCCGCCCTTTTGATTCTTCCTTCACAAATCAGAGCATCTTCACGCTATCCACGTGAATGGAGTCTCCAGTCATCGCCCCCGTGACGGACACATGATGTCCTTCATGTCCCTTCAGTGCATCCGGATTGTCGACGTTCACTACCTTCTGATCGCCATCCGTGACGATCACTGCCTTCCCGCCTTTTCCCAGGCACTTGGTCATGCAGGCCGCGTGGCTAGCATTGGCGCCTTTGGCGCCGCACATGGAGTCGCTCACGTAACCGTTCACGGTCGCGGACTTGTCTCCCGTTCCTGCCGAGGCTATCGCAACCATAAACAAGAAAACCGAGACGGCAGCGAAGCTCATCAGTACTTTTTTCATAGCACACCTCGTTTAGCGGCTAAACCGCAGATTTTTGTAACCAAATCTCGCCTTGCCAGTATTCCGCTGCGCCCACGCAAGTCACGAACAAGGCGGAACTATTACAACATCACCTTGTATTTTTCAAAGGAAATTTAGGAGAACTATACCACAAAACTAATTGCGCCGAAGCCCCGAAAGAGCACCGTTATTTCCGAGCGGCGTTTGTTTCTTGCGTTGCAGGACGTGCCGGTGGCGGCGGCGCGACATACACTACCTCGCCCGGACGCGCATAGTGCAACTGTTCCCGGGCCTCTTTCTCGATCGTGTTGGGATCCGGAGCCTGCAGTGACTTCACCTGCTGCGTGTAACGGTCGTTTTCCTTCTGCAAACCTTCAATTTCCTTCTGTAGGGTCTGGTATTCGGTTTTCTTCTGCCGGTAGACCACCATGCCGTTCGCGCCGAACATCACGTGCGCAAACAGCCAGACCGTGAGCACGGCTACCGCGCCGGTCGCCAATCGTCGCCGTATGCTAAAGAGAAGGGTTAGCGTGGGGCGAAATTTTGCCATGATCCGGTCGGCCCAGGCTTCGGCTTGTGGCGCGCGCTCCACCAAGGTGCGCAGGCCATCTTCGGGACGCGGCAAAACTCGGATTGTAGGGAAACGTCCTATTCGAAGGCCCATCGTTTGTTCGCCGCGGGCGAACGTCTCGCGCGGATTCCATCCCAGTCTCCCAGTGAACGTCTGTTTTACTTGCGCCGTCAAGGGGAATTTCTCTCGTTGGCGATCAAGGGAATCAACTTTGACAAATGGCTTGTCCACTCCCCGATCCATTCGGCCTGGGGCAACGTCCGCTCGACAGTTGCCGGCACGGCGGATTCACTTTCCTAAGTGCTAGCCTTTGATACCGTACACTGGAGGGCTAAGGGCTGATCTCATATGACTGACAAGAGAATCGTAATGACGACCGCCGGATCCGTCGACGAAGCACGCCGGATTGCCGAGACATTGGTTGACCGCAAGCTCGCAGCCTGCGTCAACATCGTCCCCAGGGTTGTATCGATTTATCGCTGGAAAGGAAAGGTGGAGGAAGCGGAAGAATGGTTGCTGTGGATTAAAACCGCGGCTCCTTTTGAGAAGGTGCGGGATGCCATCCTCGAAATGCACTCTTACGAGGTGCCGGAATGTCTGTCGATTTCGATTGAAGCCGGCAGCCCGGACTACCTAAAGTGGCTTGCGGATTCGGCGGAATAACAGATTCCAGCGCAGTTCGCGCCGTGCATCCAGATGAAACGCTGCCCGCGGAAACAAGTCATTTTTGCGTCAAGGCCGGGGGAAGGATTACTCAGGAATCTTTGCACTCAAGTTGAGCCGCCAGTAATCCAGCGAGAATGGGGGATCGTCGATCGCTGCCTGGCGGACGAGTGCGGCAAGGAATGCCGCGCGCGATTCGTCGTCTGGAATCCGCTCCAGATGTTGACGCAAAATGATGCTGCGCAAAAAGTCTGAATATTGCAGTGAGCCTTCCAGAATGGTCAGCGCGGGTTCCAGGCTGGTCTCAACTTCGATAAATCCCGCGCGTCGCATAACCGCGGCGGCAGTTTCCGCATCATCGAAAGTCCACGGCTCGCGAAAGCCGCCAAAGTACCGCGCATACTTCGCCGTGGCCGCAAGTTCGCCGATTCGCTGGCGTAACCGCGCCAGATTCGGGCCACCACCGCACTGTGCCTGTAACCATCCCCCGGGCCGGAGCACGCGGAACAGGCTCCGAAACAGACGGTCGTGGTCCAAGACCCAGTGAAAGGCAGCCGTGCTGAAAATGCCATTAAACACACGCTCGAATGGAAGATCTTGCAGATCGGCAGCCACCAGCAAGAAGTTCCCGCCAAAATCGGGCGAGAGGTAGTCCTGTGCGGCGGCCAGCATATTTTGCGACAGATCCACGCCGACCACCCGACCTCGCGGCAGGCTCTGCAACAACTGGGCCGTCAGCCGCCCAGTGCCGCAACCAGCGTCCATAAGCCACTCGTCACCGCGCAGGTGCACTCTAGCCAACACTTTCTGACCCCAACTGGCTTGTGGCCCGGAGATACGATGGTATTCAGTGGCATTCCACTCGCGGGTTTGGGAGGAATTCGACATGCAGCCGCTGGTCCCGTACGGGCGAGGACGCCCGCGCCTACATTGCCGAGAGTGCCTGATCGAGGTCGGCGACAATGTCTTCCACGTTCTCGATTCCCACTGAAATCCTGACCATGCCATCGGTGATGCCAATCTCTTTTCTCACTTTCGCTCCAACTGCGCCGTGCGTCATGGTTGCGGGATGTGAAATCAGGGTTTCCACGCCGCCGAGGGATTCGGCCAGCGAGCAGACGCGGACCTTCCTGAGCATCTTGTTGGCGTTGGAAAGTGATCCAGTTTCAAAACTGATCATGGAACCGAAGCCTGTCATCTGGCGGCAGGCGAGCGCATACTGCGGATGATCGGGCAGGCCGGGATAGAAGACCTTCCTAACTTTCTTGTGCCGGGCCAGAAATTCCGCAACCACCCGGCCGCTGCGATCGTGCTGCTCCATGCGCACGGCTAACGTCTTAACCCCGCGCAGCACCAGCCAGCATTCAAAAGGCGAGAGGATCGCTCCCGTGACTTTTTGTATGAACCCGAGTTGCTCGGCCTGTTCCGGGCGGGTGCAGACCACGACGCCTCCAAGACCGTCGCTGTGCCCGTTGAGGAATTTCGTGGTCGAATGCACGACCATATCCGCTCCTAGGGCAATGGGTTGCTGGAAATAGGGCGACAAGAAAGTGTTGTCTACAACCAGTTCGACTTTCTTGCGGCGGCAAACTTTGCTAATGGCCTCAAGGTCAGCGAGAGCCATGAGCGGATTGGTTGGCGTTTCCACGTACACCATCCGCGTTTTTTTGCGAATGGCGCGCTCGACATTTCTGACGTCGGAGGTGTCCACGTAGGTGAACTCGATGCCGTATCCGGTGAGGACCTGGTTGAAGAGCCGCGGCGTTCCTCCGTATAGATTATTGCCGCAGACGACGTGGTCGCCCGATTTGTACATGGTGCAGAGAGCGGTGATAGCAGCCATCCCGCTGGCAAACACGCGGGAAGCGATTCCGCCCTCGAGGGCTGCGAGATTTTTTTCCAGACGCGTGCGAGTCGGATTAGAAACCCGCGCGTACTCGTAACCTTTGTTCTTGCCAATCTCCTGCTGGACATAGGTGGAAGTGGGATGAATTGGCGCCGAGACCGCTCCGCTTTCGAGGTCAGGCTCCTGCCCGACATGGATGGCACGAGTGGCAAAACCGGGAAGCTTATTTTTGGACATGATTCAATGTTTGGGCTGCAAGCCAGACCCAGCAAGCTGCGTCTCCACGCTAGAGACGTCGCTTGCAACGTCTCGCTAGACCCCACCCTCAAAGATCTTTTTCGACAGATAACGCTCGGCTGAATCTGGAATTATGGTGATCACACGCTTGCCCGCGCCGAGACGCCGTGCAATTTGCAACGCCGCGAACACGTTTGCCCCGCCGCTGGAGCCGGAAAGCACTCCTTCGCGCGCTGCCAACTCTTTCACCATCCCAAAAGCTTCAACATCGTTGGCGACCACAACTTCGTCGCACACCGAAGCGTCGAAGGTCTTGGGGATGAAGCTCGATCCGATCCCCTCCACCTTATGAGGGCCAGCCTGTCCCCCTCCCAGCACCGAGCCCTGCGTGGTCACCGCCACCGCCAGCACGTTGGGTAACTGCTTCTTCATGTAGCGGGCCACGCCGGTAAAAGTGCCCGCAGTTCCGGCGCCGATCACCACCGCGTCAATCTGTCCTTCCATCTGCTCGAAGATTTCGCGGGCGGTAGTTTCGTAGTGATAGTCAGGGTTGGCGGGATTCTCGAACTGCGCGGCCATGAATGCGTTGGGATCGCGGGAGGCCAGTTCTTTCGCTCGCTTAATCGCTCCTTGCATGCCCTCGGCGTCCGGGGTCCGGGTCACCTCGGCGCCGAGGGCCCGCATGATCATCACTTTTTCCTCTGAAAATGCCTCCGGGACAAACAGCGCAACCTTGTAGCCGCGATTGACTCCGATCAGCGCCAGTCCGATTCCGGTATTCCCCGCCGTGGCTTCAACAATCGTTCCCCCGGGCTTGAGCAGGCCCTGCTCCTCGGCTCGTCCAATAATCCCGATGGCGGCCCGGTCTTTTACGCTTCCGCCGGGGTTCAGATACTCGAGCTTGGCGTAAACCTCCGCCGAACCAGCGGGCACAATACGTTTCAGTTTGAGGATGGGAGTTTCGCCAACAAGCTGCGTAATATCGTCAGCGACCTGCGGGCGGGAGCGCTCAATGGTTGTCTTCTGCACTCTACAGGGTACGGAAGCCGCGCGAAGGCGTCAATCGCACCAAAGGGGTGGGTAGTTAGTGCTCCTGACTTGATGGCGGCATCGGCGAATATTCATAACACAGTCGCAAGCATCCCCGGACCTGACATCAAAAATTCACATGACAAATTGAGAAACCCAGAGGATAATGTGTCCCCTTTGAAAAGAGGCCTCATGAATCGGTCTTCCCGCGCCAGCAGGACACCCGTCACGCTGTCAGACTCAATCAATGGACACCTCAACCGGTACGCCCTCGCGGCAGGCGCAGCCGGAGTCGGCGTGCTGGCATTGGCACAGCCATCCCAGGCCAGGATTGTTTACTCTCCAGCTCATGTGAATTTCTCGCAACACCCGCCTGTGACCCTCGATCTTAACCACGATGGAATAGGCGATTTCATTCTGGCTTTAGGCGGACGCGCCGAGTCTAATTTTGCATCTCAATACGCTTTCGTTTACTCCCCCCGCTCGAATCCAGGCAACGAGGCGATCGCCACCGCTCAAGGGGGCTATGAACCGGCGGTTGCGCTCCGCGCCGGATCACGAATCGGACCCGGCAGGCTGTTCAACGGAGAAGATATTCTGGCAGCACACTACTCCCACTTCGGGAAGGGTTCCAGTTCCACAAACTGGGACGGCCAGTGGGGGAACGAAGGCAAGGGCCTCAAGGACCGCTATCTCGGCCTGAAATTCTTCATTAAGGGAAAGGCTCACTTCGGCTGGGCACGGGTTACCGTCACGACAAGCGGCAAGACCTTCACCGCTACCCTAACCGGCTACGCATATGAGACGATCCCCAACAAGTCGATCATCGCGGGGGAAACGAAGGGACCAGACGGCAAGGGTAGTTTGGAACGTCCGAGTCCGGCATCTTTCGCCACGCCCACTGTCGCACCCGCCGCGCTTGGCTTACTGGCGATGGGATCGCCCGGTTTCTCGATCTGGCGTCGGAAGGAGTCGCTGGGCGCAACTCCGTGAATCGCAGGAACGGCCCGGCGCTACGACAAGAGTCCTCGTGACAGAGTACAATTTCAGGCGATCGTCGGTGTATTCCGTAAGGAGCTTTTATGACCCGATCTGCTCTTCCCACCAGGAAACCCGCCAACCTTTCCGAGTCAACCCATCATCGGCTCAACATGTATGCACTCGCGGCGAGTGCGGCCGGAATCGGAGTACTGGCACTGCCTCTGCCAGCCGAGGCCAAGATCATTTACACGCCAGCCAATGTGTACATCCGTTTTGGTCAGATGGTGCCACTCGATGTCAACCACGACGGAGTCAACGATTTCGCTCTTTCTAACGTAAGTTTCTCTGGCGCAACGTTCTATAGCGTCTTACGCGCTGGCGGCTATAAAGCAAACGCGATTGTGAGACAGTACATCGGCGGCAAATATGGGGGGCTCTCCGACCTTAAAGCTGGAGTAAGTGTGGGGCCGAACAGACGTTTTTCGCACTCCTCAGGGCCTGGCATGGCGGAATACTGTGTCGGACCGTACTGCCATTCATTCCTCGACCCGTGGGCCCACGGAGGCAAGGGAGTTAAGAATAGGTATTTGGGACTGAAACTCACAATCAAGGGCAAAGTGCACTACGGTTGGGCGCGGCTGACCGTCTCTATCGGCGCCCCGAAGACACACAGCATCGTAGGCCATTTGACCGGCTACGCCTATGAGACCATCCCGAACAAACCAATCATCACTGGCAAGACAATGGGCGCGGAAGGGATCGACAACCTAGTCGAACCACTGAAACCCGCATCTCTCGCTGTGCCCACGTCCAAACCTGCCACGCTGGGCCTGCTTGCAATGGGTGCGCCCGCACTTTCCATCTGGCGGAAGGAGTCGATCGCTACGCAGTGAAGGCAGCGCCTGCCACGCCCGCGCGCCTACTGCGGAGCGTGCTCCTGCCCAGGATAATATCCGCTTCGGGTGCGGACCGTGAGTTTGCCGTATCCCTTGGCCTTCGCATCCACGTGGATGGCCCTGTAGCCGCCCACACTCTTCGGGGTTGAGGGCTTGTAGCCAATGGTGTATTGGTTCCGTATATCGTGAGCCACGGTGCGGCTGATCTCGTCCACTTCATCCAGGGTGCGCGGTAGGAACGCGATCCCTCCGGTTCGCTGGGCAAGCGTTTCCAGCGCCCGGCGGGCGCGGCGCGCTTTCTCTTCCCCCAGCAACCCGATCGCGTACACGGTCGGGCCGTTCTCTTCCTGTAGGCGGCGAACCGATTCCTCCAGCGATTCCCGGCTGGCATTGTCCTCTCCATCCGTCACTACAAATAGAACTTTCTTCTGCAGTCTGGCGTTCTTCTTCATGTAGTCGGCCGAAGCCACGATCGCATCGTAAAGCGCTGTGCCCCCTCGCGCTTGGACCTTCTCCAGCGCCTCGCGCAGCTTGTTGATGTCACTCGTAAACGGCTGGTCCAGGTAGTATTCATCATTAAAGTTGACCACAAAGACCTGGTCCTGCGGATTGCTGGAACGCACCAGGTTCAACGCAGCCTTATTCACTTTGTCACGCTTCTCCCGCATCGAGCCTGAGTTATCGATCACGATGCCCATCGCCACGGGCACGTCCTCATGCCGGAACGAAGTGATCGTCTGCTGCTGATTGTTCTCAAAGACCGTGAAAGCGCTCTTGTCCAGCGTCGTCACCAGGTGATTCTTGTCATCCATCGCGGTAGCGTGCAGCACTACTTCTTCGACTTCCTTCTTGAAGACGAAGACTCCACTGTCACTCGACGATTGTCCCTGATCTTGCGTTGGTTGGGCCTGAGTTGGCTGAGGCTGGCCGGGTTGAGCCTGACCGGGTTGAGCTTGGGGTTTCTGAGCCTGGGTTTGCGGATCCTGGGGTTGCTGAGGCTGGGGTTGCGGAGCCTGGGATTGCGGGCTCGCGGTCTGACCCGGACTTTGCGGCACCTGGCCTGGAGTCTGCGCCGGTTGCGTTTGCTGCCCTGCTGTGTCTGGTACTGCGGTAGCGACTGCCTGGTGCCGGCATGTGATGGCGGTGAAAAGAAGAGCAACCAGCAGAACCGGAACCCGACTATTCCGAAGGAGCATAGTACCCCGTCTTGGCGTACACCTTTAGCGGCGGCAATCCTTTAGGCGGAATCAGCTTCACTTTTATCTTACGCCATTTGCCGTCGTGCCCGGGGTTTTTTGGACGGTATCCGAGTACATATTGGTTGCGCAATTCAATCCCGATTTTTGTGGCTACATCGGCCAGGTCGTTGGGGTTATCTATGGTGAAAGAACGCCCGCCGGTGAGTTCCGCGACCTCGCCCAGCAGCGCCGGCCCCAGAGCCTCTTCGGGAGTTGCCATGTAATGGTCGTAAATCCCGATGGCGTAGATCAGTACGTCCGCCTCTTTGACCGTGGACTTGATCTCACCTTCGGTGTAGCGGCTGTGGTTGTCGCCTCCGTCGGAAATAATGAGCAGCGCCTTCTTCTGATACTTTGCCTGTCGCATCTTGCTGACGCCCAGATAAATCGCGTCCAGCAGCGCCGTTCTGCCCTTTGGAACCGTATACACCAGCTTGCCCTGAATATCCTCCACCGAAGAGGTAAAGTCGGAAACCTCCTGCGGCTTGTCCGCAAACGCCACCATGAAGAACTCGTCCTGCGGGTTGGCCGTCTTGAAGAACTCCACCACCGCCTCCCGAGCCCGCTCGATCTTACTGACCATACTTCCGCTCATGTCAAAGATAACCCCAATCGATACCGGAGCATCCTCGCTGGAGAAGTGGCGGATCTCCTGAACGTCCTTGCCTTCAAAAAGCTGGAAATTCTCCTTGTCCAAGCCCGTGACCAGGCGGTTCATGGGATCCGTAATTGTGACGGGTACGAGAACCAGGCTGACATCGACCTTCAGGGGCTTGGTGTGAGTCTTCAGGGATGGATCTATACCGGCGGAAGGATCGGACTTGGGGGGCTCTACCCGCGGGATAACGTGAACGTCATCGATCGGAGTCTGCGCCCATGCGGTTGTCACCGCACTGCCGATCAGTCCTGCAGTGACCGCAAGGAGAAGCGGGAAAACGAGTGTCCGCCCAGCACACAGCACACTCCCCCCGAAGGCCCCGCGAGGGACTATGTGATCGCGGTCTCCGGTCAGGCGGGGAAACGACCCGCGCCTTTGCTTGCGGGCCACAAACACCTCATTAGGCCTGATCGTACCACAGCTCAAACCGGGTGGCGCCAGCCTTTTTTTTTGCCCACCAACGACGTTCCAAGCTCGCACCAGGGTTGCCTCAAATCGATTCGTGAATGATCCCGTTACGCCGATTTAATCATCCTTGCCGAAGCCACTTGTCAAATCCCTGTCAAATCCGGAAGGGTCTCGTCTTCACCGCCCGGTTGTCTCCGCGCGTCTGCGTCCGAGCGTTCCTGAACCCAATTGTGCTTGCCGCAAAATCGCCTTTGAGCCAACCTGCAAACCGAAGCCCACCTTCTCTTGTACAATTCCTGTTTCTGGCCTATGGCTTACGTCGAACCGTTCCGCGCTTTGCGCTATAACCCCGCCCGGGTCGATCTGTCCCAGGTTGTGACCCAGCCCTACGACAAAATCACGCCCGAGATGCAGACCCGCTACTATGATGCCAGTCCCCACAATCTGGTTCGCATCATCCTCGGCAAGCCGCAACCGACTGACCACTTAAAGGAAAATGTTTACACTCGGGGCGCCGCGTCCTTTGAGAATTGGCGCCAGCACGGCATCTTCCTGCAGGATCCACAGCAATCGCTATACCAATACATCCAGCGCTTCAGACCTCCCGGCGGGGGAGCCGAATTGGAGCGCCGCGGTTTCATTGCCCTGGGCAAAATCGAAGACTATTCAGCCAACATCGTTCATCGCCATGAGCAGACCTTGGCCAAGCCCAAGGCGGACCGTCTGGAGCTGTTGCGCGCCACCCGCGCTCATTTCGGCCAACTGTTCATGCTATACAGCGATCCCGCCGCCGAGATTGACGCGGCGCTGGCGGCCTCCGCGGCAGATATGGAAATTGGTATGGAGGTCCGCGATGAATATGGAGTTCTGCATACCGTCCAGAGAGTTTCCGATCCCGGCCTCATCGAACTCGTCCGCGGCAAGATGCGCGACAAAAAGCTGATCATAGCCGACGGTCATCATCGCTACGAGACCGCCATGAACTACCGCAACGAGCGCCGCGCTGGCCAGGAACCGGCTTCGTCCGGATCTAAACTCTCCCCCTACGAACTCGTCATGATGACCTTCATCAACATGGACAGCCCCGGACTGCTCATCCTTCCGACGCATCGGGTCGTGCATGGGCTGGAATCGTTCTCTCCTGACGATCTTCGCGACCACGGCCGTTCCTATTTCAGCGTGGAGGAGGTCGATCCATCCATCGATGCCACTCGCGCCGTCGGAATCCTCCGCGCCGCAGGGCAGGCTGGCACGGCCCTGCTCGGAGTCACCGCCAATCGTGCGTTTCTGTTCGATACACCGAGGCCTCTCGCTTCCGATGTGCTTCAGGGCCTCTCGCTTCGCCAGCAGTCCCTCGATGTGGTCCAGCTACACAAATGCCTGCTCGAAGCTGTGCTGGAAATCTCAGAGGACGACATTCGCGATCAGAAAAACGTCAGCTACGTCCGTGAAGTGGGCGATGCATTGGCCCGAGTTCGCCAAGGAACGGCCAACGTGGCCTTTCTGATGAATCCGGTCCGCATGCGTCAAGTCCGCGACATCGCCTTCGCCGGCGACGTCCTGCCCCAAAAATCCACCGACTTCTACCCCAAATTACTAAGTGGCCTGACCGTTTATGCGCTGGAGTAACCCGCGCCGCCTCGTAGCGCCGGTCTCAGGCCGGCAGTCGCGGGGACGTCTCGTCCGCGCAGCGTTAGCGTTTGCAGCCGCGGTTTTCCTCGCTACCACACTACTCGTTTTCAGCTCACCCGAAGAAAAACGCATCTCCATCTACTCTAATGCCGCGAACTACGCTCTGCCGGTTCTCGAACGCAATGGCGACGAATACGTTGGCCTGCTCGAAGTCTTCGAACCTTTGGGCGCCGTCAGCGCCAAAGCAAATGGACCTCATTGGAAGTTCCGCTACTATGAGGTCGAGAGCGAGTTCACCGCGGGAAAAACTCGCGCCCGCATTCACGGCGCCGACTACGACCTTCCCTCAAGCTTCCTGCTGGAGAACGGCCGTGGCCTGGTGCCGCTCTCCTGCCTGGGCACGCTTTTGCCCCGCATTCTCGGCGGCCCGGTCACCTTCAATCAGAATTCCCGGCGCTTGTTCATCGGCAACGTGGCCGTGCACTTCACCGCTCAAGTGAGCAAGACCACGCCCCCGAAGCTGGTGATGAACTTTACCGCTCCAGTAAATCCCACGATTGCCACGGAACCGGGCGAGCTGCGCTTGTCGTTCAACCGTGAAGCAGTCGTGGCTCCCGGCTCTCAAGGGCTCACCTTCGACAGCAAGGTCATCCCTTCCGCCACCTTCCAGGAGAGCAACGGCGCGGCAGGATTAGTGATTGCCGCCACTGTCCCTCTCATGGCAAGTTTCGCCAACAACGGACGCACCATCATCGTTGAGCCGGTCCCGCAAGCCGCTACCACGGCTGCGCCCACTCCTCCGGCTCAGCCCCCGCAGACTGCAGGCTCGTCCACTGCATCGACGGCTCCCGTTAGTGCTCCTCCGCCAGTCATTCGGCATTATTTCGCGGTCGTGGATCCCAGCCACGGAGGCGAGGAACGCGGCGCCTCGCTCACCGACCAGCTGGCGGAAAAAGATATCACTCTCGCCTTCGCCCGCCGCCTGCGGCAGGAACTCGATCTTCGCGGTATCGCGACCTTGCTCCTCCGCGATGGTGACACCACGCTCACTCTCGACCAGCGCGCCAGTTTGACCAACTCCGCCCGTGCCGCGATTTACCTCTGCGTACACGTTACCTCTCAGGGCAATGGCGTTCGCGTGTACTCCGCGCTCGTCCCGGCGGGTGCGGACAACCATGGCCCATTCTTAAGCTGGGACGAGGCTCAAACGGCATTCCAGCTCGCCAGCCGCACTGCGGGAGTCGGGTTGGTGCGAGACTTGCAAAGCAAACAGATTCCGGCACGCTCTTTGATCGCGCCGCTTCGCCCCCTGAACAACATCACGACAACCGCCTTGGCGCTCGAAATCGCGCCTTCATCCGACGACGTGTCCCAACTGAATTCTCCCGCCTACCAGCAACTGATCGCGGGGGCGATCGCCACCGGAGTCGCGAATTTTCGCGACCGACTCGAGGCCGGACGATGATTCCCCGCCACCTCATCATCGGCGTAGCTGTCCTGCTTGCCATCACGCTGGGAATGGGCTTCTACGTTTGGCAGATGCGCGGCCGCGTCGATCGCAGCGAAGTTTCCGCAGTCAATACTCAACCCGTGGCGCCGCCCGTTTCCGGCCCCTCCGAACAAGTCACTCTGTACGTCGCCTATGACGACGCCGGAGTATTGCGTCCCAAGCCGGTTCGCCTGCCGCTGCCCGCCGGACGCCAGGAGCGCGCCGCGGAAATCCTTCGCGCCCTGCTCACCTTGTACCTCGACAGGTTTTCGCCGCATCCATTAGGCGCCGGCTCGGAAATTCGCGACGTCTACCTCGTCGATCCCGGACTCGCCGTCATCGATCTGAACGCCGCCTTCGCCGACAACCATCGTTCCGGCGTGCTGGTTGAAGAACTCACCGTGGTTTCCCTGATCCAGACCTTGTCGGCGAACATTCCAGGAATCACTCGAGTAAAGATTCTGGTAGAAGGCAACGAGCGCGATACCCTAGCCGGTCACGCCGACCTCTCGAATTTCTACGATGTCCCCGCCGTAACCCAGGTAGTCGCCCAACTGCAAAACACCCAGTAATAACAAAAAATGGAGGACGGCGTCCTCGTTCGTCCATCGCACATCTCCGCGTCCTATGCGGTCGTTCTCCGCGCCCTCTGCGATTTAAGATCTTTTTTTGCCCAACCTCAAAACCCGTAGAAGGATGAGGACAGCTCCCCCTGCTACAATCGCCCCTATGTTTTATCGCTCCGACAACCGAACCCCTGACCAGATGCGCCCGGTCAACATCCTGCCCGGCTTCATCAACACCGCCGAAGGCTCGGTCCTGATCGAGGTCGGCAACACCCGCGTGATTTGCACCGCCTCGATCGAAGAAACCGTTCCACCATTCATGCGCAATAGCGGTAAAGGCTGGATCACCGCCGAGTACAGCATGCTCCCCCGCGCCACGCTAACCCGCACCCCGCGCGAGGTAACAAAAGGAAGATCCAGCGGACGCACCCACGAAATCCAGCGCCTGATCGGACGCTCCCTGCGAGCCGTAACCGATCTAGTAAGGCTGGGCGAACGCACCATCTGGATTGACTGCGACGTAATCCAGGCCGACGGAGGCACCCGCACGGCGTCAATCACGGGCGCCTTCATTGCTCTCGGCTTAGCGCTGGAAAAGTTAGTCGAAGCCGGAACCCTGACCTCAGCCCCTCTGCGTGATTTCGTCGCCGCCGTTAGCGTCGGCATCGTCGACGGCGAAATCCTCCTCGACCTCTGCTACGAAGAAGACTCCCGCGCCGACGTAGACATGAATTTCGTAATGACCGCCGGCCGCAAACTGGTCGAGGTCCAAGCCACCGCCGAACACAAGGTCTTAGACGAACAGCAATTGACAAAGATGATCGCCCTCGCCGGACAAGGCGTCCAATCCCTGATCGCCAAACAACAAGCCATGCTGGGCACGCTGACGCTGCGGCAGTAAAGTAAAGTTGAGGGCAGTATCCTTCGGGAAAACTTTCGGTCGGGCCCAATGCTGACATTCCCTACTGTGGGGACGTGGCCGATCAATAATTCTCAACGAGTGCTATGGCATCCATTGCACTCATTGAGGGGTTTTACCGTTGACGCCGCACCTTAAATAGGATAACATGCTACAAGATACATTATCTTCCAGATAACATACGATCTTTGACAATCTAACCAGGGTTCCATAATGGTACGCCTGGTCGTGGCGCCCCGCCGTTAACTCCTATGTTGTCTAGATTTTGCGCGTAACTCATTTAAACTCAAAGATCTAGCACATAGTCGTAGAATAAATCGTGTGTTTTCAAGATTTTGCGTACGAATAGGGGGAGGGGGGTCCAGCACTAAACAATAAACTTCCCAACTTGGGAAAAAGCACGAGGGCATCTTCGCTCCCCATCCGCCAGCGCGAAAACTGGATCAGGAAGCGTCGAATGCCCTCGCAGGCCCACCATTTTTCTTCGCGTCGCCTACGAACCCTCAGGCGCGTGCAGCACCCGGAAAGTGTTGCCGCCATTGGACCAGACGAGGATCAACGCGTCTTTTCCTTTGGGCACGCTTCCCAACGCTTGCTGAACATCGGACGCGCTCTGAACGTCGTGCCGGTTGACCTGCACGATGATGTCGCCACGCTGCAAGCCGGCGTTGTCCGCCGGGCTGCCAGGCTGCACCTGTTCGATTACGGCTCCGTGAACATCTTTGGGAGCCTGCAGTTGCTCACGGATATCGGGAGTGATGTCGCTGAGACCAACGCCCCAGTGCATCTTTCCGTGATCGGCTTCGGAGGTTTCGACGCCTTGCTTGTCACGACTGCCCATCGCCTCTAACGTGACTGGAACGCTCAGGCTCTTGCCATCGCGAAGCACTCCGAGTTTGATGGTCGCGCCCGGAGTCTTCTGTCCGACTTCCACCTGAAGCTCGCCGGCATCGGTTACTTTCTGGCCGTTGAGCTCGGTGATCACGTCGCCGACCTTCAAGCCGCCCTTGGCTGCGGGCGATCCGGATTCGACCGAAGTCACAACCGCGCCACTGGCATCGCTCACGTCGAAGAACTTGGAGTTCTCCGGCGTGACGTCGCTGATTCCAATTCCCATGTAGCCGTGAGTGACTTTGCCGTCGCGGATCAGCGTGTCGACAGTAGGCTTCACAATCTGCGTGGGGATGGCGAAACCCATTCCGGAGAACGCGCCGGAAGAAGAAACCAGGAAGGTGTTGATGCCGATCACTTCCCCATGCGCATTGACTAATGGGCCGCCGGAATTGCCAGGGTTGATGGCCGCGTCGGTCTGGATGAACTCGCCGGGCTTGCGCGCGTTATCCGAGAACGGATTGGGGCGGTTGAGTGCGCTCACAATACCGCGGGTTACCGTGAAGCGGAAGCCCATGGGATTTCCGAAGGCAAGAACGGTCTGCCCGGGATGCAGCGCGGTGGAGTCGCCCAAAGGAATGCTGGGCAGGCTGCCTCCATCGACTTTCAGCACGGCGAGGTCGGTCAGGGGATCGGCGCCGACCAGCTTCGCGTTCATGGTCTTGCGATTGCTCATGGTGACTCGAATGTCGACCGCGCCATCGATGACGTGGTTGTTGGTCACGATATATCCGTCAGGCGAAATAATGACCCCGCTCCCGATCCCGTGCTCGATCTGCGGCTGCGGCCGTCCGTGAGGGCCGAAGCCCTGACCAAAGCCCGGACCGAAGAATTGCTGCATGTCGTCGGGGATTTGCTGTTGTGCAGCCATGTCTGGTTTGCTCTTGGAAGTGACGGCGACGTTCACGATGGCTGGCGTCACTCGCGCAGCCAAAGTTTCCATTGCCTGGTCGAGCGAGAGCAACGCTCCGACACTATTGTCGTCGAGCGCTGCCGCCGCCGGGGCCGGGGATGAGACCGCAGCCCGCGCGGCCATGGGCTTTGCGGTTTCGTAGGTTACGAGGGACGCGAGGGCTGCAATTGCGACTGCCGATGCGGCGATGCGACCCGCAGTTGTTTTCCAGTTTGCTGGGTTCCACTTACTCATTTTGTTTACCTTCTCCTTTGCAACTAATTATTTAGTTTCTAAATGCGGACTGATGCTCGTTTGTCTGAACCTCTCCTATATTTGTTTTGCGGGAATTCTGCTTCCACCCGGAATGCGGCTTGAATCCAGGACGGTCACGCGCCAGACCGAGATTCTCCAAAGCATGGGCCCTGCTTCTTCGTACTGCGCGCTTTGCAGCACTACCAATACTGCCTGCTGAGGTACTCCGTGGCCGATGGCGGTCGAGCCGCCCTGGGCGAACATCCCTGCCTCTGGCTGAGCCAACCGGACTTCCACCAGGCTGGCAGAATTTTGTTTTGAGTTGGCTCGGCGATCGGACCGCGATTGAGAGTCCGCTGACAAACTTGCTTGGACTGAAACTTCTCGCCTCCGAAGCTGAAGCTCGGTGTTTTCGGCCCGTACCTGCACAATTGAACTCGTGCTCCTCCGAACTTGATGCGCTGGCGCCGATGAACTCGCCCCCTCTCGAATCCGATCCGTCTGTAGGAGTTTTCCAGCAGCAGATTCAGGATGGAAGCTCACCGGAGTGGCGGCCACCCGGTTGTCGAAGGAACTCTGGTTCGTCGCCGGCGCCACGGCAACTTCCGGCAGCCGGTCTTCAAACGCAACCAGTTCCGGCGCGTGCGATAACGACACCAGGCAAGCAACAGAAAACGCTGCTACCAAATATAAAGCTGGCTTCCAGATCCGGATTGCACCAGAACGGTTCACATCCAGAATTTGCGTCACGCGCAGCGAAGTCTGGCGCATCCGATTGACCGCGCCTTGCGCCAAAGCCAATCCGCGGCGCATGAAACTCTTTTCCGCTACAGAGATCAGGCATTGCGCGTAGCCTCTCGGGTCAGAGGTCGTAGCCAGGACTGTGTCGTCACAGGCCATCTCTCGTTCCAAACTGAGCTGGCTCTCAATCCACCACACCGCAGGATGGAAGAACAGCAAACCTTTCAAGATCTGCTGGGCAAGATTCGTCCAATCGTCGCGGCGCCGCAAATGAGCCAGTTCGTGGATAAGAATCGAGTTCAACTCGGCCGTAGAAAGTTCCTGCAGGGCCCAGGTTGGAACGACCACCACCGGCTTGAGAAAGCCGATGGCTGTGGGCACCCGCAGGCGGTCGGACTGGCACAGCGACACTGCTCTAACCGCCTGAAACTCTTGCAACGTTCCTCGCAAAAGCGGGTCAAGGATTTCGGGATCAACCAAGGGGCAAGTGGCGCGCAGTTTTCGCAGCTGCCAAAGACCAACCCCCACCCGGAGCAGCGCCGCGCCTGCGATTACCGCCCACACCAAAAAGATATCGAGCGCCCACGAACCAGGGACCGTGATGGCAGAACCCGCGCTCCCTGCGCGGGCGCTCGACGCGGCAACGCCAAGCACTGGCAGCGCTGCAATCGTGAGTAAAGCTGAGAACCATACCGCAAACCGGGTGCTGGAATTTCGGCGGCCCATGACCCGCAGCACAATCCAGGCAAAAAGCCCGATGGCGATGCCCTGCAGCATGCAGTTCAGCATGCTCCCCGCGGAGATCCGGGCCAACTGATTCAGGTTGAGCGAGGCGAGGGTCATTTAGGATCCGCTCCCCTTGTTCCCGTCCGGAGGAGCGCCTTCGAGAAGCTGCCGGAGCCGCCTCAGTTCCTCGGCGTCAACGCCACGGTCTTCCAGAATGTTCAACACCAGCATTTCATGGGAATTCTCAAAAAAGCGATGAGCCAGATGGCGAATTTCCGACCGCGAGGCTTCGGCCCGCTCAATCAACGGCCGGTAAACGTGTGCCCGGCCATCCTTTATATGCCTCAAGTAACCCTTTTTTTCGAGGATGCGAATGGTGGTCAACACCGAGTTGTAAGCCAGTTGCGACTTCTTGGGGAGCGCCTCCAGCACCTGCTGGACGGTCGACGGCCCTTGCTGCCAAAGCACGTCCATAAGCCGCAGTTCAGCCTCAGTCAGGGTTGCAGATCTAGTCGGCGGCAAGAGCCATCCTCCATTCCTAAATTATTAGACGCGACGAGCGCCAAAACGTCAACTAATTATTTAGTTGCATGAGAGGGCCGTTGGGTTGCATCCGTCGGCAGTGCTTGCGCCGTTGAAGCGAGTCCATGGAGGAATTTCCTGCCGAAATACGTTGTCGAAGCGGCGGCCGAGACTTCGTTCTCGCGACCTTCCAGAACCAATAGTAAGATGACTGCCGCTTTCGGGGAGGAAGCGTTCTATGCGCCGATCAACGTGCTGTGTGCTAGTAGAGCTGTTCGGGTCGTGGCTGAGCAGTTTTGGGCAAAGCGCCCCAAAGTTTACCACTCCGCAAATCGTGGCAACGTTCCAGCGCCTTAACCAGACTGGTGAGATTCCTCCGACCACGATCTACACGCCAAAGAATTGCGGGACGTTCCGTAAGTGTCAGAGCAAACACACGGTTGACAGATTGAATCTGCAGCCAGCAGTTCGTTCAGGGCAGATTACTGCCGGTTGGCCCGTTATCCCTGGCTGCGATCGCCAGTCGTTCGCCGATTTGCCGGAATTTATTTGGCTCAGCTCAGGACGCGAGGGGCAAGCCGGCCCCAGACGCCAACCGGGAAAGCGTTCTGGGGCCTGACGCAACCCAGCGAATCGAGCGCGGCCACGTCTCGTGAAGAGGTCTCAATAGACGATCAGGTGAATCTTCGAGTCGGTGAATTCTTCAGTTCCCGACACGAGTACTGCTACTTCCACCTGATTGTTGGTGAGGCTGCCGGTGTGTAAGCATTCGCCATCCTGATTCCCGCAAGCGTCGACTGCGAAGACCGCCCCCTGGCCGCCCCCGAAAGTCTGTGAGCTATACGTGACCGAGTAGATGCGGTCGTCCACCTCAAACCCGAAATCGAAAATGTAGTCACCTACCCCAGTGATATCGAAGAGGAATCCGCAAGGAGGCGTTGTGGCCGCCGCTCCAGAGAGAGTGGAGTTGAAACAGGAGATAATCCTGCCGGCGTTGAACGGACTGAAATGAAGCATGGCCTTGACCATGCCGCCGGCGGTTCGCGCCTGCGACGCGTTGCCCTGCACGTCCAGGGTTGCTATTGGCGAGTTCGTTCCGATGCCAACTTGGCCTGAGGCCGTCAGGGTCATCACATCGACTCCGGCGCTGTCATTACGGAAGTTCAGCTTATTGGCCCCCTGCGATGCACTCTCTCCGGTGTTCAGAATCTGCCAGAACATCCCACCGGTTCCGGTAGTCTGCATCTCCAGCGCGGTTCCGACTCCTGACTCCGGCCCCTGCTCCAGGATGGTGAGGAAATTAGGTTGCGAAACCTGCAGACCCCATGTGTCCGGGCCGCCGCTGATGGCCTGGTTGTTTGTAAAAACGTTAGCTGCCGCGAGCTGCGGCACTTTGGTCGTGTCGAGATTCAGGGTGACCTTGCCGCCGTTGCCGCCGCCGGTAAGGTCGGTTCCGGCGGTCACGCCGGTGACGGTGCCGGGAAATTTCTGGCCGCTGACGAACGTCACTTTCCCCGTCTGGTTCACCTTAAACGTGGTGCCGTTGACTGCTAGTGTTGGGTCGGTTCCGTTCGGGAATAGGGTTAGCGTGTCGCGAACGTCTCCTTTTCCATTGACATCGAGTGTGGCGGCGGGAGTCCCGGTGTTGATACCTATCTGGGAGCTCTTTTGGAAGATCAGCGAATCCACGATGTCGCTGGTCGAGTCCCACATGGGAATGAAGTTCGCGACGCCCTTTCCTGTGACGGCAGGGTTGGCAGCAGACGCTGCATTGTTCTTTGTAGCGGCTACAGTCGCGCTAGTCTCGCTGCTGGCTCCGTTTGCCTGGCTTTTGTTCGCCAAGACGAAGGCCGAAGGTGGCAGCCCGCCAACTGTCTCGGCGTCGGCAGCTTTCAAGGCATAGGGGACGCTCATTAAGAGGATGCGCGGCTGCTCGCTTCCGTTGTTGATGCTCACGCCCAGCCATCGCGCCTCGCCCGAGGTGAACAAATCCAGCGGCAGGCCTTCCGGCTTGGTTGCGCCCAGTTGAGCGGTGTAGTTGCCCTTAGCGTCGCCCTGGACGTTCTGGGTTTCGAGCCAGAGCGGAGATCCTTCGTATTGATCCTTGTAGATGGCGAATGTCGCCTCGGCAATTCCTGTAATGATCTTCCCCTCGGTATCGACCGCTTTGCCGGCGAAGTTCACCAGGCGAGGAACGACTGCCGACGATGCCGAAGAGGTTGGCTGTTGCTGGGCGTTTACGAACGAACAAAAGATCGAAGCTCCAATACAGGCAGCGAGTAGACGGCGGCGGAACCTCATCACAACCCCCCAAATTGCGAAATTGCCGGTTTCGACGGGAATTCACCGGGACTCGGCTAAAGGCGGTGCTACAATAGCGATCCAAGCTGTGCGACCCGTCTTCCCCAGGCGGGGGAAAACTAACCGAGATGATCTGGCCAAGTCCTAAAAAGGCCTCTCAAAGTTTCTCAAAACTTCTTAAAGTCGAGTTATGCCCAGCCTAGTCAATGGCTTGTACGATTTCGGGGAGTTCCGTCTGGACGCGCAGAGAAGAACTCTGCAGCGAGGGCAAGAGTTGGTTGCGCTGACCCCGAAAGCTTTCGATCTACTGCTCCAGTTGATCCAAAGCGCCGGAAAGACTGTGACCAAGGACGATTTGATGAAAACGGTCTGGCCGGATAGCTTCGTCGAAGAGTCAAACCTGACGCAGACCATTTTCATGGTGCGGAAGGCATTGGAGGAAACCAGCGAACGGCGCTATATCCTCACGGTGCAAGGCCAAGGCTACCGGTTTCTGGTTCCAGTTAAAGAAGCAGCCATGCAGGGGCCAGAGATAGAAACGCCTGCACCCCCTCCTGATGCGGGAGATATCGCCGACATTCAATTGCAGTCACAGCCGCAGCGCGCCAAAAATTGGAGATCGATCGTCATCGCTTCCGCGGTAATCGCGCTGACCTTGATCGTGGCGTCCAGCATTTGGCTCTGGCTTAGGCGGCACGGCGCGGCTGAGCGGTCCGGCAAAATCATGCTGGCGGTCCTGCCGTTCGAAAATTTCACCGGCGATGCGGGGCAGGATTATTTCAGCGACGGGCTGACGGAGGAGATGATCAGCCAGCTGGGAAACCTCGATCCCGCACATCTGGGCGTGATTGCCCGCACGTCAGTCATGCGCTACAAGCACTCGCAGGAATCGATCCCTCAGATCGGACAGGATTTAGGTGTGCAGTATGTGATCGAGGGCAGCGTGCGGCGGGATTCGGAGCGGGTGCGGATCACGGCGCAGCTGATCCAGGTGAGGGACCAGAGCCATCTGTGGGCACAACAATACGATCGCGATTTGGGCCACCTGCTGCAACTGCAGGGGGAGATCGCGCGCGCGGTCGCCAATGAAATCGAATTCAGCCTGGGTAGGCGGCGGTCGATCGAAGTGGCGCGGGAGGGGACCCTACCTCTACTGGTACCCGCGAATGGGCTGGGAACGGAATCATATGAAGCGTATGACCTGTATCTGCAGGGTCGGTATTTCTGGAACAAGAGGACGGCGGAAGGATTTCGACACGCCGCCGATTATTTTCAGCAGGCGATTGACAAAGACCCGAATTACGGCCGCGCCTACGCCGGGCTGGCAGACACTTTCAGCCTGATGAGCACTTGGTACGTTGGTCCGCAAAATGAGCTCATGCCCAAGGCGCGGACGGCGGCTTTGCGGGCACTGGAACTGGACGAGGCTCTCGCCGAGGCGCACGCTTCGCTCGCCCTGATCGAAGAGAACTACGATTACGATTGGGCGGGTGCGGAGAAGGAATTCCGGAGGGCCATTCAACTCGATCCGCAATACGCGACCGCGCACCAGTGGTATGCGGAGTCTCTTTCCTGGCAAGGGCGGTTCGAAGAAGCGTTTGCCGAGAGCGAGCGGGCTCGGCAACTGGATCCCTTGTCGGTGATTATTGCCTGCGATCACGCCATGATCTTGTACTACTCTCGCCAGTACGACAGCGCGTTGAAGCAATACGGCTCGGCGCTCGAACTCAATCCCAATTTTGATCCTGCACGGGATTGGATGATTCCCCCCTATCTGCAACTGGGCAGATATGATGCGGCGATCGACGGGATCAAACGCGGGGAGGCCCGCGACGAAAACCCATGGATGTTGGCATGGAAGTCGGCCGTTTATGGCCGCTCGGGCCATGGGGAAGAGGCACGCCGGGCGTTGGCGAAACTTGAGCGAATTTCCGGTTCGCGGGCGGATCGAACCGTAACGTTGTTGATCGCTTATTCGGGCACAGGTCAGAAAGAGCGGGTGATTGAACTGTTGCAGAAGGCATATTCGGAGCACTCGAACGCAGTGGTCCAGATCAAAGTGGACCCGATGTACGACCCGATGCGGAGCGATCCGCGATTCGCGGATTTGGTGCGCCGCCTTAGATTGGAATAGCAAGAACTGGCGGGTAGCCCATGCCTTCCGATGGCAGATAAACCCAGATTTTGGGTGCCCCACTCTTTCGCGTTCTTTGCGAAAGGGTGGGAGGCAGCGCCCTCGCCGGCCTGATCCGAGACTCGTCCGGCAATCTCTATGGCACCACCTCGTTCGGCGGATCAGCGACGGAAGGAGTGGTGTTCAAGATTGCTCCGTGATGACGGGCTCCCGTGCGGGGGTGTTCTCAAGTCTAAGCTGGCTGGGTAGCCCAACCATTCCAAGTGGCCAACCCTACACTCAACATGAAGCGGGGTGCCCCACCCTTTCCGCGTCCTCTGTTCTTGGCAGTAGGGTGGGAGACGGGAGTGCCCATACCACAAAACCAATTTACCTTGTCACCCGAGCGAAGTACCTGGCTCGCGAGGCGTATCAGCTACCCAGTCGAGGGACCCTTCGTCTGATCGCAGCCCAACCCATGCGTCGCGGATTTCGCCACCTTCTCACCGGCAATCACCGCTTTCTCGTTGACTGTATCTTTCCACTCAGATAATCTAGGTTCATAAAGCATTATCCTCTGGATAATCACGGTCTTTGACAATCTAACCGGTGCCAAGCGTCCCAAATCGGGCCGCGCCCCGGTCGCGCGCCCTTCGTAACTCCTGTGTTGTCTAGATTTTGCGCGTAAGTCCTGTAAACTCAAAGATCTAGCACATAGTCGTAAAATAAATCTTGTGTTTTCAAGATTTTGCGACGGAAAGGGGGGAGGGGGTGTCCGGTACTGAAAGGTACGGTCCGTCCCGATCTGGGAAAAAGAGCACGAACTAAAGCTGCGAAAGAAGGCGCGGCATTCTGCGAGAAATCGGAGAAAATATCAGGGTGAACCAGTCAAAGCGTAACGCGGCATGAATAACGCAAATGCAACCGCTTCGGCATCTTCTATGTCGATGGGAAGCGTGCTGGTCGTGTCCAATGACGCCTGTACCACCAAGGTTCTCAGCGCATCGATGCAACAGCTCGCCATGTCCCCGGAGGTATGCGTCGAGGCCTCCGCGGCGCTTGGCCTCTTGAGCCAGCGAAAGTTCGAAGCGGTAATGGTTGATCTCCAGTTGGGAGATCAGGCCCGGGCAGTCCTGGAGAAAATACGGGTCTCCCCTTCCAATCGGACCGCGGTCATATTCACCATCAGTGACAGCGATGCCGAAACCGCCGCTGCCTTCAAGTCGGGTTCTAATTTTGTGCTAAGGAGACCCCTCTCCCCGGCTTCGATCGACCGCAGTTTGAAGGTTGCGTACGGTCTGATCGTAAGGGAACGCCGCCGCTACTTCCGCTGCCCGGTGGAGATTCCGACGGAGGTTCGCCGACCAGGCATGCAGGTGGTCCAAGGCAAGGCGCTCAACATCAGCGAGGGCGGAATCGCGATTGCCAGCTCGGTCTCGCTCAAAACCGGCGTCCAGGTTCGCGTCGAATTCATCCTTCCGGAGCGCGAATCCCAGTTCGCGGTTGAGTCGACGATCTGCTGGTGCAGCGAGGGATGTTTCGGGCTGCAGTTCACCTCGCTTCCCCCGCACCTGGCTTCTGAGCTGCAAGAGTGGCTCTCGCGCCGCTTGGAAGAAAGTCTTCCCGCGTACGTCGCCGACAAATTTCGTAAGAGCGACAAAATTTGAGCGACTGACCCCAAGCAGCCGCTAGCCCTTCACCGGCAAGGCTCCTCTTCCCAACGCATTCCATTGCTCACGCACGAAGGCGGACAGTGCGCTGCGATCACGAAACGCTTCTGTACCGCCTGCCTTCGTCACCGAATACGCGGCCGCAATGTTGGCGAAGGCCAGGCAGTCTTCCAGTTTCGCCCCGAGCAAGTACGCGTGAATGAAACCAGAATCAAACGTGTCTCCCGCACCGACATCGTCGACGACTTTGACCGCGGGCGGCGCCATGCTCCACTGCTCGTCCCCCGACCGGCATATCGCGGAGTCGGAGCCGCGCTTCACGACCACAACCTTGGCGAGCCCAGCCAATAGGTTGAGCGCGTGCGAAAGGTCCTCGGTCCGTGCGATCTTCTTGGCCTCGCGATCGTTCGGAAAGAAGACGTCGACGTATTTCAGGACCTCCATCAGGTCTTGCGCCCACTCATTCTCCGGATCGTCGTTGGTGTCGAGCGATGTGGATAGACCCGCTTCCTTGGCTTGCCGAAACAGATCCCCAATTCGTGGCCGGAGAGCGCGGTGCAAGTAGAAGGAGGAAAGATGGAAGTGACGAGCCGTCCGAAGATAATCCATGTCGATGTCGGCGTACTGCATCTCAAACATCGCTCCCGGATACGTCAGCATATATCGATGCTGGCTGTAAGGCAGAACCACAGTGAGCCCGGTCGATGTCTTTCCCGCGCCCTGCTTCATGTGGCTGATGTCGACGCCCGCCGCGGCCAGCCGCTCGACGGCCATCGCTCCCAGCGGATCGTTTCCGGTCTTGGAAATGAACCCGACTTGGGTGCCCAGCGTGCACAAGTTGTGGGCAAAGATCGCCGACGAACTTCCCAGCGTGAACGCCATGTTGCTGGCGAGGTGCTCCCGGTCCAGCACAAGGTCTTTGGGCAATCCGTAAAGGATGAGATCGAGATTGATCTCACCGACAACGCAGACTTCGATCATGCGAACGTTCCTCTCACCAACCTGTGGGCTCTGGAGTTTCGGTCAGGAATGGATACTCACATTTTGTACCACACGGCTGATGGCGCCGTTTGGACTTGGACAATCCGGTCGCAGCTTCCATCGTAACGAGAAGAACAGGCCGAGCACCTGCCCGAAGATTACATCCACAGCGGGCCGGTAGTCATCGGCAACGGCATGTGGCCCCTCCGGCGCAAGCTGGTGTTCGGCTAGCGAGTTTAGTGTCGGGACTCCGCTCCCCGCGACTACAACCCGGGTAGTGACCAGCCGTTTTTCCCCAATCTCCTCAAGCAGATTCCGCTCGTACTCCTGAACCTGCCGGTTGCTCGAAAGAAAACAGACGAATAAGGTGTCCTGATCCAGAGCTGCCATAGGGCCATGGCGCAGGCCCAACGCCGACTCTGACATGGTCACGATCTTGCCTGCCGTCAACTCCAGCAACTTGAGAGCGGATTCCTTGGCCACGGCTCTCAGCGGGCCAGATCCCACAAAACAAGCCTTCGTATATGGTTCCCTGGCCAGCGCAGCAGCGCAATCAGCGGCAATCGGCAGGAAGCTCTTTCCGGCAGGAATCAGTTGCCTCAGGACTTGCTCGTATCTCGCCAAATCGTTCGCGTGAGCCAGACACTGACCGAAAATTACCATATTGGAGAAGGAGCTGGTCATGGCCAATCCGCGGTCGTTGACGGCATCTTCGAGACAGATGCTCAGGACTTGAGGATTGCCGACATTGGCGCGGATCATTCGCCCGTTCGCATTGCAAGAAATCACCAGGTGGTAAATGTCGGGGCGGCGCTTACAAGCTCGCTCTAACACTGCGACGCCCTCCGGGCTGTCACCCGATCGGGAAAAGGAAATCCAAAGATACTTCCTATCGGGGGCGCACAGTTCATCCATGTGCGTCAGGAGATCCGTGCTGGGGACGGCGACTACTTCGCACAGCCACGCTTTGCGAAACAAGTAAGCGAGAGACTGCCCAATGTAGTCCGAGGTTCCGGCGCCGACGAGGAAGACAATCGGTCTGACGCGGGGATCAACCGCCAGACCGGCCGACACCAGAAATTCCTTGATCTCTTCGCGTTTCTCTTTGAAGAGGTCGAATGTAGACTTCCACGTGTCTGGCTGCTGGGCGATTTCTGCGGGGGTATGCACTAACCCGCGACTTCGCTTCTCGGCGTCCGGCAGCTTCAACAGTTCAGAAAGGGCATTCACGTTCGGTTACTCCTCGATCGATCCACGGCCCCTGGTCGCGCCGGATATCGCGACTTGTACGCCGGCTTGTGGAGACTGAACGGGATTCACTCCCCCTGCAGCCCAGCGAAGTTTGCGATGGAAACTTTCGTATCCTTGCGTTTAATAACTGTTACTTTCGTTTCACTGAGCTGTCAAGTGTAAAATACGGAGATCCTTGAGCGACTTGTGCTGAACGAAGAGCGACGCAGAGTGATCGTGGAGATCTTGAATCGCGACGGCCGTGTGCTGGTCGGCGCGTTGGCGAAGCATTTCCGCACTTCCCAGGTCACGATTCGCAAAGATCTGGACATTCTCCAGGCCCATGGCCGTATCCACCGCACCCATGGCGGAGCGCTGCCGGCGCGGGAGAGCGCCCTGGAAGACCCCTCTCTGCGGGAAAAAGAAAAGCTGCATCGCAAGGAGAAACTGCAAATCGCGGCCGCGGCCGCCCGCATGGTCCGAGAAGGGCAGGTCGTGATTCTCGATTCCGGCACGACCACCACTGCCATCGCACGGGCGTTACGCGAGTTCGAGAACCTCACCATTATTACCAACGCGGTGAATATCGCAGCCGAACTTTCTGGCTCATCCCTCGAGGTCATCTTGACCGGGGGCACCCTGAGAAAGAATTCATTCTCACTGGTTGGACCCATCGCAGAGGAAACTCTGCGGCGCTTGAACGCAGACATTCTTTTTCTGGGAGTGGATGGTTTCGACGTGCACTACGGATTGAGCACGCCGAACTTGCTCGAGGCCAAAGTCAATCGCGCCATGATGGACGTCGCCCGGGTTGCGGTCGCGGTCTGTGACTCCAGCAAATTCGGGCGGCGCAGCCTGTCATCGATTGCCCCGCTTTCCGCTGTGCACCACGTAATCACCGATCGGGGGATTCCCAAGCCAGACCTCGCTGCTCTGAAGAAACTTCGAATCCAGCTCACCCTGGTCTAGCTCCCGCTTCCGGCTCTACTGCCCCTTGTCCGTTTCGACTCCCCGGAACTGTCCGAAAATGCGCTCTGCATTCTTGTGATAGATCTTCTCCAGCACAGGGTCGGGCAATTCCATGCCATAAATTTCCCAGCGTCCCTGCCCCGGATATCCCCAATAGTCAAAGTATTCATCTGCAGTTTCCAGCCAGCGAAAGTGGTTGCGATACATGGCTTCGTCCATGCCGTTGTCCGTTCCAAACATAATCCTGTCCTGATACTTGAGGAAGAATTCGCGAGCACGCCGAGGCTGGCGGCCCAACTCGGCTTCGCGTGCTCCGAATTCAACCATCACGTTAGGAAGCGTATCCAGCAGGTGAGAAACGTAGTCGAGATTCTCCGGCCAATTCGCCATGTGCAGAGCAACAAACGTGGTGTGCGGATGCTTGGCAAACATACGATCCCGCGCCGCCAGAATCGACTCCTTAGTGGGAAACTGTGGACCGTAGAAACTCCAGTCCGGATGCTCCGTCAGCTCTTCATACCGCTCATTCGTGTTGTCGACAGGATGAAAGAACGCCTCGGGATCGGTAACGTGGATGGATACGGGAATGCCGAGCCGCCCGCATTCCTCCCAGATAGGATCGAGACGCGGGTCATCCACCGCGACAAGTTTCCCCGACTTGTCGCGTATGTTCAGGCCGAGGTCCTTTAACTGTTTTAGCCCGCGTGCTCCTCGCGCTACCGCATCGTCGAGCTGCGCCACCATCTCCTGACTGAAGTTCCGATCGTCAATCCTGCTCCAGTCGATTTGGCTGAAGACCATGAAGCGCCCGGGGTACGGCTTGACCATCTCATCGATCACCCGCTGCAGTTTGTCGCCCCACATGCCGGTCAAGATCACGACCGTCTTCACATTGCTGTTATTCATGATCTCGAGCACACGCCCTGGCGGCATGTGCTCGTCGATTCCCAGGGCGTCGTTGACGTGGTTATGAACATCGATCACGTAGTACCTGGCGCGGTCCACATTGTGCACCGGAGCGTGCAACATGGGCACAGGCTTGAAATCCTTCAGCAAAAGAGTCTTCTTTTGATCGGCATCGGCCGCCGACTTGTAGCCAATCTGCGCTTGGGACTGCGGCTGGTTCGCGTTCTGCGCGGCCGACCACACTGACGCGCTCAACCATAAAAAACAAACCATACTCGTTTTGATCGACATCGACTCCGCCCTCCACGCAGTCTTACTCTTGACAATCTTCACCAAACGAAAGTAAAAGTAATTGATCGCAATATATCGTAATTGACGTCATGGTCCAATACCAGACTGTTGCCTTGCGTGGCCCGGATCGAACTCAGTTGTTGGTCCTGGAGCCATAATTCCCGGCGAGTTCAGTGAGCATCTGCTCATCGAGGCTCAACCAGAATAATTACCGTCAACCGTGGAACCTCAGCCCCAGCGCGCAAGTCAGCATTTGCAGGAACTCATCCGTCGCAATCGACGTCGCGAGAGGGTTGGCGTGTACGCCGTCTGTTCCGCCCACCCCAGCGTCATAGCGGCGGCCGTCCAGCAGACCATCGAGGACGACTCCGTTCTGCACATCGAATCGACGTCGAGCCAGGTAAATCAATTGGGCGGCTACACCGGACAAACTCCGTCGCGGTTTGCTGAGTTTGTTCACTCAGCCGCCCAGCAGGGCCGACTTCCCTGGGAACGAGTGCTGCTGGGCGGGGACCACCTGGGTCCGTATCCGTGGCGGGAACAGCCGTCGAAGGTGGCGATGATCAACGCTTGCGAATTGGTTCGCGCCTGCGTGCTGGCCGGATACAACAAGATTCATCTCGATGCCAGCATGGCATGTGCCGATGACAACAAAAGCGGGCCGGACGAGAACACCATCGCGCAGAGAGCCGCCATCCTCTGTCGCGCTGCCGAAACCGCATTTGCAGACTTGCCGCCAGCCGCTGCGCCAATTCTTTACGTAATCGGTACCGAGGTTCCAGCTCCGGGCGGGGAGTCGGTCCCAGGGGAACCTCCTGCGGTGACACCGGCTGGAAACGTAAATCGCACCCTGGAACTCTTCCGCACGGCCTTCGCTGAGCAGAACGTGATTTCTGCGTGGGACAGGGTGATTGGCCTCGTTGTGCAACCGGGAGTCGAGTTCGGCGAAAACGCTATCTTTGATTACGCCAGAGAAAACGCGATGGCACTCTCCTCCGCCTTGCCGGAGCATCCCGCTCTCGTGTACGAGGCGCACTCGACGGACTACCAGAAGCCCGCCGCTCTTGCGCAGTTGGTGGAAGACCACTTCGCCATCCTGAAAGTGGGTCCGTGGTTGACGTTCGCGTTCCGGGAGGCTGTCTTCGCCTTGAGCGCGATCGAGCGGGAATTGGTGGCGCATCGCAGGGGAATTTGCGTCTCGCAAGTGCGCGAAGCCCTCGAAGCCGCCATGCTGCGCAACCCCGCTTACTGGCGTCCGTACTGTCACGGGAGTGAGGATGAGATCCGCTTCGCGCGCATCTTCAGCTACAGCGACCGATGCCGCTATTATTGGGGAGACGCGACGGTGCAGCAAGAACTGGCTCAACTTCACGCCAACCTTGATGCTTCAACGCCGCCTCTGACATTGGTGAGCCAGTATCTGCCGATGCAGTACGAGGCAATCCGCTCAGGATGTCTCCAAGCGCAGACCGAAGCCATGATTCAGGAGCACATCCGAACCGTCCTGCGTGTCTACTCCGCAGCTTGTGGCAACGCCGAAACAAAACTACGGTAGGCCAAACGCATACAGAGAGCTGCCAGCGGCAATCGCCACGTACTGTTTTCCGTCTACGGCGAATGCCATTGGCGACGCGTAGACTGCGCCGCCCATCTGAAAATGCCAGAGCGGCTTTCCTGACGCCGCATCCAGCGCGATGAAATTCCCTTCTGCATCGCCGGTGAACAATAGGCCGCCAGCGGTGGAGAGCACGCCCGACCACGTGGGTGAGAGATGGCGAAACTCCCACTTCACCTGGGCGCTTGCGGGATCGATGGCGCGAAGTGCGCCCCAGTACGGCTCGGCCTTATCGGAGGGGAAATAGGCGCTGCCGTAATAAGCATGCCCCACCTCGTAAGGCTGCGACGCGGTGCTGAAGATGTCGCACTGCTCGCGCGCGGTGACGTAAAACAGACCCGTTCGCGAATCGAAGCTTGGAGACATCCAGTTCGTCGCGCCCAGCGCTCCCGGGCAAACCGTGCGCCCCTCGGGCGTAGGCGAGCTCTGGTTGTTCGCGGCTGGGCGGCCGTCGGCGTCTTTGTTATCGCTCCATGTGGTCCGGCCGTAGGCATTGGCTGACAGGAGCTTGCCCGTTGCGCGATCCAGCACGTAGAAGAAGCCGTTGCGGTTGGCCTGCGCGATCAGATGTTTGCCGCCGGAATCGATCATGATCGGCACTTGGGTGGCGTCCCAGTCGTGCTCGTCATGCTTGGTGAATTGGAAATACCAGTTCAGTTTTCCAGTGTCAGCGTCGAGAGCGAGAAGCGAATTGCTATAGAGATTGTCGCCGGCGCGTCCTTCGCCGCGATTGGAAGGCGACGGATTGCCCGTCGGCCAAAACAGTTGGTTGGTTGGCGCGTCGTAGACGCCGGTGGTCCACGCGGGTGCGCCCCCGATCTTCCACGAGTCGCCTTCCCAGGTATCGTGGCCCGGCTCGCCAGGGCCGGGGACGGTGTAGAAGCGCCATTTGCGCTGGCCGGTGTCGGCATCGTAGGCATCGATGAAGCCCCGGATTCCGTATTCACCGCCGGAGACGCCAAGAATCACGAGGTTCTTTACCGTTAGCGGCGCGAGTGTGAAGCTGTACCCTTGCTTGTAGTCGACCGCAGCAACATCCCAGACGATGTTGCCGGTTTTAGCGTCCAGCGCAATCACGTGCGCGTCGAGCGTGCCGAGAAATACCTTCCCGCCCAGAATGGCGAGGCCGCGATTCACCCGGCCGCAGCACGGTCGAATATCGGACGGTAGGGGATGCTGAAACATCCAGATCGGCCTGCCGGTGCGGGCGTCGAGGGCGAATGCGCGATCGTCCTGGCCGGTGGCGTAGAGGATGCCGTCGACCACTAGCGGCGTGGTCTCGAACTTTCCCGTCGCGGCGGTTTGGTAAACCCACTTCGCGACCAGCGAATGTACATTCGCGGTGTTCACCTGATCCAGCGCGCTGAAGCGGTCGCCTGCGTAATTGCCTGAGTAGGTGAGCCAGTTCTGCGGTTCTTTGGAAGCATTGAGCAGGCGCTCGAATGTGACTTGGGCAGACGCTGCGCCAACGAGGACGCACAAGATCATCCACCATTTGCAAATGCCAGGCAGTTTGGTCACAGGCGCGCTCACTTCATGCCCACGCTGAGCAGGTAAGCGATGATGTCGTTGAGATCTTTATCGCTCAAAATCGTCGGGTTATAAATGGGCATCAGGGATTCGCGGGTCTTCTGGATGGAACGGAGTTTGTCTTTTTCGAACAGACGAATCTGCTCGGTCGTGTCCATCATTTGCAGGCTGAATTGATCGTCGTTCAGAGTGACGCCTTTGATCTCCTCGCCGCCGGCGGTCACGACCGTGACCGTTTGATATTCCTGGGCAAACTCTTTCGTGGATTCGGTGAGCCCCCAGGCCAGCCGCTTGCTAGGAATGCGAACCGACTCAACCAACGCGTCCACGGTGCGCGCCGTGCCTACAGCGGTCAGGTCGGGACCGAGGCGCCCTCCTTTGCCTTCCACCATGTGGCAGGTGGAGCAGTTGGCGTCGCCGTAGAAAAGCTCCTTGCCGCGGGCAGCATTGCCGGCGGGCTTGGCCGGCGTCTTGACCTGGACGCTGCGCAGATACGCGATGATCTGCCAAATTTCATCGTCGGTCATGCCGACGCCCTGGCCGTTGGTTCCGTTGGCGGGCATGACGGTGCCGGGGATTCCCTGGCTGATGTTCTGGAAGAGGTCGGCGTCGGCGTCTCCGTGACGCTTGTGGGCGCGGGTGAGATCGGGGCCGCGACCGCCTCCGCGCGCTCCGAGTCCGTGGCAGAAGGCGCAGTTGATGCGGAACTCGAACTCGCCGGCCTTGGCTGCTTTGGGGTCTGCGGAGAGTGGGTTGCGGACGTCTTCTGCCCTGGTTGAGGATGCCAGGAACACAACCAGCATGGCCACTGTGTAGTTTAACTTTGCCCAGCGAAGAGCGTTTCCCGAGCGCATGAGATTGGGCGCATGATAGCACGGCGATCGCGCGCGTTTTTCCCACAATGGGCCGGAGTTTACTGTTTAGTACTGGGGGGACCCCCTCCCCCCTTTGTTGTGCAAAATCTTGAAAACGCGAGAGTTATTTTATCACTATGTGCTAGATCTTTGAGTTTAAAGGAGTTACGCGCAAAATCTAGAGAACATGGGAGTTAGCCGCGCTCTGCGGTTCCATTTTGGAATGCGCATTGCCTTTGGAGGTCGGAGAGCTCCGCCCGGCGGGCGGGTCAGATTGTCAAAGAGCGGACATTATCCAGTGGATAATGCTTTATAGGATAGGTTATCTGTTTGGGGCGTTGCGGTCAATGAGAAAGCGTTCGTGGCCGTGGCGCCCGGGACTGGGAGAAATCAGTTACGGGATGATTTCGAAGGCGGTGCCGAAATGGTATTTGCCGAAGGCTTGCGTGGTGCCGAACAGATGGCCCTTGCCGTCAATCACCAAGCCTAGAGGGTACTCGCCGTCGGCGGCGGTGAATTTATGGACGACGCTGTATTTCCATGGGCCGCTCTTTTGCGGAGACAGTTTAAACACGACTCCGCACTGGTATCCGTCGCAATCGGGCAAGCCTCCGTTAGCGCCGCCGTAGAGGTTTCCCGCTTTATCGAACACAATCGCATCGTATGGGTAGCACCCGTCGGCGCAGTTGGGAAAATCGTACAGGACCGTCTTTTTCCAGTGGCCGCCGCTGAAGGAGAACTTGAAAATCGTGCCGTTGCTGTGGACGCCGCCGCCCCCCGTGTTGCCGTAGAGGTTGCCTGCCGCATCCATCACTAACCCTCCCCCGGGAGTCTGACCGTCGGTGGAGGAAGAGGCAAAGCGGTGCAGGACGTGATACGTCCAGGTGCCGTCGCCGTTGGGCGTCATTTTGAAGATCACCCCGCAGCCGAATGCTATCCAGCACGGCGGGCGGCCAATGCCACCCTCGCTTGTGGTGCCGTACAGGTTGCCCTTGCCGTCCCAAATGGGCGGAGCGGGCTCGCCGTCGCCATCCGGGCAGCCCTGTCCGCTGCAAAAACTGTAGAGCGGAGTGTAGGTCCAGCCTCCGGAACCGGGCGAGAGCTCAGCGACTGCACTGTAGCTGTACTTCCCAGGCGCCATCTGCCCATACAGGTTGCCCAGTTTATCCAGGAGCAGGCCCGGGCCAGAGCTCTCGGTGTACAGAACGCTGTACGCCCAGCCGCCCGAGCCTGGACTTAGCTCGAACACGCCGCCAATGTAGTTGGTGCCGAGGGGCATCGTGCCGTAGAGGTTTCCTGAGCCGTCAAAGATGAGGCTGCCCCAAGGGTTCGCGCCACCGCTGCCCGCGGAGAAGGTGTGCAGGATCGTTTCGCTCCAAGTCCCATCCGCTTGCGACGACAATTTGTACACCGTGCCGTAGCCATACTCGCCAGGGCCACCGGCGGTACCACCGTAGAGGTTGCCTTGGCTGTCCAGAAGGAGTGCGCCACCTGGAGTGCTTCCGTCGCCGGTTGCGCCGAAATCGTGCAACACCTTGAATTTGCCGGCGGCCCAAGTTGCAGGCACAAGACCAAGGCCGACTAAGACAACGGCTAAGATTTCTGCAATGGCGGGCGTTCCCAATATCCTTCTCATTCGACACCGTCACGTTTCCGGCCCGACGGGCCGTTAAGGAAGGGCAGCGAGAGTCCCTCCTCGCTACCCGGCACTATACCACGGTTTTGAAGAATCGCTGCGGCCCGGCGAACCGACATTGGGCGCGCGGGCCGCATCGCATAGGCTCATGCCTGTTCAGTCCCCGTCGTCACTGTCTGGCCCGCCCGGCACGTACGTGGTGCCAGTGCAGCTCCCGAAGTTCTGGAAGCAAGTGTACGGCTCGGACGTGTTGATGCTGGCGAAATTGTATGCGGTGCTGCCGAAAAAGTCCGACAGGGGAACGTTGGTCCGGAACTGGCCCCAGTCGGGTGCATTGTAGTCAGCGTACCCTTTGTCGGCCCCGTCAATGAACGGCAGGTTGAAGTTCTGTTCGATATACGCCAGGATACTGCCGAAATCGTGGGTGTGTGTGGCGTCCATCCCCGGACTGGGTATGGCCCCGGATACGTAGTGCGCCTGGGTGTAGGGAGAGGCAACCAGCAGGGGTACGCGGAAGCCGGAGACGTAGCCGCATCCCCAGCCATTGGGCGCGCCGTGGGACGCGGGGCTGGTCGGACACGTCGTCTTGTGCATCGAGTCCTCCTTGTAGACGGCCCAGGGTTGAACGTGGTCGAACCAGCCGCCCCAATCGTCCCAAACGATGAAGATGGCGGTAGGCTGCTGCTTCCAGTACAGGGCGTTGTTGGTTGAGGGCGGATTGCAGGTGCTACCACTCATCCCTCCGCCGACCGCGTCCACGATGTCGCCGACAAATGAAGGGCCGAGGCCTGTGTTGTCCTCTTCGGCGTGGTCTGAGTAGCGCTTGTCAGGGATGACCCAGCTGATGGC
>Ga0222749_10000228_pt1 | contig 36292 bp, 18 predicted proteins | sample IncBWH2Mmetat_FD_197234 | JGI IMG/M metagenome (GOLD analysis project Ga0222749, IMG submission 197234) | Metatranscriptome of lab incubated forest soil microbial communities from Barre Woods Harvard Forest LTER site, Petersham... | ecosystem: Environmental > Terrestrial > Soil > Temperate... | reverse complement strand
TCGCAGAGAACAGCCGCGGAGGTCGCAGAGACTGAGATTCCCTGAAACCTGAGAATCATTAGTCCGCGGCCATTTCCTCGCGGACGGGATCTGGGACGGGCCAGCTGGATGCCACGAACGACATGGCGTAAACGGATGCCAGGATTGCGAAGGCGACAACCAGACTGACCTTTTGCGCCACTGTCCCCACGCAAATCGCCAGCACAAGTTGCAGGAAGGTTCCGCTGAAATAGAAAGCGTTCTGGACGCGTCCCATCAGATGCTTGGGGACCATTTCCATGAGGCTGGTATTCATGGCCACGCCGCCAACTCCGCGCGCCGATCCCATCACGAAGTATGTGATGATCGCGAGAAGGAAAAATCCGGAGATGGGCGCGAACGCGACGCACACCGCTAGCAGCGCCATGGAGAACGCGATGGCCCGCCGTCCGCCAATCCGGGCGATGATCTGCGGAGCGTACAACGCGCTGACAAACGCCCCAGTGCCCCATCCCGCGTTGAGCCAGCCATAACCTTTGGCTCCGGCATGAAACACGCGGTCGCTTAGCGATGGCGTCACGACGACACCGGTCACCATGGCGCCCAGGAACAACGCCCAACTGATGCCGAGCATGACCACGGCGCGATGATCGCGCAGAAAGTGCAAGCCTTCTTTCATCTCACGCCAGAAGCGGGCCAACTGGGTCTCGGCGGCGGCGAGGTCAGCTTTAATTTCCTCAGGCCGCATGACAATGTGTCTTCCCTTACGCACGGCGAAATAGCACAGGAACGAAACCACGTAAGTCGACACGTCGAGTGTCAGGACCCCACCCAGTCCGATGTGGTCGTAGATGAATCCCACGATCGCGCCGGCGATCAGGAATCCTCCCTGCACACCAGCGAGCAAAAATGTATTGGACTGGACGAACTGCCCCTCAGGTGTGAGTTCTTGAATCAGCGCGGTGATCGTCGGCCAGAACATCCAGAAGCCGGCGGCGACCAGGGTGTTCATCAGGTAAAGCTGCCAGACTTTGACCTGCCCGCGGAAGGCGAGGATGGCGACGGCCACGATGATCACTGCGCGGAGTGCATCGAGCCACATGACGAGCCGGCGCCGGTCCTCGCGGTCGATAACTACGCCGGTGAAGGGAAGCATCAGCATGGCTGGAAGAGTCTGCAGGACGGCGAACGTGCCCAGCGCCATCTCGGAGTGCGTGGCTTTGAGGATGTACCAGGCGACGGCGGACGAGTTCATCCCGCTGCCCACCATGGAAATCAGGTTGGCCGCAAAAACGAAGCGCAGGGAACGTTGGCCGAAGCTCGCACGCATCTTCCTACTTTAGCGGACGGGGCGGGAATTCACCACGGAGGGCGGCAAGAACTTAATTGTCGATTGTTGATTTTTGATTGTTGATTGAAAACCAAAAGCGTTTGCGATTGGGTCTTAGTCAACAATCAGCCATCAGAAAATAAGCCCCCCAGTCTTCCGGTGAGATTCTCTTGTTCGGGCCGTGATGCTAGCCCTTGCGTACGGCCGCGTTCAGCGCTAGGATTCGCTGCTGATCCGAAGTTCATCCATCTCTCGCGTATACCGGAGGCTCGCCATGAAGCGCTGCATCGGGCTGCTGCTGGCCACACTTCTTGTCATTGCATTCTCGATTCCCCAGGCACGAGGCCAGGTGGAGCGGATCGTGATCGCCGCGGGAACTGACGAAGATCACGATCTGCAGGCCATCAACAATGAGCAGGATGCTTCCAAAAGACTGGCCATGTATGAAGACTTTGTGAAAAAGTTTTCTTCCAATCCGCAGGCCATGGCCTACGGAAACTGGCAACTGGCGCAGGCGTACCAGAGTAGTGGAGATCTTCAAAAATCGCTCGACTACGGCGACAAGGCGCTGGCCGGATCGCCGCGTAATCTCGATATCCTGGTCTCGCAGGCCAGCACGGCCACGCAAGCCAAGAACAATCTCAAAGTGATGGACTATGCCGCCAAAGGCGGCGAGGTTTGCCACAGCATCGCCAAGCAGGCCAGGCCGGAAGGCATGAGCGACGAGGACTTCGCGCGCAAGGTTTCGGAAGAGAAGAATGCGAGCCAGAACAACTGCGAATTTTTAGAGACTAGCGGCTTCAATGTCATTACGGCCGAGACTGATCCCAAGAGCCGCATGACGGAGATTGAAAAGTTCACGGCCGCTTATCCTGACTCGAAGTTCGGTGATCAGGTTTCGAACTATGCCATGTACACGCTCGGGCCCGGCCAGTTAAACGATCAGACACGCCTGGTTGCGTTTGGCGAGAAGATGCTGGCGAGCAATCCCAATTCGATGATGGCGCTGCTGCTGCTGGCGACCTATTACGGGGACTCCGGCAACTCGGCGAAGGCCATCAGCTATGCGCAGAAGGCGATCGAAGTCGCCAAGCCGGATGCGCCAGATGCCGACAAGTCACACAAGCTCTCGGCGGGCGCGGCGCACAACACGATCGGATGGGCTTATCTGAAGCAAGAGAAGACGACGGCCGCGATTCCGGAACTCAAGGCTGCGGCTGCCCTGGTCAAGGGGCAAGACGATCAGCAGTATGCCCGCGCTTTGTACGGGCTGGGCTTCGCTTACGGCAAGCTGAACAAACTCACCGAGGCGCGCGAAGTCCTGACTGAGGCAGTGAAGATTCAGGGACCGATGCAATCGATGTCGCAAGAACTGCTGACGAAGGTGAATGCCGCGCGGGCAAAAGGAAAGTAGGAACCGGAACGTTCCGGGGGCCCCATCCTTCTTTCGCGTTCGTTGCGAAAGAGGGTGGGGTTTTTGACTTTAGGTGGCTAACGCTTTTGCGGCAGCGCGGAAGGGGCGGCTCACTTCGTCTCGCCCGACAGCCGAAGGCGGCTGGCGCCACATTTACTTCTTAGGGTCGATCAAGTCCTCGGAAAGCAGTTTTGCCTTCCATGCCAGGGTTTGAGCGCGTTCCAGATTGCCCGCTGTCAGCGCCGTTCTGGATTGGTCAACGAACTGGCGGATCTGTAACACTGAGTCCCGTTCGGCGTTGCTCAACTGGCGACCTGTCAGCTTATATAGATTCTGCTCAGTTGCCGCAATCATTTGATTGGCGGCATCGCGCTTCTGTGCCTGATCGCCGGTGGAACCTCCAGCCAACTGGATGCTCTGCTCTGTGATTCCTCCCTTGCGGACAATGGTTTTTTCCGGTGGGCAATTCTTCTGGGCGTCAGTGGCGGGAGACGGCGGTGCACCGCCAGATTGCGGAGATGTTGTCGCAGGATTCGATCCCGCGGAGTTCGAATTCGCAGGCGCTGGATCACATGCGGCGGCGGGAACCACTTTCTTTTGGGGGTGCACTTTTTTCGCGGCGCTCGCTTTAGGGTTGCTTGCGGGCGCTGGCGCGCTAGGCGACTGGCCCGCGGAAGATTTTGTTGTTTCGGGGGGCGTTGGATGCTGCGCAGTCTGCTCCTGCGCGACTGGCGCATTCGCGGACGAAGCCGACTGCTGCGCGGACTGCGCAACCAGCCCTGCATCAACCGACGTGAGCGAAGAAATACCGAAAAACAGGATGGCAGCGGCCAGAGTCATTCTTGGTCCCGTACAGCGAAACGCGGATCTCCACTCATAGTACGCTCTGAAGTGATGCTAGGCCACCCAATCGTCGGCCGCCCGGGAAATCGCTAATCTCCGCGCTGAGAGGTTGCTGCACCCTCCGCGTCTTCGGAGTGAGCCGGCGCCGCCGGCGCCGCAATGGGTATATGGAAGCGGAACACCGTTCCGGTGGTCTCCGACGACTCGAAATCCACCGTACCGTAATGCCACTGCAGAATTTGATAAGTCTGTGCCAGGCCGATGCCGCTGCCTTCTCGTTTGGTTGTGAAATACAGTTCGAAGACCTTATCGTGTAGATCCTTCGGGATCCCCTTGCCCTGGTCTTGCACTTCCGCCAATGCCACGCCGTTCTGGCGACTCGCCGAGATGGTGAGACGCCCTCCCTGAGGCATGGCCTGAACTCCGTTGATCACTACGTTGAGAATGGCCTGTTTCATCAGGTCGAGGTCGACTTTCACGGGCAGCCTCTGCTCAGGCATGTGAAGGTCGATGGCAACGCCGTGCTGCTCGGCGTCGGGAGCGGCAAGTTGCACGACGTCTTCCAGCATGCTGCGGAGATCGGTTTCTTCGAGGTGAAGATCGCGAGGCCGGGTGAAATCAACCAGCGTCTGGACGACCCGATCCAGACGCCGGATCTCGCTGTCGATGATGTCCATGTGGCGACGCGTGTCCGGTTCCTGCTGGGCCAGCTTGTTTTGCAGAAGCTGCAAGTGAAGCACGATAGCGTTGATCGGGTTCTTCACTTCATGGGCCACGCCACGTGTGACGCGGCTGCTGGCGGAAAGGCGCCGCGACATTTCAATTTCGTCGCCGATCCGCCGCACCGGTTCGGTGTCGCGCATGATGATCAGAGCGCCGATCTGCGAATTCTTCTCATGAACGAAATCGAGCGACACCTGCACGCGCTTTCCGCCGATTACGTCGAATTCGCGCTGCGACATGGTCCGCCGCCGCTCAAACGCGTCCAGCAGGGCCGCACCGAGCAAAGAATCACGGGCGAATACCTCTTGCACGCTACGTCCCAGCAGTTCTCCGCGCGGGCGACCAAGGAAGGATTCGACGGGAGCGCTGACGAGGACCACCCGCGAATCGCGGGAAAATAGCATCAGGCCGTCCTGCAGCTTGGACATCAGCTGGTCCACGTTATCTTTCAGGGCGGAGAATATCTCTTTACTGTCTCGAATCTGGCGTCCCAGGTTCGCGATCTTTAGGCTGACCAGGCCGTACTCGTCGTGCTGGGACTCGGGGCTCTGCAGGTCGGCCTCACCCGCGGTCACGCTGTCGAGGTTGCGGCTGATTTCTTTCAGCGGGCCGAGCGCAATGTTCGAGATCCCCGCGGCGAGAAGCAGCGACAGAATGATCAATGAACCTGAGACGTAAAGCGCCCGTATCAGTCGCGTCTGCACTTCGCTCTTGAGGAAGATAGTTTGCACTCCGATACGGATGGTGCCGAAGGGAGCGCTACTGGCGGCGGACATCGGTCGCGGCTCGAAATTCAATAACTGCAGAGGAAAGCTCACGTCGTACACGGCGGCCGGGCTGAAGACCAGGCGAATCTGCTCGCGAAAATTGGCGTGCACCACGTGTTCGAAATCAGGCCGAGGCTCGATGACCTTGCCCAGGAGGCTTGCGTTGGTGTGCAGCAGCGCCTTGCCGTTGACGTCAACGATGGCGACATCGTAGATGTACCTCCAGTCGCCGGGAACAGATTGCAGCAGGTTGTTGAGATCGACGTCGGTCTGTACGTACTCTGTGAGTGCCCGCTTCAGGGCTACGGGATCGCTGGTGTCGATGTTCGTGCTGCCGAAATCGGGGACAGCGTTATTGGCGGCATAGGCCAATTGATGCGTCAGGCTGTTGGCAGTATCGGAGGCGTTGACGATTCGCAGCCGCAGAATCTGAGATAGGTAAAGATAGGAAAACGCAGTCACCATCACCGTCACCATCAGCGTGATGGCCAGCACGATGATTGTTTTGCGTCGCAGCATGTTGAGAGATCAGAACCCTGACTACTTGACCCAGCCTAGTTGCTGGGCACCTCTTCTTTGCCGGGAGCGGCTTCCGCCGCCGTGCTCCCGTATTCTTTCAACTTATTGTGAAGGGTTTTTAAACTGATTCCCAGAATTTCGGCGGCACGCGTCTTATTGTTACTGGTGGCCTCGAGCGTTTTCAAGATCAGCATCTTCTCGGCTTCTTCGACCGTCGTGCCCACGCCTAGGCGAACGGCGTCGGGGTCGTTGGCGGCGGTACGCAGAGGGGCCTGACCGAAACCTGGAGGCAAGTGCTTGGTCTCCACCATGCCCGTGTCGCAGACGATCACCGCGCGCTCGAGCGTGTTGCGCAATTCGCGCACATTTCCTGGCCAGGAGTAGTTGTTGAACTGATTGAGAACGGCCTCGCTGACTGCCGTTACCTTGCGACCATGCTTCTGGCTCATCTCCGCGAGCAGAAGCTGAACCAGGGACGCGATGTCTTCCTTGTGTTCCCGCAGCGGCGGCATGTGAATATTGAAGACATTGAGGCGGTAATAGAGATCGCTCCGCAGTTCGCCTCGTGCCACGGCCTCGTCCGGAATCTTATTCGTGGCGGCGAGTACGCGGACATCGACCGAAGTCTCCACTTTGCTTCCCAGGCGGCGCAGTTTGCGATCCTCCAGAACGCGCAGCAGTTTGGCCTGCGTTCCGATGGGCATTTCGCCAATCTCATCGAGCAGCAGCGTTCCACCTTCGGCCAGTTCAAAGCAGCCTGTCCGCCGTTCCAGCGCGCCCGTGAATGAGCCTTTCTCGTGGCCGAAGATCTCGCTCTCCATCAGGGTTTCGGGAATCGCGGCGCAGTTGATGGCGACGAATGGGCGGTCTTTGCGCGAGCTGAGTTCATGGATGGTCCGCGCCACCAGTTCCTTGCCCGTCCCACTGGCGCCTGTGATGAGCACCGATGCGGTGCTGGGCGCGACCATCTCGATCAGCCGGAAGATCTCCTGCATTTTGCGGGAGGCGCCGCTGAGGCGGCCCAGTGATCCGGTGTCACGCAACCGCCGGCGGGTGGCCTCAAGTTCGGCGCGGGTTCCGAGCAGCGCAGTGGCGTTCGAAATAATCGTACGCAGCCGGTTCGTGTCGATGGGCTTGGTGATGTAGTCATAGGCGCCCATGCGCATCGCCTGCACGGCGCTGTCGATCGTTCCCTGAGCGGTGACGAGAATGACGGCGATGGTTTGCGCTTGTTCCGCCAACTGCCCGAGCAATTCGAGCCCGCCCATCCGGGGCATCTTAAGATCGGTGATCACGACCGAGGGAGACCACTGCGTGGCTTTCTCCAGTCCTTCCGCGCCATCGCGTGCCGTCTCGACGCGATAGCCCCACGAGGTGACCAATTCGGCGAGCCCGGAACGCTCGTTCTCCTCGTCTTCTACGATCAATAGCTTTTCGTGGCTCATTCGTTTGCTGTTGTCCTGTTCCTCCACGGCATCAATGCGCAAGCCCGGCGGCCAAAGGCCCACGGGCCAACCCCCAACGATACGCGGCCTGGTTCCCTCCGGGCAAGGTCCGCAGCGTACACGGGAGGCGGATTGGACTCTGTGTGCGGGGTGCCTGATTCGTCAATGGCGTATCGTTGCGCTTTTGCTTTTAATTGCTATGAGATAGAATTCTGGGTCCCGATACTTTAGAAGCACTCTTCCCGGTTGTTTTCCGCTGAAGGTCTTGCTGCATTGGCGTTCAGCCGTTGATTGAATTTCTGGAGGGAATCATGGAAATCACCAGCTTAAGCCGCGCGACGCGCGTTGCTTTGGCGTGCGCAGTTGCATTGTTAACCCTGCTAGTGACCGCCGGTCCCGTGGCGGCACAGACTGAGTCAACTCCCAAGTGGGATATCTTCGCCGGATATCAATGGTTACATCCCAACATAACAACACCACTTGCGTTTGGTGATCCCAGTAACCCAACCCCGTTTCTCGTGCCGGATATGGCGAAAGGCGTTGGCGGCGCTCTGACTTACAATGTCGACCCTCACTGGGGCTTGGAAGTCGACCTCGGATATAACACGAAGGCCGGCAATTATGACACCACCATCTCCGGTGGTCCGCGCTTCATGTGGCGCAACGAAGGTGTGAATTTCTTCCTACACGGCCTGGCGAGCTACAACCGCCTGGCGGTGCAGGATATTCCCAACCGTTCCAACGGCGTTGGCGTCCTTCTCGGGGGCGGTATGGATATTTCATTTACCAAGACGTTCGCGATTCGTCTGTTCCAGGTGGACTACATGTGGGCGAGTCATCACTTTCCCGAGTTAGCTGGGCCAGAGTTTCCAAACCTAAGGCGTCCGACGATGGAGGGTGTGAGACTACGGACAGGTGTTGTTTTCAGCTTCGGCGGACCGGAGGCACCGTCCCCCATCGCTGCCTGCTCGGTCCAGCCAACTGAGGTCATGGTTGGCGAACCGATTACAGCCACTGTGTCGGCGAGCAACTTCAATCCAAAGCACGCTGTGACTTATAGCTGGAGCGGCAATGGCGGCAAGGTAACCGGGAAAGACACCACGGCCAGTATCGACACCAACGATGTCGCGCCCGGCGCTTACATGATCACGGCGCACGTAACCGATCCGAAGGCCAAGAAGGGGAACGAGGCGAGTTGTTCGGCAAACTACACCATCAAACCGCTTCCGCCGAAGAATCCGCCGACAATGAGTCTCTCTGCAAGTCCGACGGAACTGACGCCGGGCGGCGCTGTGAATGTTTCCGCAAACTGCACCAGCCCCGACGGTGTGCCAGTATCGGTTGCTAACTGGACTTCCACTCTTGGGACGCTTTCCGGCAGTGGCAACTCTGCAACGCTCAATACGTCTGGACTTCAGCCAGGTCCGGTCACGATTACCGCAAACTGCACCGACTCGCGTGGATTGAACGCCCAGGCTTCAACGCAGGTTACGATTCAGAATCCTCCACCGCCACCGGTCGACAAAGCGCTCGAAGCCCGGCTGGCCCTGCACAGCGTTTACTTCGCGACAGCTCAGCCCACCGCGAAAGATCCGACGGGCGGACTGTTGCCGAGTCAGCAGCAAACGCTCAACGGTCTTGCCACGGACTTCAAGAAGTACCGTGAAGTCAAGCCCGATGCGCATCTGACGCTGGAAGGTCACGCCGACCATCGCGGAAGCGCTGCCTTCAACCAGGCTCTCACGGAGCGCCGTGTTGCCCGGGTAAAGAACTTCCTGGTCGAGCAGGGTGTTCCTGAGTCTGCGATTGACACTAAGGCGTTCGGCGCCGAACGCAATCTCACGACCGACCAGGTAAAAGAGTCTGTCGTTCAGAACACCGAGCTGACTACGGAAGAGAAGAGGCGAGCGCTGGCAAGAATTGAGGTCATCCGCATGGCGAGTAATCGCCGTGTGGACGTGACGCTGAATGCGGGCGGGACGACCGAGACCTCAGTGCGCCAGTTCCCGTTCAACGCCGCCGATGCCCTCACGCTGATTGGCGGGCGTGAAGGTCAAGTCAAAAAGCCGGCGGCAACGAAGCGCGCGCCCAAGAAACCGGTGAAGAAGCCGTAATCGAAGACTCCGGAAACCGAAACGATTGTCAGCGGGGGGGATTCATTTCCCCCCGCTTTTTTATCTGCTGCCGTGGCTTTCGGGTGCCCGCCGAAGTTGCCAAAAGTAGGTTTCCCGCCGGGTACCGTCTTTTCGGTGTCTCGACGCGCCCGTTCGACGCTGAGTTCCGCAATACCCGTTGTTCGCCGGGGCGAAAAGAGGATGTTTGCGAAAAATGTACACAACCCCACGAAAGTGCCATCGCCAAGTCTCTGATTTGATGGCACGGTATCTGGTATTCGGGTTGCCATCTCTTCTGGATAGAAACGCGTCTGAATATGTCTCAGATGGGCAGGTCATCTCGCGCATTGGCACCGACGATCCTGCTGACATTACTTACTATCGGGTGCTCGCGTCGCTTCCCGAACTTACCTGGGGAAGCCGCAACCCCATCCAGCACAACGCCATTTCAGAGTCAAAAAGACAGCAGCGCTGATAGCGCTTTGCAAGGTTATTCCGACGATGTTCAGGGAACGGCCCCCCCGTTCGAGAACTCGCCGCTTCTCCCAGCTGGAGCACTTGTCACCGTTCGTCTGAAGGTTCCACTGGTAGCCGGGAGCGGATCCAGAGAGTCTTTCGCGGCGGTTCTGGATGAGCCTGTGGTGGTTGAGGGGAACACACTGATTCCCCGTGACGCAATCGTCTCCGGTCGTATCGAGACCGCGCACACGTCGAGAGTCACGCCCGATCGCGCCTATGTTCGCCTCACGCTCGATTCTGTGCGAGTGGACGGGTCCGATGTGCCGATCCAAACGGCCAGCCTTTTTGCGCGGCCGCTACCGACCACCAACACCGATTCGGGCACAATTCGACTAGAGAAGGGGCGCCGTATGACGTTTCGCCTGAAGGACCCAGTTTTTTTGCATCTCACATCATCAAGAACTAGCCAATAAGTCCTTTACTTCCCACATCAAAAAGTTTTCCACAGAAATTATTCCCGTTTTAGCGACATCTGCCCTTTCGCACACCGGTGTCGGTCTCCTTATAGTGAGCGGAAACGGGAGGAAGGCGTAAGGCGTCGACTTCCCGTTTTGGGAAAACGCAGGTATCCGGCCATCGCAATGGCGGTTCCTTTCGGAACAGTTCCCGCGCAGAGTGGTGATTATGAGTGCCGTAGCGGAAATCTTGCAACCGTCAGAAGAGATGCAGTTTTCGTCGCTCCTGAAACACGCGCCCGTCGGGCTCGCGTTGTGAGCAGCCGTAGAAATCAAAACAAAAGTGGCACTTCCACATCGAACGACCAAATAGTCGACCTGCGATTACCGGAACAAAGTTTCGCGCAGGTGCCTTCTTTTGTTTAGGCAGGCGGTTAGGACACTCTTGTCCTAGATGACTCTAAAGTTTGGCAGCAGCGAGCACTTTTCCGGCCAGGTCCCGAGCAAGGTACTTTTGCAGGATAATCCGCGTTTCGGGATTGGCGGCGAGGTAGCGGTCGAACGGCACAACCTCCCAACGCATGCACCGGACAGGCTCTACTACCACTGCATCTACATCGGCTGTGACGCCACTCAAGAGAAGCGCTGAGCCAACGATGTGGCCCGCGGCGAGTTCCCCGAGGACGCGATCATCTCTCATGACCCGTACTTTCCCGCGAACAATGATCGAGATTGCCTCAACACTTTTGCCAAACTCCAGCATTCGCTCGCCAATTCCCACAGTTGTCCACGCTCCGATACTCAGAATCTGCAGGACTTTCCGAGGCGGCAAATCCGGGAAGGCGAGCTGGCGAATTTCCTGCTCTTCGGGCGTCAATTTAACTGGACGTCGCTCGATAAAAAGACGCCAAGACTGGAACGAATTGATCGCAGCAAAGACGCTACTCCAAATGATTGGCTCCCACAGAGGTTCAGGCTGCAGGACGAAATACGGCAAGGCGATCAGCGAGGCCGCCACTGAAAACAACCTCAGCCAGAGAATGTCGCGAACGCTGTACGCTACCAACAACAGGATGTTTGCGGCGTGCAAGAAATAGCTTGGATTGAATTGCCCCATGTTTGTAATCTCCCTTGGTGGCTTGTCGGAACTTGCTCTGCTGGGACCTAGTGGAGAGAGCTGAAGCCGCAGCACACGCTCAAGCTGAACGCTTGTCAGAGACTATTCGTCGGCTGGAACCTAAAATACTGTCAACATAGACAGGGGCAGGAGTTGGTATCTCTCCGTCAAACAAGTTTGCTGTTACCTGGCGATTTCACCCAAAACCCCCCGGAAGGTGGTTAGACGATCTGGCGCTCGCGGATGAACGCACCGGCCACATCGAAAGGTCGATGAACAGACAGGTGAACGACTGCTCTCAGCGGGGTAAGCCGTTCGGTTTCGCACGACATTCGCCGCGGCTTCAGCCGCGCCCTTTCTGGATGTCACGCCGTTAGAACCCGCTCTAATGTTTTTTCGCTATTGTGCCGCTTTCCGCGATTCTTTACCTTTCGCGTGCTCATTCGTTCTTGTGGACCGTGGGGGTCCAAGAACTGCCTTCAGGGCGTCTGTACCTATATCAGCAGTTAACAGGCTAATTCCGATTTTGATCTCGGAGTGGATGAGCTGGTCCGCTTGGGGAGAAACCGTGAATCGACGTGTATATGTTTCGAAATGTCTCATGGGTGCCGTTCTGACTGTGCTCGTCAGCTTTCCCGTCGCCGCTCAACAAATCACTGGCAGCATTCGCGGGACCGTTGTGGATCCCGTTGGTGCCAGCGTGCAGGGAGCGTCGATCAGTGCCATCCAGGTGGAGACTGGATTAACTCGTAGCGCGGTGACAAATCGAAGCGGTGAGTACGTCCTCGTGGAGTTGCCGGTCGGGCACTATCGCTTGCAGGCCACGGCGAAAGGTTTTCAGTCCTACATTCAACAAGGCATTGGGTTGGACGTGAACGAGACCGCGACGATTCCTGTCCGTCTGGTGGTGGGTAGCGAGACGCAGAAGATTGAGGTGCAATCTGACGCTCAGCTGATTCAGGCGACGGTGACCAGTCTTGGCAAAACAGTCAGCGAGCGCGACGTTCTGGAGTTGCCGCTGAACGGCCGGAACTTCTCTCAATTGGGGCTGCTGCAACCCGGGGTCGTGCCTCTCACTCCGGGTCTAGCCGAAGCCGGGGGATCTCTTCGCGACGGTCAGGCATATGCGGTCAATGGCCAGAGGCCCGAGTCCAACAACTTCCTGATCGACGGCGCCAACAATTTCAATGGCGTCGATGGCGGATTCGTTCTCAAGCCCCCAGTCGATGCCATCACCGAATTCAAGATTCTGACGCACAACGCGAACGCGGAATTTGGAACCAGTCTAGGGTCGACCACCAACATCATTACGCGCTCGGGGACGAACACATTTCATGGAGCACTCTGGGAGTTCCTTCGAAATGACGTCTTTGACGCCACCAACTACTTCGCTCCCAGGACTGAACCGCTTAAGCAAAATCAATTCGGCGGGACGTTTGGCGGCCCCGTCATCAAGGACAAGACGTTCTTCTTCGGATACTACGAGGGCTTCCGCAACCGACAAGGGGAAACGGACTCGTCGACTGTCCCTTCGCTGGCAGAGCGGCAGGGAGATTTCTCGGTGGTGTGCCCGGAAGGGTTCTCGGGCGGTTTTTGCAACAATCCCAACCACCAGCTGTTTAATGTTTTTCTCAACCAGCCGTATCCGAACAATCAGTTCGAGATGTCTTCGGTACCGACGATCACACAGAATCTGCTGAGTTACTTCCCGGCGCCTAACAACGGAACCAACGTCTACACCGCGACGCAAATCGTGCATCAGGACACGAATCAGTTCGGATTGCGTCTGGATCAGCACATGGGTGGTTCTGACATCCTGAATTTCCGCTATGCCTTCAGTGATGGCACCGAACTGCATCCCATCGCGACTTCGGGTGCGAGCGTGCCAGGGTTTCCCGTAGGGCAAGAGCAGCGGGCGCAGAATTTCGTCGCTCAGGAAACGCGCACGTTCTCTCCGTCGATGATCGGCGTGTTCCGCTTCTCATATTTGCGAAATAAATTTCTCTATGGAGAGAGGACCAACCACACAACGCCCCTCAGCCTGGGTTTTGGTTACCAACCAAGCCTCGACCTTGCGATTGGGCCGCCGTTCATACAGGTCAACGGCTACACCACGATCGGAGATCCGATCACCGGGCCCCGCAATACCTATGAGAATGCTTTTGACTATTCGGGCTCGTTGAGTTGGGTCCACGGGCGGCATGAAATCAAATTCGGAGGCGGGTACGAGCATTCGCAGTTCAACGTGCTGCAAGGCATTGCCACCAATGGTTTCTTTGTGTTCGCGCCGTTTCCCGTAGTACCCGACGCGTTTGCCAGCTTCCTCTTTGGACAGCCGGTATTCTTTCTCCAAGGCCGTGGCGATTTTTCGCGCGGCATCCGGGGTAATTCTCTGAACGGCTATGCACAGGACACGTATAAGGTCACACCGCGACTGACGATGAATTTTGGTCTGCGCTATGAACTCCCGTTCCCCTACACCGAGATCCATAACCGGCAGACACTCTGGATTCCGGGACGACAGTCGACGGTGATGCCCAATGCGCCCCCGGATCTACTCTATCCGGGAGATACGGGCGTGCCCGCAGGGTTGATACCGACATTCAAGAAGGGGTTTGCACCCCGTGTCGGTATCGCGTGGGATCCGACCGGGAGTTCGAATTGGTTGGTGACATCCGCCTATGGAATCTTCTATGAGCCGTACTATACGGGCCAGGGCGGACCGCTGCAGTCGCCGATCAGCGCTCCTCCGTATCTACAGACCCAGCAGATCAGCCTTACTCCCACTTCGTTTCTCAATTTTCCCGATCCTTACTTTGGCAACCCGCCGGCCGCAGGGACTTTCGCAAAGCCGCTGACCAACCTGACACTGGCCCCGAATCTCCCACTGCCCTACGCGCAGGACTGGGACTTGAACGTGCAACGATCCTTCGGAACAGATCTCCTGCTCGAGGTCGGCTACGTGGGAACCAAAGGCACGAAGCTGCCGCGCTTTGTCGAAGGGAATCCCGCGATCTACGTTCCGGGATTCGATACCAGCGGGAGCCCGATCTCTACTTCCAGCAATGCCGACAACCGACGAATTCATTCCGGATGCACGCTCGATCCTGCTTCTCCGCCGTGCACTTACTCGTCGACCGGCCTGATCGAGGGCATTGCTAATTCTTCTTACAATGCACTCGAGGCCAGCCTGAGGAAGCGCTTCAGTCACGGCATATCGTTTCTTGCGTCGTATACCTACTCCAAGTCCATCGATGATGCATCTTCCTTCAACATGACAGGTTCCGCGGCCAAGCCGGTGGCCGGAGAGAATGATTTGGCGCAGAATCCGTTTGATCTGGCCGCAGAACGCGGCCGCTCGCTGTTCGACTCGCGTCATCGTCTGGTGCTCAGCTATCAGTGGAGCTTGCCGTTGTGGCGACAGCCGCACGGATGGTATCAACAGGCGCTCGGTAACTGGCAGGTCAACGGTATCGTTACCCTGATGAGCGGTACTCCGTTCACCGTCTTCGACTCGACAGACTTTTCTGTGCAGGGATCCGCGCCCGAGATCAGCGGATTCTTCTCAAACCGGCCGAACTTAGTCCCTGGGCAAAATCCCAACTCCGGGCCACATACCCCCGGCGCATGGCTGAACGCGAACGCATTCCAACAGATCATCCAGGACCCTAATTCGCCGGTGCAGCAATTCGGGACCGCCGAGCGCAACGTCGCGCAGGGGCCGGGCTACGCCGACTGGGATTTTTCCGCATTCAAGAACATTACGGTGGGCGAAGGGAAAGAGTTTCAGTTCCGGGCGGAGTTCTTTAATCTGTTGAACCACACGAACTTCCGGTTGCCCGACAGTGACATCAGCTCGCCAACCTTTAACTCTATTCTCGAGGCACAGTCGCCACGGCTGATTCAGTTGGCGTTGAAATTCCACTTTTGAAGGCAGGCGAATCGTTTGTCCCTAATTCGCCCAGGTGCCCGGGTGCGGGTGCCCCACTCAATCAAAAGCGCAGTTGAGAACTCCATATTGGGTGCCCATGGAGTGCATTCCGTAGGGGCAGGGATCCTCGGTAGAGCGGGGTTTGGCCCGTTCCGGTGGTTGGAGCGATAACGTCTGTTCGTCGGGGGTTGCCTTGACCGGACGGACCAGAGTAGTTGTGGTGACAGCGCTGGGGATCTGCGCGGGCGCCGGTGTCTTCGACGGTTCGGGCTTCGGAGGCGCGGCGGGCGGCGTGACTGCCTTCTGTGGCGCGTTGCGGTTCGGAGAGTTTGGGGAGGCAGTCTGCTCCATGGTGTTCGGGGTACGAGCTGGAGCGGTCCTTCTTGGATCGGTGTGTCCCACGGTGACTGAGCTGCCACGGCCAAGGTCGACTAGGCGCAAATTGTCGTCAGTCACTTCCTGTGCACGGACGATGTGAGGAGTGATCGCGAAGACGATTTCGTTTTCCTGCCTCTGTCTGTCCTCTTGTCCGAAGAGGTATTTCAGGATGGGTATCTTCGTAAGCCACGGATATCCAGCGAGTGAATGAGTCTCCGTGTCTTCCAGGATGCCGCCAACCAGGTTGACTTCTCCATCGCGCAAGCGGGTTTCGTGCTCGATGCGCCGCTGTCCGATGATCGGCTGACTGATTCCGCCGATGTTCTGTGTTCCACTCACGGACGAGACTTCCAAAGTCATCTTCAGGGTAACTTCGTGTTCCGAGTGAATGTGCGGTGTAATGTCGATGTTCACGCCCACGTCGAGGTACTGGAACTGCGTGTTGACCAGTGCACTAACGCCGCCGCCGCCCGCGGCTGCACCGAAGGATCCGGTCGCGACCGGGACCCGGTCGCCAATCTTCAAAGTTGCTTTCTCGTTGTCGAGCGCGCGGATTTCCGGATTCTGAATCAGTTTCGTATCGCTGTCGCTCATCAAATACGACATCGACGCGCCAGGAATGCTCACCTGGAAATTCGTGGCATTCAACGCGCCTAGCGAGTTAAGGGTGAAACCTCCGCCCGATCCTCCGCCTCCGCCACCGAGCGTGCTGGGCACCATCACGATATTGGCCGAGGTTGGCGGATTGACCCCGAGAGTGCGAATGCGGCTGCGGCTGACCTGTAGCACGGCGATCTCGATGACCACTTCGGGTTTTGGCTTATCGAGATCAGTGAGCAGTTTCTGCGCGAGAACCATCTGGTCGGTTGTACCACGCAAGATCAGGGCATTCTGATTGGGAACCAGCTGGATCCGGTTGAGATCAAGAATGCTCTTTAATGTAGCAGCGGCTTCCTGCAGTTCGGCGGGGGTGGAAACGTTCTTGAGGTAGAACGTTTTCATCACCGAATTTTCCATGTCCTTGCGTTTCGCAGTCGTATCTGCAGCGATCAGGATGGTATTGCTGGAAACGGGAGTCCAAAAAGTTTTCGTCTGCAGCGCAACGGTGTTCAGCGCTTCGCGCAGCGTGACGTCGTTCAGTTCGACAGTGATCTTCGGTGGTTTGTAATCCTGATCGAATAAAACGTTGATTCCGGCGAGGTGCGCGATGGTCTTATAAACCATGGTCGCGTTTTCCGTGAGACGCAGGCTTATGAGCGTGTTGGACAGCTGCTGCAACTCCACGGGACCAGCGGCTTCCTGCGCCATCTTATCGAGAGGCAATTCCTTCTTGGGCGTCTCTTCGCCGGTGTGTGCTTGCTTCTTGATGATCTCTTCGGTGCGGTGTGCCTCGCTTTTAGCAGCAAAGTTGGTGGGATCGATTTCGGCGGCGCGCTGGAACTCGGCAACTGCCTCCTGGAGCTTGCCACCCTCGCGCAGTGCCTGTGCCTTGCTGACGTGTTGCACAGCCGCATAAAAACGCATGCGGGTATAAGCCGTGAAGTATTTCGCATCTTTCGGCTTCAGCGAGTGCGCCTGGCTATAGGCCTGGAAGGCCACATCGTAGTCGTTCTTGCTTTCGGCCTGAACGCCTTTCTTAAACGCGGAACTGGCCTGATCCGCGTGAGCAGCCACAGAGAATAAAACCAGAAGAATGAGAGCTGCGAAAATTCGCGTTCGTTTCATAGTGTCCGTTTGCATACGTCCAATTTAGGAATCGGATGAGGTCTCGCCGTGCATGCCTGAAACTCTGGGGTTCATCGCTTGCCGTGCCGAGACAACCTGGGGGAGCAATTTGATAGCACCCAACGAACCGGTTCAGCCGTGGGTACAAACAACAGTCATTCAGTGATAAATCAGGGCGGGGTCGGGGTATTTGCGCTAGCGCAAAGAAAGGGCTCTTAATATTCGGGCCCCGCCAGGGGCGCCGGGAGACGGAATTCTGTGCACGCCTCGACTGATAGTAAACACATCGATCATACATCTACACGTATTTTACAAATTAGCTTGTAGTTTACAAAACTTTACATGTGTATTTGCCCAAACGCAAAGAGTTACAAATAACCCCCTAGTACTGTGACGCCACGGGTTTTGGGGAACGCAATCCGTCCGAGTCCCCCAGGTACGTGGAAGATTGGGTTCATCTTCCCGTCATCGGACGGCGCACAGACCCGCCCCCAATAACAGCGTAGGTGCACTGGAGCGGAGACAAGTTTCCGCCCACGAAGGAGGCTGCAAAAGCCATGAGGAATACGTGTCGGTTCTGGTTGCCCATTTTTCTCCTAGGTTTCGCGACGGTGACTGTGAGCGCGCAGTCGTTCCGTGTGCAATGCCCGACGACCACGATCACCCACCCAGTAGCTGCTAACAACAATTCGGAGCCGGCTTACACGGGTCCCGGGGTTAATGGCGCCATCAAGTGCCAACAGATATCAGGCGGTGATGGCTACTCCACGATGGGTGATGGCACCCAGACCTATATGTTCTCGTTTGGTCCGTTGTCGGGACTGGCGGACATTGCGGCCGGGAAGCCTGGAACACAGTTCCCGAGCGTGTTTAACACCACGTTTCCGGGGCCGTTCCAACCTGGCGATCCGGCAACCACGGACGTTCCAGCCGGTCTTCAGATACCAGTGGGCGGCGTAGGTTCGTACCTGGGCACGTTCAGCTACAACGGCGCGGTAGGGTTGGCCTTGGACGTCGCCAACACCGTCACGATTTATGATATCGCCTCATCGGGCAGCACGGTTTATGTGCAGACGAATGCGCCTCTCGGGCTGAACCCTGGAGACTCAGTAGTAATTGCCGGCACGGGCGCAACTCCCGGCATCGGTCCCTACGACGGCACCTGGACGGTCCTAGCTACGAATGTGACCAGCTTTGGGAGCGGGGTCACGAACTACGGCTTTGCGGCACCGAACAATTTTACCTTCACGGGACCCACGGGGCCAGATGTGAACACGTCATCGACCGCAACGGCGTCGATTCCCCGCGCTCTCGACGGTCACGTCGATCCGCGCCAGATCATGGATGTGGGCGTGATGAATGGGAACATTCCCGCGCCATTGATGGCAATCGATGAAGACGACGAATTCTTCCTCACCCTGACCAACGTGGGCATGATCATGCGCCCGGACCTGTTCGAACAGCACACGGTCCACTTCCACGGTTATCCCAATGCTTCCTCCTTCTATGACGGCGTGCCGGACGCTTCGGTCGCCATCAACATCGGCGCCAGCTTCACCTATTACTACCTGGCGCCGGATGCCGGCACTTACTTCTGGCACTGCCACATCACCCCGCCCGAGCACTTGCAGATGGGCATGGTGGGACAGCTTTATGTGCGTCCGCGGCAGAACCGGGTTGCGGCCGGCAGCAGTCTCTATGCGGGACTCCAGGCACAGCAGACCGATCTGCGCACGGCTTGCAATTCCACCGCCGATATCCTGTGCAGCAATCCCTTGCCGGCCGTAAATACGGGTGCAGTTGCAGTTCAGACCGTATCGACCAATCCCAGCGTCACCAGTGGGTATGCCTATAACGATGGCGACGGGTCAACTTATTACGACGTCGAGTATCCGATCCAGATCCACGGCTTCGATCCGAACTTCCACTTTGTGGGCATGACGTTCAACCCAGAAGGGTTCTCGGACATGAAGGACAAATTCTTCCTGCTGAATGGACGCAGCTATCCGGATACAGTGACACCGGGTCCGCTGTACACAATGTCTACGGACGGCAGCAATCATTTCTCGCAGCCGCTGTCGGCGATCATCAGCATTCCAGCCGGAAAGAAAGCACTCCTCCGCATTTCCGATCTTGACGTGACCGAGTATCAGACGCTGGCGTCGTTGGGAATTCCGATGCAGGTGATCGGCTACAACGCCAAGCTGCTGCGCGATCAGGCGGGAAATAACCTCTTCTACACGACTAATTCGATCACGCTGGCGGGCGGCGAGTCCCTCGACGTCATTCTGGATACATGTGCTGTGGCGCGTGATTCGAGCGGGAACTGCTCTACTCCGATCGCAACGGGGACCTATTACCTCTACACCCCCAATCTTGATCATCTTTCCAACGACGCGGAGAACTTCGGCGGACTCATGACCGAAGTCCGGGTTAATTAGGAGCGCAGCCATGAGGGCGACGAACATGAAAAACAAAATCTTTCAGACACAAATGCTTCTGGCGGCGATGGTGGCCGTGACCCTGTTGTTAACGGTATCTGCGTGGGCTGCGGCTCCTGGCATCAAGGGGACCACATTCAATCTGGTCGCGGCGCCAGCCTATCTCAACCAACCCGACGGACAGGCAGTGTATTCGTGGGGCTACGGTTGCGCAACGAACTTCACTCCGACGTTTGTGCCGGGCCTCTCGCGGTCGGGTTTCTGCAACGTCATGCAGGTACCTGGCCCGACGCTGATTGTCACGGAAGGGACGCCGGTCGTTGTGACGCTGACGAATAATCTGCCTCCCTCGGCGGGTAACACCTCCATCCTGTTCCCTGGCGTGACGCTGAGCGCATTCACGGATGGGACTCCCGGGTTGCTCACACAGGAGGCAGTTCCCGGTGCCACAGTGACCTATCGGTTCACTGCCCCTTCGCCGGGCACGCGCGCTTACTACAGCGGAACCCAAGGCGACCTGCAGGTGGAGATGGGACTGTATGGCGCGCTGATCGTGCTTCCCGCAAGTGTCCCAAGCAATTGCACCAGCGGGCTAGCTGCAAAGAACCTTGCAGCTGAAGCCGCTCATAGCGAGTCCGATTACCGGCTCTCGCAGGCTGCCTACGATCATCCAGATACCTGCTACGACCGCGAATACCTGTTCCAGTTCGCCGAGATGGATCCGAGAATTCACACGCAAGCAGAAGCTCAGGTGGCCGCAGCGAAAGCGTGCGCACCCGGAACTGCGGGATGCAGTCTTAATGTCCCCACTGAGCCTTATCACCCGGCGTACTTCCTGATCAATGGACGTTCGATGCCGGATGACATGGATCCGAACTACGCGACAGAGTATCCGCATCAGCCCTATAACGGCGATCCCCACATGCATCCCGGAGAATTGACGCTGATCCGCGTGATTGGCCAGGGTCGGTGGCAACATCCATTTCACGAGCACGGAAACCACGTGCGCATCCTGGGGCGTGATGGAAACTTGATTCTCAGCAGCTCGACCATCACCTATCCGGGCACAACCACTCCGGCGCAGGCGTTGGCGGGGCCTCTACAATTCACCACGACGACAACTCCGGGGCTGGCATTCGATGGGATCTTCTACTGGACAGCAAAAGGGCTGAACTGGGATGCCTACGGACACAATCCGACTTCCGGGGATCCCCTTGCGAAGCTGACTTGCACGCCGGATGCGAATGGCTACAACACCGGTGATCCCACCGCGATCAACTATTACGAGTGGTGCCAGGATCATTTCAAACCCGTGCAAAAGGCGCCTTTCGGCGATGTGGCGGGCGGCGGTCCGGTAACTCTGCCTGATGCGAATCTGTTTACGAACGGCGCCTGGTACGGCGGTAGCCCGTACCTCGGTCCGAATGCAACCACACGGGCTACGGGCTGCATCACGGCTGGGCAACCCAACGGCCCGAGTGGTTCTCAATGCGGCCAAACCGGCTCTACTCCTCCTTCGGGAACCATAGCCAACCCCCCGGGCTCCGAAGCCGGTTTTGCTTTCATGTGGCACTCGCATAACGAGCGCGAAATCACCACCAACAATATCTTCCCGGGCGGAATGCTGATGATGATGCTTGTCGATTCCCGGGAATACATCATCGACGAGACCAACTAAGTGAGGAGAAGAGCAATGCGATCCAACTATCCCAAAACTGTGAAGACAGCTGTAATCGCGGTGACATTTCTCCTCCTTGGAGCGTGTCTGGCGGTCGCCCAGCAGGTCAATCTGACCGCAGGGCCAGCCGCTCTGACGATGCCCGACGGCAATGCCGTCCAGATGTGGGGCTACACCTGCGACACCGGCGGCACGAGCGGCGGCGCGAGCTGCGCTGCGTTGAATCCCGGCGCGACCGCGGGAGTGTGGTCTCCTGTCGTGATCACGGTGCCGTATGCGTCGACCGGCACCAGCCTGACGATTCAGTTGACGAATAACTTGCCAGCTGCCGTGGCTGAGACCTCGCTGGTGATCGTCGGGCAATTAGGGGGCGGGTTAGGAACGACGGCTACGTCTCAGCCAAGTCCTGACCACTCCAACTCTCAGCAGATAACGTGGCCGATCGCTTCGCCGGGAGCTGCGAATACACCTCCAGCGCAGGGAAACCGCGTGCAGTCCTTCTCGACACCTGCGGTCCATGGGACCGCTGCTACGGTGACGTGGGGCAATCTCAGGCCGGGCACCTACCTCATTGAATCCGGCACATACCCATCCATCCAGGGACCGATGGGTTTGTACGGAATGCTGGTCGTCACAGCTGCGCCGACGACCGCTGGTGCAGGAACAGCATATCCAGCGGTGGGAACGACTCCCGCGGTTACCTACAACGCGGAAGTCCCGCTGCTCCTCAGCGAAATCGACCCGGTGCAAAACAATACCGTCAATGCGGCAGTCGGCACGACGGGTTTCACCGAGCAAGCGGTTTGGTCCGGTCAAATTGGCGGCTGCGGCAATCCGAAATCGTCGACTTACCTGACCTGCTACCCGCCAGCGGTGAACTATACGCCGCTGTATTACATGATCAACGGTGTGGCGTTTAGCCGGAACACTGCTGCGGCATCGCTGTTCAACGTTACAACCGGGACGGCGACGGGCACGGTGACGGGAAATGTGTTGGTGCGCTTGGTGAATGCTGGGCTGCGGATGCACGTGCCTTCGATCGTGGGATCGCAGACCGGGGCTGCCGTGGGGACTCCTCCTCAGTCACCGGCCGGTTTTTCGCTCATCGCCGAAGACGGCAATGTGTTGCCCGGAGTTCCGCGGGTGCAGAGCGAAGTGTTCATGGCCGCGGGCAAGACCTACGATGTGATGATCAATGTTCCTGCCGCGGGCGGAACAGCCATTCCAGTCTACGACCGAGAGTTGAGTTTGTCGGGCAACGCCACGGCACGCGATGCGGGCATGCTGGCCTACGTCGGTGTGAATGGGGCCTTGCTGCCTACGACGGGTGCATTTGCGCCTGCCGCTGCAACAGCGAACCCGGATACATACTCTCTGGTTAACGGCCAGACGCTGAATGTCTCCGACCTTTCGAAAGGCGTAATCGCGAACGACGTGAACGTCTATGGCGTTAAAGTCATGTCACCGCCAGGCGGTGGCACGCTGACTCTGAATGTCGACGGTACGTTTGTGTACGTGCCGAACTCTGGAACCACAAGCGACTCATTCAGCTACTGCGGAAACGGCGCTACCACGGGTGCGGCTTGCACCACGGTGACGCTGCAGAATTGCGCTAGCGTGGCGGGTTGCTTGGAAGCGAACAGTGGCATCACGATGGGCAACATCACCTACACCTCAAAGGTGGCGACCCACTTGAGCATCGCGCCTCCGGGCATCCTTTCTGTGGATCGCGATGCCGCAGGCCATCCGCTTACGGTGGCCGCGGGAACCGTGACGCCGGCAACCGGCTTGTCGGTTTCGGTTGATCCGAACGGCGGGTTTGTGGCTGACGTTACAGCTGCGGGCACCTATACGTTCACCTACAACGCGCAGAACTCACAGGGGACCCAGAGCGCGACACCCGCAACCGTGACCCTGATCTTCCCGACACCGAGCAACCTGGCAGTGACGGTCTATGACCCAGTCACCAAGGCTCCGATTACCGACTATCGCTGGGTAATTGAAGAAGACCGCACCTTCTACGTAGACCCAACCTGCACCACGAATCTTCCGGCGAGCACGTGTCCGGGCTCAGGTGGCGGTACCATCGTTCCCACGTTTGGGACGAACTTCCACACCAGCTACATGCCGCTGGTGGCCACGGGTTGCACGGGGCCGCTGTCTTGCGAATCGGGCCAGACGGTTCTCGGAGTGCCTGCGGTCTGCGACATCGGCAACGGTGTTTGCCGCACCACAGGCACACAGGAGACCCAGGTTAATCCTGGCCAGGTTGCTCTGGATCCCAAGAAGCGGTACTACATCTCGGTTCTGCCGGGCGACGCAGCCAATCCGTTTATTAACGCCTACGGCAGCGCTCCGGTTTGCACCAAGGACGCTTTGGGCAACATTGATACTACTAACGGCAATTGCGGCCACGGCATGGGCGGCGCTCCGATCGGAATTGATCCGAACACGCACGCGCAGCAGACGTCGGTGACGATTCTGACGCAGCCGAGCCCATTTCCACCGTCTAAACTCTCGGTGTTTGTGTTTGAAGACGACTTCCCACTCAATGGAGAGCAGGACGGCGGCGGTGGAATCGACGTTCTCTCGCCCAATGAGCCGGGACTAGGCGGATTCAACATCACCCTGTTCGACGACGCCGGCGGTTCGGGCGACGCCACGGGACAGATGACGTACGACATGTTCAACATGCCGTTGTCAAATAGCCTGGCGGGAACCATCGATCCGGCAACCGGACTCGATGCTTGTCCGATTGGTGCCAATGGAGTGGCTGCCGAGACGACGGGCACAAACGGACCCGGAGTGCTGGGTATCACCGGCACGATCGTGACTTGTCCGAAGTACGAAGCGGACGGCACGACCCTGTCTCCGCTGTCCGGACAAGTGGTCATTGCCAACCTGATGCCCGGACGGTACGGCGTAGTGGCGACGCCCGCGGCGGACCGGATTGGACGCGGCGAAGAGTGGTTGCAGACCAATACCCTGGACGGCCAGAAGGCGCATGATTCGTTCCTGCGAATCGGCGAGCCCAGCTTCTTCCAGGAATTTGGACCAGCCGGATACCACGTATCGATCGGCTTCGCCAACCCCGGAATCATCAACGCGCGCAAAACGTTCGTGTGCAACGGCACTGACCCGAACATTACCGGGCCGAACTGCGCCAATAGCATCACCGGGGTGGCGACGACGGAGCGCATGAGCCGGACGCCGGATGAGCGGCTGTTCAGCAGCGGTGACAACAGCAGCTTCGGCTTCACTCAGTGCTACGTGAGTTTCGGTGATCCAGATGGTGAGGACTTCGCATTCACGAAGTGCAACGGCGATGGCAGCTTCACTTTGACCGGCCTGCCTGATGGGGATTGGAGAGTCACCGTCTTCGACCAGTGGAACGACATGCTGGTGGATGGGCTTTCGACTCCGGTCCGCCTGGCTGGCGGGAAAGTGACGGATTTGGGCCAGATTGCCATGAACCAGTGGCAGTCGAATATCTACACCAAGACCTTCTTCGACCTGAACGGCAATGGCACTCAGGACAGTAACGAGGACGGACTTACGTTAGTAGCTACCAATAACCGCTTCCGCGACGGCAGCTACTCCAACTTCAACAACACAGACCTGGCCGGAAACGCGGGCTTTAATGAAATCTTCCCGCTGTTCAGCTGGTACGTAATCGAAACGGACACGACCCGATACAAGAGCACTGGGGCACACGTCGTTTACGACGCGGGTGGTCCAGCGGATGGTACACCGTGCGGAATCGCAACGAACCCGCCAACGGCGCCGTGCGGCAACTCAACCATCGCCGGCAACATGGCGAACTCCGCGGAAGTGATCTCGGTGCCCAGCGATCTGCGGGTGCCGGGCGCGTTCTACTGCGCCACGGCGGATTGCACCGACGCTGCAACTCCGTTTGCGCCTGGTGGAGCAGGTGGGTCTACGGGCCGCATCGATCCTCCGACTCCGTTTGGTTCGTATGGCTGGCAGGGATTCTCGGGCCAGAACAACTTTATCGAGTTCGGAAAGAAGCCCTATGCACCTACCGAGACCGGTGGCATCCACGGAGAAGTGATCTATGCTTCGACGCGGCCATTCGACGATCCGGGCCTGCTGATCCACACGAGCTGGACCCCGGACGTGCCGGGAGTCACCGTCAACCTGTACAAGGAAGGAACCGCTGCGGACGGCACCACCAGTCTGACGCTGATCGATACCACCAAGACCAGCAGCTGGGACGACTGGGCTCAGGGCTTCCGCACCGACGGCAGACCCAACATGAACTGCCCGGGCCAGGGAGCGGCGACTGGCACGAATGCGGATCTGTTCTTCTTCACGCTGTACAACCAGCCGATGTGGCTGGACGTGTACAACAACGGCGGTACACCGGTCAACACGGTGCCGTACAACTCGCAGTACAAGTGCTTTGACGGCATGCACAACTGGAACCAGGTTCAGCCGGCTCCGTACGACGGCTACTACACGTTCCCCAGCGTCACCCAGATCGATCCGGCGACTGGTAAGTGGACTGGCACGAACTGCACAGCGTGCGTGGCGAATCCCGACACCACGGACACGTTCCGTGTAGGAACCCCCATGCTGCCTCCGGGCAAGTATGTGGTGGAAATGATCGTTCCGCCGGGCTATGAACTGGTGAAGGAAGAAGACAAGAACATCCTGATTGGCGATAACTACATTGCGCCGGTCACGCAGCAGTTTGCCGGACTGGGCAACATATTCATCCTGCCCGACCAGGCAGAAGTTTCTGCCTCAACGTTCTCATCGGCTGCGGGTTGCACTGTGACCAGCACGTATGGGTGTAACCCACAGCAAGGCACCCAGAGTTTGGGCCGCACCACCCTCCCGAGCCACGAAGGTGATACGGGAAGTGTGGAGACGTTCTGGCCGTGCGTAGGCGCATCACGCGTTGTTCCTGATTTCATCAGCCTTTTCCCGCAATCCGGTGAAGTCTCGCCGTTCGCGGGAGCGACTCGCAATCTGTGCGACCGCAAAGAGGTAACTCTGACTGAGCAGTCGTCGTCCTTGGCGAAGTTCTGGATCTTCACCTCGGCCCACGTTGCCGCTCACTTCACCGGCGTCATCACCGACGACTTCACTTCGGAATTCGATCCGTTCTCGCCGCAATTTGGTGAGAAGTTCTCGCCGCCGAACCTACCGGTCTCGTTGAAGGATTGGTCCGGCACAGAAGTCTCGCGTGTCTATACCGACCAGTGGGGCACCTATAACGGCTTGACGTACTCGACGTGGGAAGTGAACCCACCGAACCCGACCGGATATGCGCCCACGATGATGGTAACGTGCATGAACGATCCGGGTCCGATCCTGGATACGCGGGTGGGCTCGCCGACCAACGGACGGATGATTACCGATCCGTTGTTCAACCCGCAGTACAGCCAGTTCTGCTATGAAATTCCGTTCATGCCTGGTCAAACCCAATACATGGACACGCCGGTTGTGCCGACGTCGGCATTCGCAGGCGCAGGCTACAACAACCCGGACTGTGCTTATCCGGATGCAACGCCGGCTGTCAGCGAAGTTGACGGCGATGGCGTTGGACCTTGGGTCAGCGCTGCGGGCCACACGCTCACGATTCATGCTCTGGGTGATCAGCAAGTACCGAACAATGCTTACGCCGGACCGAGCGCTACGGCGGCTCCATTCAACGCCAAGACCATAACGCGCCACTATGGCTTCGGGGCTACTCAAGGCACCGGCAGCGTGGGGATCGGAGGCGCAGCGGCAACGGTCACAAGCTGGAGCGACACGCAGATCACGGTCACGGTACCGTCGGTAGGCGGATCAAGCGGCATCCCCTTGTGCGCGGTCCAGCAACAACAGCAGTACAGCCACTTGGCTGGTCTTGCTGGCAATTCGTACTGCGGCGAACTGCTCATCACCGCGGGGAACGGAAAGCAGTCGATTGACGCGGTGACGGTGACGGTTCAAGCCGCTACCCCGAAATACGTAACCGGAACTACTCCGATGTCTCCGACTGGAGTGGGTTCGATCCAGCAGGCCATTGACGCGGCCAATCCTGGCGACCTGATCATTGTGCCTCCGGGTACCTACAATGAGCTGTTGCTGATGTGGAAGCCAGTCCGGCTGCAAGGTGTCGGAGCTGCCACCAGCATCATCAATGCCAACACTCAGCCCGCCGGCAAGCTGAATACGTGGCGCACGCGCGTAAACTGCCTGGTCGGTCTCGACGTAAACGGCTCGCCGAATACCTACAACCCGGCATGCGGATCTGGTTGGACTGCGTTCAAGCCGACCGCTATCAATCCGCAGGTCGATCGCCTGCCTCTCGAGGCTGCGGTCGGTTGGGACGCCTCGCTGAATGGCAACCTGGCCGAGTTGCTACAAGAGCCATCGCTGATGGGAGCACTAGAAGGCGCAGCCATCACGGTGTTGGCGAAAGGCGTGGACTTCCCGTCGAGCCCATGGTTGTCAAGCTTGGCAGCTGGCTTCCCCACTGGGACGACACTGCTAAAGAATAGTCCTCAGAACTGCGGCAGCGGAGATGGCACCACCAATCCGAATCCGTTCCCGAGCAACTTCTGGTGCAACCCGTCCAGCATCGACGGACTGGGAATCACTGACAGCTCTCAGGGCGGCGGCGGCATCTTCGTCCACGGCTGGGGTCATAACCTGCAGATTGCGAACGACCGGATCAACAGCAATTCCGGAACGATGTCTGGCGGCATCAACGTCGGCCAAGGTGAATTCCCCGGCGCATACGTAGGAGGTGCAGGTGCGGTGAATGCTGATCCTGGCTCTTGCCAAACCAGCAACGTAACCGGTCTGCAGCTTCCGTACTGCTTCGATATGAACGTCAACATTCACAACAACTACATCACCGACAATTCCTCGATCGGTGATGAGTTGTTCTCGGCGACTCCGGCAGGCGCAGGCGCTGTCAGCTTCTGCACCGGCAGCGACTACTACGCTTTCGACTACAACTGGGTCTGCGGAAACCTCAGCACCGGTGACGGAGGCGGAATTGGTCAGCTAGGGTTCGTCTATCACCACAATGACGCCGCGCACCCGACTGAGGGCATCCGGCACAACACCATCCTCTTCAACCAGAGCACCAATCCCACGATTCCGGCCAATGGCGGCGGCATCCTGGTCATGGGTGCGCCAGACGTGGATCCAACCTGCGGTGCTACCACAGACCAGGATTGCGTACCTGCAATCGGTTCAGTCGGGCCGAGCGACGGCGTTGGTCCGGGCCTGGTAATCGATGCGAACCTAATCATGGGCAACTCAGCCGATGCCGGCAGCGGTGGCGGTGTGCGGTTGCAGGCTCTCAACGGCACGGACGTGATCACGTTCCCGACCACCCCGACTCGTTGGTGGGACGTTACGCTGACCAACAACGTGATTGTCAACAACGTCGCAGGCTGGGACGGCGCTGGCATCTCGTTGCTCGATGCGTTGAAAGTGAACATCATCAACAACACGATCATGTCCAACGACACCACCGCCTCGGCGGGCGTGCTCTTCGACACCATCGGCGCTCCCTTAGCCAGCAGTTCAGGGACGAATTGCCATACCAACAACACCTCCTGTCCTCAGCCGGCTGGCCTGGTAGCCATCCAGAACAGCACGGTGCTGACGTCGAATCTGCCGGCGACCATTACCTGCCCTGCGGGACACTTCACTGGTAGCGCCTCGAACGGGACGTGCCGGACGGTGTCGTATCCGGAGTTGTATAACGATTTGTTCTATGACAACCGGTCGTTCTATATCGGTGTGGGTTCACTCGGCACCGGAAACCTCAACCAGCAGAACGTGGTCGCGCTGTACAACTCGTTCACTACGACCCAGGGCACAAGCCAGACAGTCACCGGTGGTTGCCCGACGGCCAGCTATTGGGATCTCGGCGTCCGCGGTGACACCGGTCCGGGGAATCACGGCTCCGGCGTGACTCTGTCACCCGAGGCGTCGCTGATCACCAGCACCGCGGGTTACGCTGGCGGAGGCACGGGCTTCCGGGCTAACACAGCTTCCAACCCGCAGGTGGTGAGCCAGTACTGCAACGGCTCGCGTTGGCCACCGGAGTTCTTGTCGGCGGGCTACCAGGTACCCCCGGGTATCTCGGACGCAACGGTGCCGAACCCGATCTTCAACCTGACGCCGGCTGCAACGGTGGACGAGGGCAACAACTGGATCAACATCAGTTGGGGTCCGCTAGCACTGACCAACCCGGTGACGAACGCGGTGCTTGGCAATTACGCGCCGGCATCGAGCGGTTCGCCGGTAGTGAATTACATCACGGCGGCCAACTCGGGTACGACGTACGCAGCGGCACCAGCAACGGACTTCTTCGGTCATGCCAGGAAGACCAACAATGCTGTTGATATCGGTGCAATCGAATTCACGGGTGCGGCCGCTGCTCTACCGACCCTGACTTCGATTAGCCCGGCGACTCACACGCGCGGTGGTGCGGGCTTCACCGTCACTCTCACTGGCACCGGCCTAACCGGCGCAAATGCAGTGACTCTGTCGCCAGCTGCCAACATCACGGTGAGCAACATCAACGTGCTGAGCGATACGACGGTTACGGCGACGTTCACGATCTCAGCCAGTGCGGCTCGAACGGCGAGGAACGTCACTGTGACCACGACGGGCGGGACCAGCAACGCCGTGACGTTCACGATCGTTGCACCGGTACTGACTAGCGTCACGCCCAACTCCGGATCTCGCGGTTCGGCAGTTCCGGTAACCCTCGCTGGCAGCGGCTTCACCGCGGCCACCGGGGTCACCGTAAGCGCCGGCATTACGGTCAGCGCATTCACCGTAGTTAGCGATACTCAGATCACGGCAACCTTCAACATTCCGACCGGCGCAGCACTCGGTAGTGGCCACAACGTCACCGTCGTAGTGCCCGGCGGAAATACCGGTACTCTGCCGTTCACGGTAACCGGAGCAATCGTCACCTTCACTGGACCTGCACCAGCCTTGACGACAACTCCGGCTAACACGACCACCAAGACCGGCACCGTCACAGTCAGCAATGGCGCGGCGGCAACCGGTCCACTCACCCTGACCGCAGCGCCGACAGTCGTTAAAGTGGGCGCGGCCGGAGGGACCTTCTCGGTCACCGGCGGAACCTGCGCATCGGGTTCCGTCATCGCTCCGGGCGGCAGTTGCACGGTAATCGTGCAATATGTGCCTGGTGCATCCACCGCGAATGCGGCGGCGCATGTGCAGATCACAGGGAGCGGAACAAGCTCGAGCCCGCTGAATGGTCCGAACTTCAACGGGAACTAAAAGTGAGCAGCACCAGGCCGGACATCCAGAAAACCAACTGGATGTCCGGCCTTTTTTCTCGTTTTACAATTGGCTTCAGTGTGGTAAGATTGGAGCTCCTCCCCGTAACAAAGAATAATCCCATGAATTGGCGCAGTGTTTTCACCAGCGTTCTGCTGTGCGGCGCTCTGTTTGCCCAGAGTGCAGCACCTTCCAATCAGCCAGGAAACAATCCTTCATCTGGCCCCACTCAAAATAAGAACGGCGCGGTTGCGCCATCTGCAAGCCCGGCAAAACCTGCTCCAGTGCAGCAGCACTATCGGCCACAGCGTTTTGCAGGACGGGCAGGTACGTATTACCGCCTGGTGTGGGGAATTGACGGTCTGTCGGTGAAGTCTGCAGAAGCCGGCGAAGTGATACGGTTCACTTATCAGATATTGGACGCAAACAAGGCGACGGCGCTCAATGACAAGAAAGTGGAACCCTCTCTAATCGATGAGCAAGCGCACGTGAAGCTCGTGGTGCCGCTGATGGATAAAGTAGGGAAGCTTCGGCAAAGCAGCCCGCCGGAAGCAGGAAGGACTTACTGGATGCTGTTCTCGAACAAGGGCGGACATGTCAAGCGCGGAGACAAGGTCAATATCGTGATCGGAAAATTTCGCGCTGACGGACTTGTAGTCGACTGATCGTAACTGGCAACTCCTCCATTCGAATCTCGTAAAAAGTGGTTCGAAGCCAAAAGCATTAATTGAAAAAAGGGGATTCTCAATGAGACGGAGAGCTTTGTCCTGCACAGCTGTTGTGCTTGCCTGTTTGCCGGTGGTAATGGCGGAGTCGGGAACCTCGACCCATGGGACCGCGCCGCGGCTCACGGCGACTGAAATCGTTGAAAAAAATGTAGCGGCGCGCGGTGGCCTGACGGCATGGCGCTCGCTGCACACGCTGGAGATGAAAGGCAAGATGGATGCCGGAGGGAATAACCGGCCGACCCTGCAGATTCCTGGACAGAAAAAACCCACGGTTGATCTGCCCAAAAGACCCGCCGAGCAGGCGCAGTTGCCGTTTGTGATGGAGCTGGAGCGCGGCCGCAAGATGAGGTTGGAAATTCAGTTCAACGGCCAGACTGCGATTCAGGTGTATAACGGCGCGCAGGGCTGGAAGCTACGTCCGTTTCTGAACCGGCACGAGGTCGAGAATTTCACTCCCGAGGAGCTGAAGACTGCTTCGACCCAGGCGGATCTCGATGGATTGTTGATCGATTACGCATCCAAAGGATCGAAGGTTGAACTTGAGAGTGTCGACAAGGTTGAAGGGCGCGACGCGTACAACCTGAAGGTCACCGACAAGAATGGTTTCGCCCGCCACGTGTGGGTGGATGCTGAGAGCTTTCTCGAAGTCAAGATCGAAGGGACGCCGCGACGCTTGGATGGCAAGTATCATCCGGTGGCCACCTACCTCCAGGACTACCGTCCGGTGAACGGGCTGATGATGCCCTATTTGATGGTGACGGCTGTCGATGGCGTGAAAGACAGAGAACGGATCGCCATCGAGGAGATCGTCTCAAACCCCAAGCTGGATGATTCGAAGTTTGCAATGCCGCGTTAATTGGCGGCCCCTCCCCCACCATCATTAGAAGATCACGCTGACGGTTGCCGGTTGCGGCGCCGTCGGGTGCAGTAGCTGGGAAGACCAAGATCATGGTGAGTTCGAGTCCAAGGAGAATCAGATGAAGCTTAGAAGTGCAGCCGTCCTTTTGATCATTGCGGCAACAGGCGTTTGGGCCCAAACAGCAGCACCGGTGAGATCCATGGCGGGACATCAGCGTTCGGTCATGGCCACAAGCACCGATGCTGACAGCAAGACGGCCGAGATGCGAGCCAAGGCAGCAGTGAACCAGCGCGTGCAGGAGATGGAAACCACGCTGACCAAAATGCATTTGCTGCTGAAACAGATGCAGGCCAGCCCTGCCGTGAAGAACTCCAAGGATCCGATGGCCAAGGCGAACCTTGAGATGTGGGGCCTGATGGTCCAGCAGCTGGATAAGCAGTTTGACCAGGTGAAGGTGGCCGCACGGGAACGCGAGGACCTCGAAGCGCGCCGGTCTGCAATGTACAAGCAGGCGCAGGAGAAAGCCGCACAGTCCGCCAGGAACGCGCAAGCGCAGGCGCAAGCCAATGCGGGGGCGGCGGGGCAAAGCGCCGGAGCAACCGCTACTCCGCAGAGCGGATCGCAGCCGGCAGCGGCAGAGGCTCCTCAAGCCGCTCAGACGCCCGCATCCTCGTCTCCAAACTAGCTTCAAAGAAGGGCAGAGCATTGCAGCTCTGTGGTAGGGGCACAAAGCGATGAAAAAAGTATTGAGTGCAATCCTGGTTGGAACATTGATGCTTGTATCGTACTTTGTGGGAAGGAAGCATTCCCAGCAATCGGGAACATCGGCGGCGGCCAACGGTGGCCGCCGCGTGTTGTATTGGGTTGATCCGATGCATCCCGATTACAAATCGGATCATGCTGGAGTAGCTCCGGATTGCGGCATGCAACTGGAGCCTGTGTACGCGCAATCGATCGCTGCCTCCAGCAGTTCCGCTTCTCCAATACCTCCGGGGATGGTGGGCATCGACGCCGAGAAACAGCAGCTTTTCGGGATTCGCGTTTCCGCCGTCGAAAAGTCAGCCGGGACTGAGAACGTACGTGTGCTTGGCCGCGTGCTTCCGGAAGACACGCGAGTCTACAGGCTCAACGCCGGCATGGAAGGCTTTATCCGGCAGACATTCAACGATTCTCCTGGAGAACTCGTTAAGAAGAATCAAAAACTGGCGACCTACTACGGTGGAGACATACTCGCCGTCGCTTCCGGATTCCTGGCAGCGACCGCGGGAGTACCCGGCGCAAACGGCAAAGATGGGTCGCGCACCATGCCGTTCCCCGGCGCGGTATCGAAGCAGGGGCAGAGCAGCGTGCAAGGTTACTCCGACCGCCTGCGCAATCTTGGGATGAGTGATGTGCAGATTCAGGAGATGGCCGAAACCCGGCTTCTTCCTGAGAACATCGACATCGTTTCGCCGGTCGACGGGTTCGTGCTCACGAGGAACATCAGTCCCGGTCAGCATTTCGAGCACTCCACGGAATTCTACCGGATTGCTGACTTGAGCCGAGTTTGGATCGTCGCCGATATCCTTGGAAACGAAGCCCAGCATTTTCTTCCTGGAACTGCAGTTCGCATTCTGTTGTCGGGGCAAGGGAAGGCTTTGACCGCGCGGGTGAGCAATGTGCTTCCCCAGGTGGATCCCGCTACGCGCACGCTGAAGCTTCGCCTGGAAGCTGAGAATCCCGGCTTCGTTTTGCGGCCGGACATGTTCGCGGATGTGGAGTTGCCTATTGCGAGACCGGCGGGTCTAACGGTTCCCGTCGACGCTGTCATTGATTCGGGTCGAGAGCAGCGAGTCTTCGTTGAGCGGTCCAATGGTGTGTTTGAACCGCGCAACGTGGAAGTGGGATGGCGCGTTGGTGATCGCGTACAGATCGTAAAGGGATTAAGCGAAGGGGAACGGGTTGTGAGCGCGGGAACCTTCCTGGTGGATTCCGAGAGCCGGCTGAAATCTCTGGAATCGGCGCCGAAGGAACAGCCGCAGCCAAAGCTTCCCCCAAAGGCGAACACGAACACTGCTGTCAGCGCAAACACAGTGAAAGATGCGGCCTGCGGCATGGCGATCGATCCAGCCAAAGCCGTTGCGGAAGGCCACACGATCAGCCGCGACGGAGTCACGTACTATTTCTGCTCGGATCGCTGTAAGCGGAAGTTCAGTGAACAGCCCGACCATTATCTTGCTGCAAATCCTTCTGGGCCCCATTCATGATTAACCGCATTATCGATTTCTCGGTGCAGCACAAGTTCCTTGTGCTGGTCTGCGCGGCATTGGCCTGCATCGGTGGCTGGTGGTCCATGCAGGCGTTGCCTCTTGACGCCATGCCGGACCTGAGCGAGACGCAGGTCATCATTTACTCGCGGTGGGATCGCAGCCCCGACATCATCGAGGATCAAGTGACTTATCCGATCGTCACGGCGATGACGGGTGCGCCCAAGGTCAAGACGGTACGCGGAGTTTCGGATTTCGGCTATTCCTACGTCTACGTAATCTTTGAGGATGGAACGGATCTCTATTGGGCCCGCTCGAGGGCGCTGGAGTACTTGTCAGGCGTGCAATCGCACTTGCCCGAGGGTGTGAAGGCTGAGCTTGGACCCGATGCGACTGCCCTCGGCTGGGTCTATCAATACGCGCTGGTCGATACTTCCGGGAAGCACAGCCTTGCGGACCTGCGCTCCTATCAAGATTGGTATCTACGGTATTACCTGCGCTCGGTGCCAGGCGTGGCTGAGGTTGCTCCGGTTGGCGGATATACGCGGCAGTTCCAGGTGAACGTAGATCCTAACCGGCTGCAGGCCTACGGCATACCGATTCGACGAGTGGTGGAGGCGGTGCGCAGCGGCAATGAAGAAGTTGGCGGACGCTTGCTCGAGTTCGGCGGAACCGAGTACATGGTTCGCGGCCGCGGCTATGCCACGACCCTCGAAGAGTTTGGCAACATTGTCCTTGACGCAAGCACCGACGGAACTCCGATTCGCATCAAGGATGTGGGCCAGGTGGTCGAAGGTCCGGAATTAAGGCGTGGTGTAGCAGATCTGGATGGCAAGGGTGAAGTTGTTTCCGGGATCGTGATCATGCGGAGTGGTGAGAACGCTCTGGCCGTGATCGACCGGGTGAAACAAAAGATCGGCGATGTGACACCTTCTCTTCCTGAAGGCGTAAAGATCGTGCCAGTCTATGATCGCTCAGAGTTCATTCATCGCGCGATCAGCAACGTGAATTCGACGATCTTTCAGGTTATCGTCACCGTCGTCCTGATCATCCTGATCTTCCTCTGGCATTTTCCCAGTGCAGCGATTCCGATCGTCACCATGCCCGTGGTGGTGCTGGCGTCGTTTATTCCTTTCCATTATCTCGGCATCAGCGCCAACATCATGTCTCTCGCTGGTGTGGCGATCGCTTTCAGCGAGCTGGTGGATGCATCGATTGTGGTTGTGGAGCAGACGCACAAGAAACTCGAGCTCTGGGAAAAGGGAGGACGGCGCGGGGACTATCGTGCGGTCATACTCGCCGCAGTCAAAGAGGTTGCTGGTCCTACGTTTTTTGCATTGCTGGTCATCGCGATCAGTTTCCTGCCTGTGCTGACACTGGAGGCACAGGAAGGGCGCATGTTCAAGCCGCTTGCCTACACCAAGACTCTCGCGATGCTGATTGCGGCAGGTATGGCCATCACGCTCGACCCGGCTCTGCGTCTGCTGCTGGCACGCGTCGATCGTTTTGATTTTCGTCCGTCGTGGCTCTGCCGGGTTGCAAACGCGCTGCTCGTGGGAAAAATCCGACGGGAGGAGGACCACGCGATCAGTCGTTGGATGATCCGCATCTACGAACCGGTTGTGCGCTGGACACTGCGCCGGAAGTGGGCCGTGATTTCGGGCGCTGTGGCGCTGGTTGTGGTGGCCGTTCCGGTCTTCCTGCAACTGGGTTCAGAATTCATACCGCCGCTCGACGAGGGCGTGATCCTGTACATGCCTTCCACCATGCCCGGTATTTCGATTACCCAGGCCCAGCAATTGTTGCAGACCACGGACGGCATACTTGCTCGCTTCCCTGAGGTGGAT
>Ga0222749_10000227_pt1 | contig 36330 bp, 23 predicted proteins | sample IncBWH2Mmetat_FD_197234 | JGI IMG/M metagenome (GOLD analysis project Ga0222749, IMG submission 197234) | Metatranscriptome of lab incubated forest soil microbial communities from Barre Woods Harvard Forest LTER site, Petersham... | ecosystem: Environmental > Terrestrial > Soil > Temperate... | reverse complement strand
GTGAACTCCGTTGTCGCCTGCCACGAAGGTGTAGTTCCCAGGCACCGTTCCCTGTCCGTCGCTGGTCGTGAAATGCACCGTGCCCAGGTATCCGGTCGCAGTATTGCCGTACGCATCTTTCGCCGTCACCGTTACGTTGAACGCCGCACCCGCCGGGCTGCTCGCCGGAGCCGTTACCGTCAGCACTGAAGCTGCTGCCGCACTCGTTCCCACCGCGCTCGACGTGCCCGTTGCCCCGCTCGTCGTATCCGTCGCCGTAACCGTTTCGTTCCCCGCCGTCTTCAGCGTCACGCTGAACGTATGGCTGCCGTTGTCCCCGGCCACGAAGGTATAGTTGGCCGGCAGCACCGACTGTCCATCCGTGCTGGTGAAGTGCACCGTCCCGGTATAGTTCGGAACCGGATTGCCATATTGATCTTCCGCCGTCACGGTAATGTTGAAGGGCGTACCCGCCGTCGCATTGGCTGGCACTGTGACCACAAACTTGGTCGCTCCACCGGCTGCGAAAGTCACATTCACTGTCGCGAAACCCGTGATCGTGCCCGTCACCGTGTCCGTCGCCGTTACCGTCTGGCTGCCGGATGTCTTCAGCGTCACTCCGTTGGCGAAGGTATGAACGCCGTTGTCTCCCGCCACGAAGGTGTAATTGCCAGGCACCGTTCCCTGACCATCGCTGGTCGTAAAGTGCACCGCGCCAACATAGTTCGTTACTGTGTTGCCAAACTGATCTTGTGCCGTCACGGTTACGTTGAACGCCGCACCCGCCGAGCTGCTCGCCGGAGCCGTTACAAGTAACTTGGTTGCGCCGCCCGCCGCAAAGGTCACGTTCACCGTCGCGAAACCTGTGATGGTGCCCGTCACAGTATCGGTCGCCGTTACTGTCTGGCTGCCCGATGTCTTCAGGGTCACGCCGTTGGCGAAGGTATGAACTCCGTTGTCTCCCGCCACGAAGGTGTAATTGCCAGGTAACGTTCCCTGACCATCACTGGTCGTGAAGTGCACCGCGCCAACATAGTTCGTTACTGTATTACCAAACTGATCTTGTGCCGTCACGGTTACGTTGAACGCCGCACCCGCCGAGCTGCTCGCCGGAGCCGTCACAAGTAACTTGGTCGCTCCGCCCGCCGCGAAGGTCACGTTCACCGTCGCGAAACCCGTGATGGTGCCCGTCACCGTGTCGGTCGCCGTTACCGTGCGGCTGCCCGCTGTCTTCAGCGTCACGCCGTTGGCGAAGACGTGAACTCCGTTATCTCCCGCTACGAAGGTGTAGTTCCCAGGCAGCACCGCCGCTCCATCGGAACTGGTGAAGTGCACCGTGCCCGCGTAGTTCGTAACTGTGTTGCCGTACTGATCTTGCGCAGTGACTGTTACGTTGAACGCCGCGCCCGCCGAGCTGCTCGCCGGGGCTGTTACAAGTAACTTGGTCGCTCCGCCCGCCGCGAAGGTCACGTTCACTGTCGCTGTGCCGTTAATGCTGCCTGTGACCGTGTCGGTCGCCGTTACGGTCTGGCTGCCCGCCGTCTTCAGCGTCACTCCGTTGGCGAAGACGTGAACTCCGTTGTCTCCCGCCACGAAGGTGTAGTTTGCAGGCACCGTTCCCTGACCATCGCTGGTCGTGAAATGCACCGCGCCGGCGTAGTTGGTCACTGTGTTGCCATACTGATCTTGTGCTGTCACCGTAACGTTGAACGCCGCGCCGGCCGAGCTGCTCGCCGGGGCTGTTACAAGCAACTTTGTCGCTCCACCGCTGGCAAACGTGACCGTCACCACCGCCGAGGTTCCCGTAATGGTACCTGTCGCCGTGTCCGTCGCTGTTACTGTCTGGCTGCCCGCCGTCTTGAAGGTCAGCAGATTGGTGAAGGTGTGTACGCCGTTGTCTCCGGCCACGAAGGTATAGTTGCCCGGCAACACCGCCTGGGCATCACTGCTGGTAAAGTGCGCTGTACCCACATACCCTGTGGCGACATTGTTGAACTGGTCGAGGGCCGTTACGGTCACGCTCATCGCTGTTCCCGCTGCGACGCTCGACAACGATGTCGTCACCGTATAGTGCGTCGCTGCCGCCGCGGTCACCGTTACCGTAGCAAAACCTGTGATGCTGCCTGTCACCGTATCGGTCGCCGTTACCGTGCGGCTGCCCACCGTCTTCAGCGTGACACCGTTGGCAAAGGTGTGCGCCCCATTGTCCCCGGCCACGAAGGTGTAGTTTCCTGGCAGCACTGCCGTTCCATCGGAACTGGTGAAGTGCACCGTGCCGGCATAGTTGGTGACCGTGTTGCCGTATTGGTCCTGCGCCGTTACGGTTACGTTGAAAGCGCTCCCAGCAGTCGTACTCGCCGGCGCGGCCACAAGTAATTTCGTCGCTCCACCGGCTGCAAAGGTCACATTCACCGTCGCGAAACCCGTGATGCTGCCCGTCACCGTATCGGTCGCCGTCACCGTCTGGCTGCCCGCTGTCTTCAAGGTCACGCCGTTGGCGAAGGTGTGAACTCCGTTGTCTCCCGCCACGAAGGTGTAATTGCCAGGCACCGTTCCCTGACCATCACTGGTCGTGAAGTGCACCGTGCCGGCATAGTTTGTTACCGTGTTGCCGTACTGATCTTGTGCAGTGACTGTTACGTTGAACGCCGTACCCGCCGAACTGCTCGCCGGGGCCGTCACAAGTAACTTGGTTGCTCCACCCGCCGCGAAGGTCACGTTCACCGTCGCGAAACCCGTGATGGTGCCCGTCACTGTATCGGTCGCCGTTACTGTCTGGCTGCCCGCCGTCTTCAGGGTCGCGCCGTTGGCGAAGGTGTGAACTCCGTTGTCTCCCGCCACGAAGGTGTAGTTGCCGGGCACCGTTCCCTGACCATCGCTGGTCGTGAAGTGCACCGTGCCCAGGTATCCGGTGGCGACGTTTCCGTACTGATCTTTGGCTGTTACGGTGACATTGAACGCCGCGCCCGCCGAACTGTTCGCCGGCGCCGTTACCGTCAGCACTGAAACTGCTGCCGCACTCGTTCCCACCGCGCTCGAAGTGCCTGTAATGCTGCCGGTCACCGTGTCGGTCGCGGTGATGGTTTGGTTACCCGCGGTCTTCAATGTCACGCTGAAGATATGGACGCCATTGTCTCCAGCCACGAAGGTGTAGTTGGCGGGCAGAACCGCCTGGCCATCCGTGCTGGTGAAGTGCACGGTGCCGGTATAGCCGGTTGCAACGTTTCCATACGCGTCTCTTGCGGTTACGGTAACGTTAAAGGCCGTTCCGGCAGTTGCATTCGCTGGAACTGTCACGGTAAATACCGACGCAACCGCAGGATTTACAGTCACTGTGGCCGAACCCGTAATGGTGCCGGTCACCGTGTCGGTTGCGGTGACCGTCTTGCTGCCCGCAGTCTTCAGAGTCACGCCGTTGGCGAAAGTGTGGGATCCGTTGTCTCCGGCCACGAAGGTGTAATTCGCCGGCAGGACCGCTTGCGCATCCGAGCTGGTAAAGTGCGCCGTACCGGTGTAGTTGGTGACGGTATTGCCGTACTGATCCTGCGCCGTCACCGTGACATTGAACGCCGCGCCCGCCGCAGTGCTGGCCGGGGCAATCACGGCAAACTGTGTCGCTCCGCCCGCTGCGAAGGTCACTGTCACGGTCGCTGAACCTGTGATAGTGCCGGTCACGGTGTCGGTTGCGGTTACCGTCTTGCTGCCCGCAGTCTTCAAAGTCACGCCGTTAGCAAACGTATGGGACCCGTTGTCTCCGGCCACGAAGGTGTAGTTCGCCGGCAGGACTGCTTGCGCGTCTGAACTGGTGAAGTGCACGGTGCCGGTGTAGTTGGTCACCGTGTTGCCGTACTGGTCTTTGGCCGTAACTGTGACGTTGAACGCTGCGCCCGCCGAACTGTTGGCTGGGGCTGTCACGGTAAACTGCGTCGCTCCGCCCGCAGCGAAGGTCACTGCTACGGTCGCCGAGCCTGTAATGGTGGCGGTAACAGTGTCGGTGGCGGTCACCGTCTGGTTGCCCGCCGTCTTCAGTGTTACTGCGTTAGCGAAGGTATGTGCGCCATTGTCGGCGGCTGTGAAAGTGTAATTCGCTGGAAGAACTGCCTGCCCATCGGAGCTGGTGAAGTGCGCCGTGCCCCGATAGCCAGTCGCGATATTGCCGTAGGGATCTTTGGCCGTCACTGTAACGCTAAATGCCGCTCCCGCCGAACTGCCGGCTGGGGCCGTTACTGTAAATTGTGAAGCGGCTGCGGGCGAAGTCGGAATCGCGCTCGAAGTTCCGGTAACGCTGCCGGTGACAGTATCGGTGGCCGTGACTGTTTCGTTGGCGGCTGTTTTCAAAGTCACGCTGAATACATGTACGCCGTTATCTCCAGCTACGAAGGTGTAATTTGCCGGCAACACTGACTGTCCGTCGGTGCTGGTAAAGTGCACCGTGCCCGTATAACCGGTCGCAATATTTCCATACGCATCTTTTGCCGTCACGGTGATATTAAAGGCAGTTCCTGCCGTTGCATTCGCCGGAGCCGTCACCGTAAACACTGAGGCTGCCGCGGGACCCACAGCCACGGTGAGCGTGCCGGTATCGTAGGAATTGAGCGTGTCGGTTGTAGTGACGGTCTGGTTGCCGGCAGTCTTCAACGTTATAAGGTTGGTAAAGGTATGCACGCCGGCGTCGGCTGCCGTGAAGGTGTAATTGGCCGGCAATCCTGCCTGAATATCGGAGCTGGTGAAATGTATCGTGCCGCGATAGGCAGTATAAGTGACGCCGCTGCTTTTGAGCGTAACGGTAATGCTGAAGGGCGTGCCCGCTGTTATGTTTGCAGGACCTGTAACGGTCATTTTCGGGAACGATGCTGTGGTATTCAACAGAACCGACACATTGCCGGCTCCTACATTTGCCACTGCGATATCTGCCCTTCCGTCTGCGTTGAGGTCGCCCAGGAACATGCCCTTGGGACCATTTCCCACAGTAAAATTAGTCGGGGCCTGGAAACTGCCATCGCCGTTGCCCAGCAAGATGCTTATATTGTTGCTGCCATTGTTGGCAACGACCAGGTCAAGAATGCCATCGCCGTTGAAGTCGTAGGTTTCAATACTGTGTGCGCCTGCTCCTGCAGCGTAGGTCCTTTGTGCCTGGAAGGTGCCATCGCCGTTGCCCAGCAGAACGCTTACGTTGTTGTCGTTGTTGTTCGCAATTGCCAGGTCAAGGTTGCCGTTCCCAAGGAAGTCTCCGGTGCACAGGAACCAGGGTGCATTACCTGTCGCGTAAGTGACCTGCGGCTTAAACGTTCCATCCCCATTGCCAAGCAGGATGCTTACGGTATTGTCGTTGGTATTAGTGACGGCCAGGTCCAGCTTGCCGTCTTTGTTGAAGTCTCCCACCACAACGGCGCGCGCGGAATTTCCAACGGTGTAGGTCACCTGCGGTTTAAAGGTGCCATCTCCGTTGCCAATGTAAACGCTGATGGTGTTGGCGCCGCTGTTGCTAACGATCAGATCTATCTTTCCATCACCATTAAGGTCGCGAGCTACGATGTCTCTCGGATTGGTTCCCGCCGCATAGTTGACAGCCGCCTGGAATGTGCCATTTCCATTGCCCAGCAAAACGCTCATCATGCCGCTGGCGTTATCGGCGATCGCCAGGTCGAGTTTGCCGTCGCCATTGAAGTCTCCCACTGCGGCATATTGCGGGCCGGAACCCGCAGTCAAAGGAACGTTCGTGGCGGCGCCGAAGGTGCCGTTGCCGTTGCCTAACAGGATGCTCACATCGTCACTGCCAAGGTTAGGAAAGGCGAGGTCTATTTTGCCATCGCCGTTGAAATCTCCGGCTGCCACTGCGTAGGGCGTGTTATCGCCGTTGTAATTCGTCGGGCCGGAAAAAGTCACCTGGGCCAGGGCTGCGGAAGCACTCCACAGAATGAAGCTCACAATAAGCAGCGAGATACGGCGTTGCCTGATTAAGATCGTCATAAAAAAGTTTTCCCGTTGAATTAATTTCGAGCGCGTCAGCATTGGGTACTCCCGGGGGTCCGGGATAGGGCGGGGTAGCGGTCCGATAGTTTGGCGGGGAAAATTCGTGCCAGTGTGCAGCCGATGGCGACGGGCAATAACGCCGCTTCGTTTGCCAGGCCTGCCTGAGTCATTACGACCCTAAAGGCAAGTGACAGGTACAGCATTATTAGTTCGACGGCGCACGTACACGGAACCATTCATGTCTCCTGAGGGCAGAAAATTTTTTCTGGGGGTTTGCTACAACTACAAGAACCTTGGGAAATCCCTTATTTCGGGGGTCGAAACACTAATTTGGGAATTTCCCTATATGGGAGGATATGCACGAAAGTAACCTAACCCCCAGCCACAGTCAACAAAAATCCCTAACACATTGAAAACAGGGTAAATATAAATTTTTAGAGGGTCTGCCACAAACAAGGAGTTAGTGCTGATGACCAAAATATGGACAAAGCACAATCACGCGAATTACAGAATTTGGACAAAGACGGCCAAAGAAAGGTGGCCAGAAAGCCGTCCGTATTCAACTGCTTGCCCTGCTTTATACTCCCGCCACACTCTATTTTCAATACATAAATTCCATGAAATTAAGCTGACACGAGCCTGTTCACTTCGAACCCGCGACATCAACATAAGGTCCCGTCGCGACAATGGCTTGTCAGAATAACTGCTGTTATTCTGGAACCCGATGAAATCATTGGCAATTTGTTTTGTCCTGGCGACCGGGGTTCTGCTGGCCGGTTGTGGAAGCGAGGGAGCTCCGCAACCTCCTTCTTTAGATCTACCCCAGCCCGTGCAGGACCTGCGCGCCTCACGCAAAGGAGAGAAAGTCACTCTGGATTGGACCCAGCCCAGCCAGACAACCGACCGCCAATCCGCGGAGCAGCATTTGGGAGCGACCGTTGTCTGCCAGGCTGTCTCTGACTCTTCTCCTCAGCCGTTGTCGAGTTGTCCGCAGGAGGTGGATCGCGTACCGCCCACGCGCATTCCCAGCAATGGTAAGCAGCCAAACGCTGCCAGCACGCCGGTCGAGGTATCGGTGAATCTGGATAGCGGGCTGTTGAAAACTCATCCTCTGGGTTTTGCCGAGTATGCGGTCATGGTGAACAATCGCAGCGGACGCAGTGCCGGCATTTCTAATTCCGCGCCGGTGCCGCTCGCGCCTACTCCTTCCGCTCCGGCAGATATGAAAGTCGAGGTGCGCTCCGACGGGGTTTACATCAGCGCCACACCACCGGCGCAGGAACTCCCCGACGGCGGAGGCCGCCTGCAATTTTTTTATCGCATCGATCGCGATACCCCTGCGTCTGACCAGAAACCCGGCGCACCAACCACCCCTCCCACAAAAGTCGCTGAAGTGCCTGCCGGCGGGCAGCTGCAAACTGTGGACCGCGGCTTTGAGTGGGAAAAGAATTATGTCTATCGCGTCACCCCTGTGACCCGCATTTTGGCCGCCCCGGGGGGAGCGCCCCTGGCTGAAGTGGAGGGTGAGACCTCGCCCGGGGTGCAGATATTGACCCACGATATTTTCCCTCCCGCTCCGCCGGTGGGCTTGCAGGCTGTTTACAGCGGGAATCCCCAGCAGAATTTTATTGACCTCACCTGGGCTCCCAACACCGAAGGCGACTTGGCGGGATATAACGTCTACCGGCGCGAAGAAGGACACCAATTTACTCGCCTTAACTCAGACCTCGTCAAAACCCCGGTCTTCCGCGATTCTGACGTGGCTGCGGGAAAACAATATTTCTACGCGATAACTGCGGTGGATGTGCGCGCAAACGAAAGCAGCAAGTCCGAAGAGACCCATGAATCGGTGCCCCAACAGTAGCGAAACAGTTTCGAGTTTCAAGTTTCGAGTTTCGAGATAGAGCCTTCTTCACTACCTGCACGAAAGACCCGGCAAAAAACGTGCTGGGGCTTGGCCACAGATTTGCTGGCTTCTTTCGCGCAGCCTTGAGCCAACGACAAAAATCCTGTCTTGAAACTTTGAAACCCGAAACTGTTTTACCCCACCAGCTTCTGGTGTTGCTCCAGAATGTAATTGTCGGTCATGCCGGCAATGTAATCGCAGATCACGCGCGGCAGCGATTCCTCATGAATTTTTGCCTGGTACTGTTCCGGCAACGCCTCCGGATGCGCTGTCCAGAAAGCAAACAGCTCGGTGACAATGCGCTCGGCCATCTCTTTTTCCGGCATCAGGTCGGGGCTGAAATACAGTCTGGCATGCAGGAAGTCTTTAGCCTGGCGCCGCTGCTTTTCGACGCGTTCGCTGAAGCTGGCCAGCCTCTGCGGGTAGGAGCGCACCTGTTGCAGCGAACTCACTCCCGCCTGCTGTGCGGCTTCTCCCGTGTGTTGAATCAGGTCTGTGACCATGCGGTCAAGCATGCGCTTGAGCGCCTCGTTGAACAGCAGCTTGGCGGATGCTTCCGGGAAGCGCGCGCTTGCCTCCTGGTAGCTATCCTCAAATACACTAACTTCGGAACGAATATCCTCCAGGCTGAGAATGCGGGCCTCAAAGCCGTCGTCCAGGTCGGCGGTGTTATAGGCAATCTCGTCGGTCAAATCAACCAACTGCGCCTCCAGCGGCGGACGCTGATCGAGCAGATATTCCCGCAATTGGGGAAACTCCAGCGGAGCGTAGTCGCGCGAATGCTTGATGATTCCCTCGCGCACCTCAAAGGTCAGGTTCAATCCGCGAAACTCCGCATAGCGCAGCTCAAAATCTTCCACGATCCTGAGGGCATGCAGGTTGTGGTCGAACAGCAAGCCATGCCGGCGCATGGCCGCATCCAGCGCCTTCTCTCCAGCGTGGCCAAAAGGCGGATGGCCGATATCGTGAACTAACGCCAGTGCTTCTACCAGATCGGTATTGAGTCCCAGGGCTCCCACGATGGTTCGTGAGATTTGTGCTACTTCAATGGTATGTGTGAGACGGTTGCGGAAGTGGTCGGAAAAGCGCCGGGTGAAGACCTGGGTCTTGTTCTCCAGCCGCCGGAAGGCGCGGGAGTGCACAATACGGTCGCGGTCGCGCTGGTAGGGATTGCGGTAAGGATGGGCCGGCTCGGGATGCCTGCGTCCGCGCGAATCTTCCACGCGGACGGCCAGATGCTGGAGCGATTCGATCATGGTGCGGCTGGCCATGCCGGCATTTTACAAAGATAAAGACCAACTGCAATTCTGTTGCGGAAAGGCACAGCTTGCCTTGCTAGGGCTTGCTGGCGGACTGCGCCGCCGCCTGCTGGGCCAGTTTGATGCGCGCCGATTCCAGCCTTTTTTGCACGCGCGCCACGTCGGTGGAATCCACCTCGCTGGGCACGCTCTTGTTCCACTCTTCGAGCGCGCGCTCCCAGTGGGTTGCCGCCAGCTTGACCCGGCCGGTCTTGAAATACAGTTCAGCGAGATGGTCCTGTACGGTGCCGTCGTTGCCCATCTTCTGCGATGCCTTGACCAGGTTCTCTTCCGCCAAATCGTAGTTTCCCAATTTGAAGTAGGCCCAACCCAGGGAATCGAGATAGGCGCCATTCTGCGGGTCCTGCTCGATGGCCTTCTTAACGTAATTGAGGGCCTCGTCGAGGCGCAGCCCGCGATCGGCCAGCATGTAGCCCAGGTAATTCAACACCATGGCATTGTGCGGATCGCCGTTCAGCACATGCTTGAATTTCTCTTCGGCCTCATCGTATTTCTTTTCGCGCTCGTAGACCGAGCCGGCGACGAAGGCAACGTAGTCTTTTTCTTCCGGCTTGCTGGAGAGTTTGTCAGCCTGGGTTATATCGTCTTCGGCGTCTTTAAATTGACGCAGGCGCGTCTGCATCTGCGCCAGGGCCAGATAGACTTCGCGATCGTCCGGGGTATTCTTCAGCAGCGATTTCACCTTGCTAACGGCATCATCGGCTTTGCCGGAATCCGCCAGTTGCTGGGCAACCAGGAGTTGCAGCGCGCGGCTCTTCGGATATTTCTGCGCGCCTTCCTGGGAGGCATTCAGCGCCTGCTGCCACTGCTTGTCGTTGCGGTAAGTATCCACAATCTGCTGATACCCGCGCTCGGCATTGTCGTCGCCCAGTTGGCTCATCTGGGTAAATGCATCGATGGCCAGTTGGCTCTTTTCCTGTTCCCGATAAATTTCTCCCAGCCGCTCCAGAAATACCGCGCGATTGTTGCGCTCCCCGGAGGTGTAGTTATTATCGGTGCGAAGGTTTTTCTTCAGAAGCTGCTGCAAGATCTGCACAGCATCGTCATACCGGCCCTGGGCCTCATAGACGAGCGCAATGTTATAGGGAACTTCCTGGGAATCTTCAACCAGGGATTCGGCTTTCTTGAGGTGCTCAAGGGCCTGGTCGAATTTGCCGCCGCGGCGCAGGATTTCGGCAATCCGCAGTTGCGCCTGCGCGTCTTGCGGATCGGCGTCAGCAATGACCTTGTATTGCTCAAGCGCCGCATCCATCTGATTGTCATTCAGCAGGTTCTGTGCCAGGCCGCGGACCGAATCCAGGTTTTCACGGTCTAATTCGACCGAGCGCCGGTAGGCGCCGATGGCTTTCTTGTAGTCGTGGGCCTGCTCGTAGGTGTAGCCCAGGGCAGCATAAAGCCGGGACGACCGGGCCGCATCGGGCACATCTTCCAGAAGGCGGACTCCCTTGGCCGCGTCGCCTTCCTCCGTATAAAGGTAGGCCAGGCTGCTGAGCGCCTCTTCGGAATCCGGCTGCAGCTTCACGGCGGTCTTGAATTCGTTTTCCGCTTTCAGCAGATCGTTGTTCAGCCGGTAGAGCCTGCCCAGGACCAGATGGTCGTCAACGCTGCTGGGATCTATGGTGACAATCTGCTCAAACTGGTCAATAGCGAGTTTCAGGACCTCCTGCGACTGCGTACCGGCCTGCAGGTCGCCGAGGGAGCGTAAATAGATTCTGCCCAGCAGGCGGTGCGCGTCCAGATTCTTGGAGTCGCGTTTGAGGATGTCCTGCGCCTCCAGCACCGCATCGCGGATGCGTCCGGTTTTAGCGTAAAGCTCGGCCAGCCCGGCGGTCAGGTAAGCGGAATCGGGATCGTTGGCAATGGCCAGCTTGTATTCTTCGACGGCTTTGTCAGCAAATTCGGAACGCGCGTAGCTGGAGACCAGCTCCTCATAAATGTGCGCCAGCGAATAGTGGTAGTATGCGGCGGCCCGGTCTGGAGCCTTCTTCTCTACCGGCTTTGCATCCGCCGTCTTCTCTTGCGAAGCAGCAGGTTTCGCGCCGCCGGGAACGGACACGGCCGGTTTTTGGGCAAAAATAAGGCTCGATGCTGAGATCAGCATTACAAAACTAAAGAGACGCGTTCTCATGAAATACCACTCGGCTTTCCGGCAAAATGCGGGCCAATTCCCCTGCCCTTTGGATGCGAAACCATTCCCGCGGGGTCCTTGAATTATTTTTTAATTGTAGTCGAGTTCGGCTGTCTTGTGAGGCCCAAAAATGCAAAGAAACGTAACAAGGACTCTACATTTTTTGGTAGTTTACGCCAGCAACCTGGCCGCCTCTTTGGCAAAATATGTCAAGATTACGTCCGCGCCTGCTCGCTTGATGGAGACCAGCGATTCCATCATGACCTTTGGCCCATCAATCCAGTTCTTCCCGGCCGCCGCCTGGATCATGGCATACTCCCCCGAAACCTGATACGCGGCAAGCGGGGCGTCAAAGCGCCGGCGGGCGGCGGCAATCACATCCAGGTAGGGCATGGCCGGCTTCACCATGATCATATCCGCGCCTTCCTCCAGGTCAGCGGCGATTTCCCGCATGGCCTCGCGCAGGTTGGCGCCATCCATCTGGTAAGAGCGCCGGTCGCCGAACTGCGGAGCCGAATCGGCCGCCTCCCGGAAAGGCCCATAAAAAGCCGAGGCAAATTTGGCGGCATAAGAAAGGATAGGCGTGTTCTCGTATCCGGCCTCATCCAGCGCCTTGCGAATGGCGGAAACGCGGCCATCCATCATGTCGGAAGGAGCAATGATGTCTACCCCCGCTCGCGCCTGCGAGACCGCAGTGTGCGCCAGGATATCGAGCGTAGGATCATTGGCAATCTCATATTTCACCTCCACGGCCTTGCGGGTCGCCACCGCGCCGGAAGTTTTGCTCGCTGTTTTCTGCAACTCGGAAGCTGGGGCCCCAGAAGTTTGAACCCAGGAAGGAATGGAAGCCTCGTTGGCTTCAGCCTGCACCACTCCGCAGTGCCCATGCGACATGTATTCGCACAGGCAAACATCGCCAATCACCAAAAGCCCCGGAACCTCGCTTTTGAGAGCGCGCGAGGCCCGCTGCACAATGCCATCATCACTCCAGGCCCCGCTGGCGGCCGTGTCTTTGTGCTCCGGCAAGCCAAACAGAATCACTGCCGGAATGCCCAGACCTTGAGCTTCGTTCGCCTCCTTGATCAGCTCGTCTACGGAAAGATTGAAGACCCCAGGCATGGATGCAACAGGCTTGCGCACCCCCTCGCCGGGACAGACAAATAAAGGATAGACCAACCCCTGCGGCGAGAGCCGGGTCTCTCGAACCAAAGACCGCATCTGCTCATGGCGGCGTAAACGTCGCATCCGGGTTACGGGGAAGGCCATAAAAATTAAATTCTAACAGCTTGGCAGGCTGTTGCCAGCACCCAGTTGCCAGCTTTGCAGCTTGTCAGCGCGAGTGGAAATTTGAAACTTGAAATTGTTTTTGGGGGGGGTGGGGGAGGTTACTAAGTAACCTTTTTGGCTTGGGCGGGCGTCTCCCTTTGACTTTGTGGGAGGTGGATGGCGCACTTCAAGTTTTTAAAGACCTTGGGGACGAACCCGCAAATAGATCATGACATCAATTTTGCATAAGGCAATGTTTTGATATCACTTTTCCGCCCACGGCGGAGAACGCGGGCTTTACCAAAGAATCAAGACTCGGAGGCACAGAAGAATTGGCCCGCTTTGATCGCCGGCTCGGTCCCGACAAAGTCCCCCAGTTGTCAGAACACCATTTCTGGGGCGGGTGGCCCAGGCTAAACCGTTGTTTCATGATTACTCTTGAGGGTGCCCCGTCCCTAACTCTGCTAGGACGGGTTTTACTTGTACGCGATGAAATCCTGACGAGAGCAGACTACACTGTTGCCATGCCCTGGGGGCTCAAGCGTTTCCAACAAGCCGGTGACTTGCATTTCGTTACCTTCAGTTGCTACCGCCGAAAGGTGAAGCTGGGAACGGCCGCGCGACGCGAGGTGGTTGAACGAGCGCTGGAACAAACTCGTCGCTAGTACGGTTTCTTTGTCTGGCTACGTGGTGATGCCAGAACATGTGCACCTGCTGGTGAGCGAACCAGAGCAAGCCCTGTTGTCGCGAGCGATCCAGTCGCTGAAGCAGGCAGTAGCGCGCCGGCTGGCCCTGCGCGCTGCCGAACCCTTCTGGCAGGCGCGGTACTATGACTTCAATGTGTTCAGGGAGCGGAAAAGAGTTGAGAAGTTGCGGTACATGCACCGCAATCCGGTGAAACGTGGACTGGTTCAACATCGGAAAGACTGGGCTTGGAGCAGTTTTACGCACTACGCAACCAGAGCTGAGGGTATCGTGGAAATCGAATCCGAGTGGACCGCGCGACGGCGGGAACGAATGGGGTTGGCGCCTAAGCTGCGGGTACAGGAAACTCCCCGCCCTAGCAAAGCTAGGGACGGGGCACCCTCGAGATCAATCGTGAAAAAACTGTAGGATGTGCCACCCGCCAGGCACCCACGAAGCCCCGGAAAACGGAACACTTAAGTGGATACGTAAGCCCCTGTGTTGCTGCGTACTCCAAGCTTTGATTGCATGTCACTGCGCTCGAGAACTTGGCAGCATCCTCCGGCTGGTAGATATTTTATTTATTTAGTTTGCTGATCCAAACACTCGCGATAAAAGCGTGACATCGAGCATTGCCTGCAGGTGAATTCAGCAGTCTTGGTTGTGTGGTCGCCTTCGCCGGAAGTGCTTGGATTCCAAGTAACGGAACAGTTCGATCAGCACTCCGAAAACCACTAAAACCAAAAGCAAAAGCGGAAGGATACTCAAAAATGAAGGCCTAGCCTGACGCCACTCGAGGAATGCAAACAGACCGACGATCACGACCAGAGTTACCCAGAATCGTGGCTTGCGCGCTTCGTCTTTGTACTTGAAAATTGCCGCATATACCAAGCCATATACCAAAGCGCCGCACGTCCCGACAAGCACAAAGATTCGCAGTCCTAGGTTGATCTTCTCGCGGCTGAGATCAGCCAAGATCAGCCAACTCATCAACGCTGCAGCTACTAGTCCTGCAGCTAGGTAGATCAGATTGTCACGCAGTGGTGTTTTCGATTTCACTCAAAAACCCCCGCGCATCCTCCCGCCGCTGCTGTTTTGGAGCTCTCATACCCTGCTACTGCGATGTCCTTGTAAGCGAAAGCAGCCGCAACCACTGGGACTACCCTTTCGCCCGCAATTTCGGCCACGCCGAGTCCTCGACCCAGGATGCCTCGGTAGATAGACGACCGCAGCGGAACCGTCAAACCACGGGCCACCGAATAAGCCGACGCTTGTAGCCCGGCGGTCACCTTTATGACGCTTTCAGTTTGGTCGAGAGCGCTTTCCGCCACGTTTTCCTTGTTATCCACGAATGGATTTAACTCGTCTCGTATATTATTTATGGCAACCACGGTACACAGAGTCTTTCCATTTTGTCCAGTCAGGGAGAAATCCTTTACAAAGCTCGTTGCAAAATTCTTCAACCACTGCGCAGTATCGGAACTCCCGTCACTGACCGCGTTCGAATTGTAGCCTGAATAAGCAATATCCGCATTGCCTTGCGAGGGCCAGAACACACCCTGGTCTGGGGAGAAATCTGGGGAGAAATCATAAACATCAACTTTGCTTGTAGGCAGCCCGTTGTCAGGCGGATCGACGGGCTGATCATTGTGATCTACCCAAGCGCCTCCGTCAGCTTCGCACTGGCCCGGATCAGTTCCAGCATCTGGGTACTGATCCGGATCTGGGTTTGCGGTAGGCGGGTAGAGGCAGTCCAACCCCAACGGATCAACAGAATTCATGGGACGATTCCTCACATACGCATACCGGTTCCAACTCTGCGGGTCGGTTGGGTCTACCGCCCCCAGCCCCGCCGGGTCGGGCGAAATCCAGCGGCCCTGCTGGTTCGAGCTGTACTCACGGTACATGAAATCGGCTGTGCCCGTAACCGTGTCTTCATTGTTGCCGGTGAAAGAGCGGTCTGTGCTTCCAGTCTCTTTATACGATTCCCCAAAGGGCGCGTAGGCGCCAGAGTAGTACAACCCTCGTGTTGACGTAGAGGCCAGCCGCGAACTGCCCAGATGATCGGAGTGGCGATAATAGGCCAGCCCCGACGAGTTATACACCGCCGTCGCTCCGCCCGGCAGCGGAACAAAGGCTTTGGTTAACGTCTGCCCATTCATCAAGGCCAGCTTACTCCCATCCGGCCCATACACAATCTGCTGATAGGCTGTGCCACGCTGCTGCTCCACCATGCGCCCCAGGGCATCGTAGGTCAGGTTCACCGTATTGCTTCCCGTCGTCACCGAAGACATTTGGTCATCGGCATTCCTGAGGCTTGCGCGACACCCCGCAACGGCTAGTTTCACCTTGGGAATAGTGACAGCGGCGAATGATATCGTTTGGGAAAGTCATATCACTTTAGAAGTCCCCGCCCTAGCAGAGCTAGGGTCGGGGCACCTCGAGATTAATTAAGAAACAATCGTTTAGGCCTGGCCACCCGCCCTGTTTAGGAGCCGTTTGGCGTCGGCGGAGATCGTCTAAACAATCCTGTCAGGTGGTAGGCAAAATTCGGCCAACACAGAAAAGCCAGAAGCAGTAGCCCAGCAAAGATTCGGATAAGCTTAAACTCCGGCCCGCGCAGCAATGCCAAACCGAAGGAACTGACAACAATCAGCCACCGCACAGCTTGGGCATTGCGGTCGAGTTTTTCGTCAAGTCCATGTTTTTTTCGTATCGCCCAAACCGCGAGCCATATGCAAACCGCATCTGCTGCCAATCGACCAGCGTAGCTACCTAACATCACTGTACATCCTGTCGTCTTGCAATATCTATTCTATCTTTATCGAGTTATGCCGCACACAAGCGCAGATATACTTGAGACAGCGAAATCAATCGGATCTTTCACCGTTCCCACTGCTTCGAGCCCCAGATTCAGCCCTTCCGCTCCTGCACGAGCAAGTAGGCCTGTCGGAAGAACGGTTTTGAATTGGAATGCAACCCTTGCAGAAGCCGTAAGCGCCGGCGTTTCCACGCGAAGACTAGCCGCACCAGCCGCTGCAATCGCAACATTGGGAACATTCGATGCTGAAGCGACGGCAGCCTTACCACCCCAGCGAGTCGCTGCCTCACCTCCGCCTGAACTAGCTGCTCCCCCAAAGTCGCCTTTGCTTAGAGATTGAAAGAAATCAATAACAGCAGAAGGTGAGTTGCCGAGCACCGCACTTGATATCCAGCCATTGCCTAATCGACCGCCGGAAATAAGTTGCAGTCCATGTTGCAAACTAAAATAGTCTCCACTCTGCTTGACACAATCAAAAAATGACTGCTTCCCCACATTACTGATGGTCATTGGAGAAATCATCCCAGAATCCGCCCCAGCAGGTCATAGCTGAAGCTGCGTGTCTGCTGCGAACCCGAGGCCGCCTGCGCGTTCTGCACCACGCCGATCATTCGCCCGGCGGCGTCATAGGTGTAGGTTGTCCAATAGCCGGTCTGCGGCGTTGTGTTTTGCGCGCAATTGCCACCCCCGTTGGCTGTACTGGTCAACTCGCATACCGAGACCAGCCTGCCCAAGCTGTCGTATTCATACTGCCGCTGCGTATTGGGCGACGGAGTGGTTGTAATCAAAACATTATTGTCCGGATAGCCGTAGCTCACTGTGGCACTCTGGCTGTGGCCTACCTGCGGAGGAGAGGTCACTGTGGTGGGACGGCTCGCCCGAACGCAGACGCCGGGGGGGGGAAGATACTCGCGAAAATCCGACTGAAGCCGTGGGTGGTTCCGTCTCCATCGGGGGTTCCTCGCCACGTCCACCCCAGCCTGTGCAAAACCGGCACAGGCCGGGGGCCCCGGCACGGGGCTCGGAATGACACTTTGTGGAACCTGAAAAGGCTATAGCAACTTTGAAAATGCTTTAAGCCACGGGCGGATTTTCGGCGGCACCGGCTTCGGCGGGCAGGCTGATCATGAAGGTGGCGCCGCCTTGAGGATCGTTCTGGCACTCGATCTTTCCGCCGTGGTCCTGCACGATGCCGTAGCAGGCGCTCAATCCCAGTCCGGCGCCCTTGCCCACGGGCTTGGTGGTATAGAAAGGATCGAATATTTTTTGCGGTTCTTTGACGCCCGAGCCGGTGTCGGAGAATTTGATCACCACCCAGCCGTCTTCGCTTGCGGTGGCAATGGTCAAAAGCCCTCCGCCGACTTCCTGCAGGGCGTCTACGGCGTTGTTCATCATGTGCAGGAACACCTGCAGCAGTTGATTGGAATTGCCGCGGATGCGCGGCAGCTCGGGCTCGAGCCTGACTTTGAGCCTGACCTTTTTGCCGGTGAGGTCGGGCTCGCGCAACTGCAAAACATTATTGAGCAGCGCGTTGATGTGCACCGAGGTCTTTTCCGCCGGAGTTTGCTGGGCAAAGCTCAGAAGATTTTCCACCAGGCGTTTGGTGCGGCGCGCCTGCTGCCCGATTTTTTGCACCAGCGAGCGGGGCTCGTCGCCGAGGGCGGCGTTTTGTCCCAGCAGGTCGGCGTAGCCCAGGATGGCGGTCAACGGATTGTTGATCTCGTGCGCCGCCCCCGCCACCAACTGGCCGAGGGCCGCCATCTTTTCGGAGCTGACCAGGTGGTCTTGCAGGTGCTTCTCGTGCAGAATAATTTCCTGCGATTCGCGCAGCAGCCGCGCCAGCTCCGCGTTCAGCAGCATCTGTTTGAGCATCACCAGCAGGGTCAAGGCGATGATTGCCGCCAATGTGACCTTCAGGCGAAAAACGGTGACCGCAGCCGGAGCCTGGCTGAAATAGATGACCCACAACGCCATGGCGGGCATGGAAATGAGCGCCAGCAGGGCCAGCAGCGCCGTCAAGGCGCGGCAGTCGGTTGGCGGCGGCTCGCAGGCCACTGCCGACGGGGAAGGTGTTTCCTGCAAGCCAATGCCCACAAAGAAAAACATGGCGGCAACAACCGGCACATTGGCAATGCTTCCCGAATAGGGAAGATGAAACAATTGCAAATCCACCAGCGACGAGCCTGCCGCATAGACGGCTGCGTAAAGAAAGAAACGGCCATAAATTCTGTTCCAGGCCCTGACCGGGCGGAAGAAGAAGAGAAACCCCGCGGCGGCGGCCAGCGCCACGTTTTCGACCAGGTAGAGGGCCTTGAAATAGAAGTCTGCAATCCCTGAGATTGGGCCCTCTGCCACACGCCAGGGCATGACCATGAAAAGATAGAGATAAATCCACCAGAAAAGAAGCATCACCGCATCCAGAAAATCGGTGCGCAATTCGCCGTCATTGCGGCGATGGTGCGGGCGCAAGGCCAGCGCCGCCATCAGCGGGATACTGTGGAGAAACAGGAAAATGTGGCTCAGGGAAGGTTCGGGCCGGGGAGTTTTCAATACGACGTCGTACCATATCCGCCAGACTTGGGGAACAAACCACAGCGCGGCGCCCAGGGTCATCAACGCCCAAAATGCTTTTTCACGGCCGCGGGTGAAAGCCAGGTGTCTTCCCAAAATGAAAATAGCCAAAAAGGGAAGAAGAAGCCGGATCACATCCCCCAGGGCAAGGAGCCCAGGCCCTTCCTTTGCGAAAACCGAGACCAGGAAATATATGGCAAGAAACAGACCTGCTGCGGCGTAACAGCATGTTTTACGGTCCAAATTCATGGAATCGCAGCATTGTACAGAAATATCCTCCCTAACCCATAATTACTAAAGTAATTCCATTTTGGAATAAAAACCGAAATGGAACTCGCAAACCCCGAATAACCTGGGAAAACGATTGTCTACTGCGGAGACGCAAGATTAATCGGAAGCAAATTCCAGAGTCAGTCAATTGAAGCTGCATATAGCCCCAAAGCTGCATAGCAGGTCTCTGCGGCATGGTTTGCGTGTACCATTTATCAGGGAACAGGAAAAATTTGTGGCTGAAACTCCGAATCCAATGTCGTTTTCCAGCGCCGCTGTGCTTGAATTCGAGGCCCTGCGTGAATTGCTGAAGGTCTATGCTGCCTCAGATTTGGGCAAGGCCGCGCTGGCCGCGCTGGGGCCGAGCCGCGACCGCAATTGGATCGCCGGCCAGCACCAGCTTGTAGCCGAGGTGCTGCAATACCTGCGCGGCGGCGGGCGCTTTGATTTCTCAGGATTGCTCTCGCCCACGGCCCTGCTGGAAAGGGCGCACATTGCAGGCGCGGCGCTGGAGACGGCGGAGATCCGCGACCTGCTTCTCCTGATCGACCGGGCGGCGCAGTGGGGCGAGATTGTGCTGCGTCCGCCGGCCAGCATAAAGCTGGAATGGAAGGCCGTGGCGGCGCTCTCGGCCGGCATCGTCGATTTCACCGATCTGCTTCGCTATTTCCGCAACAAAATTCTGCCCGACGGCACGCTTGACGATCGCGCTTCGCCCGAGCTGGCGCGACTGCGCCGCGAGATAGAAAAACAAAAACGCTCCATTCAAGATTCCCTGCGGGGATATCTGCGGCGGCTCTCGGAAGGCGGAGCCGTGCAGGACGAGCTGATTACGATCAGGGGCGAACGCTTTGTCATTCCTGTAAAGGTAGAGCAGAAGCGGCGGATCAACGGCGTTATCCACGGCGCCAGCTCGAGCGGGCAAACCGTCTTTGTGGAGCCGCTGGAAACCATCGAGCAGAACAATGAATTAGTGCGCCTGCTGGAGGAGGAGCTGGCCGAAATCCACCGCATCCTGGTGGAGATGACCGGTGAAATCGGGCAGCGCGCCGCCGAGGTAGCCGCCGCAGCCGCTGTTCTGGCCGAGCTTGAGCTGCAGTTCGCCAAAGCGCGCTTCGCGCAGGATTACGAATGCGCGGCGCCTGTGCTGGTGGAAAGCGGTCTCTTCCTGGAAGGCGCCAGGCATCCGTTGCTGGAACGCAATCTGAGAATGAAGAATGTTCCGGTCATTCCCCTGAACCTGGAGCTTGCGGACCCGATGCGCCAGGTGATCATCACTGGCCCAAACACCGGCGGGAAGACGGTTGCGCTGAAGACGGTAGGATTATTGGCTCTTATGTCCCAATCAGGCATACCGGTTCCGGCCCTGCGCGCGCAATTGCCGGTGTTTGATTCTGTGCTGGCCGATATCGGCGATTACCAATCCATCGAGCAAAATCTTTCAACGTTTTCGGCGCACGTCACCAATATTGACTCGCTCTCTCGCCGGGCCACGGCGCAATCGCTGGTGCTGCTGGATGAGCTGGGTTCGGCGACTGACCCGGAAGAAGGCGCGGCGCTGGCGGTGGCCATTGCCCAGCATTTCATGGAACTGGGGAGCACCAGCATCATCTCCACGCACCACACATCGTTGAAAGTTTATGCTGCCAACACTGCCCACGTATTGAATGCCTCGGTGGGGTTTGACGAACTTACGCTGCAGCCAACGTATCATCTGCGTGTGGGCGTGCCAGGCGCTTCCGCCGGCATCAATATTGCCAGCCGCCTGGGATTGAACCCGGCGATTATCTCCGCCGCCCGCGGACGGCTGACTACCCAGACCGAAGACATTGCCCGCTTCCTCGATCAACTGCACTCCGGCCTACGTGACCTCGAAGCTGAACGCACACACTTGCGCTCGCGTGAGCAAGAGGTGGAGCAGGAAAAGAGCCGCCTGGAGTGCGAAGGTTTGCGCGAGCAACGCGCCAAGGTGCAGGAGATGGAAAAGAAGCTGGAAGCTGTGCTGCGCGACTTTGAATATCGCGCCCGCGAAGTGGTCAGCGCCGTGCAGGATCGCGCGGCTGCGCAAAAGCTTTCCAAGGAATCGGAGCGACGCATCGCCAGGCTGCGCCGTGAATTCAAAGAGCAATTCGACTCGGCTATTGTTGCGCATCGGACCGGAGCAGACGCGGGCGATCCCAACTCGCGTCCCGGCCTGGTAACCCAGGTGAGTGAAGGGGACACAGTCAAGCTAAAGTCACTGGGCCGCGCCGGCGTCATCAAACGCCGCGTGGATGACCATACCTTCGAGGTCGAAGTTGGCGCGATGAAAATGAAAATCTCGCGCGAAGACATTGCCGAAGTCCTGAACCGAGTGGGTGATACTCCGCTACAAGCCGCCCGCAATCGGAAGGGGGTCTCGATTCAGGTACAAGAAGACGAATCTGCCCCTACAGAAATTAATGTCATCGGCGAAAACGTGGAAGAAGCCACGCGGCGGGTAGAGAAATTCGTGGACCGCGCCTTTCTTGCCGGCCTGCCGCGCGTGCGCGTTGTGCACGGCAGCGGTATGGGTATCTTGCGCAAAGCTCTGCGCCAATACCTGCGCGAGCATCCTCATGTCACCTCGGTCATTGAGCCTCCTCAGAATGAAGGCGGTGCAGGGGCAACGGTGGTGGAATTGAGGATTTAAAGACCGAAATCCTGTTCACTCGTGTTCGTGGATGGATTCATCCAGTAGCGGCCCTTGCCGCAATCATGGTCTTCATTACAGTCTGCGAAATTATCGCGAGGAAAACGCTTTTCACAGCGCGTTCAATTTCTTTGCCCTTTGGGGTTGAGAGCCAATCCGCGTACGGTATTATGTCGTAACGCACATGCTGATGTTGCCTGAAACTTCCGCCCATCATGACAGCGGCGCAAAGCGATACCGTTTCTTGTTGCCTCCACTACTGGCTTTTTTCGGGCTGGCGTCGCTTCTTTTTTTTGCCGGCCAAAATTGGGTGTATTTATTGCCTTCGTATCAACCCGATGTTCAGTTGCTTTTGGTGGACGCCAACCCGCTCCATGGGCAGGTTCAGGTTCCGGTCTCAGGCAGGCTCGGCGCTCATCTGAAAGTGACTGGATGGATCGGCAATCTGGCCCCAGCCTTCCAATCTCAAAAAATTGCCGTTTACGTGGATGCTCGAAATGTGGCCGACACCACGATGATCGAATCCACTTTGCCTGGCGCCAACGGCGGCGCCACCTCCATCAAGAATTGGCAGGCTGATTTTTTTCTGAAAGATGTCCCACTGGGCGATCATACTCTCACCGTGCAATCCGTTCCCGAGGGCCATCATCCTGTTGTTGTCTCCCAAAGCCCTCTTTCGGTTAGTCCGTAGCTTTTGATCCATGGCCGTCAAGCAAAAACTCGAGGAAAATCAACAGCAGGCTTCAGCCGGGCCTGCGGCCGCTCCGCAACCATCGTCGTTTCTCAACTTCGCGCGGCGCCTGGCGCAAATTTTGCTCGCGCATGCCGATTTTCTTGTAGCGCTCCTGCTGATGGGATTCGTGGCCCACTACTACCTGGCGCAGAAGATTCCACTCCTGGTCCGTGAAATCGAATTTTTCGATAACTCCTGGGAGCTTGACTTACTAACGAAAGCTCATCGCGGAATCTGGCTGGGCAGGGACATTATTTTCACCCGCGGTCCACTCTTCCAGTGGCTTCTAACCTGGGCTCCCCTGCGGTACGGAATGAGTCTGGGCTCTTTCTATCTGTATCTTTGGGTCATACATTATTGGACGACCATTGCTGCCCTCTATGCCATAGGCGCTCTCCTGCTCAACCGCCAACCATCCTGGGTGCGTGTGTTCTATCTGCTTCTGATGTTGGTTTTCTGGGTGCCTGTCCACTGGATTATCTTTAACATCAAATTCCTGCTTCCATTGTGCTCGTTCGCGGTTTTACTTCGCACCTTTCCTGATCCTGGCACGCGGGTTTCAAGCTTGTCCTGGCGGGCGGCGCTTGCGGCGTCATTGATCGCCATCTCTTTCCTGCTGTCCGATGATTCTGGTTTTTACACGGCCGCGGCTTTTATGGCGGTATTGCCCGCTTTCTTGTTCTACCAACGTAGTTACTCGGCCCTTGGAACTGTGGCGAGGTATGCGGCACTCACGGCCACATGGTTCGCGGCATGGATGCTGACAATCAATTGGGCCACCGGCAAGCTTCTCGATTTTCATTTTTGGAGGGCAGACTATGAAGTTGCCAGCCAATATCGCTGGTCGCAATACATGCACATGCAGCCCGAAATGACCCCGATTTTCTGGCTGGGCGTGGCCATAAATCTGTTAATTTTCGCCGGCTACTGGCTTGTCTACAGAACAACCCCTGGCACTGCTGCGCGTGACCGAGCAAGCAGGCTGGCAATGCTGGGGTTTGCGCTGATCGGCTTGCAGTTGATTCTCGTCTGCCCCGAAACACTTCACGTGGCAACGGGTTTGTTCCCCTGGATCGCACTATCCTGCGCATTATTGTTGGGCGCAACCGAAGGCAGGCTTTCTGTTTCGCGGCTTGTGATTTCCCTGACTGTCATTTTTGTCTTAACCGCTGCGTTCAGCGGCCCCAATCATTTGTTTGCCCCCCGCAACCTCGGCCAGGACCGCTCCGCGATAACAAGCGTTCATAGCTGCCCCCAAGGATTGTATGAGATTGATGGAGTCTGTCTTAAGCTCAACAATTTCGTCGAACTAAAGACAGTTCGAGATTTCCTGGTTCAGCGCACCAGCGATTCTGATTCGATTGGGATATTCCCTTATCAGAGCATCTATGCTTTTATGGCGCGGCGAAGCGCGGCAGGCGAAGTGGTGCAGCACTACATAAGCGCTGGAGACTATTTGAACCAGCGGCAGATGGAGAGCCTGGAGCGGGCGCGGGCTCCATGGGCGATTTATGCCGCCGAGCCCTGGCAAAGCCAGCCGTGTAATGGCGTCACTAATTTCACCCGGAATCCCCGGATCTGGCTGTATTGGCAACGTTGGTATAGCGACAATTTTGACGCGCTTCCCGGGCTTCTGGTTTTGCGGCGCGATGAGGAGAGAGGCAAACGGTGGCAGATGACTTCAACCTCCATACTGCCGCACCCGGTGCAAGGCGGCGGCGACGACGAGATTGCCTTGCCCGCGGGTTCTTTTGGGGACGATTTGGACCTCATCAAAATCGATGTGCGAGTAGAGTATCCCATGTGGTGGAGGCTTCTCAGGCCCTCTACCCTTGTGGCCAAGTTGCGTTTTGAAAATGGAGATGAGAAAACGCTTGAGGTGATTGCGCAGCCGAATCATGCCGACGAGATTTGGTTCTATCCCTGGGAGCAGACACAACTTGCCAATTACTTTTCGTCTTCACCCGGGCAATGGCGTTCGGGCGCCAGGCCGCGCATCCAAAGCCTGTCAGTGCGGTCGGAACGCATGGATTGGATTGGGGTACAGCCCTCCCGCATTAAAATACAAGACGTACAGATGGTAAAGCTGTCGGAACAATGAAATCTTCGGGATGTCTGACGCCATCTCTCTCACGATTTTCGCTTACACTGAAACTTACAATGGCTAACCCCGGCGATTTCGCATATACGGTCAAGCAGCAGGCGGACATTGTCCGCATTGTTGGCGACTATGTGAAATTGAAGAAGGCCGGGGCGCAAAATTTCAGCGGGCTGTGTCCTTTTCATAATGAAAAAACGCCGTCGTTTTCTGTGCACGCCATCCGCCAGTTTTACCATTGTTTCGGCTGCGGGGCTTCGGGCGACATCTTCAGCTTCGTGCAGAAGATTGAGAACATTACGTTCCCCGAAGCGGTACGAGCAGTAGCCCAGAAGCTGGGCATTGCGCTTCCCCGGCAGACCCCCGCCAGCCCGGCGGAAGCGAAAGAAGCCCGCCTGCGCGGCGGGCTGATCGACATGCACGAACAGGCCTGTGTTTTTTTTCAGGAGCAACTGCAGAAGCCCGAAGCTGCCTCGGCGCGCGAATATTTAACCGGACGCGGTCTGGACCAGCAGACCATCGCGCAGTTCCGCATTGGCTATGCGCCCGAATCGGGCTTCGTGCTGCGCGACCGCCTCAAGAATAATTTCGATGAGGAGACGCTGAAGGAATCGGGCCTGCTCTCCTGGAAGCCGGAGGGCGGCGACAAGGCGCCCATGTATTCCAGGTTTCGCAACCGCATCATGTTTCCCATCGCCAGCGAGGCCGGCAAAATCATCGCCTTCACCGGACGCACGCTGAGCACCGACGAAAAGGCCGGACCGAAATATCTGAACTCGCCCGAGACCGCCATCTATTCCAAATCGCGCGTGCTCTTTAACCTGGACCGCGCCCGGGAACTCATCCGCAAATTTGATTACGCCATTCTGGTGGAAGGACAGATGGACTGCATCTCCGTCTTTGCCTCCGGCTTTCACAACGTGATTGCCAGCTCGGGAACTGCTTTTACCGAGCACCAGGTGCGGTTGCTGGCGCGTTACAGCAAGAAAATCATCGTGAACTTCGATCCTGATACCGCCGGGGCAGCCGCGGCAGAACGCTCTCTCGGATTGCTGGTAGCCGAGGATTTTCGCATCAAAGTGATGACGCTGGAAGCGGGTTACGATCCGGATTTGTACATCCGCAAACGCGGCAAGGAAGCATATGCGGCCGCCATGAAGAGCGCGCCGGATTACTTCGACTATCTCATGGAGCGCGCCCGTACCCAGTTTCGAACCCAGACCGCTGAAGGCAAGGTGCAGGCCGTCAATTTTCTCCTGCCGCACCTGCAGCGCGTGCACAACAACATACAGCGTGACGAGCTGGCGGCCAACATGGCGCAAAAGCTGGGAATTGATTCCGCGCTGTTGCGCCGGGAGCTTAAGCACGCCGTGAACACGCGCGCGGCCGCGATCAAGGCATCCGCGGAACTTCAGGTCAGCGACGCGGAAAAAATCCTGGTGCGGGTGCTGACCTCAGGCAACGGCGATGAGCTGACCGCCCAGGTTCACGATGCTCTCTCTGCGGAAATCCTGCATGAGGGACTGCCATCGGAAGCGCTGATCAATGCTCTGCTCTCTTCGAGTAGCGCCGACGATCCCATGGGCCTCGATTTGAATGAAAGCGACCGCCGCCTGTTGGCTGCAATTTTGATGAGTGAAACCCAGGAAGAGCTGTCGTCTCAACTTGCCGGGCAAGCTCTTCACGCTCTTCGCCGCCAGCGCCTTGAGCGCCAGCAACGCGCGTTGAAGGCACAGATCGCCGAAGCCGAACGCAAGCAGGATTCGGCAAGTCTTGCACGCCTCATGCAGGAAAAACTCACACTGGACCGCACTCTCTCAGAAAAAAAGTAGCTGCATGCCTAGTCCCGCACAGCCGGGGACGGCTGTGCCACACAAGTAAATAAGTTCCCATGCTTGCCGGGTTTATTTCGGTTATTTTGCCAATTCCTGGCTTACCGCCGCAAGCGAGCCACCCGACCTTTGCAGCACTACCTTGGCATCTTGAAACAAAGCCACGTTCCAGCACTGTTGTTTCTCATGAAAGATCACCTGCACCGACCAGGAACTCGGGGCCGTCGCGTAATACATCATCTGTCGCGAGGAGCGATTTTCAAGAAAAGACGCCAGGTCAGGCCAAAACACCTGGTCGAGCAAAGGAAAGGAGCGGGGGAAAACTTCTAATTTGCAGCCGAGGTCAGGGTGCCAATCGGCCTCGAAGGTAACAATGGAAGAAGTCGAAGAAGAGTTCTGGTTTTGCATGATGCATGTCCTTTCCGTATGGGCATGCACCAGGAGAGGTTCAATCGTTCCCATAAAAACAAATACCCGCCAGGCATCAGGGCGGGTGCGCTCTTACGAGGGAGACATTTATTTCGGAATTTTACTTCCGCACATCGAATGAAAGTCTTCTTTCATTCCAGGCACCGTGGCGTCTCCAGCCCCGGTTGCCGGACCCGATCTCGGGTCGCTCCTGATGCTGACAAAGTGTACCACAAAGCGGACGGAGGAAATAACCGCGGAGGCGCGGAGACGCTGAGGAAATTCGCAGCAATTCATGAAACTTGTTCCGGTAAGCGAACTCCTTGCTAATTGCTGTCTTGCCGTATTATGAAAGCTATGAAAAAACTCCGTGTGGGAGTTCTGTTTGGCGGCCGCAGTGGCGAGCATGAGGTTTCGCTGCTCTCAGCGGCATCGGTGCTTGAGGCGATTGATAAGAGCAAATATGAAGTAGTGCCCATTGGCATCACCAAAGACGGCCGCTGGGTCACCTCGGGCCACGCTGAAAACCTGCTGCGGAAAAAAGAATCGGCGCAGCATCTGCGCGCCGGCGATCCTCAGGCGACTTCTACCGCCGCGGTGCTGGCCAGCGGGAGCGCTATGATTGTTCCCCCGGTACCCGAGGCCGAGCTGCTGCCCTTTCAAAGCGATGCCAGGCCCAGCCACTCGCCGGAGCCAATTCATGTAGATGTGATCTTCCCGGTGCTGCACGGCACCTTTGGCGAAGACGGAACCATCCAGGGATTGCTGGAACTGGCGGATATCCCTTACGTTGGTGCAGGCGTGTTGGGCTCGGCCGCCGGCATGGATAAAGATGTGATGAAGCGCCTGTTCGCCGCCGCGGGACTTCCGATCGTTAAGCACGTAACGGTTTTGCGCAGCGATTGGGAGCAGGAAGCCAAAAGCGTGCGGCGCCTGGTGGAAAGCAATTTGAAATATCCTTTGTTCGTCAAACCAGCAAACCTGGGCTCTTCCGTTGGTATTTCCAAAGCGCACGACACCAAAGAACTTGCCCCCGCGATGGAAGAAGCAGCAGCCTACGACCGTAAAATCATCGTCGAAGAGGGCGTTGGCGGAAAAAAAGGAAAAGCGCGAGAGATTGAGTGCGCAGTGCTGGGCAACGAAAAGCCCGCGGCGTCGATTGCGGGCGAAATTGTGCCGGGAAAAGAATTCTACGATTATGCCGCCAAGTATCTTGACGAAGGTTCTGAGCTGCTGATTCCCGCCAAGCTCACCAAAAAACAGTTAAAGCAAGTGCAGGAGATGGCGATTGCCGCTTTTTGCGTGACCGAATGCTCGGGCCTGGCGCGCGTGGATTTCCTCATGGACCCGCACAATGACAAACTCTACCTCAACGAAATCAATACCATGCCCGGGTTTACTTCGATCAGTATGTATCCCAAGCTGTGGGCGGGTTCCGGAGTGCCCTATCCGGAATTGATTCACCGGCTCATCCAGCTTGCGCTGGAGCGGCATCAGGAGAAGAAGAAAAACCGGTACAGCCGCGAACGTTAAGCCATCCTGACTCTCTGTGCGCTGCTTACCTCCAGGTGCTGCAGCCCGATAACGCCCCAGTACGCGAGATATGAGGTAGCGATCAGTAGCGCCAAAGTAACAACTGCCGAATAGACTCGGACGCCTCTTCTGAGTTCCTGGTTAGAGCTTGCCCTCCTTTACCAGCTTAAGAATCGAGAGGGCGGCGAATGCTTTGGAAGTTGACCCGAGGTACTACGAGTTAGCAAGAAAAAGACTTCGCGAATTTGCTTCCATTCAGCCGGACGCCGAGAACTGTTTCCCCTAATGGCAACCCTGCCGGTTCTCCCGCATCTTGATTTACAGAAGCTGTTTAACGGCTGCATTATTAGGAGGAAATAGCATGAAAGGCTTTCTTTATGGACTTGGAATCGGACTTGGTTTGGGACTCTTGTTTGCTCCCATGAGTGGCGAAGAAACCCGCAGCAATATTGCACAACGCGCCAATGATCTGGCGGATTCGGCGCGTGAGACCCTGGAACAGGGTAAAGAACGTGTGCGCGCCGGCATTACCGCGATTCGCGACGCAGCACAGAACGTCGGCCAGCAGGCTACACGCCCTACCGGCACCGAACCCACAGTCTAGTTTCATCTCCATTGAGGGCAGCAAGGGCTGCCCCTTTTTCTTCTCTAGAAGCTCCGCCTTTTAGTATGCTGTACCACCTATGGCGGGGAAGCGTATTTTTTCAGCAATGGAATTTCTGGCAGCGGTCGTGGTTGTGCTGGTTTTGATCGCTCTGTTGTTTCCCGGATTCGTGGATAGAAGGATCTTCGCCAATGAAGCTGCTGCTGTTGCCACTCTCCGCGCCATTGGCGCCGCACAATTGAAATACGCGCAGCTCTATCCAAGCGCGGGTTTTGCGGATGATCTCGCAAAGCTTGGCCCGCCGCCTTCTGGCACGGTTCCCAATTCAGTTCACGCAGGCCTGCTGGATTTTGCCGCGGACTGCGCCGCCCAACCCTGCGCCAAAAGCGGCTACAGCTTTGCTATTGATCAGACCAGCGGCGCGCCCATCAACAAATTCCGCATTACCGCTGTACCGCAGAGGCCCGGCGAGACCGGCTTTCGTGGTTTCTGCTCCGCCGAGCCGGGAATTATCACCGCCGATGCCGCCGGAGGAACAAGCTGCTCCATACCGATTACCTGAGCCGTTTTCGAGCAAACACCTCCTGGCAAAGTAGCCTACTGTGTTGGTTATGTTGAAGAACTCGGCGCGGAATTGCACCTTATAACGCTCTGTCATTTCGAAATCTTAGTTATCTTTCTCGCTTTAAAGCGTCCTGTTTAAGAGATCGTTCTTTCATCATCACAAAAAATACCGGGACCAGAATGAGAACGTGAATGGTAGAAGTGATCATGCCGCCCACAATGGGCGCGGCGATGGGCTTCATCACGTCGGAACCGATAGCGCTTTCCCACAGAATTGGGGCCAGGCTGGCGAGAACGGCGGTGACCGTCATCAATTTGGGACGCAGCCTCTGCACCGCCCCTTCGATTGCCGCCTCTTCTATATCGCTATGAGTAAGCCGGCCACGGGTGTGCAGCTTTTTCTCCAAGGCCTCGTGCAAATACACAACCATCACCACTCCGGTCTCAACCGCGATTCCAAATAGCGCGATATAACCAATCCACACGGCAACGCTGAAGTTATAGCGCAGCAACCATTGCAAAAGCAGGCCACCGGACATTGCATAAAGGGTTGGAAAAATAAGGACAAGGGCCTCAATGACCGAATGGAAGACCATATACAGCAGGACAAAAATCACGAAAAAGACAACCGGCAGAATGATCTTGAGCCGCTCTTTGGCGCGCAGCTCGAATTCATATTCTCCCGACCATTGGTAGGTGTATCCCGCCGGTAGTTTCAATTTTTGGCGAAGCAGGCTGCTGGCCTGTTCCACAAATCCGCCGTAGTCTCTCGTGTTCAAATCGATGTAGACATATCCGGTAAGGGTGCCGTCTTCGTCGCGAATCATGGCCGGGCCACGTGAGAATGAAATCTTTGCGACTTGTTCAATAGGGATCTGCGCTCCTTCCGGCGTCGCGATCAGGATGCGGCGCAGTTCATCGAGGTTGTCGCGGAAATCGCGCTCGTAGCGGACATTGATCGGGTAGCGCTCCCGGCCTTCGATATTCTCCGCGATGTTTGCGCCGCCGATGCCGGATGTGACCGCCTGCTGTACATCTTCTATGGTCAGGCCGTAACGGGCCGCTTCCGCGCGGTCGACTTCCACGTTGATATAGAAGCCCTGAGACACTCTCTCGGCAAAAACACCGCGCACGCTGGGCCGGCTGGAAAGAATCTTTTCGATCTGCGCTCCGAGCTCCTGAATGGTCTCAAGATTTGGTCCCTGTAGTTTCAATCCTACAGGCGTCTTAATTCCAGTGAGTTCCATGTCGAGGCGATTTTCTACCGGCATTGTCCAGGTATTTGATAGGCCGGGGAATTGCAGCTTCGAATCCATTTCAGCAATCAGCTTTTCGTAAGTCACTCCAGGGCGCCATTGCGAACGCGGCTTGAGCATGACGGTTGTGTCGTACATGTCGAGCGGCGCATTATCGGTAGCGCTGTCAGACCTGCCAATCACGCCAAATACGCTCTCCACTTCGGGAAAGCTGCGCAGCACCCTGTCCTGCTCCTGAAGCAACTGGGAAGCTGAGGTAATGCCAATGCCCGGCAGCGCCGTGGGCATGTATAAGGAAGAGCCTTCAAACAGCGGCGGCATAAACTGGCTGCCAATTTTAAGCGCCAGCGGAAACACCAATAACAGAAAAAGCAGGTTCAAAACAATTGTCGTCTTGCGGTATTTGAGGCACAACCGGAGGAGAGGAAGGTAGAGCGCCTGGGTGAATCCCGAAATGGGATTCTGCGACTCAGGCCGCAACTTGCCTTTGATCAACATGACCATAAGCAGAGGAACAAGCGTGATGGCCAGCAGAGACGAAAAACCTACAGCCAGCGTCTTTGTCCAGGCAAGAGGACGGAACATGCGGCCCTCCTGAGCTTCCAGCAGGAAAACAGGCAGGAACGAGACCACAATAATCAGCAGTGAAAAAAATAGCGCTGGGCCTACTTGTTTGGCGGCCCCGATCAGGATTCCGCGCCGCTCTGCTTCACTTACGCTGGTTGAATCGGGGTGTTCCGAGAGATGGCGATATCCGTTTTCGACCATCACGATGGCGGCGTCTACCAGCACACCAATGGCTAACGCCAGCCCGCCCAGGGACATGATGTTGGAGGTGACATGCAGGTAATACATGGGAATAAACGACATCAGCACGGCGATGGGCAGGGTAAGAATAGGGATGAGCGCGGAGCGGAAGTGAAAGAGGAAAATGATAATGACGAGGCTTACAATGACCGCTTCTTCGATCAGGTCGCGCTGCAAGGTCTCAATGGAAGCGTTAATCAAGCCCGAACGGTCATAACCGGCAACGACTTCGACTCCTGGCGGCAGCGCGCCTTGAATGTCTTTCAGCTTCTGCTTGACGCCCTCAATGACGTTTAATGCATTCATTCCGTCACGCATCACCACGATGCCGCCGACAGTCTCGCCTTCTCCATTCCATTCGGCAACGCCTTCGCGGATGTCGGGACCAAAGGCAACCGTGCCCAAATCCTTAATGAGCACCGGCGTGCCGTTCTTGCTGGCTACCGAAACGCTCTCAAGATCGCTGGGCGAGCGCAGGTATCCCAGACCGCGAATCATGTATTGTGTTCCCGTCAGTTCGAGCACGCGCCCGCCCACTTCGTTGGTGCTCATCTTGACGCGATCAATGACCGTCGAAAGCGGAATTTCGTAGGCCAGCAGCTTATTGGGATCGAGCCTCACCTGATATTGCTTCACAAAGCCGCCAATGCTTGCCACCTCGGCAACGCCGGACACGGTCTCAAGCTGATAGCGCAGATGCCAGTCTTGAATGCTGCGCAGGTCGGCCAGGCTGTGGCGATGAGAGCGATCTACAAGAACATACTCGTACACCCATCCCGCGCCGGTGGCATCCGGGCCAATCATGGGGTGAACGCCTTGCGGCAGCCTTCCCCCGATTTGCTGCAAGTATTCGAGAACACGAGAGCGCGCCCAATAGAGATCGGTTCCGTCTTCAAAGACCACGTAAACGTAGGAGTCGCCAAACATGGTTTGCGCCCGTACAGCTTTCACATGCGGAGCGGCAAGCAACGAGGCGACGATGGGATATGTCACCTGATCTTCGATCACGTCGGGCGGTTCACCTTCCCACGGGGTGTGGATAATTACCTGAACATCGGAGATGTCGGGCAGCGCATCCAGCGGTACATGCTTTAGAGACCAGATGCCGGCCAAAACCAGCAGGAGAACTCCTGTAAATACCAGGAACCTATTGTTTGCGCACCATTCAATGACGCGGGAGATCATGATTACATTCCCCCTTCAGCATTTATGGTGAAGTGCCTGCTGGCGATGGTTTGACCGTTTTGAGTGGCGGTGATCGCCACCTGCCACGTCCCCCCCGAACCCAAATCGCCCTTACCCTCGTATATGCCATTGCCTTTGTCGGCAAGAGTCACGGTCGTATTCATCGCGGCCATTCCCATTGCGGGCATGGCAGGCATATAGAATGCGACGACAACCTGCGCTCCGCTGATCGGGGAACTGTTGGCCCCTGTGAGTTTCACGCGAAACACGTTGCTGCCTCTAGCTGGCGGGGAGGGTTCTGTACTCAGCTCCGCGTTAGCTTGCGCGGCGGATGCTTGCGCGCCGGTCGCGTTCATCGCCACCGCACCGCCTGCTCCGGGCGGAGGCGGCACAAAAGCCCCGGTCGCGGCCTGCAACTGGCTTTCAGAATCAATGAGGAAATTGGCTGAGGTCACAATGGATTCGTTTGCCTTGAGTCCACTGGTGACAATGAATTCATCAGCTACTCGCGCTCCCGTGGCAATCTCCCGCGGCTCTAAATTGCCATCGCCGTGATTGATAAACACGACTTGTTTTGTGCCCGATTGAAAGACGGCGGAAGCTGGGACTACGAGCTGTTTTCCCATTGCGGCCTTCAGTGCCACGTTTACATACATGCCGGGCTTCAATTTCAATTCGGGATTCGCTAAAACCAGACGCACGCGAACGGTGCGCGTTGTCATATCCACCTGGGGCAAAATCTGGTCTACGCGTCCGTTGAACGTCCGTGCGGGATAGGCATCCACCGTAATCTGGGCCGCGTCACCGGACCTGATCTTGCTTAAATCTGTCTGAAACACCTGGGCGTTGACCCATACAGTCGATAGATCGGCCACGGTATAGAGTCTGGTTTCAGGTTGCACATACATATTGGGCAGCACATTCTTTTCGGTGATATAGCCGGAGACGGGTGAATTGAAAGTAAGATCGGCAATGGCCTTGCCGGTTGTTTCAAGCTTGGAAATCTCGGACTGCGGAACCTCCCATTGCCCAAGGCGCTCGCGGGCGGCATTTACCAGCGATGCCGCGCCGCTGGAGACTCCGCCAATCGAGCTGCCTTGCAATTGCTGCTGATTTTGTTTTGCCAGCAAATATTCCTGCTCGGTCGCGACCAGGTCAGGACTGTAGACGGTGAACAAGGGCTGTCCTTTTCGGACGTACTGATAGGTCGCATCGGCATACACCTTGCGAATCCATCCGGGGAAGCGGACTTGAATGTATGACAGTTTTTTTTCATCCATGTCCACGTTTCCGGTGACCCGGATTTCATCGCTGACGTTTTTATATTCGGCCATTCCGAACTTCACGCCTATGGATTGCAGGCGTTCGGGCGTGAGTTGAATCGGAACAAGCTGGGTCTGCGTTTGCGCGGCTGGAGTGGCAGGGTTCGAATCATTTGTCTCTGGGTTGCCGGTTTCTGGGAGTGTTGCCGGCTGCGTCTGCGCCTGCTCACCCTGAGTGCCTGCATGTGAGCGCCACCAAAGCAGACCCAATCCCAAGAGCAGCACGATGTTGACGATCAACGCGACCAGAAAGGCACTGCGATAATTTCGTGTTTCGGTTTGTTGGTTCATTGCAGCGTCACTCCTGTAAGGCTTTCCAGGCGCGCCAGGGCTGATTCGTGATCAGCCAATTCGCGCTCGTATTCAAGCTGAAGATTCAGCACGTCCATGAAAGAAGATAAGAGGCTTTCAAAATCCTGCCGGTTCGATTGATATGCGGCCAGAGCCGAACGAAATGTCGCGTCCGATTGCGGTATCAAGCCTTCCTGATAAATTTTGAGTTGCTCGGCGGAAGTTTGCGCCAGCACATACTGGCTCTGGACTTCGGCCAACTGGCGTTGCGTTTCCGCCCGCAGCTCCTGGTTGGCCTGTTCGCGCTCCTCATTCGCCTGGGCAAGTTCCGCGCGGCGGCGGCCCCGGTTGGGCAGATTGATCCCGAAAGTGGCCACGTAATATGCCGGAAAGCTGCTCCCGGTGCGCTCAAACATGTATTGCACATTGAAGTCGGGCCGAAATTCCTTCTGCGCCAGTTGGGTTTGTGCTTCCGCTTTCTGCGCCATCGCGGCACGTCCCTGAATATCGGGATTCTGTTCCTGCGCCGCTTTCAGAAGATCGGCGGCACTGTAAGTCAAAGGGTGTGTGCTCGATCTTTCGGTTTGTATGTCGGGTGAATCCTGCGGCCGCCCCAGCAGTTGTTTCAGTTGCGCCTGAAGCTGGCCCACATCACGATGGTGCATGGTAATTTCCTGCAATATCTTGGTGTGCTGAAGTTGTGCTTTGAGCACCTCTTGCTGGTTGCCCTGGCCGACGCGGTAATGCGATTCAGCAATCTGCTGAACATCGTTGAGCAGATTGTCATTTCGCTGCAAAATGCCGAGCGTCTGCTGAAGATAAGCGAGCTGGAAATAGGCGGCCTTCAGCTTTTCAACCACCAGCCGCCGCACCGCGTCTGACTGCTCGCGCAGAGAATCGGCCTCACGCTCCGCGACCTGGCTGCGCAACCCGCGCTTTCCGGGATACGGAATTTCCTGCGCTGCACCCAGACCGACGTAAGCGAAAGTGTTGTTGCTCAATCCAGCGCCGGGACGTGGACTGCCTACGCTGAATGACTGCAACGAAATTTGCGTATCGGGTAATGCCGAGGCGCTGCCGGCGACGTGGGTCGCGGCCTTCCAGCCGTGCTCTGCGGCCTGTATCTCCGGGTTATTGTGCTCAGCCTCTGCCACCAACTCAGGCAATGGGCTTGGGCCGCCTGCCTCCCCTGGGTGAGAGGTTGCGTTGTCATTGTTTGCCGGCTGCAACTGCTGTGCAGCCAAAAAGCAGGCACTTAAAAACAGCAGGGCGCCGCTCAAGGCGGTTTTTCTCGCATATGAATAGAAAACGGCTTTCATCTTTCCTCCGAATTAAAGAAACACGAGTGCGCAGGCACACAAAGGCGCCAGCGCCAGGAAAGCGAAAGCCGGTTAGATTCTCAGGATTGAAGTTTTTTCAGGAGGAGATTCGGCAGGTGCGCGAATTTTTGATCGCATGAAAAATAGCGAACCGCTATTGGATGATAGCAGGCCGGCTGCAACCGGCAGGATTGCAACCTGCATGTGAACTGGCACAGAAATTGTCGAACGCGAGTTGCTTAGGTAAGGATCAGCATCTCTGACGGTGCTCTTGCAACATGAATGAGGAGACAACGCGTCGCCGCATTTACCCGCCATCTGACGGCAGCATTCGCGCTCTTCGGCTGTAAGCGCGTTGCCGGGCTGCAAACACGCCATCAATGGCGAGGAAAGCAGCGCGACCGCCAGCAGCAATGCAGCAAGTTTGCCGATCCGTTTCACGTCAAATAGTGTAACTGCCTTGCAGCTTTCTGCGCAAATTGCTTGCGCTTTTGTGTTGGTTCGCGAGTTCCGCTGCAAAAGCAGACGCGATTTGAGGGAGTTTTACCGCGTACGATTGCCGTCTGTGCCTGCAACTCGGCCCCGGCCAAACCGGATGGGAAGCAATGATAAATAAAAACGTCGGGGCATAATGTACGATCATGCCCCGACGAGAGGAGTACGAAGCTTACTGGACCTCGATGCCGCTGATGAGGCCCTTGTCGGTGACCGAGGTGAACACGATCACGTATTGGCCGCTCGAGTTGGCGTTGGCCGTGAACGACTGGATGAGCGCGCGGTTCTGCCCACC
>Ga0222749_10000226_pt1 | contig 36374 bp, 27 predicted proteins | sample IncBWH2Mmetat_FD_197234 | JGI IMG/M metagenome (GOLD analysis project Ga0222749, IMG submission 197234) | Metatranscriptome of lab incubated forest soil microbial communities from Barre Woods Harvard Forest LTER site, Petersham... | ecosystem: Environmental > Terrestrial > Soil > Temperate... | reverse complement strand
TTGCGGCTCGCCGGGGCCTCTGCGATGATCCCACGGCCTCGCGCCGTCCGCTCCCTTCAGGGTCAATTTCGGGCGTTTTGCGTTCATTTGCCGACTCATAGCCGAGCTAATGTCGCGGCAGGAACGTTATGAGAGTACATCGGGCAGAGGAGTCCTGCCTAACAAAACCGGACATTTTAACTTCCTAACGAACCATCACCTCGTCAATTACTAGACAGCGCGGCGATGTGAGGGTAACGTGTGGACCATCGCTATGGGCCCCTTCGAGTACCGCGTCCGGTGCTACACCAGGCGCGAAATCTCCGCATTGCGGAACGGGGATGAGTACAGCAGATCCAGAGCGCCGAAAAGATATTGCGTGGGAACACCTCTCGCTTGAGAATGGCTGGTCGTGTCGCATCTGCGGGGCGATTCCAGACGTCGGTGTGCAATTCGAAAACAACCTCTGCGAAGACTGCCGACTCTCTCTCAGGAACTATGACCCGACAGCCTCTTAGATGATCCTCTTTCCCATTCGACACACCCCGCGAACGTCGATCAACACAGGATCGGTCTAGCCCTCACATCGCGAGCCCTGGACCCAGGACAAGCAAATGAAAATGCCCAGGCTCATCTCATGAGTCTGGGCGTGTTTTAAAAGTTGAGCTTCCCGTTCAAGCCGATTTCTTTGCCGCCTTCACCTTCGCCCACCGAGCGCGTTGTGCCGCCGCAATCCTCTTACGGGCGCTGGCGGACATTGTTCGTTTCTTGGGCATTGTGACGACTTTCTCGTTTTCGCCTCTTGCCTTCACTTTCGCCCAGCGTGCTCTCTGTGCAGCGGCGATTCTGGCTCTTCCAGCGGCAGACATCCTGCCCCGCCGTGCTGTCCCGTTTCCGTATGCCGCTCCGAAAGCTGACAGCGCTGCACCAATCGCCTTGACTTCCTTGCTCAATCGAGCATGCTCTTTCTTCAACATCTGCACTACGCCACCTAGGTTCGTCATTGAATCCCCCTCGCGGGGATTGTAGCAGGCGGTCATGGTGGATGGTTGGGATAGAACTCCGACGCCCGGCTGTAGGTGAAGGGTTACCAAGCCCGCTCTTTCGATTGCGAGTTGGGATCTCATTTCCACCATGGCTACGTTTTCGAAGGCCCCCCTATAAGTAGGGTCGAGGTCTGGCGCCGTGTCCCTTAGGTTCCGCCTACCTGGAGCTCCCCGTTTCCTCTGGGAGTGGACTCACTAGCCGAACCGTAAACCGGTTTCCAGACCCCGCCGCGTCAAACCGAGCGTGCCCATTTCGGTCACTCGGCTTTTCTGGTTGTTTCGCATCAAGGGTTATGAGACCTATCGTGCCGCGACGACTTTCGGGATTGGCGCGTAACCCCGCACTCGGTAGTCTTGGAACAGTCCGAGCACTTGATAGAGCCACTCCTTACTCCATCGTTTCCAGCCGAGTCCCTTGCGTTTCTTGGCTCGCATCATGTGCCGCCGTATTTTCTTTTCTACCCAGTCCTCGATAAATGCAAAGCACCGACTGGAGTGACCTACCGCAAAGTAGTTCACCCAGCACTTGCTGCTCGCTAGTCGCACGCCCATTCAACGACACGTCAAGGTCAAAGGCGAAGCCAACCCATACGACCCCGCCTACGAAACCTACTTCGAGAAACGCGAAGCGGATCATATGGCGGCGACGTTTCGGGGTACTCGAACACTTCGCTTTCTCTGGAAGTTCCAACGTGGGCTCTGCCCCGTATGCAATATACGGATCACCCGAATCACGGGATGGCGTCTTCATCATCGCGTCCCCCGTGTGATGGGAGGTTCCACGAGTGCAGAGAACCGCGTCTTGCTTCATCCAGAGTGCCACGACAGGGTTCACCGCCAAGGGATTTCTGTCTCACTACCGCGTCTCCCCGAAAGAGGCGTTCAAAGGGCCTGAGCAGGATGACGGGAAACCGTCACGTCCGGTTCTGAGAGGGCCGGCCCCCAGCAATGGGGGCTGGCTACTCGGTTCCAGTGAAATGGAGATTTCACGCCAAGCCACAGATGACCTCATGATCGCTTGTGAGCGTAGTAATAGCTTTTCGCTGTTCCCCAGCCAAGAAATTGGAGAAGCCTTGCTGGGCGGGGTTTTGCCGCGTTTGCACTCAGAAAAGGGAGCTTGACATTATCCCTTTACCGGTGACAAACTTCGGCCCCGTTCTTCGCAGACAAGCGCTCAAGGCGGTAAAGCCAAGAATGACCCCTGCCAAAGGAGATTCAGTTATGTCGATCCACATCGATCGGTTGCGGACTGGTATGGCAACCCCCTTTCTGCTCGTGATTCTCACTCTGCTCGTAAGCTTTGGATTCTCTCCATCAGCAAGCTCACAAGTGACTGCTGACAGCAGGTCACGAATGCTTTCGAACGCCGAAAACCTTGGTTCAGAAGATTTGTCCAAGCAGATCACCGTGACGGTTTGGCTGAAACACCACAATCAGGCCGCGTTTGATGAATTGGTCCGGCAGATGTATGACAGGAACTCCCCAAACTATCATCGTTTTCTCACCCTCGAGCAATACCACGCGAACTTTGCGCCGACCGCCCAGGAAGCAGCTGTGGTCCGCGACTTCCTTACAGCCCGTAATTTGACTGTCTCGTCCGCGGACAAAAATAATCACTACATATCTGCACGGGGCCGTGTCGCGGACGTACAGGGTGCCTTCAAGTTGCAGATCAATCGCTTCAAAATCAATGGAGAAATCCATCGGGCGAACCTGACGGAGCCCGCGATCGAAGGGCCCGCCGGCACCGTAGTGGCTTCAGTGCAGGGATTAAACGATCTTCGCTACGAATCTTATGCACGGCGACCCATCAATCCGAATACCGGTGGCCCCGCGAACGGCATTCCGCTCAAGTCTGCGGGCGCAGGGTCCAATGGACTGTTTTTCACGGCGGATTGTTTCGGTGGCCCTGTGACCGAGACTTTCACCACCCCAGGCGGTGGTCCATCAGCCGTTTACACGGGCAATACCTACGGTTCTGGCATCGCTTCCGTTCCACCCGGCGCTCCTCAGTGCGGCTATGATGCTGCCGACATGGAAGCCATTTACGGGCTGCCCACAGTTTATGCCAACGGGTTTGCCGGTACAGGCCAGACCATCGTGATTGTCGATGCGTTTGGATCGAACACGATTTTGGGCGACGCCAACACCTTTTCCCGACTGAACAAGCTGCCCGCGCTCAAGACTGGACCAGGCGGGAATTTCCAAATTGTCAAGCCCAATGGCACGGCAAAATGCACGGCCACGAACGGCTGTATCGGAGGCAGCTGGCAATTCGAAACCACTCTCGATGTTGAATCGGCGCACAGCATCGCCCCAGCCGCCAATATCCTCCTGGTGCTTGCCGCGGACAATTCCTTTACCAACCTCGATATCGCAAATCTCTTTGCGATTGACACTCTCGCGGGCAACGTAATCTCCAACAGTTTTGGCCTTCCAGAGATAGTGTTTGTCGACTTTGCGCCATCGATTCTCATCGTTGAAAACAACCTCGCAGAGACCGCGGCCGCTCTGGGCATTTCGCAGCAAGTCTCAACCGGTGACGCCGGCGATAACCTCGCATTCAATGTTGCGAATTTTGGCATTAACGCCACGTCTCCAGGATTCGCTGCCAGTTCACCGTTTACGACCGCGGTGGGTGGTACCAGCACGTTCTTAGGTGCGGACCACACCGTCAAATTCCAGACCGGCTGGGGCCTCAACTTCACACGAATCACCGGCCCTCAACCGAATCCTCCCGTTGTCCCGCCTCTCGGTTTTGGCTTCAATGGCGGCGCCGGGGGAGGGCCTAGCACCGTCTTTCCCAAACCTGCGTTCCAGAGTAATTTACCGGGTGATTTTCGCCAGACTCCGGACATTTCCATGGTTGCCGATCCAGAGACCGGGTTGGAGATCATCGTGACGCCGGACAGCGTTCCAGGTCATCAGAAGTTCGTCGAGGTATTTGGAGGCACGAGTCTCTCCGCCCCGATGTTCTCAGCCATGTGGGCGCTCGCCAACCAGGCGGCCGGCGGCGGGCCGCTGGGACAGGCAGCGCCTTTGCTCTACAACCTCCCTCGCAGCGCTATCACCGACGTGCGCCAGATCAGTTCCCAGAATAATGTGAGGGGTACCATTTCGATTCCAAATACGCCACCGAAACCTCCCACCATCATTCACGAAGGTCCTAAGGCTCTGGCGGCGCCATCCGCTTGTGCGGCTCCGCCATGTTCGCTGGAAAATACGACAAACTTTGTCAGCGCGCTCTTCCAAAGTTCCTCTTCAACGCGCTGGGATGTTTTCGTCTTTGGGACCGACTCGTCACTCACCACAGGTCCGGGGTGGGACAACGTGACGGGGTTGGGCACACCGAATGGTTTGCCGTTCATCAACGCAGCCGTAGCAGCGGCGTCAGCAAGCGGTGGTGCTGCGGCTACTGAGTGAGCTTGCCTGCATCATTTTAACGACAGGGGTCGCCCGAAAGGGCGGCCCTCTTTTGTGTGTGCCGAGTCGACTCGGTCTGAACCGGTCAGGGACATGGTCGGCAGTACATGGTCGGCGGTGATCCATGTGGCAGCCGACCCCACCCCACAGTGACCTGTCGCTCCTGTCCTATCGCCCGCAAAATGGAACACCCATGAAACGAGCCGCGTATTGCGCTATCGCATTGCTTTCTCTTTTACGTCCACTGATTCCTTCCCCGGCGCAAGCCCAGGTGTCCGTGACCATGCATCACAACGACGTGGGCCGCACCGGGCAGAATCTGAATGAGACGATCCTGAACTCGTCCAACGTAAGCGTCAACCAGTTCGGCAAGCTTTTCGCTTGCCAGGTGGACGGCTACGTTTACGCGCAGCCTCTCTACGTGGCGCAGGTGACTATCTCGTCCGCGCTGCACAACGTCGTGTACGTGGCGACTGAGAATAATAGCGTCTATGCATTCGATGCGGATCATGGCGCACAGCTCTGGCATGTCAACCTCGGTACACCGGTGCCCAGCACGGACATTTCGTCCACGTATAAGGACTTGACGCCGGTCATCGGTATCACCGGCACTCCGGTGATCGATCCGGTCAGCAGCACGATTTACCTGGTGGCCAAGACCAAGAACACGAGCAACAACACCTACCATCAGAACCTGCATGCGCTCGATATCACGTCAGGAGCAGAAAAGCCGGGGAGCCCGGTGGAAATCACGGCCAGCGTGCCGGGCAGCGGTTCGGGATCGAGCGGAGGCACGATCGCATTCCAGCCGCTGTACCAGCTGAATCGTCCGGGATTGCTTCTCTTGAACGGTGTGATGTATATCGCGTTCGGGTCGCACGGAGATATCGGTCCCTATCACGGATGGGTGCTGGGCTATAACGCATCGACCTTGGCGCAATTGGCGGTGTTCAATACCACGCCCAACGGCAGTGAAGCCGCCGTCTGGCAGGGCGGGCAAGGCCTGGTCGCTGATGCGGACAATATTTATTTCATGACAGGCAACGGCACCTTTGATGCGAATACTGGCGGAACTGATTACGGCGACAGTGTGGTCAAGCTGGCGACCTCAACCGGGCTTTCGGTCAGCGACTACTTCACGCCTGATACTCAGGGATCACTCAACCAAACTGACGCCGACCTCGGCTCGGGCGGGCCCATCCTGTTGCCTGGAACCACTTCGATCGTGGGCGGCGGCAAGGACGGCATTCTCCGCCTGATCAATACCGCCAGCATGGGCGCATTCAATGCGGCGTTCAATGGCGACCAGCAGGAATTTCAGGCGACCAGCGGAAAGATCATGATCGGCCCGATTTACTGGAACAGTCCTAATCACGGTCCTGTTCTCTATCTGTGGGGACCGGGTGACTACCTGAAAGTGTTTGAATTCTTGAACGGATCTTTTCAAACTGCCGCTGTGTCGCAGAGCACCATGACAAGCCCGGCGGGAAATTCGAATGCGGCAGGCTTGTCACTGTCCGCCAACGGGAGCACATCGGGCAGCGGAATTGTCTGGGCGTCCGTCTCCTACTCGGGCGATTCCAATCAGCAAACGGTGCCGGGGATCCTGCGGGCCTTCGACGCGACGAACCTGAGCACGGAACTGTGGAACAGCAAGCAGAACACTGCGCGAGACGATGTCGGCAACTACGCAAAATTTGCACCGCCGACGATCGCGAACGGCAAAGTGTATCTGGCCACTTTCTCCAATCAACTGCTGGTTTACGGCCTGCAGCCGCCGGCTCCCCTGTCGGTGAGCTCGGTCTCGCCGACCTCGGGACGAACTTCGGGTGGGACGAACGTGACGATCGCGGGAATGGGATTTCAGTCAGGGGCCGCGGTGAGTTTCGGGGGAAGTAGGGCGACAAACGTAAAGGTTGTAAGCGCCACCTCTGTTACTGCCACCACTCCGCCGCACGCATCCGGAATTGTAAACGTGACGGTAACCAATCCTAACGGGCAGACTGCCACACTTGTGAATGGCTACACCTATAGAAGGAAGAGGTAAGAGCTAAGTCCGATCCGAGCTCTTTTATTCCTCGGTGCGAATATCGGTCAGTGAAAGGGCGAGTCGTCCGCCATTTCGGGATTCGATGGATCTCCGCGGTCTAGCGCAATCGGGGGGAGAAGTCGGTCAGGGCGAGGTAGGTGGAGTCAACCTTATCCACGAGTTTGCCGTCGGCCTCGGATTTCTCCTTCACACTTTTCCACTCAGGATCGTCCTGGAAAGCCTTCCAGTTGGTAGCGGCTGCTTCGCGGCTGGGATGCTGAAGAAGGTAAATCAGGGTGTTGCTCTTCTCGGGCTCATCGAGGGGCGTCCAATAGGCGACGCTCTTCATTCCATGGCGGTCAAAGATTTTTATGGTGTGGTCGCGGAAGCGCGCCTCGAGTTCCGCCAATTTTCCTGCTGCTGCGTGGTAGACGCGGAGTTCGAAGACGGCCCCGGTAGCAGCCGTGGAGTTGGCGTTCGCTTGCCGAGCAGCGGCCCAAAGTGAGGCTGGAAGTAGGGTTGCCGCTGGAAGCGCCTGAACGAAAGTTCGTCTTTTCACGGCAAGAATTCTAGCAGAAGTAGATTGGATCAGTCCGAACGCGGGGAATCTCTGTGAGGCCCGCTAGCAGAATGGTGATTCCCCGCTCACCGCGTTCGCTGTTCTGCAAGCGGTCCCTTCGATCCGCAGGGGGATCGAAAGGCCGCTGTTCAACTTCCACCGGCTAAGGGGTGGTTTGGCCAACGAATGACTGGCAGGAAACATTTGGATGCCAGTTTACGAATGCGCCCTTGGGATTCTCTTTCCACGCCCAGACATGCAGCGTGTAGAAGGCGGGCAGTCCGAAGCGATTCGGCGTCGAGAAGTAGTGGAAGATCTGTCCCATAAGCTGCGGCGGCACGCCCGGATGCTTCTCATCCCACGCACTGGCGATCACGAGATAGTCGGCTCCGGTTAGTTTGACACTTCCGTCGGGCTGCGCTTCGTAAAGCACGATCTGAGGATGGGCGACGTCGACGATACCGTTGCCCACCAGTGTGTCATTGACGTAGTGCAGGCCCATGGCCCCAAAGTCGTCACCGCTCACGCAACCGAATTCAAGGCGATAGCCATCGTTCTCGGCCGCTCTCACATCCTTAAACCGTTCGGTGACTTGTCGAACACTTCTGATCAGGGCACTCTGCTGGTCTTGTTGCGCCCGTTCGTTTTGCGCTGTCGTCTCGTGCGAGTGGGCGTCTTGCGCCACTGCGCGCAAGAAGCAGACATTCACGAGAGCGAACGCGATGACAGAATATTTACATTGCCTCGCGAATTGACTCGTTTTCCTGGTGAGAGTGAGAATCTGCGCTGTATCCATTGGGATTATCTCCTTTTTGTAAAATCGACGCTCATCTTCGCTGGGCTATCGGTGATGGCTTTTCCGAAACATTTTTGCGGGATCCGTTCGGTCGAACCGCTCTTCGTCACCCTGAAGGAAATTCGAGAAGCACGCCTCGAAATGCTGAGCTTCGTCTTGCAAATGGAAAGTAACAAGCGGCTGGATAGGAAGTAACGAAACAACGCCAAAGAAAAACCAAAATCAAGGTGACACACTAGGCGGGCTTAGCGCCGCCACTTCCCAATCACATGGAGGATGAGTGTGAGCAGAACGCTCAGCAGGATCGAGGTCGCTAACGGGAAGTAGAAGGTTGTGTTCTTGCCGCGGTAGAGGATGTCGCCGGGGAGGCGGCCCAGCGGGAGGTGCAGGCGGCCAACGAGCAGCAGGAGAAGTCCGGCGAGGAGGAGTGCGGCGCCGAGAAGGATCAGGAGTTTGGCAAGGTCGGTCATTGATGGCGGGGCTAGAGCCCCTTTTCATTTTAGCGACTTTACGCGGCGCTGAAGAGCCGCTCTTCCACGGTGTCCATCAGGCTTACTTCCACTCGGACGGAGCTTGGGGCGGAGTTTTTTAGCAAAGTCAAAAACCCCACCCTGTCGCAAAAGACGCGACAAGGTTGGGGCACCCGCTTTGGGTCCGCTTCCAGGAAAAATTCTATAGGTCCACTGCGCTTCACTTTGTATCGAAAAGTACTTGACACTTGTCTGCTACCGCGCTAGGCTTTTGCCATGCTCGATCCTCAGTTGCACCGGATACGGAGATTCCATCGATCGTCGCGGCCGCCTGTGGCGCCGAACGTTGCCGATGATCTCCGGTTTATTCGGGACACGATGGAGCGGTCGGCGGCGTTTACGGCTGTCTCGGGGTGGGGGCATGTTGTGCTGGGTGGAACCGCTTTTGCTGCGGCACTGCTTGCCAGTCGACAGGTTTCACCTTTTGGCTGGTTGCGGGTATGGCTGGCTGAGGCGCTTGTGGCGGCCGCCATCGGGTTGCTGGCTTGTACGTGGAAAGCAAACCGGAGCGGGCTGCCCCTGTTTTCCGGACCGGCGCGAAAAGCGGCACTGGGATTGGCTCCGCCACTGGTGGCGGGGGCATTCCTGACGTTTCTGCTATTTCGCTCGGGGCTCGAGTCGGCGCTGCCCGCGATGTGGTTGCTGCTGTATGGCGCAGGAATTATGACTGGGGGCGCGTTTTCGGTGCCCATTGTTCCGGTCATGGGACTGTGCTTCATGCTGCTCGGCGGGCTAACGGTACTTGGGCCGGCGAATTGGGGAAACTGGTTTCTGGCGGCAGGATTTGGCGGACTGCATATCGTATTCGGATTGTCAATCGCGAGGAGGCATGGTGGGTAGGGCGGTAGTATCTCGTGGAAAGTCCGGGAAGCATGAAGTGCGTGCGCGCGAGCATTCGCGTGAACATGCGGCGCCACGGACTCCGGAACTGCCCGAGCTTGACCGTCTGATTCACGAGCGTATCCGGTTGGGGATTGTGAGTGCGCTGGCGACTAACGATTCGCTGAGTTTTAACGATCTGAAGCGCGTGCTCAAGACGACCGACGGAAACTTGAGCGTGCATGCGCGCAAGCTGGAAGAGGCGGAATACATCTCGTGCGTGAAGTTTTTTGAGGGGCGCGTGCCGCGCACGGAGTACCGGCTCACGACAAAAGGACGCGCTGCGCTGGCGGAGTATCTGGATCAGATGGAGGAGTGGATCCGGGTGACGCGGGAAGAGCACTGAGATGAGAGTGCTGGGGAGATTCGCGCTAGCGGCTGGGTTCGGACTTTTGGTGCTCTTGGTTGGCGTGCTGGCCGCGATGGTTCTTGGCGGGTTCGCTTTGCTTGAACGCCATGGGCCGGCCGGGGGTGGTTTTCTCATGTTGGAGTTCCTTGCCGTAGGAGTTCTCATTTGCGTGCCCTTGGCCATCGCCGCAGCCTGCTGGGTTCTATTTCGAGCGGGTAGAAATACGAATCAGGTGTTGTCCCAAGGCCGAAGCGGTCTTTTTTTGGGCCGACGAGCTTTGTAATACAAAGTTCATTGCAGGAGATCTTTATGGAAGAGATTTCTGGTAACCCGAGATCCTGGTTCGGTGAGGCGGCGCGGTTCTGGGAGCCGCGGCGCATCTGGTACAACGGGGCGCTGTTTGTCGTAGTGCTGCTGTGGCTAGGGTTGACCTGGCCGCATTTTCAGCCAGCGCTGACGCTGGAGGCATTTGGAAAGATGAGCGTGCTCGCGCTGCTGGCCAATGTCTGCTACTGCGCCGCGTATCTGGTGGAGTTCTTTGTGCTGTCTCTACCGTCTGACGGCGGCCGGCGGCGGTTCCGGTGGGCGGTTTGGATTCTAGGGATGCTGCTAGCGTTGCTGGTCGAGAACTACTGGATCGCGGATGAGATCTATCCGGACTTCAACCAGAAAGAAGGGGTTGTGATGCTGGGAGCAGGAGAGATGTTTCGCGGAGCCACCGGTTCGGCGAGCAATATGAATTTTCCCGCACCACTGGCGGTGACGGGGTTCCTGGCGGCCAGCCTGGGAACATTTGCGGCGATGGCGGCGGCGGTGATTTCTTGGTTCGCGCGCAAACCCCGACTGGCGCGGGTCGCAGCGTTTGCGATCTGTGGGGGAATGGTTGTGTATCTTGCGCTGCTCCTCGGTTTTTCGGCTGGGAGCCACGAGACCTTGCTCGGGCGAGGGCAGGAAAAATATTTTTGCGAGATTGATTGTCATCTGGCGTATTCCGTCCTCGATGTAAAGAGACAAGAGCAAGGGCCAGTGGACGACTACATGGTTACGCTGCGCACGCGGTTTGATGAGACCACGACCTCGCCCAATCGGCCGAAAGATGCGCCGCTGGCGCCGTCACCGCGTGAGGTACGGCTAGTGGACGATGCGGGACATCAGTATGACGTGGCTTCGAGCTTAGGGACTTCGTTGATGACGCCGTTGACGCCGGCGTCGTCGTATACGACCCAGTTGGAGTTCAAGGTTCCGAAGGATGCGCGCGGGTTGCGCTTGTTGATTGAGACGGTGCCGGGGTGGCCGGATCGGTTAGTGATTGGCGATGAGAATAGTTTGGGGCATAAGAAGACGTATTTCGCGCTGTAAGTTCGCGGGCTGCCGCGTCGCTTGGTCGGCAGCGGCACGCTCGCTGCGCTGGCGGGGCGGACGAAGGCGTCCGCCCCTACACAAACGGGACTACACTCCCAGTGCCTTCTGGATTTCGGCGGCGATGGCGGCGCACGCCGACTGCATCTGTGATTCGGATTCGGCTTCCACCATCACTCGGGCTAACGCTTCGGTGCCTGAGTAGCGGACTACTACACGGCCACTCCCATCCAATTCTCTTTCTGCTGTGGTGATCGCTGACTGGATTGCAGGCACATTCGCGAACGGAACCTTTTCTTTCACGCGGACGTTTTGGATCTTCTGCGGGAATACTTTCAAGTCACTCACCAAATCGGCCAGCGGCTTGCCCGAACGAACGACGATGTCCATGAGGCGGAGGGCGGTGAGCAGGCCGTCGCCGGTGGTGGCGTCTCCATCGAGAAATATGATATGGCCGGATTGTTCGCCGCCGAGGATCGCGCCAGTCTTGAGCATCTCTTCCAGAACGTACTTGTCGCCGACGTTAGCGCGGAGCATCTGGATACCGGACTGCTTGAGCGCAATCTCGAGGCCCATATTCGACATGGTGGTCGAGACTACGGTGTTGGTCTTCAACTTTCCTTCAGCGTGCAAGCTGCGGGCCGCGGCGAGAAGGACGCCGTCTCCGTTCACAACACGCCCCGAGGCATCACAGAAGAGGGCGCGGTCGGCATCACCGTCGAAGGTTACACCCAGGTCGAACGTCCCTGCCGAGGAGCCAGCATGTTTCCCCAGGGTCTCGGGATGAAGCGCGCCGCACTGCTCGTTGATGTTTTTTCCGTCCGGAGCTACGTGGATGAACGTTGCCTGAACGCCCAGCAAGCGGAAAAGGCCCGGAGCTTCGGCGGTGGCGGCTCCGTTGGCGCAATCCACCAGGACACGAAGTTTGCTGAGATCGGAGGTGACACTGGCTGCGAGCGATTTGATGTAGGCGTGACGGAGTTCGGCCTCGCCGGGGAGCGAGGGACGCGGGACTTTCAGCGCGGTGTCGTCGGCGGATGCGGGATTCTTGAGGAGCGCGAAGATTTCTTGTTCGATGGCGAGTTCGCGGGAGTCACTCAGCTTGAATCCGTCCCCGGAAAAAACTTTGATGCCGTTGTCGGTCCAGGGATTATGTGAGGCCGAGATAACCACGCCGGCGGCCATTCCGCGGGAGCGCGCCAGGTAGGCGACACCGGGAGTAGTGATAACGCCGGCGCTGTGAACGTCGACCCCGACGGCGGCGAGGCCTTCGGAGACGCGATCGGCGATCCAGCGGCTGGATTCACGGGTGTCCTGGCCGATCACGGCTTTAGCTTTGGCTGTCGTGCGAATGAGATCGTGGCCGAGGGCGCGTCCGATGAGATTGGTGCTTTGTGCGGTTAAGGGGAATTCCCCGGCTACGCCGCGGATTCCGTCCGTTCCGAATAATTGCCGTTGCTGGGTCATGAGAAGGTTTCAAACGATCGAAGGACAACCCAAGAGCTTATAAGGAAGCGAGGCGAGCGCGCAATTGTCGTATCGCTCGGAGGCGGCCACAACAGCTGTCGAACTTCGCTCGACGGAGAGCCGAGGACGGGTGTCCCCACATTCAATTTCTCAGTGCGAGGTCGCGGTGCCGATTTTTTGGACAACCACTGTGACGCGAATGGATGTGGCTTGTTCGACTTGGACCAAAGGATCGGGGACGTAGACGTTGGTGGTGAACACAGCGCTGCCGAAAGTGCCCGTGGCATCGATGGGATCGGTGGTGGCGGCATCGATTCTTTCTACATGACGACGCGGACCGCTGATGGTTACACGAGGCGGATCGCACTCCTTTTTGACTATCTCCTCACCGCTGGCGAAAATGCCAGTCACTCGGGGATTCACGGGAACCTCGCGCGTCAATCGCGTGTCGAAGGCGAGGCGCAGTTGGCTGGGAACGATCTGCTTGATTTCGACATCACGCGGATGGCGGACCTGTTGCGACGTGAGGTCGAAGGTGCGCTCGCCGGATTTCACGCCGGTGAGATCGATTTCCGCCTGGACCTCGTTAATCTTCAACTGGCGAATGGTGCGCTCTGGGCCGCGCACGCGGATTTGCGCCTCGGGAATCGATTCCGTGCTGATTTCGAGCTTCTCGGGGACGTGCTGGAAAACGATCGGGGCGCGGATGGCAACTTCGGCCGGCTGTTCGTCACGAGCGATCATGAACCAAAGGCCGGTGGCAAGCAGCAGCGACAAAAACTTCAGGCTGAAGTTGTGGACAACATAACGTTGGAATAGGGCGATCACGAGCTAGGCTCCGTTGAACCGGCGTCCGACTTGCGCGGCGCTGGCTCGGACAGTGGCGAGTCGAAGGCAGCGTAATCGCTGTTGGCAGCGATGGTGGTGGGCAACGTGGCCGGAGTAATGTGGCGGCGGAGCTCGGCACTCAAGCGTTCTCGCAGTTGATCAACGGTGAGATCGCGCTCGATCTTGCCGCCGACGGCGAAGCTGATGGCTCCGGTTTCTTCCGAACAGATGACGGCGATGGCGTCGGTTTCTTCGGTGATGCCGATGCCGGCGCGATGCCGGGTGCCGAGCTGTGTGGAGAGCAGCGGATTCATCGAGAGGGGAAGAAAGCACGCAGCTGCGGCAACGCGATCTTTCTGGATGATCACTGCGCCATCGTGGAGAGGTGCGCTGGGACGAAAGATTGTGGCGAGGAGATCGTAAGAAAGGCGGGCATCGAGAGGTACACCGCTTTCGACGTGGGTGCGCAGTCCGATTTCACGTTCGATGACGATCAGGGCGCCGGTTTGGTGTTGGGAGAAAAGGTTGGCGGCCAGCACGATGTCGTCGTAGGAATCGCCGTCGGCGGAGGAGGCGCTTAGGAACGTCAGGCGGCGTCCGAGGTCAGCGAGAACGTGGCGAATCTCCGACTGGAAAACCACGATTAGAGCAAAGACTACGTAAGGCAGGACGTGGCTGACCACCCAGTTCAGCGTAGTCAACTCACCGATGCGGGCGAAATAGAAAGTGATGGCGACGACCGTGAGCCCGACGAGCATGGGAACCGCGCGCGTGCCGCGAATCATGACCAGGACCTGGTAGATCACAAGGGCGACGAGCAGGATGTCGAGCGCGATCCATGCGGCTTGCGACCAGGATGTGATGAGCGGCAGCAATCGAGCTTAGATCCTCAGTCTGGAATTCCATTGTAATGCAGCGGAAATTGAGCAACAGGCCGTAGTGCGGGTTTTGCACGCGCACATGCAAAAACGTTTAGGCAGAGTCTGCCAGTGAAAGCAGGGTGTGCGCCCGCAACGCGGCACGCTCGCTGCGCTCGCGGGGCGGACGAAGGCGTCCGCCCCTACACAAACCGGGCGTGCCCTCAGGGGCAAAAGCCCGTCTCAAATCCATTTCGAGACCACCCTATGTCTGCTTTTTTGTGACAGAGGCGTCGATTTGGCCGTGCGCGAGGCGGGCGGAGACTTCGTCTCCTATTTTTACTGCGTCGGCATCCTTCAGCAGTTTGCCGTTGGCATCGAAAACCAGGGCGTAACCGCGATCGAGAATAGCGAGCGGCGAGAGTGATTGCAGTGCGGTTTCGAGGCGTTCGCTGCGGACGCGGTACTGCAACAGAACGTTGCGCATGACGGATCCCAGCGCCGTAGTGCGGCTCTCGAGTTCTTTGCGTATGCCGCTGAGGACGAGGCGGACATCATAGTGGCGCACGGCGGCAGAAACGATTTCCCAGCGACGGCGGGATTTTTCAAGCAGGTTGCGTTGCGCCAGTTCCACTCGATGGATGAGGTCGTCAAGTTTCTGCTGGCGCTGCCGGATGACTTCCATCATGCGAGCGAAGGCACCGTGTTGTGAGAGTTCCGTCAATGCCTGGCGTCCCATCAAGAGGCGGTAGCGCATGGCCCGGGTGAGGCGATCGTGCAAAGCGGCGGCGTTGTCTTCGATGTCCTGGCGCGAACGGATGACGAGTTCTGCGGCAGCCGAGGGTGTGGGGGCGCGCAAGTCGGCGACGAAGTCGATGATGGTGAAATCGGTTTCGTGGCCGACGGCGGAAATCACCGGAATTGATGAAGCGAATACAGAGCGGGCGAGGCCTTCGTTGTTGAAAGAGGCGAGATCTTCGGCAGAGCCTCCGCCGCGGGCGACGATGATCACCTCAACGTTGTCGTGCTGATTGAAGAAGCGGACGCCGGCGGCTACTTCGAAGGAAGCCGCGTCGCCCTGGACCTGGGCGGGAAAGATCAGCACGTTTACCGAGCGATGGCGGCGCTGCAAGATGTTGAGAATGTCACGCAGAGCGGCGCCTTGAGGAGAGGTTACGATGCCGATGCGAGACGGGAGCGTGGGAATCGGCTTCTTGCGTTCGGCGGCGAACAGGCCTTCGGCTTCGAGCTTGGCTTTGAGTTGCTCGAATGCGACTTGCACCGATCCGGCGCCTTTGGGTTCGATGTATTCGGCGGAGATTTGCAACTCGCCGCGATCCTCGTAGATCGTGACGCGGCCGCGAACGACGACTTGCAGGCCGTCGGCGGGACGAAAACGTAGCAGGCGCGCGGAGGAGCGGAACATCACGACGCGAATCTGGGAGTCGCCGTCTTTGAGGGTGAAGTAAAGATGTCCGGACTCGGGAGCGCGAAAGTTAGAGATTTCGCCTTCGACCCAGGCGTCGGAAAATTCGCGTTCGATGTGGGTGCGGACGGACGCGACCAAGTCGCGGACTTTCCACACGCGGCGCTCGGGCGGGCGGAAGCTGAAGCCCATCTGGTCGGTTAGGAAGGACACTTAGGGGAGTTTAACGCAGAACGCGCTCACCACAGAGGGCACGGAGGAACACAGAGGAAGTCAAAATCCCCACTCTGTCTCGCAACGCGAGACAAGGATGGGACACGGGGTATGACTAATTGATTTCGAGGTGGAAGACGTCGGCTATCTGGAAATTGGCGCGATTGTAGAGGACCAGGTTGCCGCCAATGACTACGTGGACGTAGTTCGGGGGCGGCGGGGGAAGCATGACCTCGAGCTCGCGCGGACAGGGCTGCATTCTGCCGCGCAGGCCGGGAGGAAGAGTGCCCCGGACGATCAGTTGACGCTCCAGACCGGGAGGCAGACGATCGCGTTTCGCCAGTCCGGGAGGAAGGTGATTGTAGTGAGTGCGGTACCAGCCGCGGATGTCGCCATCACGGTCGACATAGCGCTCGTGGCCGTGGCCCTTGTTGTGACCGTTGCCGTGGCCGTGATCGCGGTCGTCACGGTCGTACCGGCGATCGTCATCGTCATCGCGATCATGTTTGTCGTGGCCGTGGCCGTTGCCCTGCGCGACGGCGATCGTGGCAGACAATGCCAGACCGAGCAGCGTCGTGGTGCATGCCCGGAGGCATAATTTGAAAGACATGAAGACCTCCTAGTATCAGAAAGGTCAGGATATCGAATGCGCAGATGAGGCAATAGATTACGAGAGGTCATCAGGGCCGGACACCACTTGTGCAACCCGGCGAAGGCCCTTTTCAGAGGATGTGTCGCGAGTCGCCGACGCGTTTGGTCACTCGCTCGCGGTCAAGGTATTCGAGCAGGGGAATGGCATACTTGCGGCTGACGCCGGTCATGTCTTTGAACGCGGCCACGTCGATGGTGGAGGACTTGGTCTTATGGGCGCCGATCTGGCGGCGGAGCTGGTCGAGTGCGGTTCTGTGAAAAACGAGCTCGTCGGAGACTTTGATTAATGATTTTTCCCGCAGAAGAAGCGTCACGATCTTTTGGGCGCGTACTTTGTCGATCTTGAGGCCGGACAAGACTTCGTGGAGCGCGGGGACTTTGAGTCCAGCGGTGGCGAAGGCATCTTCGATTTTCCTTTTCGATTCCGCTTCGTCATCTTTCATCGTGACGCCGTGACCGGGGAGGCGGACGATGTCTCCTGTGATCTCAATTTTTTGCTCGCGGGCGAGTTGTTCGAGTGCCGCGGCGAATACCTCAGGCGATGCTTTTCCCTGTTCGCGCAATTCTTCTTTCGCCATACCGGGTGACAGCGAGTTCTTTCTGTGGAACGCGGCGACAGCTTCCAGTAGGACTGCCCGCAGCGCTGCGAGAGCAACACCGTCGATCAGCGTGTCGCCAACGCGATGAACCTGCTTTTTGTTGAAGGCTGGAGACAGGATGGTTTGAATCGAATCGTGGCGCCATCCTGTTTCCGCGACGAGTTGGGCGAGCGAGATGCCGGCACGAGAGCGGCGCTGAATACGACGCTCCAGAATGGGAACACGGTTTCCTTCTGCGAGTACTTGCAGAAAATCAGCAAGGTCCGGTTGGCGCGGAATCGGAGCTGCGTCAACGACCGTGCCTCCGCCGATGGTGACTACGGGCGAGAACTGGCGGACGATGAACCGGTCGCCGGGCATGAGGAGAGCAGCGGCCGGAAGCTTAAGGCGGGCAAACGCTTCTTTCCCGGGTGCGAGTTCCTTCGCATTGTGCAGGGCGATTTCGGCCACGGTCTCCATTGTGTTGGAGTGGAAGTGGACGCGGCTGCGGTTTCGCAGCGGGCGCGGCGCTGAGGCGAGAAGAGTCAGGCGAACGTCGGCACGGCGCGTGGCGGCAAAGGTGTCGGGCGGAGCCAGCATCATCCCTCGAGTGAGGTCGTCGGTACTGGCAGCGGCCAGGTTCAGCGCAGTACGCTGGCCGGCGATAGCGCCGTCTGCCGGCGTTCCATGGACCTGCACGCCGCGCACACGGGCTTTGCGGCCTGAGGGAAAGACCTCCAATTCGTCTTCGCGACGGATGGTCCCGGAGATCAGGGTTCCCGTGACCACCGTGCCGAATCCTTTCATGCTGAATACACGGTCGATGGGCAAACGCGGCAGGGCGTGAGCGTCACGCGGTTCACCCTGGGCGGCGGAGGCGACGATGGCGCGCTTCAGATTGTCGAGGCCCGAGCCGGTGAGCGAGCTCACGGGGACGATGGGGGCACGTTCAAGAAACGTTCCGCGCAGAAATTCTTCGACTTCGAGACGGACAACGTCGAGGGTTTCAGCATCGACCGTGTCGGACTTGGTCAGGACCGTGATGCCGCGCCGCACCCCGAGCAGTTGCAGGATGTCGAAGTGCTCGCGGGTTTGGGGCTTGATGGATTCGTCGGCCGCGACTACCAGCAGTACCAGATCGATGCCGCCGACTCCGGCGAGCATGTTGCGAACGAAGCGCTCATGTCCTGGGACATCGACGAAACCGATCTGCAAAGTTCCACCATCGGGCGTAGGCAAGGCCATGTGAGCAAAGCCGAGATCGATGGTGATGCCACGGCGTTTTTCTTCGGTGAGACGATCAGCGTCGATGCCGGTGAGGGCCTTGACCAGCGCGGTCTTGCCGTGGTCGATGTGGCCGGCGGTGCCGATGATGATGGATTTCATGCTGCTTTGAGATCTTACCGGAAAGGAACCGCGAAGCGTCTCAGGTGACGGCCATCGACTTGCATCGATTCCCGCCGTGCTCTTACTCTTCCATGCATGGCCGCACCCGCCGCGCTCGGATTCAGGCTGCACACCGGTTGGGCAGCTTTGGTTGCGATTGCTGGAGTCCCCGGCAAGTTTCAGGTGTTGCTACGTCGTCGAATCGAGCTGTTGCCGCGCGGAGATTCCGTTCCCCGCTTCGTCTACCACAAAGCTGCGGAGTTGCGTCCGTCCGACGCCGCGGAGTTGGTCAGTCGAGCCGAGGCGGCCTCTGAAGAGTCGGCCCGCACCGCGGTGAAAGAGGTCCTCGCTCATCTTGGGGCCTTGACGATTGTGGTCAAAGCCGGGGGAATCCCGTGCAGTTCGAGGCCGGTGCCCACGGATCTATCGGCGGTACTGCGCTCCCATCCCATGATCCACACCGCGGAAGGTGTCTTGTTCCAGCGGGCGGTCACCTCCGCCTGTCAGGCGTGCGGCCTGGCTGTGATTTCTGTGCGCGAGCGGGAAGTCTGGCGGAGTGTCTCCACCAGTTGGAGCCTCAAGGAGGAAGAGATGCGGACACAAGTCGATGGCCTGCGGAAGTCTGTCGGCGCGCCGTGGGGCACCGACCAGAAAACGGCCACGGCATTTGCCTTGCTCGCTCTGCGGGAAGTCACCGATACCAAGCGCGGGCGAGGAATTTCCCCCGGCAAATGATTCTGTTGGTCCTACCCATTCGCCCCGCCAAATGCGACAATAGAAGCTCCTCCATGCCTACTTCTTTGACCTCTGCTTTCTCTCCGGAGACCATCCGGCAGCACGGACTTACGCCTGACGAATACGAAAAAATCAGGCAGCTTCTCGGCGGGCGCGAGCCCACGATCACCGAACTCGGCATCTTCAGCGTGATGTGGAGCGAGCACTGCTCGTATAAATCGTCGCGCCTGCATTTGAAGCGGCTGCCGACCCGCAGCAAGCGCGTGCTGCAGGGGCCGGGAGAGAATGCCGGGATCATCGATATTGGGGACGGATGGGCGTGCGCGTTCAAGATTGAGTCGCATAATCATCCGTCGTTTATCGAGCCCTTTCAGGGGGCGACTACAGGAGTGGGCGGGATTTTGCGCGACATTTTTACCATGGGGGCGCGGCCTGTCGCCGTTATGGATTCTTTGCGGTTTGGGCCTGTGACTGGGGCCGCCGGGCTTCGCCCTGGCGGGACAGCCGAGGCGGCTGTCGCTACGCAAGATGACATTCATCGGAATCATTCGATCCTGGAAGGCGTGGTTAGCGGAGTGGCTTCTTACGGGAACTGCTTTGGGGTGCCCAACCTCGGCGGCGAGACGAAGTTTGAGCCTTGCTACTCGGGCAATCCGCTGGTGAATGCGTTCGCTCTCGGACTCGTGAAGAAGAATGAGATCTTCTATGCACGGGCTGCAGGCCAAGGCAATCCGGTGATCTATGTGGGCGCTAAGACGGGGCGCGATGGGATTCACGGCGCGACCATGGCCAGCGAGGAATTCAGCGAGGCTTCAGAGGCCAAGCGGCCGAATGTGCAGGTGGGGGATCCGTTCCTGGAGAAACTGCTGCTTGAGGCTTGTCTTGAGGCGATGCAGACCGGGGCGATTGTCGGGATTCAGGATATGGGCGCCGCGGGGCTGACGTGCTCGACTTGCGAGATGGGCGGGCGCGGGGGCGTGGGGATCGAGATCGAACTCGATCGTGTGCCGCAGCGCGAGACGGGCATGACTCCGTACGAGATCATGCTGAGCGAATCTCAGGAGCGTATGTTGCTGGTCGCGCAGAAGGGGCGTGAGGAGGAAGTGTTCCGCGTATTCGAGAAGTGGGGGCTCGACGCGGTTGAAGTCGGAAAGGTCACGACCGACAACAAGTTGCGCGTCCTCGAACATGGGAAAGTGGTAGCAGAGATTCCGAACCCGGCGTTGACCGATGAGGCGCCGCTGTACAAGCGGCCTTTGGCGCGGTGGGAGCCGCAGGTTTCGCGGGAGATACCGGAGGCAGTGCGGCAGGGGCTGAATCCCAGCTCTCATTCAAACGGGAACGGAACGGCTGAAGCTGTGCCCTTCCATACTTCGCACCTGAAGCAGCTTCTCGCCTCGCCGAACATCTGCGGGAAACGGTGGGTGTGGCAGCAGTATGACCACATGGTGCAGACGAATACCGTCGAGGCGCCGGGGGCGGGGGATACCGGGGTGATTCGCATCAAGGGCACGGAGCGCGGGCTGGCAATGGCGCTCGATGGAAATGGGCGGTGGTGCTATCTGGATCCGAAGCTTGGGGCGGAGCACGCGGTGGCGGAGGCGGCGCGCAAAGTGGCCTTGTCGGGGGCAACTCCGGTGGGAGCGACGAATTGCCTGAACTTCGGCAATCCCGAGAAGCCGCACATCATGTGGCAGTTCTCGCAGACGATCGATGGCATCACCAAGGCTTGCGAAGAACTGGAAATTCCGATTACCGGCGGCAACGTCAGCTTCTACAACGAGACGCTGGGCGAGGGGATCTATCCGACACCGGTGCTGGGCGTGGTGGGAATTCTCGAGGACGTGCACAAGACGGTGAAGATGCACTTCGCCGCACCCGGACGCACGATCGTGCTATTGCACGGCGGCGAGGCGGGGGATATCACCGATGCGGAGACCGAGTTCGGGTCTTCCGAGTACGCGAAAGAAATTCTGGGAGCATTGTGGGGATATCCGCCGGAGCTTGATCTGGAGAAGGAAGCGGCCTTGCAACAGGCGGTGATCGAACTGGTACGGGGAGGAATGGTGGATTCGGCGCACGACTGTGCCGATGGCGGAATCGCAGTGGCGCTGGCGGAGAAGGCGTTTCCGGCGGGTGTGGGAGCGCGCATGAATCTGGCGTCTGGCGGGATGTTTGCTGAGTATGTGCTGTTCGGCGAGGATGCGAGCCGCGTGCTGGTCTCGTGCGACCCGGGGAGGGTGGCGCGAATCAAAGAAGTAGCTAGCAGGCACGGGATTGCGGGGGACGTGATCGGGGAAACCATTCCCGAGAAGTTGGAAATTTCATTGGACGGAAAGGCCGTGGTCTCGGCTACAGTTGCGGAGTTGAGCGCGGCGTATGAGGGTGCGTTGCAAGCGGCCTTGCGGACGGATCCGGAATTGGTGGCGGCGGATTAGGCGCGCTGCGCTCGCCGGACAGCCGATGGCGGCTGTCCCCACATAAAGCAAGGGTGTGAGCCGAACGCTGAGAGCTGAAAAGGGCTAAATGCAGATTCCTGACAAGTTTCGTGATGAATGCGGTGTGGTGGCGATCTTCGCCCATTCCGAGGCGGAGAAGCTTGCATACCTTGGCCTGCACGCGCTGCAACATCGCGGTCAGGAATCGGCGGGAATCGTCACGTCCGACGGGTTGACTGCACGCGCGCACAAGGCGATGGGTTCGGTGGCAGAAATCTTCACCGAGGAAGTTCTATCGAAGCTGGGCGGGACGCTGGCAATTGGGCACACGCGCTATTCCACTGCGGGCGAGTCGGCGCTGCTCAATGCGCAGCCGATCCTGGTGCAGTCGAATAAGGGCGCGATCGCGGTGGCTCACAATGGCAACCTGGTGAATGCCACGACGGTCCGCGCGCGGCTGGAGAGCCAGGGATCGATCTTTCAGACGAACAGCGATACCGAGGTCATCGTTCACCTGATCGCGCTGTCGAAGGAGCACACGCTGCCCGAGGCAATGGCCGACGCGCTGCGGCGGGTGGAAGGCGCGTTTTCGCTGGTGATGATGAGCAATGACCGCATCTTTGCGGTGCGCGATCCGCGCGGCTTTCGGCCGCTGGCGATGGGACGCATTCCGGCCGTGGAGGGGCAGAAGCGGGACACGATTGTGTTCGCCTCCGAGACCTGCGCGTTTGACTTGATCGGCGCGGAGTACGTGCGCGATGTGAAGCCGGGTGAGTTGATCATCGTCAGTGCTGAAGGAGTCAGTTCGCGGTTCTATTCGACCGCCGCGCCGCAATCTAGCTGCATTTTCGAGCACGTATATTTTTCGCGGCCGGATAGCCTGGTGTTTGGACGGCCGGTGCAAACCAGCCGAGAAGAATTAGGGCGGCAGTTGGCGCGAGAAGCCGGCGTGGATGCTGATCTTGTCGTACCGGTGCCGGACTCGGGCGTAACCGCTGCGGTGGGTTATGCGGCGGAGAGCGGGATCCCGTTTCGCTTTGCCTTGATCCGTAATCACTATGTAGGACGCACGTTTATCGAGCCGAGCCAGAAGGTGCGCGACTTTGGCGTAAGGTTGAAGCTGAATCCGGTGCGCTCGCTGCTGGAAGGCAAGCGGGTGGTGCTGATCGACGACTCGATTGTGCGCGGAACTACAAGCCGCAAGATTGTGCGCATGATCCGCAATGCCGGGGCGAAGGAAGTGCACATGCGCATTTCGTGTCCGCCGACGATTTCGCCGTGCTACTACGGCGTCGATACTCCGTCGCGGAAGCAGCTGATCGCAGCCAATAAGTCGGTGGACGAGATTCGTGAGTATATTGGCGCGGATTCGCTGTCTTATCTTTCGCTCGAGGGCCTGAAGAAGGCTTGCGGCGAGGGAGAGAAGATCTCGTATTGCTCGGCCTGCTATACCGGGAAATATCCGACCGATATTGTGGATATCGACGAGATTCAGCCGGCTGCGGTACGGCGGTAGGTTGGGTCTTAGGCAGGTCTTAGGTCTTCGGCTTCCGCGCCCGCACTACTCGCGGGATTGATTGCAGATCGGTTTTGATTTGCACGTCTTGCCAGCCGTCCAGTAACTTGCGGACTTCTTCCGCGATTGTGCCGCTGATTTCCATGATGAGCCATCCGCCGGGATGCAGGATTTTCCTAGCCTGCGGGATTAGGCGGGAGATCACTTCGGTTCCTTTCGGACCGGCGAAGACCGCATTGCGCGGCTCAAACTTGCGGACTTCCAACTGCACCTGATCCTCTTCTGACTCGCCGACATAGGGTGGATTCGAGAGCACAAAATCAAAGTCCCGCTTCAAGCCTTCGAGCAGATCCGCTTGACGAAAGTGAATGCGGCGGTCGAGTTGATGGCGGGCGGCGTTGGCACGAGCGATTTCCAAGGCGTCGAGAGAAATGTCAGTGGCGTGAATCTCCGCGTAGGGCAACTCTTTCGCGAGTGCCAACGCGATGCAGCCGGAGCCGGTGCCTACGTCGACGATGCGGACCTTGGACTTCGCACCTGGGACTTCAGGGTATGTTTGGTCTGAGGTCTGAGGCCTGACGCCTGAGGTCTGAATTTCGAGGACACTTTCGATGACGTGCTCGGTTTCTGGGCGCGGGATCAGCACTGCGGGGGTGACGATGAGGTCGATGCCCCAGAATTCCTGGTGGCCCCTGATGTACTGTGCTGGGACGCCGCGTACGCGCTCGGCGAGTGCGGCTTCGTAGTTGGATTCTTCTTCCGTTGAAAGTTCGCGCTCGGGATGCGCGAATAGATAGGCGCGGTCGCAGCTCAGGGTGAACATCAGCAGCAACTCGGCGTTCAAGCGGGGAGAGGGAACGTTCTCGGCTGTGAGGCGGGCGATAGCCTTGGAGAGGGAGTCTTTCAGATGCACACAGCTATTTCACCACAGAGGGATGGGCAGTTCTCGGTTTCGGTTCTCAATGTGGTATCGCGCGATCACCTGTTGACAAACGGAGGAGCGGCCTATGCCCGCATCCGTAATGCTAGCTCAGTTGCGGATTCAGGCGAAGAATTTCCGCGTTAAGGACGGTCGCGAAGGCGACCCAAGCCGCATAGGGCACGAACGCGTAAGCGGCGGGGCGGTCGACTTTGTGAGCGGCGGCGATGTAAGCGATGATGCTGCCTTCCAGCGCAAAGACGTCCACCAACGCGAGTGTCGGGCGAGGCTTACCGAAGAACAGCTTCGACCATTGGGCGTTGGCGGCTAGTTGTGAGATCCACAGGCGCAAGGCGGCATTGCGCTGGCGCGAAGGAGCGGCGCTCCACACTCGCCATCCCGAATATGCGATAAGTGCATGCAGAGTGGTCCATGCAACTGGAAAGACTTTGTCCGGCGGAGTGAAGCTCGGCTTGCGGAGATCTCGGTACCAGCCGTCGCGCTTGCCGCGGCTGTAGCGGGCACCGTACAAGGCGGCTCCCGCGGTGGCGAGGCCAAATCCGGCGAGTGCGAGAAGAGAACCCGTTCTTGCGTTCGGCATAACGCTGTTAGGTGAGGAACTGGCTGCGCTGGTTGCTTACTGACCTGGCCGTCTCTGCCATTCGTAGCCCAGATAAATCATCTGGCCGATGTGGTGTTGCATGTGGGCGGCGCATTGCACGGTCATGTCGAGCCGATTGCTGCAGTTGGTGCCGACGCCCGAGTATGGCTTCGACCAGTCTTCCGGCGATTGGGCACGAATCGTCTGAATCACCATCGCCACTGCGTGGTCCAGTCCCTTCAAAGCTTCCTCCTTCGATGGAGGATTTGGCGCAGTGAATTCGCGAGCGCGGTCGCGGGCGTAGCCAGTGTTCGCGATCTGCGCGCCGATGTAATAGTTCAGGTTGCCGGTCAGGTGCAGGACCAGGTGACCGAAACTGTTGCCGTAGGAAAAGGGCTTGGTCCAGAACTGCTTTTCGGTGAGCGGTGCGGCGAGTTCGCGTACACGCGCGAGGTTCGCGAAGTAGCGATCAGCAAGGACTGCGGTTAGCGTCGCGTCGAGTTCCGGCATTCTCTCCTGCTTCGCGGGCGCGTGCACCCACGTGCTCCCCTAAACCACGCTGGCGGCTTCCTGCTTCAGTTTCTCGGCCTGATAGTGCGTGATCAGGGCTTCGATCAAGGGTTGGATCTTGCCATCCATCACCGCCTCGAGCTGGTGAATCGTGAAACCAATGCGGTGGTCGGTGAGACGGTTTTGCGGGAAGTTGTAAGTACGGATTTTTTCGCTGCGGTCTCCCGAGCCCACCATGGCCTTGCGCTCTTTGGCAAGGGCCTGTTGCTGCTTTTCCATTTCGATTTCGTAGAGGCGCGAGCGCAGCACGCGCATGCCTTTTTCGCGATTCTTGATCTGCGACTTTTCGTCCTGGCAGCTGACGACGGTATTCGTCGGGATATGCGTGATGCGCACCGCGGAGTATGTCGTGTTCACCGACTGGCCACCGGGGCCCGAGGAACAAAAGGTGTCGATGCGAAGATCTTTAACTTCGATTTTGATGTCGACGTCTTCGGCCTCGGGCAACACGGCGACGGTGACGGCGGAGGTATGGACGCGTCCCTGCTGCTCGGTGGCGGGCACGCGCTGCACGCGGTGCACGCCGCTTTCGTACTTGAGCTGCGAATAGACGCGGCTGCCTTCGATGATGGCGATGACTTCCTTCAGGCCGCCAGCCGATGACTCTGACGACGATAAAACCTCAACCTTCCAGCGCTGCGTCTCGGCATAGCGGGTGTACATGCGGAAGATCTCAGCGGCGAAGAGGGTGGCTTCGTCGCCTCCGGTGCCGGCGCGGATTTCGAGGATGACGTTCTTCTCGTCGTTCGGATCTTTGGGGAGAAGCAGGACCTTTAACTCCTCTTCCGTGCCGGTAACGCGAGCTTGCAGCCTATCGAGCTCTTCCTGAGCATAGGCGCGCATATCGGGATCTTTTTCATCGGCCAGGACCGCCTTGCTCTCGGCAATCCCCTTAGTCAGGTCCCGGTACTCCCGGTATTTCTCCACGATTGGGGCTATTTCGGCGTGGGCCTTGGCAGTCTTCTGGTATCTCGCCGAATCGTTGACGATATCCGGCGAGGCGAGAGCATTGGTCAGCTCTTCGTAACGGGCTTCAATTTGATCCAATCTTTCAAACATGGCGACCGACCTTCGTAGAGACTTGGCTTGCTAAGTCTCGGTTTGCGCCGCGGAACGACTATCGCGTGGGCGGCAGAGACGCAACAAGTTACGTCTCTTCGATTTTAGTTGTGGAAGAGATCGAGAGAAAGTATTCGCGGCGGGACCGCTAGGCAATGACCAGTTCGCCGCCGCGTTCCTTCTCTAACGACATGGCTTGATCCAGCGCCGTGATTGCGCACTGAGCCTGCTCGTCGGACGGAGGCTTGGTGGTGATGCGTTGGAGCCAGAGGCCGGGCGCCGTCATCATGGCGAAGAGGGATCCGCGGTGCTTGGCGGCGAATCGGATGATCTCGTACGAGACTCCGGCGATGATCGGCAGCAACGCGATACGCGAGGCGAAACGTGCCCAGAACGTGGTGAACGGGACCAGCATGTAGAAGCCGATGGAGATCAGCATCACCGTCATCAAAAAGCTGGTTCCGCAGCGGGGATGGAACGTCGAATATTTCTGGACAGCGCCGGTGGTGAGCGGGTCTCCGTTCTCGAAGGCGAAAACCGTTTTGTGCTCGGCGCCGTGGTACTCGTAGACGCGGCGGATATCTTTCCAGAGTGAGACGCCCCATATGAAGAGCAGGAACAGGCCGAGGCGAATGACGCCGTCCACCAGGTTGAAGGCGATGCGTCCGCCTAGCGCGGGATCGATCTTCTTGAGCTCGGTGGCCGCCAGCAGGGGGATGTATTTGTACATGAAGATGAAGAAGGCGATGGAGATGATGACGTTGACGGCGGCTAGCCAGCCGCTGATGGCGGCGGCTTTCTCGCGGCCTTGCGTTGAAGCGGCCGGCGTCCCGGAAACTCCCGCCTCGCTTCGCCCATTCGACGGGCTCAGGGCAAGCTTTGGCGGGACGGGCGAGGCGCCCGTCGCCACACGGTTTGTTGCCACATGGTCTGTGCTCATTACGTCTTCTATGGCAACGTTCGCGGAGAAGCGGAGCGCGCGGTAGCCTAGCGTCATGGCGTAGCCCAGCGTCATTACACCGCGGACGATCGGCCAAGCCATCCATTTATGCTTTTCAGAGGGGCGTTCGAGCGGTTCGCTCAAAGTGACGACCTCACCGGAAGGCTTGCGGCAGGCGATTGCCCAGGCGTGCGGAGAACGCATCATGACGCCCTCGAGCACGGCTTGGCCGCCGACCAAGGTTTCTTCTCCGCTTTCAAGGGCGGGGAGTAGCTGGATCGCAGCCAGAAATCGCAGATAATTCCGCAAAAAACGCACGATTGTTAGATGCTCCTGAAGGGGGCACGACCTAGGTCTTAGGGTATCACAGGGTGGGGTCGTTTAGGATTGGGAACAGCGTCGGTAAGTAGTGCGTTTTCAGTGGGGGAGAGGGCTCGCTGAGGGATCGGCGCTTCTCCGACCACGTAATTCGATTCAGCAGAAGAAAGCCAAAGTCCCCACCCTGTCGCACACAACGCGACAAGGGTGGGGCACCCTCGAGGGGAAAGGCTGACCCAGGGAATTCATGGAACGATTCGCTACAACTTGCGAGGCGATCGCGGCGACCACCAAGAAGCTGCTAAAGACGGGTCTGGTCGCGGAGTATCTGCGGTCGCGGACCGTTGATGAGGCGGCAGTGTCGGCGGTGTTTCTGTCGGGGCGTCCGTTTCCGGTCTGGGAGGAGACTACGCTGCAGGTGGGTGGGCGATCTCTGTGGGGGATTGTGGCAAACCTTGCGGGGAAAGAGCAGGGCAAACTTACGGCCTCGTACCGGAAGCTGGGTGATCTCGGAGCGGTCGCGGGAGATTTGCTGCCGCAGCGTCCCGGTCAAGGCTTCGGCGTGCTTGAGGTCGAGGCCTTCTTTCGACAGATCGCAGGGGCTCGTGGCGCGTCGGTAAAGACAGAGATCGTTCGCCAACTGCTTTCGCGGTCGACTCCGCTTGAGGCCAAGTACATCGTGAAGATCATGACAGGGGATCTGCGGATCGGGCTGAAAGAGAGTCTGGTCGAGGAAGCGATTGCGAAGGCTTACGGAAGCACACCAGTCGAGGTGCAGCGCGCGAACATGCTGCTGGGCGATATCGGGGAGACTGTGCGACTCGCGGCCGTGGGCCGGCTAAGTGAGGCGCGGATGCGGCTGTTTCATCCGTTGGGATTCATGCTGGCGAGTCCGGTGGAGTCGACGGAAGAGGGGCTGAGTTACTTCTCCGAAGCGGCAGTGGAGGATAAGTACGACGGGATTCGGGCGCAGGCGCATGTTGCAGACGGAGAGGTGAAGATCTTTTCGCGGACACGGGATGAGATCACGGAATCGTTTCCGGAGCTGCCCTCGGTCTTGGCTGGACTGCCGCAGGATACGATTCTCGATGGGGAGATTGTGGCGTGGGAATATCCGGCGCGGCTGGAGGCGGCGCAGGCCGTCGTGGATGAGCCCGCATCAGAGGAAGGCGAGATCAAGGCCGACAATCTCGGGCGGGCTCGGCCGTTCAACGTGCTGCAGCAGCGACTGGGACGGAAGAAGGTCAGCGAGAAGATGCTGCGAGAGAATCCGGTGGCGTATCTCGTGTTCGACGTGTTGTACGCTGACGGGGAGTTGATGCTTGAGCGGTCTTTGCGGGAGCGGGCACAGGCGTTGGATTCGCTGCTTGCTGCGCCCCGGAAAAGCACTCACCACAGAGGCCACGGAGTAGCACAGGGAAACCTTGCGTTCGAAACGGGCGAGGAAGCACGGACTGACGCTGGAGTCATTCGCGCGCCTGTGTTTCGCGCTACTTCACCTGAAGAACTTGAACAGCTTTTCGTCGCGGCCCGGGCGCGCGGGAATGAAGGGCTGATGATCAAGGATCTCGAGTCGGCTTATTCGCCGGGGAAGCGCGGGAAGTCGTGGCTGAAGATGAAGCGCGAACTAGCCACACTCGACGTGGTCGTGACGGCGGTCGAGTATGGGCACGGGAAGCGGATCGGCGTGCTGAGCGACTACACCTTCGCTGTGTGGGATGGCGACCGGCTGGTGAACATCGGGAAGGCATATTCAGGGCTCACCGATGCTGAGATTGCCGAGATGACGAAATGGTTTCTTGAACACACAATTGAAGATCAAGGATTTCTGCGCGTCGTCGAGCCGAAAGTTGTGCTGGAAGTGGCCTTCAACAACATGATGCGCTCGGACCGGCACGAGAGCGGGTACGCGCTTCGCTTCCCAAGGATCGTGCGACTGCGGCCGGATAAGTCTCCCGAAGATGCGGACAGGATTGAGCGGGCGAAGGAGATTTACGAGCAGCAAGACTAGAGGCTTCGGGCGAATGGCGTTAGGACGCCCGCGCTCAGTGGCTGTGATGGTGGTGTTCTTCACTCTCGGCCACCGGAATTACGCAACCGTGAGCAGTCTCGCAGATGGCATGCTCGAACTGAATGGTCGTGTGGTCGATACGGAAGTCGCGCAGCAGTCGCTCTTTCACGTCGCGCAAGATGCGCTCGCTGACCGACGGCGGAATGTCGGCAATGGAGATGTGGCAGGAGAGGGCGTGGGTTTCCGATCCGATACTCCAGACGTGGAGATCGTGGACATCGTTCACACCGGCGACGGTACGGATCGCCAGTTCGATTTTCTCGAGCTTCATGCCGCGAGGCGTGCCTTCCAAGAGGATGTTCAGCGTCTCGCGGACGATGCCGAATCCCGACCAGAGGATCAGCACGCCGATCGCTAGAGACAGGACGGAGTCGATCCAATAGTTGCTGGTGAGCAGGATGGCCCAGCCTCCGGCGATGACGGCGGCGGTGGAAAGGGTGTCGCCGACTTCATGGAGCAGGGCGCTGCGAATGTTCACATCGCCGCCGGAACGGTAGAGCAGCAGAGCGATCGCGCCATTCATCACTACTCCCGCGGCTGCCACCCACATCATCACGCTAGCGTGGACGTGCTCGGGATGCTGCAGTCTCTTGAAGGCTTCGTAAAAGATGAAGAAGGACACGCCGACCAGAGATGTCGCGTTGACCAGCGCCGCCAGCACCCCGGCCCGGTGGTAGCCGAAGGTTTTCGTGGAACTTGCGGGACGAGATTGAAAATAGACGGCGACCAGCGAAAGCGCCAGGGCAAGGAAGTCGGAGAGATTGTGTCCGGCCTCGGAGAGCAGCGCCAGGGAGTGGGCGCGGACTCCGGCCACAACCAGCAGCACGATATAGGCGAGGGTCACTCCCAGCGAAATCTTTAAAACCCGGGTGGGGCTGCCGTGGCCATGGACATGAACATGCATTCTCTCAAGTCTAAGGGCGCACGCGACTCGCATCAAGCGGGGGCGGGTACCAAAAAGCTTAAACGCAGAGAACGCTGAGAAATCCGCTGAGTTCGCGGAGAAAATCAACCTCAATTCGAGTTTCAGTTTTTGGTCAGGCTGTCGAGATAGCGGTTGTTGTAGAAAGTGGTGGTCTTCTGGACGAATTCTAGAACGCGGAACATGCGTTCGCGGGCTTCGCGGTTCAGTTCGCGGAATTGCACGGCGGCTCCGGAACCGGGGTCCATACGAGTGACGTAGCCTTCGGTGGACAGGCTGGGGTCGTCCATGGAAAAGTTCAGCTTAATTTTGCTGCCCGGGCTGAGGATGTTGCTGGTCTCGATGTAGCATCCGCCCATGCTGATGTCGGTGAGGTTGGCGAAAACGGGGACGCCGCCCGCTTCGGTGTTGAGTTCGATGGTGACGCGGCACTTCATGCGAGGGTGGGCGCGCCGGTCTTTGTAGGCGAGCTGCTTCTGCTTCTCGATGTACATGCGCCGGTCCGCTTCGGAGAGAAGCTGCTCCGCGTCGTTCCCGTCATCGGGGAAAACTGCCCGTCCCACGCTTAGGGAGAGAATCTCCTCGTTACAAACTTCCTGGCCGGCATGGCGGGCGAGGGCACGCATCTGCTCGGCTCTTTTGCCGGAGGCATCGGCACCGAGGCCCGGAGAGATAACGACGAATTCGTCGCCGCCCATGCGAGCCACGTAATCGTATTCGCGGCAGCTGTCCTTGAGCGCCTGGGCAAAGAGGCGCAGCACGCGGTTGCCTTCCAAATGGCCGAATCGGTCGTTAATCTGCTTGAAGCCGTCCATGTCGGAAACCATGACAGTGAGCGAGATATTGTCGCGTTTGCAGCGGGCCAACTCACGGTCGAGTTGCATGAACAGGGAGCGAGCGTTGGGAAGTCCGGTGAGATAGTCGGTGGTGGCGGAGTTCTCGGCCTGCGCGTACTTGAGCGCGTTTTCGATCGCGAGCGCCATTTTGCCGCTTACCGCCAGCAAGATGCGGAGATGGTCGGAGGTGAAGGCGTCGCGCTCGGCGCGATACAGCGCCAGCACGCCAATACCTCCGGCAACGCCCTCGAGCGGCACGGCCAAGGCAGAGCGCAGAGTGCTGAATTTCGTGGGATCGTTGAGATATCCGGGTTCGACCGACGGATTCCCGTTAATGATGGGCTTGCGATTTTGCGCGACCCAGCCGGAGAGTCCCTGGCCGACGGGGATTCGCAGCGAGGAGAAGAGGCGGTAGTTGTCTCCGTTCACATATTCGGGGACGAGTTTCTCGTCCCGGAGCACATAGATGGCGATGGCATCGTAGGGAACCATCGGCTTCAGTTTAATGGAGAAGACCGAGAGGGTTTCACCCAGGCTCAGAGAAGCGCCGAGATCCTGGCTCAATTCGAAAAGCGACTGGGCTTCCTGGCGCGCGGCAGCGATGGACGACAGGAAGGTATTCTCGCGGCCTGCGTAATCCGGCGCTCGGGCGTTTTCAAATCCGGCAGCCGGTTCCAGGCCGCGCTCGATCTTGATGGCCGTCGAGAGCGGAGCGTTGGGATCTTCCACCGATTTGGCGATGGCCATTTCTTCCAGGTGCTCGTAGCGCCTTTGCAGGACTTCGACGACTTTCGGATCAAACGATTTGCCCGACTCGGCGGCTAACTTCTGCATGACGTCTTTGAGTGGCAGGGCGCGGCGGTATTGGCGGTCAGAGGCAAGCGCATCGAGATAATCGACGGCGGAGAGAATGCGAGCGCCAATCGGAATCTCGGCTCCCTTGAGGCCCAGAGGATATCCTGAACCGTCCCACTTCTCGTGGTGGGCGCGGACAATTGGGACGACCGGATAGGGGAAGCGGACACGTTCCAGAATTTCAGCGCCGACCAGCGTATGAATCTTCATCTTCTCGAACTCTTCGGGAGAAAGACGTCCGGGCTTCGAGATGATGTGCTCGGGCACGGCGAGCTTGCCAATGTCATGCAAGAGCGCGGCGGCATGCAAAGCTTCCAGTTCCGTGCCGGTCACGCCGAGTTCCTTCCCGACTTCGATGGCGTACAGGCGGACGCGCTGCAGGTGTTCGTGGGTCGTGTGATCCTTGGCTTCGATAGCGAGCGCGAGGGCCTCGATCGTGCGCAGATGGAGGTTGGCCATCTCTTCCACGTGGCGCTTCTCGTCTTCGAGTTTGCCCAGATAGAGGCGATACGAGCGGTAGATCAGGTAGATCACCGGCAAAATGAGCAGTGAGGTTTCCCAGTTGAAGGTGCGGTTCAACCGTGCGATCACGCCGGCAATCGCTGCACCGACCAGGTAGTAGGGGAAGGACCAGAAATAGCAATCGACCAGGATGCGCCGCAGGGCACGGCGTTCGGTCAGGGAGATGACGGTGGCGATGGAACCGGCGTTGGCGATGAAGTAGACCGTCGCGGACAGTCCGAGCAGAACCGGACGGCTGTCGATGATCAGATTCATCAGCGGGTGATGGAACACCAGATACGCGAGTGCGGTGGACACGCTGCCGGCGCAGACGTTGAAGGTGAACTGGATGGCGCGGGGACGGTCAGGATAGAGGCACTGCGCCACCATCGAGACTGCACCCAGAATCAAGGTCTCAGAGAAACTGAGCTCGAGAACTCCGATCAGGATGAAGAGGAAATTGACTGAGAGGGTGCCGGTAATCCCCGGTAAATTGACCTTCAGTCGCGACGCCAGGATGGCAATGCCCAGATAGCATATGAATTCGGCGATGTTCTTGCTGCTCTGGTGGATGCCACCGTAGACCAGCGCGCCCAGGCCTGCCATGACCACCAGCGTGATGAACAGCTTGGCTGGGACCGAGAGCTTCCTCCAGGAGCGGGAAGGTTCGGGCAGGGCTATGGCTGTGCCGGCTGTACCAGTCATGCGTGTGAACACACTAGGGGGATGGACGTGCTCCCCTAACGTTCATAAGTATCAACTAACCTGCTATAGAAACAATGATTTAGCGCAATTCTGGAAAACTTCCGTAACTTGCGAGAGGGGTTTTGCACAACCCTGTCGGGTTAGTTTCAGGTTGTGCCTTTATCCCTACAAAATGGCTGCCCCACCCTTCGCGGTTTTCGAAGGGTGGGCACCCCGATTGTTGAGATTTTTATTACAAGAAGCTCCGCTTTTTGCGGTTCGTTCACCAGGACAGGTCCGGATTCACCATAGGCGTAGTGCCGGAAACTGCTCCAAAGCCACTGATGTGGTTCGAGCACGACAACCCGGTCTCATAAACCCAGAATGACCCATGGCTGCCTGTTCGCCTCCGGACATCACGGTCCGACCGTGGACACCTTTGAACGAGAGCGGTGTTCTCTGGTCTCTGTACTGTCAAGGCTTTAGACCCTGCACTATTGGTAAAAGCATTGCACGCAGCTTTGCAGCGGACGTGCTCCGTTTTGCCCTGTATTGGCCCACGGAATGAGCTCTCCCTGAAGGACGAACCTGAGATGACCGACCTCGCACAAGACATTCGTTACGCGTTGCGCCAATTGCGCAAGAGCCCCGGATTCGCCACTGTCACGGTAATCACGCTGGCTTTGGGGATCGGCGCCAATACGGCGATCTTCTCGGTCGTGAACGCGGTATTGCTGAATCCTTTACCGTTCCACGACGCCAGCCGCATCGTCTCCATGTTCGAGGCGACACAGAACTTTCCCAAAGGCTCGATTTCTTATCCCAACTTTCTCGATTGGCAGCGCGACAATCGTTCCTTTGAGGCAATGGCCGCATACCGCGGGACAGATGGCAGCATCACGGGCGTGGGGCAGCCAGAGAATGTGCGGGCACAGCGCGTGTCTGCAAACTTCTTTCCGATTCTCGGGGTGAACCCAATCCTGGGGCGCAATTTCACTTCCCACGAAGACCGGCGCGGTGCCCGCCCCACAGCCCTGATCTCGGAAGGGTTGTGGAAGCGCAAGTTAGCTTCGGACCAGAACGTGATTGGCCAGCGGCTCATCGTGGCGGGGCAGCCGCGCACGATCATCGGCGTCATTCCAGCTTCCTTTCAATTGCATGTCTTCAACTTCAGAACCGCTGATGTGTACGAAGCCATCGGGGAAGATACCGATCCGGCCTTTTACCAGCGGGATGCGTATCGGGGCATGGACGCTATTGGCTTGTTGAAGTCTGGGGTCACGCTGGCGCAGGCGCGTGACGACATGAAGCGCGTGAATGCCGGCCTCGCTGATGCCTATCCCAACGTTGACGGCAATATCAAGGCCAACATCATTTCTTTGAAAGACAATATCGTTGGTGACATGCGGCCGGCGCTGCTGGTGCTGCTGGGGGCGGTGGGATTCGTCTTACTGATTGCCTGCGTGAATGTCGCCAATCTGCTGCTAGCCCGGTCAACGGCGCGCCAGCGCGAGTTCTCGGTGCGTGCCGCGCTCGGTGCGGGGCAGATACGAATTCTGCGCCAACTGCTCAGCGAAAGCGTTCTGCTGTCGGCGCTGGGCGGCGGCTTCGGGCTGATTCTGGCGAAGTGGGGAACAGCCGCCGCGCTTGTAGCGGTCCCGGAAACCGTTCCGCGGGCCGAGGAAATCGGGCTCAATTTTCCGGTGCTGCTCTTCGCCATTTTGGTTTCGGTACTTACCGGAATCATGTTTGGTTTGCTGCCTGCCATAAGGATGTCGCGGACCGACATCAGTGGAAGGCTCAAGGACAGCGGGCGCGCCATCTCCGGCCCGCGGACGCGCGTGCAGTCGGCCTTGGTGATGAGCGAAATGGCGATGGCGCTGGTGCTGCTGGTGGGCGCGGGGCTGATGTGCCGCACTTTGGTGCAGTTGTGGAAAGTCGATCCCGGCTTCGATCCGCGCAATGTGTCCTATTTCGACGTGACACCTTCTCCTTCGCTGGTGAAACAATCTCCGGATGCAATCCGGGCCGCACTTCGCGAGATCAAAGCGACGATTCAAAATGTGGACGGAGTCGAGACCGTCTCATTGAATGCCGGAGCGAATCCCATGCAGTGGGACAATGAGAGGGGTTTCTTGCTGGACGGGCAGGCGCTGCTCACGCTGAAGACCGCGGATGTTACTCAGACTCTGGAGTACGCGGTTGAACCAGAGTATCTCCAAACCATGCGGATTCCGCTCGTTCGCGGCCGCTTCCTAAGCGACGAGGACAATGAGCATGCGGTTCGTGTCGCGGTTATCGACACCAGCTTCGCACAAACATATTTCGCGGGTCAGGATCCGGTCGGCAAGCACATTCGAGTTTTCGAGTTTGACAGTGATTCCAACCAGCGCGTCGAGATACCGCTAACTATTGTCGGTGTCGTTGGGCACGTCAATCAATGGGGACTTGCCGACGACGCCAACAGCCCCTTGCAGGCTCAGATGTACCGGACCGTCATGCAAGGCTCTGTTGTGAGAATGAAAAATCTAGCCCAGGGGTTTGGTGTATTCGTCCGCTCCAGAACCCCAGTCGGATCAGGAACATTTTTTCAGGCTATCCGCCAGAAACTTTTGGCCAGCAACCGGGACATTATTGTCTCAGGCAATGAAATCGAAGAGAACGTGGTGGCACAGTCGATCGCCAGTCAGCGCTTCTCGCTCGCCTTGCTCGGCGCCTTTGCAGGATTGGCCCTGTTGTTGGCCAGCATCGGCATTTACGGCGTGCTGTCGTATCTGGTTGGACAACGCACGCGGGAAATCGGAATTCGCATGGCGCTCGGTGCCCGGCGCCTGGACGTCTTGCGCATGGTGCTGCAAGACGGAGCGCGCATGACGCTGGCCGGCACGGCGATTGGAATCGTCGCCGCCCTGGGATTGACCCGCCTGATGGCGAGAGAGTTCTCGATGTGATATTCGTAGCGCGTGACCAGTCGCCGGAACCGTTGCACATGCTCGGGCATCACTACATATCCGAAAACAACAAAACGATATCGACGCCTTACCAGCTCAAGTA
>Ga0222749_10000225_pt1 | contig 36377 bp, 30 predicted proteins | sample IncBWH2Mmetat_FD_197234 | JGI IMG/M metagenome (GOLD analysis project Ga0222749, IMG submission 197234) | Metatranscriptome of lab incubated forest soil microbial communities from Barre Woods Harvard Forest LTER site, Petersham... | ecosystem: Environmental > Terrestrial > Soil > Temperate... | reverse complement strand
CTCAGGCTAACGTCTCGGCGCTGTACTACCAGAACCTGGCGCCGCTCCTGGATTCGGTTGCGGGCCTCACCCCCAGCCAGCTTCAGTCTCTGCGCGAGCTGGCAGCCGACTCCAAGCCCAGCATGGCGGTGGCCTATGGCGAGGAGTCGCAGATTGAATTTGTGACCAACGGTAAATTCCCCGGGCTTGATCCTGATACTCTGGCGTTGACCCGCTTGCTGGATCTGGCCAAGGGAACCAAGTAAAGGAGATTGACGTATCTAGAACTGGTTGCCTTAAGAATTTTGAAGCGAGAAGACATGTATCAGGGCCCGAACTTGAGTCGGGCCCTGAGCGCGGGCTTTAGCCTCTGAGGTTTAAAACGCGGTTCTAATCTAACGAATGCTGCCAATTATCGAGTTCGATGGCCTTACAGTTAGCCTGGGCGGGCGTGAAATACTCCACGGTCTCAGTGGAGCGCTCAATGGTAAGGCCATTGGTTTGTTAGGCCCCAACGGCGCCGGCAAAAGCACTTTCATCAATACGCTTCTCGGTTTTCACAAACCCAGCAAGGGCACTGTGCGGGTGCATGGCCGCGACGTTTGCAGCGACGCCATGGCGGTGCGCCGCATGATCGGCTACATGCCCGAGAACGAGTCTTTCATTGCCGGCATGAGCGGCGTGCGCTTTGTGCGCTACATGGCCGAGCTCGCCGGATTGCCCGCGGAAGAGGCCCTGGAGCGCGCACATGAGGCTTTCTTTTATGTCGGGCTGGGCGAGGCCCGCTATCGCAAGCTGGGGACCTATTCGCTCGGCATGAAGCAGTTGGCCAAGCTGGCGCAGGCCATCGCGCACGGCCCCAACCTGCTTCTTCTGGATGAACCTACCAACGGTCTCGATCCGCCGGCGCGTCTGCGCATGCTGCAGCTTATTCGCGAGATCCGCGATACGCCGGGAATGAACCTCGTTCTCTCTTCCCACCTGCTGCACGACGTGGAGGAGTGCTGCGACGAGGTCTTGATTTTGAATGACGGCCGCATTGCGGCGCTGTGCAATCTTGAGGAAGAGCGCAAGGCCAACCGCAAGTTCCTTGAACTCGAGACCATCGGCGATGAAAACGCCTTCGCCGAAGCCGCCGAGAACATGGGATGCGAATGCGCCCTCTTCAGCCGCGGACGCATGAAGATCGTTTTGCCCAATGAGATTGAACTGCGGCAAATCTACAAGTTGGCCGCTGAAAAGGGTGTACAGATCCGGCGCATGAACCACCGCCGTGACTCGCTGGAAGATATTTTCCTGCGGGCCATGGAAGAACCAAGTGCTTCTCCAATTGCGCCGCTTGCGGCGCACGGTGGGAGCCCCCGGCTTTAGCCGGGGGTAAGCTTAAATTAAGAAGTCGGGCTTTAGCCCCGGCCTCTGTTGAGCAGCAAATTACTTACGCAAGATTAAAAGGGACAGTCCCAAATGGCCGTCTATAAACGAACCTATCGCCGTTACGACGGCCAGCTTACCGCGCAATGGTCGCGCTTCCTGGTCCTGACGCGCTATTCACTCTCTACCCTCTTCGACTCGCGCCCGTTTACCGCCTTTGTGGTGCTTTCGGCGATACCGCTGCTTCTTTCCGCGGTTGTGATCTATCTGAGTCACAGCGCCGCGGCGCGTGCTCTGCTCCAGATGAACGATGTCGGGCGGACCCTTGTTGAAATCGATCCCAGGTTCTTTCGCCAGATCCTGATGAATCAGGGCATGTTCGCATTTCTCATAACCGCCTGGGCGGGTCCCGGATTGGTGGCGCCTGACTTGGCCAACCAGGCTTTGCCTTTGTATCTCTCGCGCCCCTTCTCGCGTGCCGAGTACGTGCTGGGCAAGATGGGTGTGCTCTTCCTCCTGCTCTCATCCATTACCTGGTTGCCGGTGCTGCTGCTTTTCGGGTTGCAGTCTGGTCTGGCCGACGCCGGCTGGTTCGCGGAGAACTACTGGATGATGGGTTCCATCTTCCTCTCCGGTATTTTATGGATCATCGTTATCTCTCTTCTGTCGCTGGCCATCTCCGCCTGGGTGCGTTGGCGCATTGTGGCCAGCGTACTTCTGTTTGGCATCTTCTTTGTGGCTGCAGCTTTCGCTGAGATGATCAACGGCATTCTGAGCACCACCCGGGGACACCTTCTGAATATCGCTCACCTCATCTTCGGCGTGATATGGCCAAGCCTGTTTCGTTTAGGGCAGGAGGTTGCGGCAGCAAATCCTCACGCCAGACATCCCCACTTGCCTCCAGGAGCAGTGGTTCCGCTTCTACCGCCGCCCATTCCCCTGTGGCAGGCCTGGATGGTTGTTCTCGTGGTTTGTTCACTATGCTTGTTGCTGTTGAACCGCCGCTTACGCGCCCGTGAGGTCGTGCGCGGATGAGCGTACCTACTCAAAATCGCATTCTGTTCGAAAATGTCTCCAAGTTTTACGGCGAGGTTCTGGGCGTGAACCGCGTGAATCTTTCGTTGTCGGCCGGAGTCACAAGCCTGGTAGGACCCAACGGCTCGGGAAAGACCACGCTCATGAACCTGATGACCGGCCTCATCAGGCCAACCAACGGCGCCATCAGCGTTCTGGGAATCGCTCCTTCGCAACCGGAAAAGCTTGCCCGCGTGCTCGGCTACTGCACCCAGTTTGACTCCTTTCCGCCAGGCCTCACCGGACGCGAATTTATTCACGACTGGCTGCGCTTGCACGGCTTCAACCATCAGGAAGCCGGCCGCCTTACTGAAGATGCTCTGGCACGCGTGGAACTGACCGAAGCCGCCGACCGCAAAGTTGCCGGATACAGCAAAGGCATGCGCCAGCGTATTCGTTTGGCCCAGGCCATCAGCCATCATCCCACGGTCCTCATTCTCGATGAACCCCTGAATGGTCTCGATCCCCGGGCCCGCGCCGCTTCCATGGCGCTATTCGAGGCCTTGGGCAAAGAGGGCATGCATGTGGTGATCTCGAGCCACATCCTGCATGAGGTGGATCGCATCTCCGATGAAGTTGTGCTCATCAGCAGCGGATACATCGTGGCCGAGGGTAAGATCCCCGATGTCCGCACCGAAGTCAAAGAACATCCTATGCAGATTCTGGTTCGCTGCGCCCAGCCCGAGCTGCTGGCCTCGCGCGTCTTTGCCCAGAACCATGCAGTCGAAGCCAAACTGCAACTCGATGGCAAAGGCATCTTGATTCGCACCACCAATGCCGACGAGTTCTATTCGCTGCTGAACCGCCTCATCGTCGAAGATGGCATCCAAGTCGAAGCCGTCGCTCCCGCCGATGATGATGTGAACTCGGTGTATCAGTATTTAATCGGTTCCGATGGAGAGCGCATATGAGTCAGGCGAGCAATAGTTCAGGCGCGCGCACATGGATTACCCGTCAGCCCTGGCGGCTCTGGGGCCACCAGGTAATGGCCGTCGTGCGGCAGGAATTGAAACATAATCTCTTCAGCCTGCGGGCCGCAGCGATCTATTTGCTGGCTTTTGCTCCCGTTGTGATTCTCGGGATATATGTCCTGCAAATCCCGTGCCTGAACTGCAACGCATATGGGAATGCGTCGCTTGCCCGCACCTTCCAGTCCTATTTGGACGAAGAGACCACCATGTTTGCCGGCATCTTCCAACTCTACTACCTGCGCCTCGGGATTTTCTTTGGCGTCATGGGAGTTTTCACCTGGCTGTTTCGCGGCCAGATCGTGCAGCGCACGTTGCATTACTCGTTTCTTGCCCCGCTGCGGCGCGAGCTGCTGATCATCGGCAAGTTTCTGGCAGGGGTATTGATGGCGACGCTAACGTTTGGTGCGGGCGTGTTGCTCTCATTCGTACTGGTCTATTGGCACGTCAGGTCCGCCGGATTTGACTACGTTTTTCACGGACCTGGCCTCGCGCAACTGGCGGCATATCTCGGCATCACCGCCCTGGCCTGCATCGGTTATGGGGCGATCTTCCTTACGCTCACCATCATCTTCAAGAACCCGATTATTCCCGGAATCGTCATGCTGGGATGGGAGACCTTCAGCGGAATTTTTCCCGCCATGCTGCAGAGATTGAGCGTCTCGTTCTATCTCAAGCACCTCTGTCCGGTGAACGCCCCCTCAGATGGCATCCTGGCCTTGCTCACGGTGGTCACCGAACCCGTCGCCGCCTGGGCCACTGTGCTAGGGCTTCTGCTGCTGGCGTCGGTCGCACTGGCCGTCGCCTGTATCCGCAGCCGCACGCTCGAGATCAGCTACAGCAGCGAACAATAAAGCAGGTGCAAGGCCCAAGGTGTAAGGCGCAAGGAAAGCTGTGGTCCTTTGTGCCCTTCGTGGTTCATCCTTAGTGTCCTTTGTGGTTTGCTTTTGTTGTGCTATTCTCATACTCGCGTAGGAAACGCCCGTTATGAAACAAAAAACGCAAACCTTATTGCGTAGGCCAACAAAGCCGCACTCCGGCTTTGCGGGCGCCCGGGCGTCCAATTATCGCAGCTAGATCAAAGCGGTATCCTCGGCGCACTTTCCTACGCAAATCTCAACAACTAAAAAGAAGCTCCAAAAGGGCAAGGTTCTGCCGAAATGTTTCTTGGGCAAAAGCGAGTGCCTTTACGGCTGCAGAGCTTTGGCTGTGAGAGAGGTATCAAAATGGTATCAAACTGTTGGTCTTCAAGGCGTTGTCGCTTATCATTTTCTTGAGCTGCGTCTTGAGTCAGTGGATCAGGGTGCCCGAGCCAAAAGCTGAGGGTTTGCAGCGGTTATCAATGAATTGCAGCCCCACTACCAGCAAGTGGGAGTAAATGAGGATATATGTCATTTGTTTTTAATGACTTAGCGTTGAAGTCGGCTATCCAGCAAGTGGGTGGGTGGAAAACGGGAATGGAAGTAAAAGTTATGACTGAAAAACTGTACGACGTAATCAAACCCGAACACGGCGTTCCTATTCAAGGGCCTTATAAAGAGCAACTGAGGACTTGTATCCGAGTCATTACTCCGATGGGTGCCGCATGTCATTGGATTGAAATGAGTTAACTTGGCATGAACTACTCCAAGTAATGGGGGGTGGGGGAGTAATGATGAAGTGAGTGCGAGGCGAGCGCTGAAACCGGCGAGCTTAGACGAGTGGTGAACGAAGCGAAAAGAGAAAGTTATGACTGAAAAACTGTACAACGTAATCAAACCTGAACACGGCGTGCCTATCAAGGCCTGGACGCGCGGCGTTGCCCTGGAAGCTGCTGCTGAAAAGCAGTTGCTCAACGTGGCCAGCCTGCCGTTCATCTACAAGTGGATGGCCGCCATGCCCGACGTGCACTGGGGCATCGGCGCAACTGTGGGCAGCGTAATTCCCACCAAGGGCGCGATCATTCCTGCCGCCGTTGGCGTGGATATCGGCTGCGGCATGATGGCGGTGAAGACCAGCCTGAACGCCCGCGATCTGCCTGACAACCTGGCGAAGATCCGCTCGGCAATCGAGAAGGCCGTGCCCCACGGACGCACCAACAACGGAGGCCCCGGAGACCGCGGCGCATGGTACGAGATCCCCGCGCCGGCGCAGGATATCTGGGGCAAGCTCAAGGAAGGATTCGAGCAGATCACCGCCAAGCATCCCAAGCTGAGCGCCAAGCACGCTAACACCGTGAACCACCTGGGAACGCTGGGCACAGGGAACCACTTCATCGAGGTTTGCCTCGATGAAAGCCAGAACGTCTGGTTCATGCTGCACAGTGGATCGCGTGGCGTGGGCAACCGTGTGGGGACATTTTTCATTGAGCTTGCCAAGGAAGATATGCGCAAGTGGATGATCAATCTTCCCGACGAGGACCTGGCCTACCTGCCTGAGGGCACCGAACACTTCCACGACTACTGCTTCGCCGTGAAGTGGGCGCAGGACTTTGCCTTCTCGAATCGCCAGTTGATGATGAGCAACATCATCCGCACGGTGCGCGAGAGCGGAGAAGTGCCCGCCTTCGACGCCAACGTGGAGGCGGTGAACTGCCACCACAACTACGTTGCCTGGGAGAACCACTACGGCCAGAACGTCATGGTGACCCGCAAGGGCGCCGTGCGTGCGCGTGAAGGCGATATGGGCATCATCCCCGGCAGCATGGGGGCGCAGTCGTTCATCGTGCGCGGTTTGGGAAATCCGGAGAGCTTCATGAGCTGCAGCCACGGCGCGGGCCGTGCCATGTCCCGCGGCGAGGCCAAGCGTAAATTCACGCTGGCCGATCACGCGGCAGCCACTGCGGGCGTTGAATGCCGCAAGGATGCTGATGTGATTGATGAAACTCCCGGCGCCTACAAGCCTATCTCCGCGGTGATGGAAGCGCAGAAAGATCTGGTTGAGATTGTGTACACGCTCAAGCAGGTGGTCTGCGTGAAGGGATAGATAGCTGCGAAGCTGCGCATATTTTGGCAGCTTCGCAGAGTCAAAGCTAAAAGCTAAAAGCTATGCCTTCGGCAGCAGTACCAAAATAAACGTAGCCAGCGGGCCAAAGAGGATCGAGAGAATGAACCAAAGAAGTCCGCTGCGGTTTTTCCCCTGGGCGATTCCGGCGTTGATCAGGGCCAGTGTCCCCCATCCGATGTAATAACCAGGTTGCAGCAATTCATCGCTAATAGGTCTGAGCATGCGGCATTGTAACGTATCTGGGAGGCTCGCTGAACGCTTACGCTCCGCGATGCACCAATCGGATAAGCCAAAAAACAATTGCGGCCATGAGCGCCGCGGCGGGTATGGTAAGCACCCATGCCCAGACGATGCGCCGTGCAACTCCCCAGCGCACAGCGGAGACGCGCTGCGTCGATCCCACTCCCACAATCGCGCCGGTAATCGTATGCGTGGTGCTCACCGGGATTCCGGTCAACGCCGTGCCCATCAGGGTGATGGCGGCGGCGGTCTCGGCGCAGAATCCGCCCACTGGTTTGAGCTTGGTGATTTTTGTTCCCATGGTGCGAATAATGCGCCATCCCCCGAAGTAGGTTCCCAGGGCGATGGCGATATACGCCCCAAAAATGATGGGATAGTGAAAGGGGCCCCAGTCGGTATTCATCTCCGTTTGCGTGATGTAACCGCCGGCAAAGAGCGCACCCGCGACGATCCCCATGGTTTTCTGAGCGTCATTACCGCCATGTGCCAGGCTGACGCCGGCCGAAGACACCAATTGCAGCCAGCGAAACCATCGGTCTACCTGCCGCGGAGTCGCGCGGCGCAGAATCCACGAGGTGGCCACCATCAATCCCAGACCGAGCAGAAATCCCAACAAAGGAGAGACGATGATAAAGATCAGCGTTTTGTTCCATCCCGCAGGAATAATTACGCTGAACCCGCCGCGGGCAATAGCTGCGCCGGCATATCCACCGATCAGCGCATGCGAGGAAGAAGTGGGCAGCCCCCAATACCAGGTCATCAAGTCCCAGATAATGGCGCCCAGTAATCCCGCAAGCACCACAAACTGGGTTACATGGTGTAAGTCGATCAAGCCCTTGCCGATGGTCTTGGCCACGGCGATCCCCAGCACAAACGCAGCCGCAAAATTGAAAAAAGCGGCCCACACCACCGCTAGCTTGGGTGAAAGTACTCGAGTAGAGACGACTGTGGCAATACTGTTGGCTGCATCATGGAACCCGTTGATGAAATCAAAAGACAATGCTACCAGGACGGTGACGGCGGTAAGAATCAGTGTACTGTTCAGATGCAAAAAGTTCGACCTCGGTCAGAACTGGGATCAGGCGCTCTTCAAAACTACAGTTTCAAGTACATTAGCTGCATCTTCTGCTTTGTCAGTGGCAGTCTCCAGCACTTCGTACAACTCTTTCATCTTGATCAATGTAATCGGATCTTTTTCGCGTTCAAACAGCCGGGCAATGGAATCACGCGCAATGGTGTCCGCTTCATTTTCCAGGCGGTTGATTTCCACGCAGTGCTCCAGGACATGATCGTGTTTTTCCAGCAGCGAAACCGCCTTGGACAGTTCTTCGCACTGTTTGATGATCACTTGTGCCAGCTCTGATGATGAAGGCGGCGCAGTGAGAATTTTGTACATCACCAGCCGTTCCCCGGCCGCATGGATAAAATCCAGAACATCATCCAGTGATGTCGCCAGCCGGTGAATATCTTCCCGGTCAAAAGGTGTAATGAAAGTCGAATTGAGTTTGGTGAGAATCGAATGGGTAATGTCATCACCCACGTGCTCAATATCATGCAATTGCTGTACGCGTACTTCAACATTTTCCATCGTATCGAGAATGTTTTTCAGCAGTACCGCACCCTGCATAAGATTGGCCGACATGGCAGCGAACATCTCGAAGAACTTAGTTTCACGTGGAACCAGACGAACCATGAAGTTATATGTCCTTGTCTTTGTAGATTAGGGCAATCAATCGCGTATAGCCTTAAGAGTTAGAGCAAAACTATAGCAGCCGGGGGCGAATGTGGCTAGTCAGAGTCAGACCAACGCCCACTTTGCAAATTGATTTCGCAGGCCGCGGAACAGCTTGACCATGGCCTTCCAGACCAGATGGACCAACACAATCACCATGACCAGCGCAATGGCAACCAATGCCGCCGCTATATACGGATGAGCTGTAGCAAACCAGGTAAGCGCAATCGCAATGGCATCTTCTCCCGCGCTAAGCGCAATGTTGGAGGCTGGTTCAGGCGAGGGCGTTATGGCTGCGCGGGCCGCAAATTTTCCGCTGTGCGCAGCAAAAGCAATTGCAGCAGCCAGCAGTGCACTGAAGAGCTGCGCCTGTGGAGAAAGCTGCGATGTTGCCGCGTATCCCATGAGTGCGGCCACGGGTATGCGGATAAAAGTGTGCAGTGCATTCCACACCAAGTCAAAAGCTGGGACTTTATCGGCAAAGAATTCGACCACGAACATGGCCGTGGCCGGCCCTATGACCCACCAACTCGTCAAAACGTGCAATGAGGGCGGCAGGGGAACAACATCGAAATGTCCCAGCAGGCCGAGGGTGGCGACAGTGGCATAAACATTAAGTCCGGCCGCAAAGCTGGCCCCTACGACGATTGCCAGGATTTCCCGGTTCTCGAAAGCGGGCAGCGTCATCGAAGTCATGCCGAAAACTCCCATCAGCTCCGTACTATAGTACGGCTTTTTTGCAGTTGAAGGGAGACTAGATCGGCTCAAGCGGGTAAAGGTGGAGAGCGCAAATGAAAAAGGCCGTCCGCAGACGGCCTTTTTCATTCGGTAGTTTGTTTACAGAGTGTTCTCGATTTCAAAACCCCAAGCCTGAAGCAACGGTTCAGGAATGTACTTGGAGTTCTTGTTCCGGCGAGCCCACTCGCGCAAGCGAATAGAGCGCTGATATTGGTCAGGGGACAGCTTAAACTCTTTTACAGCCTGCTCGAAAGAGGTTACAACGGGGATGATCGGGCCAATCGGCTCGGGTTTGCCCCAGTTAGGATTTCCGCGACGTTTTGCCATGATTTATTTATTCCACCTTAAAATTAAGCAATTTATGAAAGAGTCGTATAGATTGGATTCCAGAAGAGCCCTATTGGATTCACAGAACCCGTAAATTTTTTCTTTTGAACTAGTTACCAACGGTTGTTTTTGAAACAGAATTCAAGACGCTTCTGTGCTTCCAAACTACTGCTAAAAAACTAAGTATTATAAGGTTATTTTGAAGCAAATTCAATACCAAAAGTTGCTCTTCAGGGGTCATGAAGCCGATCTTTAGACCGGTTTTAACAGCCTGGAATCCAAATTATATTATTGATTATAAAAGACTTACTGTTGATATAAGCCGTTTCAAAAAAGCTCGGATGATCTCGAATGCGGCAGGGGCCGCGTAAGGCCCCCGATTCTGGGAGTTTGACAATCGGCCCACCCTTCATTTAGCCTTAGCCATCATGATTGGTGTGAGTTCAATCGAAGAGCGCTGTTGTTGTATGGCTGCGTGTTGTGTGTCAACGGCGCTGTGGGAACTCCCCTGATTTCTTTATAAATTAAGATTTTAGAGACCCACTCGCAAACGAAACGAGTGGGTTTTTAGTTTTGCAGAAGGATTTCTAAGAGATTTAGCCGGCAACACCCTGATACATAAGCGGAAATAGTTATGAAAATGGCAGCCCAAAATCGCACTCAGACCAGCATGGCAGCGTGTTGTTGTTGTCGCCAGCCGTTGCGGAGCGAATGGTGCGATAGGAGAGCCATACGATGTTGAAGTAACTTCCTGAATCGCAATCACGAATCCTCAACGGCCTGGAGCAGCGCTCCAGGCCGTTGCTTTTTAGCTGATAAAGAACGAAGGAACCCTAAGGAATGAAAACGATTTTGAAGATTTTTGTGCCTGCCTTACTGGTAGCTGGGGTATTGCTGGCAGCAGCAAGCAGGTTTTGGATAGTAGCAGCAGATAAATCTCAAACGCAAGTGAAGTTGCTGAATGTTTCTTACGATCCCACGCGCGAACTGTACCAACATATCAACCCTGCATTTGCTGCCGAGTGGAAGAAAAAGACCGGCACTGATGTCACCATCGATCTCTCCAATGGCGGTTCCGGCAAGCAGGCGCGTGCCGTCATTGACGGTCTTGAGGCTGATGTGGTGACCCTCGGTTTGGGGTATGACATTGACGCTCTAGCCGATAAAGGTCTTCTCCCCCAGGATTGGCAAACTAGATTTCCTAACGACAGCGCACCCTACACCTCGACCATCGTCTTCCTGGTACGCAAAGGAAATCCAAAAAACATAAAAGATTGGCCGGACGTAATCAAACCCGGCGTCCAGGTCATCACTCCCAACCCCAAAACCTCGGGTGGCGGACGCTGGAGCTATCTTGCGGCCTGGGGCTACGCGTATCGCAAAAACGGAAACGATGAGGCCAAAGCCCGCGACTTTGTGGCCGCGCTTTATAAGAATGTTCCCGTTCTGGATTCAGGCGCGCGCGGCTCTACCACGACCTTTGCAGAGCGTGAAATCGGGGACGTTCTGCTCGCCTGGGAAAATGAAGCCCATCTGGCGTTGAAGGAATTTGGGCCCGACAAGTTCGAAATCGTCTCCCCGTCGGAGAGCATTCTGGCCGAGCCGCCGGTCGCTGTCGTAGATAAGATGGTCAACAAAAAAGGGACAGCAGAAGTCGCTAAGGCCTATCTGTCTTTTCTCTACACCGACCAAGGGCAGGAAATCATAGCGCAAAACTTCTATCGTCCCATCAATAAGACCGTATTGGCGAAACACGCGTCGCAATTTGGGAACTTACACCTGTTTACATTCCAATCACTGTATGGAACCTGGCGGCAGACGCAAGCCAAGCACTTTGCCGATGGCGGAATATTCGACCAGATATACACACCGGGAGGGAAGTAGCCCTTATAGAAATGACGCAGATTAAACCAAAACGCGTGCTGCCCGGTTTTCGTCTTACGCTGGGATTTGCTCTCACTTATTTAACGGTGATGATACTGATTCCATTGCTGGGGCTTTTTGCCAAGACGTTCACCATGGGGTGGCACGCGTTTTACTTAACGGCGACTTCGGCGCGCGTTTTAGCTTCACTCCGCCTGAGCTTTGGTACTGCCGTTATGGCAGCCGCTGTGAACGCAGCCTTCGGAGTCCTTATCGCCTGGGTCCTGGTGCGCTATAAATTTCCCGGAAAAAGAATCATAGATGCCCTGGTGGATATTCCATTTGCGCTTCCCACCGCCGTGGCCGGCATTGCCTTGACGCAGATGTATGCTCCTCACGGATGGATCGGGAAATGGCTTGCCCCGCTGGGAATCAAAGTTGCATTTACTCCTCTGGGGATTGTGATCGCGCTCGTTTTTACGGGATTGCCGTTTGTGGTGCGGACGGTTCAGCCCGTACTAGCGGCTGTGGATCCTGAACTGGAAGAAGCAGCCGCCACATTGGGGTCCAACCGATGGCATACGTTTTGGCGGATCTTGGTTCCAGAGATATTCCCGGCTCTCCTGACGGGCTTTGCGCTTGCCTTTGCCCGTGGCGCCGGCGAGTACGGTTCGGTAGTGTTCATCTCGGGCAATCTGCCTTTTCGTACTGAGATCGCTCCTTTGCTGATCATCACCAAGCTCGACCAGTACGACTATAGCGGAGCTACGGCGCTGGCCGTCATCATGCTGGTCATCTCTTTTTCCATACTGCTCTTCATTAATTTTTATCAACATGGGAGGGCCGCAGCTTTCCGGCGCGCGGGAGTATGAGTCAGGTCATATTCGCGGAAACCCCAACCAAACTTCTCACCCAGGAGTTTGGTCGTGTTGTGCATCGCGACCCACTGTGGGCCCGCATTCTGCTTATTGGTACGGCAAGTCTCTTCGTGGTGCTCCTGGTATTGGTCCCTGTGGCATTCGTATTCGTGGAGGCGCTGTCCAAGGGCCTGTCTGTCTTTTGGCAGGCCATCAATGATCCTGACGCAGTCGCTGCTTTCAAGCTGACCGCGCTTACCTCCACCATTGCAGTTGCCTTGAACCTGCTCTTCGGATTGGCCGCCGCCTGGGCGATTACGAAATTCTCTTTTCGGGGAAAAAGTTTTCTCGTGACCCTGATAGACCTGCCATTCTCCGTTTCGCCGGTGATCTCGGGGTTGGTCTTCGTGCTCCTGTTCGGCGCCCAGGGATGGTTCGGGGTTTGGCTGCAGCAGCATGACATTAAGATCATCTTTGCCTGGCCCAGTATTTTGCTGGCCACGATTTTTGTGACCTTCCCTTTTATCGCCAGGGAGCTGATGCCGGTGATGGAGGCTCTGGGCCATGAAGAAGAAGAGGCGGCAGTAACTCTTGGCGCCTCCGGCTGGCAGATTTTCTGGCGTGTGACTCTACCTAATATTCGCTGGGCCCTGTTTTATGCGGTCATTTTGTGCTCGGCCCGCGCCATCGGAGAGTTCGGCGCGGTTTCTGTCGTCTCCGGCCATATTCGCGGAGAGACCAATACCGCTCCGCTGCACGTTGAACTTCTCTACAACGAATACGCCACCGCAGCCGCGTTCAGCATCGCTGCCATCCTGGCACTTTTTGCCCTGGCCAGCCTGGTGCTCAAGGCCATGGCCGAACGCTGGATTACCACCGATCTATACAGCGATTTCATTTTCCGGAGTAAAACGTAATGTTAACCGTCATTCCAATTCATCTCGGCAACATCCACAAGAAATTCGGAACCTTCGTGGCTTCCGAAAATGTCAGCCTCGACATCCGCGCTGGCGAGTTGTTGGCCCTTCTTGGGCCTTCCGGCTCCGGAAAGACGACCTTGCTGCGGGTCATTGCCGGATTGGAGACGCAAGACAGCGGCTCGGTATTCTTTGGTGAAGAAGATATGACCAACATTGGTCCCAAGAACCGGCAAGTTGGATTTGTCTTTCAACATTACGCACTGTTCAAGCATATGAACGTCCTGCAGAACGTAGCTTTTGGATTGCAGGTGCGCAAGAAAAAGCTTGGCCAGAGCAATACCCAGATTCGCGAAAGGGTTTTGGAGTTGTTGGATCTTGTTCAACTCGGCGGACTCGAGAAGCGTTTGCCTTCACAACTCTCCGGCGGACAAAGGCAACGGGTTGCTCTGGCCAGGGCGCTGGCGGTTGAGCCCAAGGTGCTTCTGCTCGATGAACCCTTTGGCGCGCTGGATGCCAAAGTCCGAAGAGAGCTACGGCGCTGGTTGCGTCTCTTTCATCAGCAGATGGCGATTACCACAGTTTTTGTTACCCATGACCAGGATGAGGCCATGGAAATCGCCGACCGCATCGTGATTATGAACCACGGCAGAATCGAACAAATTGGCACGCCTGAGGAAATTTATAAACACCCGGCGAGCGATTTTGTCTCCGAGTTCATTGGCAATGTCGGCCCCGTACCGGCGCCTGTCTATCTGGATGCAATCCCAAAAATCAAAGAATATGAGGTTGAAGCCTAATCATGAAGTCTACTTCACAGCCTCAATCTTGTTGTTGACCCTTTCCTAGTAAAAAAATTCCATTTGCGGCTTGCTTAACAAAGGCAGGCCTACGCGCGGAAATACGCTTACATCATTGTTTTAACAATAATCATCAGTGGATTTATAAGTTTGTTCCTTTTTGCAGCAAGAAAAATCTGTAGAAAAACCATCCGTTCCGAGAGGCGATATGAAAAAACTTGCAGTACTTCTCTTGCTTGCCGTGCCTGTACTCTTGCACGCGCACGCAAATTCAGGAAAGAGTAAACTGCGACGGCAACACAAAAAGGCCAATGCGGTCGACCCTACGCTGACCAAGCTGCAAGAGCTTGAAAAAACCGTCACAACTCAACAACAGCAAATCCAACAACTCATAGAAGATCTGAAGCAGCGCGACCAGCGAGGGGCACAATTTCAGCAGGATTACGTCCAGGCAAAGCAGACGGCCAGCCAGGCACAAACTCAGGCTGCCACCGCCGAGACCGCCTCTGAGCAAGCCAACACGGCAGTTGTAGCCCTCAAAACTGATGTTGCCAAACTGGAATCCAGCGTAGGGCAGGAGACAACTTCTGACAAAGAGCTGCAAAAGCGCATTGGCGGGGTTGAGAGCGTGCTGTCGCGCTTCCGCATCAGCGGAGATATTCGCCTTCGCTCCGATAGCATATTTCAGAACTACAGCGGCTGCGCTGCCTGCGTTGCCCGTAATCGTGCTCGCGTTCGCTTGCGGGTGGGTGTGGAAGGAAAGTTGGGAGAGGATTTCATCGGCGGCATCTACGTCGCCTCAGGAGCGAACGTCAACGGCGCAGCCTCTTTGGCCGATCCCATTTCCACCAACGAAACATTTACCAATTTTTTCGAACGTAAAGCCGTTGGCTTTGATCGCGGCTACATTATTTACCAGCCGCAAGCTGCCAAATGGATCAAGCTCACCGGCGGCAAGTTCGCCTACGACTGGGAGCACACCGATCTTACTTTCGATCCCGATTTGAATCCTGAAGGCTTTACCGAAAAATTCTCCTGGGATTTCAATAATCCCATCGTCAAAAATGTTTCTTTCGAAGGAATGCAATTGCTTTTCAACGAAGTCGCAGGCGGTCTTGTAGGCACGAGCATCAACCGCGGCGTGGATTCCAACGCGCTCGGCGGCCAGGCGGTATTGAGGTTGCAACCGGCAAAAATCTGGACCTCAACTCCATCCGCGACTGTGCTGAACTGGAATGGCGCTGACCCAATCGCGCAAGCTGCACTCCCGGTCTTGCCTTGCGCCAGCACGACCTCGACCGGTTGCATTCAGAATCCGTTGACTCCGGCGGTGGGCACGCCGCTTCCTCCGCCCCTCACTCCAGCGGTGCGCGTATTGAACAGCGCCAATTCCCTTACCAATGCAACCTTCATCGCCGGCACGGGAACAGCACAGAAACGCGCTTTCATCTCTGGATTCGAGTATGCGGATTTCATCTGGGATAACACCATCCTTACTCCCTGGAAGCGTTTTCCCTGGCACGTGACTGCAGAATACCAGCAGAACCTGCGGGCCCGGCGGAGCGTCTTTGCTCCTTCGAAGCAGAACAAAGGCTATTGGTTCGATACCAACGTGGGAGCACAGAAGCAGAGAAACGACGTGCAAATCGGCTACAACTGGATGCGCATCGAGCAAGACGCGGTCATCTCGCAGTTCAATGAGAGCGAACTACGCGCCCCGACCAACGTGCTGGAGAACCGTTTCTATGTAAATTGGCTGCTCCGCAGCAATACCACAGCTGCATTCAACTGGTGGATTGGCCGCACGTTGAATCGTAACCTGCAGAATTCGTCCCTGGCGCCCGGACTGCCGGCCGGAAGACAGGATCCTTACTTAAATCGTCTGCAGTTTGATTTGATCTATAAGTTCTAGGCTGATTTGATTCGATAAACTGGCGGAGTCCGAAGATGCTGCTCGCAGCTCTTCGGACTTCCGTTCTTAAGATTGCAAGACGGCGATTCGCGACCTCCGCGCTCCTCAGCGTCCTCTGCGGTTTAATTTTTTCCTGTTCATCGAAGATCTTGGCGCATCCTTCAACAGCCCATAGACGCTCAAACATCCCGCCGCTCCTACATAAACTTTTCCATTTACGACGGTAGGAACAGAGAACTTCACCGCGCCGCCCGGATTGTCTCTGGTTCTGATCACATTGCTCGAATAAAGCGTTTGAGAAACGTCGTTCGCGTCATAGGCCCTTAAAACGCCGGGACCTTTGGATTCATAAGCACCCGTCTGCAATGTCCAAACGATGCCATCCATGTTGCCGTTGGCCGAGACTGAAATATTTGCGCCGGGGTATTCGTAAGTCTCTCGCGAAGTCGAACCGGGCGTGGTGCGCAACAATCCGTCGCGCAACGAGAACGCCTTCAGCACGTCACCACCTCCACAGAAGTAGAGGGTGTTGTTCCAGTAGGCGGGCATACCGAACATGCTGTTGAGGGCTTGTGGAATCTCTTGCACAATCTCCGAGTCGGAGGTGCAGCCCTTGCCGCACAGATGCTGGTCATCCGTGGTCATCTGGTCTCGGTCAATCAGATAGATAGTCCCCGCTTTGCCGGCAACCGCCAGCATGTGCGGATGCTTGCCCGGTTGATCGGGAAGCAGCAAGACGCCGCCCGCACTTATGTCCTGGTCGTGGCGGTTCAAGCGCGCATAATCATAGGGAATGAAGTAATCAAGCACGTTTAGTTCATCGTTTTTGAAAGTGAGCTTGAGAAGAGCGTTGCTCAATTCCGTCGTTCGAACCTGCGCCGGGTCGAAGGTGCCGTTGCCGGTCGTAAGGAAGATATTGCCCGCCGAGTCTACGGCTGGGGCTGCACCGCTCATCCAAATCCCTCCGTGCAGGCCATTTGGTGTAGTGATGAACACGCTTTTTTGCGCCAGAGTGGCCGCGTCATAGGCAAAAATCCAGCCATGGGCTGGTGATCGGTCGCAGTGTGAGGAATAGGCAATGTAGATGGTTCCATTCACCAGCGCAAGTCCAGGACGATTGAGCTGATGCAGCGCATCAAAAGTAATCATGCCGTTCGTGCCGCCGGCGCCTTCGCCCGGAACGTTGGCTGTAATCACGACAGGTCCGGGTGCTTTTTCTGTTCCACGCTGAATGTCCAGTGCATGCAGGCGATGCACGAAGTGCCCGCCCTCTTTGGAGAAGCTCTCCACATATATCGTGTTGGTGCTGAGATCAATGACGGGCGTACTCGTGCTTCCAACCATGGGAACTATGGCATCGCAGCGCAACTCAGCAAGCATGTTGACCGGTGTGGCCCCCGCTGCCGCGCCGTGCTGGGAATCAATCAGGCTGGCCTGCCAGAGCGGTTTTGTATTGGCTCCCGTATTGCTGTCAGCATCGAAAGCATACACGCTATCGCCTTCTGTGGTGACAAAGACAACGTTGTGTAGTCCCTTTTCGGGAATCTCCAGTTTGGGCACGTAGAGAGGTTGCGCATAGATGTAACCATCCACCGGCTGCGAAAAGAGCCTGCCGAATCGGGCCGGGTTCACCTTGGCAGGTGTAAGGATGGTTTCATGGATGTTCTGTCCGGTTCGGCCGTTGTCATAGTGATAGGTGAGAACGCTGGTCTGGCCGGCAGGCGTTTGCCCGAAAAGCGTTGTTCCAACAACCCACGCGCACGTCAGCATCGCTATGCCGAGAATTGGAGCCATTCGAAGCCGGCGGGCCGCCAGTACCCAGCTTGATGGAATAAGCTTCTGTGTGTGGCAAATGAAAAAGTGCCTTGAAGAAAACAATATTTTCACCAGTCCGGATTCTTAGATTCGTCAGACGATTCGATAGTACAGGCTGGCATGAAATTATCTTTGGTGTCTACAAAACAAAACAATGGGGTCTGGAAGAGCCGTCATGGCTCTGCCAAACCCCCTAAGCTTTGGATCGCGAATTCTTAGTGAAAACAAGTGCCGCCGTTGCTGTCGCTATAGAGCGGCTTGGAGCTGACCTTCAGGTTGGTGGCAGGATTCAGGATGAACGTGCCGTTGCTCTGGGTCAAAGTATCCTCGCAGGCGATTACCTTCGAGAAGTTGGAGTGGGCATTGCTGTTGGTCCACAGGTCAATGTGGCGATGGTGGCCGTTCGCCCAATCGCCGTCGCAGGCGACGCATTCATCTTCCATGATGAAATATTTCTGGAAAGCCGTTACATAGACCCTGGTGCCAGGTTTGTGCTCCGCCGGAGCCGTGGCGAATGTGATGGGGTCAGCATTGCTTCCTTTGCCGCCCGCGCCGGAGTGAATGATAGGAAAAGCAATTCCATTTCCGGGGGGAGAGTTGTCCGGAAAGCCGTACAACGTGATCAACCCATGCAGGGTCTTGGGGGCAGCAAATGCCGGCGATAGCGCCAGCAGCACGATGAGCGAGATGCCTAAGACAAAGAGGCATTTACAAAGTTGAGCTTTTTGGAGTTTCACAGCAAAATGTCTCCTTAGGTTGGGGGATTAGCCATTGCGGTTTTTGACAACCGACAGCACTTCAAATGATTGAAACGTTTTAATAAACCGTGTCAATGGTGGCAGAAAGTATAGACTGGTTTTTGGCCCTGTCAACAAAAATTTAAACAGAAAATTAATATGTGCAACGCAAGGTGATTCGAGGGTTTGCGCAAGTCTTTAAGCGTAACGCGGATGATCGGAAGCCCTCTAAAATTAAAAAGCAAAACTCTATTAAATCGTATTAATATTGGCGGCTGCATTGCAGGCTCTTTTAGACCCAAAAACCAGGAGAACTTCTGAATGCGCTTATTTTGTCTACTCGTGGGTATGATGTCGGCTTTTGCCCTGACAGCGAACGGGCAAATCGCATACTACGTGGAGCGAGATGGCGTGATCAAATCCGTTGCGCGGGGAAATTCGGAGAAGGAGCACCCATATCAATGGCAGGTACGTTTATATCGCCTGGGAGCGCCAAAATCCGGTCCGGGCTGGGGGCAGATCATCGGACAATCTGCCGATGATGCAATGGAAGAACTGCAGCGCAGCCGGGATTTTCAGCTACGCATGGTGAAATTCTGTAAAGGCTGTTCCCAAAATGGTTCCCAAGGCGAAAGCCAAGCCCTAACATATTCCAATGTGCTTGGTCCTGTTGCCATGTATGAAAAAAGTGCGGATGACAAGAAACCCAATGGGCCTGGTTCGTGGCGGAGCGATACATTTGATCTTGCGGACCGGATCAGTGAATTGGAAAAAGAATTCCTGGCGGTGACCGAAGAGAAGAGGGTTCACAGGAACCCCTCCCGGTATCCATTTTCCCCGGCATCTGCCCCGTGGAATTTTGCTCAGAAACTTGTAGAGACTAAAAGACAATTTGAGCAGTTGAACGCCGCGGCAGCTTCTGCCGGCGGCCTGCCTTCGCGCGAACTCACCGGCAGCCAGTCGAAGATAAAGGATGCGCTCACGGACCTGGAGACAAACCTTCTGCCGCCTATGAAGAAATCATTGGCCAACCTGACCTTCGAAGGCGCCTGGAAACACGGAGGCATGTCTTATGTAGCGGTCCAACGTATCAATCAACTAAGCTTCAAGACTGCTGATCCTGATGGATTGCACTTTCGCAATATCACGATTGACGGTACAAAGCTCAGCGGAGAAATCCAATTTATCTACGACAATGGCTGTGAGCCAATTTGGGTTGCTTTTACCGCGGAGCTCACCTTTGATACTGACATGGAGGGCATTCTGATATCGGTGCCCAGGGTGGGCCGGGAAAAGACTACTTGCAGACAGGTCACGCAGGGAACTCTGCGCATGATGTTCTGGAGACCCGAGCAATAGTTACGATGGCCCGGTTTGACATAAATATTCTTCAACGAGGGAGATTGCTTTGCCAACTAAACGCTTTGCCGTCCTGTTATTCATTGTCGTATTCGGCTTCGTGTCCGAGGCCGCAACGCAGTCTCAACCTACACCAGCACCTGCCGTTCACACCGTCCGAGTTGATGCCACGCCGGGACATGCAACCAATTCTTTTATCCCGACCCAGACCCTCGGAGCCGGGATTGATCGCCTGCCCGCGGGCGCGATCGATAAACTCATCAATCCCGCGACCATGAGCAAAGTGCTTTCCGCAGGATGGCAACCGGTCAGCTATCGCCAGAATACCGAACTGTTTGTTGAAGCCTGGCACTGGAATCCGCAAGGGACATGGAGTGATCACAGCGATCCTGCCGGCAAAGGATATTTCACCGGCAACCCGACATCCACGGAACCGATCCAGCACTCGTACGGCTATCCGTTGCCGCATCGCGGATTTACGCGCAACGATGGCACAGGAAACGACGGCTACTCCCGCATGACTGATGGTGACCTCAACAGTTATTGGAAGAGCAATCCATATCTCAGCAAGGCGTTCACGGGTGAAGATGACGCGCTGCATCCGCAGTGGGTCATCCTCGATTTGGCCAATGCGCAGCAAGTCAACGCCATCCGCATTGCGTGGGCTGAGCCCTACGCGCGGCGCTATGTGGTGCAGTATTGGACGGGCGACGATCCCATCAAGCGCCCTACCCAAGGCGTGTGGCAGGCGTTTCCCTCCGGCGCCGTTAACGACGGCCACGGCGGCGACGCGACCCTGCAGCTTGTGTCCGTGCCGATTCCAGTCCGCTTCCTGCGCGTGCTGATGACCGAGTCGTCGAACACCTGCGATACGCACGGCTCGGCCGATCGCCGCAACTGCGTGGGCTATGCTATCCGCGAACTTTTTCTTGGGACAGTTGGCGCCGACGGCGAGTTTCATGATCTGCTGCGGCACACTCCCGACCAGGACCAGAGCACGACCTATTGCTCATCGGTTGATCCCTGGCATGAGGCTTCGGACATTGATCCTAAGAAGCGCGACCAGGTAGGTTTCGACCTCTTCTACACCAGTGGATACACCCGCGGACTTCCCGCCATCATTCCCATCGCGCTGATCTATGACATTCCCGAGAACGCGGCCAATGAGATCGCGTATCTCAAGAAGCGCGGCTATCCCGTTTCTTACGTCGAGATGGGCGAAGAGGCCGACGGCCAATACATGCTGCCCGAAGACTACGCGGCGCTCTACATCCAGTGGGCGGCGGCGATCCATAAAGTTGATCCTTCGGCAAAGTTGGGCGGGCCTTCTTTTCAAGGCGTGAATGAAGATATTCAAGTGTGGCCCGATGCCGAGGGGCAAACCTCCTGGGTGCGCCGCTTTGTCAACTACTTGCGGGCGCATGGACGTTTGTCTGACCTGGCATTTTTCTCTTTCGAGCACTATCCGCTGGAGCCCTGCAAGATCCAGTGGAGCAGCCTCTACGATGAGGCCCGCCTGGTGACGCACATCACGCAAGTGTGGAAGTTGGATGGCGTGCCCGCGGGCATCCCCATGTTGATCACCGAATCCAATATCGCCTGGCAAGCCGCGGAAAATTCCGTTGATATTTTTGGCGCGCTTTGGCTGGCCGACTACATTGGCGCTTACCTCACCGCCGGCGGCAACGGGATCTACTATTTTCATTACATGCCGCTGGGCATGTACCACGGCTGCAACGATTCCTACGGCACCTTCAGTCTGTTTACCGTGGATAAGGACCTCGTGATCCAGCAGCCCACATCACAGTTCTTTGCCAGCCAACTCATTAACCTGGAATGGGTGCAGCCCGGCAACGGATCGCAGCAGGTTTTCCCAGCAGCCAGCGACGTCGCCGATGAAGCCGGAAACGTTTTGGTGACCTCCTATGCGCTGCTTCGTCCCGATGGCCAGTGGTCGTTGATGCTGATTAACAAGGACCAATGGAACCCTCATCCGGTGCGCATCGCGTTCCATAATGAAGACGAAGGCGCCAGTACGGATATCTATTTTTCCGGTCCGGTGACGTTGACCACCTTTGGCCGCGCCCAGTACCAGTGGCATCCCACGGAGAAGGGAGGCTTCGCCGAGCCGGATGGTCCAGCAGCTGTCTCAACCGTAACCGCCACGGACGGCACGCTCTATTCACTTCCTCCGGCTTCGATCACAGTGGTGCGAGGGAAAGTCGCCAAGTAGTACTCAGTGGCCCCCCTATTACTTTAAGTAATCCATGCCGGGTTAAGTCATTGCAATCCAGTGGCTTATGGATGGGGATGGAGTAAGTCATCATTCAGGGCTCAGCAATCAAAAAACAGTTCTCGGTTCGCAGTTCTCAGAAAAGCAAACCGAGCGACCCTTGGCCGAAAATGCACTTTTAATGGTACCCCCCACTTGCTAGCAAGTGTTTTGAGGTGCCCAAAATCGCGTCTGACCCTTGTCATTACTGGCGAAAAGTGATCCGGGGTGGGGGACTTGCTGACAGCGGTCCTCAGTTGTCAGTCCTCAGCAAAAGCAACCACAAAACCTTTGCCGCAGATGAACGCAGATCAACGCTGATTTTCGGAGGATTATTACTCCCCCACCCCCCCATTACTTGGAGTAGTCCAAGCATTGATAAATCACTATAATTCAATGACATACAGAGAGGGCGGAGTAGTTCTCAAATAGGCATTCGTAAGCTCCATTAAAGACAGCTCCAAGTTGCGAGCTCTAAGATCCAAAGGCCAGGCTCCTTACACTCCTTCGACGGCAACAGATTTTCAAAGACCTCAGAGGCCAAAGCCCCGCATTCTGGAATGCCTAGACACACGTCCGGCCCAATGATGGCCTGCGGTTTCTGAGAAGTCAATGTTTTGATACCATAGTGATACCATTATTGAATTTAAAGCAAAAGCTTACCGCAGATTTCACGGATTATGCGGATTGTTGAACGAGGAAATCAGTTGCCGGTACCGGCGCTGGTTTCCGCCGTTGTTCCGGAGCAGTGGCGGCTACGGGGGTGGTTGATTGGGGCCCGGCACTGTCGGTTTCATGTCGACCGTGGAGATGGCATCACTGCGGGTTAGCGGAGTTGCCGCTCGGAGGCGCGCCGCAAGATCCCCAGGTTCCAGCGTGCCCACCTTATCGAATCCCTTTCCGCTCCAGCTATACAAGGTGTTTTGGTCGTAGGCTGCAGTCAGCATGCCACTGCCTTCCTGCGACGACCGCCACCAGATGAGGTCTGAGGCCATGGCGGCCGACGGCAGTACGGCGATGACCGAATCGCGGTGAAGGGGTTTTTTGTGATCGTACAAACTGGATTGATTCAGCTCCAGCACCGGGCTGAGTAAACCAGGTTCCAGCAGGGCAAAGACGATATCGCTTGCCTCCTCACTTTGAGAGCGCGGTGCGCGCGCAAACAAATTCATGTGAACGGCCTGCAAGTCCGGCTTTATGACGAAGGCATTGAGGCAGCCATCAATGGCGACCGGGGCCGATCCCGGACTGTGCGGAGCACCCTGAGAGCTGACATCTGCCTCGGATGGAACGGCGCGAGTGAATGGTGGAAGATAGGCGCTCACATCCTGAACCAAGACGAGATTGGGTTTTGGCTCCAGGGTTGTGGCTGCAAGATACACGATGTGTGCGCCGGGGACGGGCGCCCTGGGGATGGAATAGAGAACGAAACGAATTCGCCCATCGGTGCCGGGCGTCTCGGCATACACATGAAAATCGCTGGGCGCGGTAGCGGCCGACAGCAGGTTGCGAAGACTTGTTATCTGTTCTGGCGATATTTCGGCAGCCCCCCGGCAGCCGGCCGACAGGGTAGTGGGCAAGCCGACCAGCAGGCCAAGCAGGATGATCAGGAATAAGGCAGGACCAACAAGCCAGCTTCGCTCTTGCGCAATTGTCATCTGGTTTTCCACCATCGCGAAGGTTTCTTTCCCTTATAAAAGAAATGGAGATTCAACTCGAGTTTATCGGGCACCAAGGATTTTGGGAGCGGTGCCACGGGACTGACTCTCCACAGTCCCTGGCAGGCGGCCTCGTCCAAGTCCTGCTCTCCGGAGCTGTTGATCACGTGCACATCCTGGATCTCGCCCGAGCGGACGATGGTGAATCTGACCACGACTGCGCCCTGTCTTTCGTCGGCTTTGGCGACCAGCTCACGGATCGCCCCGTACCAATCGTCACGTACCCTTTGGGTCACACCCTCCAGATACCAATGGACATCAAAGCCTTTTGTGTCAGTTAGTACCGTAGCAGCCCCAACTGTGCTGGATTTCTCCGCTGTCTGCGGAGAAGTCTGCTTGGCAGAATCATGCGTTGCCTCGTCTATCGCGGCACCGGCTGATTTGCGGAACTGACCAACTGCAGGCAGGGAAGACAACAGCGTCAAGAGAGCGGTCCATCGCCGCAGATTGCGTGCCATCGATCCAATCCAATTTTGAAGTGTAAGCCGCACCAATTCTACCGGCAAACTCCCGGATGCGAAAGTCGTGAATTCTGGCGTGTGATGGCCGCCGCGAGTCAAAGTCTCGCGGCGGCCGGACTGCCCTCAGTTATCCAACTCGATACAATCGTAGGCCCACGAGGCGCTCAGCCAGTTGCTGAGATCGCTTGACCCGCTGGCTACAGAGATCTGCATCTCGTTCGTACCGGCAACAAACGCACTCGCCGGAATACTGTATGTGAAGATATGCTCGTTTCCGCGGTAGGTCCCGATGGTGATACTGCGAGACTTCGGTTGACTGGTTGCGCCCGGGTCGGCCGATGTCCAGGCATGGCTGGTTCCGGGGTTCATCGTGATGATGGGCCGGCCGTTGTTATAGGCGGCCGTAATGCCGATGCGAAGCGTGTGGTTGGCCACCTGCGACGACGTCAGATTAAACCGGATTGTCGTCGGCGTATTGGCGCCTCGAAATTGCACGGCCGGGAAGCTACTGGCGGAACTGCCCACATTGAAAGTCACCGGACCCCAACTGCTGTTGCGGACGTCCGATGGATGCATGATGTTTATGTTTTGCCCATTCAGGAACTCCGTGGGCTTTCCATCCCAGGTCCCGATCTGCCAAATGGACGTCGGCTGCGTGAAAGCGGAGTTGATGTTGATCGAGTTACCACCGGTATTGACCGTGATTGACTTGGCGGCGACCGGCAGCTCTCCCTGATACAGAGTCATCGTGTAGCTGCCGGTCTTCATCATGGGACCACTAAAGTTCTGCGTGCTGGGGTCGGCAACCACCCAATACTGGGCCGAGCTGTTCGAGAACCCAACCACGATCTGAGAACCGGAGAGCACACCCGAAGCTTTCCCAAAAACGAACCCGCGGCTTGAATTTGAAACATAACCCGTCAAACCCAGAGTGCTGATGAATGACAAGTCCGGCGCGCTGCCTGGAGGCCCACCTGACGTAATGCAGAGTGCGTAGGGTCCGTTCAGAACGTTCATACGGTATGCCTCGGTCTGGTTATGGCCTGAGTTCATGTAGTTATAGATTTCCTGGTCGCTGCCGGCCCCGTCTCCCTGATTCTCAATGTCGTGAAAGAAAGGACCGCCGGAGCTGCTCTCGCGGTTGACGCCATAATACATCCAGGCTCCGACGCCGTTGCCCGAGGCGCCCTGGAAGCTGTTGGTCAGCTCTATGGCGCGGGAATTCCCGTAATACTTCGAGCTGGTCGTCCCGCCCGAATGTCCAAAGACATCCTTGCTTTCGATGGCGCCGGTATTGCCGTTATTGTTGGAATGCGGCGGGCCATTCGGCAACTCGTCAAATTTCGCGCGGAAGATATAGCGCAACTCTCCGACGGCCGGCTCGGAGGTGGCGTACGTTGCCATATAGATGTTGTTGAACCCGTTCCGCGCAATGTAGTAGTGCGTCAGATTGCTGACAACCGTATTGCTCGAGCTGGTCTGGGCGGTGATCTTGATATACGAACTGCCGAATTGCGTGGCCGTCACCGTCGCCGAGCCCAGGCCTGAAGCAATCCCCGACGCTTTGCTCTGATCGTTGAGTTCAATGCCGTTCAACTGGACCGAGGTCATGTCGCCGTTAGACTGGTTGATCCTGAAAACCAGCCCGCCTCCGGTATCCACGATGTAGAACCCCCCGCTGCTGGTCACGCCGAACGAGGCGTATGCCGGCAGGGGGAGCATCATGGCCGTAATCAATGCAAATAAGCCAATGATGCGCAGCTTGTAATGAGTTTCATTTTGGGACATAAAGTAAAGAGATCCTCTCGTTGAGTTTTAGAATGCTACAGCTTCACACATGGCAAGACCGCCCCGAACACACTGCTGAGCCTCAGCAGCCGTCTCAAGAGAGCGGCCTTGCTTACGGCAGAACCGAATTTTTACTTAAGAATTGACGGTCCGTTGCGGCCGCCGAACCGGGACACCAGGTTTGGCGAGCTTCGGTCTTTTAGCCCGCATCGAAAAAGGTGTCAAGAGCATCATGGTCTTTACTGCAACTTTCGCAATGCAAAACTGCTTCTCAATCGGCGAAACGTGCGGAAGTTAGAGCACAACCCACACAAACTACGGCGCTTCCCTCCACTGTTCCGAAATGGGGATTCTTGACCAGTAAGAGATATCAAAGGAATAGGCTGTTCTGTGTAGTGAAACGCCTTCGATTAGCCAGCACATCGCGCGAATTGGACTCGGAACAGATAGATATCCGGATAGCGTCTTTGAATGGACTGGTTAGCGTGGACGGCAAAGGTGCAGCGAAGTGAAAATTGCACCTGGAAGCATATTGTGGCTAATAGCTTGTCCCTCGCCAAAACAAATGTCGCTCATGTTTTTCAAACCGGGAATCGTAGTTGAAAGCGTCGCAAAATATGCTGAGGGCGAGAAGGCAGGAGTGCAAGTGGGAGATGTCCTGCTGAGTTGGAGCCGGGATGATGCCAAAGGCGAAATTCAGTCTCCATCTGACTTATCGGATTGGGTTTGCCGACAATAGAAGTGCGCGGGTGAATTCTGATCTCTCCAAACACACTTTATTTTTGTCTCCCGAATTTCTCGCGCACTGCCACGCGGAACGTTTCGCCCGCCCGATCCACGGCGTCGCAAATCTCTGAAGGCGATCTGCCTGTGGTGTCACGCGCGGCCACGATTACCGTCTGGCATTCCTTGGCGTCCATGAAACGCGTTGCTTCCAGCAGCTCCGGCTCATCGCCGGGCGGAATGGCGAGGAAGCCGTGTTTATCGGCATGGATCAGTTGCCCGGGCACAATGCGCCGCCCAAAAACCTCGACTTCTCCGCCCCAGCGGACCGGATGTGAATGTGCGCGACCTGCGCACAAAGCCCGCGCCAGCGCCTTGAATCCGGCCTGTCCCATTTCGTCAACATCGCGGATGCCTCCGTCAATGATTGTGCCAACACAGCCAACCGAACGGTGAAAGTTAGCTGTCACCTCACCCCAGAATGCGCCGAGCAGTCGCGGCTTGTCGAGGTCTTGCACCACGACGATTTTTGCACCTGGGACTGAAGCCACATAACGACGGTATTCGCTCCAGGCGCGGGGATTTTTCTGTTTGTGGGTGGGGTCGCTGGGCTGGATCACAACGGTGACCGCGTAACCTATCATCGGTCCGAGAAATGGCATGAAATCTTGCGCCGGCTCGAGATTGATCGCCTCCCCGACGATGTCCCGCTGAGTGATCTGCTCCCACCCATTGCAGACGGCGCCGGTGCTCCACCGCCGCAATTCATTCAATTCGCCATCGGACAATGCGGGTTGCATTTATAGATTCATGGATACTATCATGACCGGCGCAACCTAAGCAGCAACCCAGGAGATTACTAAGAATGATCGCAGTCCTTCGCGAACACAAGCGATGGCTGGTGGCGGGGCTGCTCTTTTTCATTTCGACAATTGCTTTTCTCGACCGGCAGACACTTTCCGTCCTGGAAAAAACGCTGGAAGAGATTCTTGGTTTTTCCGCGGTCGAGTATTCCTATATCGTCCTTGGGTTCCTGATTGCCACCGGACTCGGATATTTATTCGCAGGAGGAATTATTGACCGGTTTGGCGTGCGGTCAAGTTTTGCGGTCGCCTTGACGGTGTGGTCTGTGGCCGCGGTTGCTCACTCCCTGGCGACAGGATGGATTTCATTCCTGGTCCTGCGGATTGTGTTGGGATTGGGGGAGAGTTTCTATACGCCTGCCGCCGCCCGGGTATTGAGGGACTGGATTCCACAGCGTGAACGGGGAGTTTGCTGGGCGGTGTTTTCCACCGGGAATTTTATCGGTGCAATGATCGCGCCTCCGCTGGTTGCGTGGCTGGCACTGCACTATCATTGGCAATTCAGCTTCGTCATCACCGGGGCTTCGGGTTTCGTGCTCTTGGGCGTCTGGTTCTGGTTTTACCATTCTCCAGAGCAGCACCCTCGGTTGTCCGCCGCAGAGCGGACGGTTATTTTGCAGGGCCGCGGGTCAAACGCTGTCGTCCAGGAAAACATCTCAATCTTTCGCCTGTTGTCCCAGCCCGCGGTCCGCAGTTTTTTTTTCACACGTTTCCTCACCGATCCCTTTACCTTTTTTTTCCTTTTTTGGCTTCCCGCCTATCTGCAAACCTCCCACGGCTTCTCCCTGGAAAAGACCGGCATGATGGCTTGGATTCCATTTCTCGGAGCCGATCTTGGCGCTTTGACCGGTGGGGCTGTCTCCGACTGGCTGGTTCGCCGTGGAATGGATTCGCGCCTGGCCCGCCGACGCATTCTGTTCGTGGTGGCGTGTCTGACGCCGTTGACTTTGGTGGCTGTTCGAGTTGGCTCGGCCCCGCTTGCGGTCAGCTTGATCACGCTGGTCATGTTCCTGCAAGCCTCCTGGAACACCAACCTGACGACACTCATTATTGAATCCACTCCGCCACAGAACGTTGCCCGGGTGGTGGCGCTGACCCTTATGGGCGGCACCGTGGGAGGCGGCCTTTCAACGCTGCTAGCCGGACACGTAATCAAGAACCTTGGGTATATCCCGGTATTTACGGCGCTTGGATTCACGCATCTGACGGCCTATGCGCTCATGTCCATCAGCTTGCGCGTGCGCGCGAGCCGGGAGGTTGCGAGATAGTCGAGCCATTCCCATGACGGCGATGGCTCTTCCCAGAATTTTTCTACCAGCATCGCCCTTGCCGTTTTTTATTTCACCAATAATGGATTGGAGCCGCAAGTTTCGAATTTCACAGCATCAATTGGCCGCCGTTTACTTCGATGGTCTGGCCTACTACATAGCTGGCGGCATCAGAGGCCAGAAAAGCGATCACTTTCGCGCATTCGATGGACGTGCCCACGCGCCCGAGGGGAATCATGGCGACGAAATCGCGCATCATTTCCGGCGTCGAGAACACTTCGTGAAAGGGAGTGTCGATTACACCGGGAGAGATGGCATTCACGCGCACGCCGTGCGGCGCAAGTTCCTTGGCCAGTGATTTGGTATATGTGATCAGTCCGCCTTTCGCCGTAGCGTATGGACCGGCGCCCGGTCCTCCACCAGTTCGTCCGGCGATGGAGACCACGTTGATGATCGCGCCTCTCCTGCGCTCGATCATGCATGGAGCCACGGCGTGTGAGCAAAGTGCAACGCTGGTGAGGTTGAGATTGAGGATCTCGTTCCACGTCGCTTCATCCAACTCCACCGTTTTCATGCGGCGCATCAACGAGCCTGCATTGTTGACCAGAACATCGATAGGCCCAAGCTGCTCAGTCACGTCCTGCATCATGGACTGAATATCAGAGTGTTTGCGCATATCAGCGTGGATTGAGATCACCTTCCCGCCGGCATCGGCAATTCGACGTTGAACCTGAGCAGCGCCTTCGCGATTGTTGTGATACCCAATCGCGACGTTCGCTCCCAGTTCAGCAAACAGTGAAGCCGTTGCCGCGCCTATGCCCGACGATGCGCCTGTAATCAATGCAACTTTTCCGGTTAGATCCAAATAATTCTGCATATCAGTTTGGTCTCTTCGCTTCCTCCAAAATTATCCGGCGGATAGATCCGCCGAGCACAAATAGAGCCACCATGCCCAAACGGGCAGAAGGGCGGCGACAGCGAGGATCGGTATGTAGGAATGAAAATGATCGATGCCCAGAAGGCGAACCAGATCATCAGCCAGCGTCGGGGGAGGATTGCGTTCGAGATCACCAGCTACCTCAGCGCTTTCCTTGTGGCTTAACCGGCCTGAGCGGGGCCGCCCGCCGCCAAATGCTTCGCGGGCTTGTGATCGGACCCGGAGCTCCGGAAACTCTCCGGCAGGATTGGCGCTCAATCAAGCGGACGCCGATCACCCGGTGCTCCGGTTCGCGAATACCATCTTTCCCCATCATGCTCAACAACATCTCGATGGCAGCCTTACCGATCTCGTATTTCGGCTGATCGATGGTAGTCAGGGGCGGGTTAGTGATCTGAGACATTTCCACGTTGTCGAAGCCAATGATCGAGAGGTCGTCGGGAATACGAATGCCCTTTTCGATCGCGGCGCGAATACATCCGAAGGCAAGCACATCGTTTCCCGCAAAAATTGCGGTAATTTTTCGATCAGCCCGTAACAGTTGATTGGCCGATTTGTAGCCGCCCGCGAACGTGTGTTCCCCACAGATAACCTCAGGTTCCGGGAGGCCCCAATCGTGATAGACCTTGAGGAATCCCTCAGCGCGATCGGTCAAGTTGCCGTGTGTTCGCGGTCCGGTGATGTGGCCGACCTTGGTGTGCCCAAGATCCATCAGGTAGTTCCCGGCAATCTCGCCGCCCTCGACATTGTCTCCTAATACGGTGGAGAAACGCCGATAGACCGAACTGCGATTCAGCAGCACGATCGGCACGCCGGCAGCCCACAATTGGTCTTGTTGAGCACGGCTCAATGCGGCCACTGAGTTCATCACGATACCGTCAACGCGCTTCGCCAAAAGCGAATCGAAGTAGCCCATCTGCTTTTCGGCTTTCAAGTCGCTGTTGCAGAGGACCAGGTCGCGACCGGCACGATACGCGGCGTCCTCGGCGCCGCGGGCAACTTCCGCGAAGAATGGGTTTCGGATATCACTTACGACCAGACCAATGGTCTGCGACCGTCCGGTCACCAGACCGCGCGCCACCTGGTTGGTCCGATAGTTCAGCCGGGTAGCGACCTCCATCACGTGCTTGCGGGTCTTGTGGTTTACGCCGTAACCGTTGTTCAGGGCTCTCGATACGGTGGAAGTATTCACGCCCGATTCCCGGGCAACGTCCTTGATCGTCACTGGCATATGGGTTTATTGCAATCGTTTCCAATTATCTGCGCCTCGAGCAAGTTTTGTCAAACGTTACGTGATTGGCTTGGCGGGCTCTCGACTCGGTGGCGGGATCGGCAAGTAAACGCTCTCTGCGCAACGAGCACATTTTACAGGGGAGTCGGCGTGAGAGCAGGTTGCCAATAATTTTCTTGACTCCTCCAAACATCGGTGGTAGCGTCCCATGTTGTTTCGGAAACGTTTGCAATCGCAGACGGCTCCCAGGAGGTGAGATTTGCGCTTAACTTACATAGTCGTGGTCATGTTAGCTCTGAGCTTCGCCGGTTTTGCTCAAACCGTCGGTCAGGTGACAGGCGTAGTCACAGATCCCAGCGGCAGCATGGTCGTGGGCGCTACAGTAACCATAACGAACTCCCAGACCAATGCCACACGCACGACCACTTCGAACAGCGCCGGCAATTACGCTTTTCCCGCGCTCCAGCCAGGCGTTTACAACGTGAAGGCGGAAATGCAGGGCTTCCAGGGCCAGGTCCGCGAGGGCATGGAACTACAGGTAGAGCAGATTGCGCGTATTGACTTTCACCTGCAAATCGGGGAAGTCAAACAAACGGTGGAGGTGGCGGGGGGCGGTCCACTGCTCACTACCGAGAGCGCAACCGTGGGAACAGTCATCGACAATAACCGCATTGTAGGCCTGCCGCTGAACGGGCGCAGCTTCACCCAGCTTATCGCGCTTACCCCCAACGTCGCCGCCAACTTCGTCAACAATGGAGGCCAGGCCAGCGCTCGCCAAGGCGGCGATCGAGCTGCCCAGGAGATCTCTGTCGCCGGTTCGCGCCGCGAGTACATGAACTTTACGCTCGACGGCGTGCAAAATACCGATCCCAACTTCAACACCTACGCCTTGCTTCCCTCGATTGATGCCTTGCAGGAGTTCAAGGTGGCGACCGGGGTTTACCCCGCCGAATTTGGGCGTCTGGCGGCTCAGGTTAACGTATCGACTGCCAGCGGAACAAATGAATACCACGGTACGCTGTTCGATTTCGTACGCAATAACGCCTTTGACGCCCGCCCCTATGGCTTCACTAGCGTCGCGCCGGTTTCCGCGCCCTTTAAGTGGAACCAGTATGGCTTCACGGTGGGCGGACCTGTCTGGATCCCCAAGGTCTTCAATGGCAAAAACCGGCTGTTCTTCATGTCCAACTACGAAGACTTCAGGCTGCGGCAGCAGACCCAGACGGTTTACACTACATTCCCAGCCGCATTCCGAAGCGGTGACTTCTCCCAGTCAGGCCACGTTGTCACCGATCCACTCACCGGCACCCCGTTTCCCAACAATATGATTCCCGCGAACCGCCTGGACCCTCTCGCGATCAAGCTACTGCAGTACTATCCAGCACCCAACATCACGGGCGCAGGCCTGTCCAACAACTACCTCGCGCTGGACAAAGTCACTGAAGACAAATATCAATTTACCCAGCGCGTGGACTTTGCCCAAAGCGCGAAGACGAGTTGGTTTTTCCGCTATAGCATGCAGCATGAAGTCGGCGTTACCCCCGCTTTAGCGCAGAACGGTATGAGCCTTGCCACCGATGCCAAGCAGGCAATGATCAATAACACGTTGATTCTGTCGCCGAACCTGGTAAACGAATTCCGTTTCGGCTACCTGGGGTTCTTCAATAACTTTGCGCCCGAGCTGGCAAACAAAACGGACGTGGTCAAGCAGTTGGGTCTTCCGGGCCTCTTGAGCGACCCGGCGCCCACGGCCTGGGGCATTCCCCAGATCAACCTGGCGGATGGCTTTAGCGGCTTTGGCAACAACGCGGACGGTCCTTACACGAATTGGGATCACATCTTCCAGTGGGTGGACAATGTTTCGTGGACCCACGGGAGCCACTCGATCAAGTTCGGCGTCGACATCGACCGCACCCGTTTCAACGTGACCGGGAACCAATATGCCCGCGGGCAATATAGCATCCAGAATCAGGCCACTGGGTATACTCCTTCCGACTTCATGCTCGGTTATGTGCACGATACTGCGGACGCCGCCGCCCTGGCGATCGCCCGGTTTCGCCAGACGAGCCAGGCTTATTACATCCAGGATAGCTGGAAGGCGAGGCCTAACATCACCATCAGCTACGGCTTACGCTACGAATATGCGCCGGCGTACAGTGACAACGCACCTCTGGTCAATATTTTTATTCCCGACCACAGTCTCTTTACCCAGACCCCCAACGCTCCAGCTGACACCCATCCCTGCTTTGTCCGCTCGGGAAGCGGCGATTTCTATGCCAATACCCCAATTCGCTTTGGTCCGGGCATTTGTACAGCTCGCGATGGGCGGATGGGTTCAAATCTGGTCCAGTCGGACCACAAGAATTTCGCTCCACGCTTGGGAATTGCCTGGAGTCCCACAACCAACTGGACGGTCCGCGCCGGCGCGGGCATTTTCTTCTCCCAAGACACCGGCAATCCCGTTTTCGACATGGCACGCAATCTTTCCGGCCGCGTAAACAATACCGCCAACACGACCACGCATAACCTCACTTTCGAAAATCCCTTCACCACGGTGGCGAACGTCTGTGGCGTCCCCGTGCCTCCGAACGTGTGTATCACTTCACCTTTTGTGCTCGGCAATGACTACCACCGCCGGACGCCCTACGTGGAACAGTACGAATTGAATATCCAACGGCAGTTGGGCAACAATACTGCCCTCGAAATTGGTTACCTGGGAACGCAAGGCCATCGGCTGGGGCGTATTCAGTATTTTAATCAACCGAACCCCGGACCCGGCTCAACTGCCAGCCGCTCACCATGGCCTGAGTTCAGCTTTGTCCAGGAGGTCATTGGGCTTGTGAACTCCAACTACAATTCGCTCGCCGCCAAGCTCACGCGGCGCATGTCCAACGGCTTTACCTATCTGCTTGGCTATACGTTCTCCAAGTCGATCGATGACGGCAGCGGGGAGCGCATTATCGGCACCGATAATATCGATGCGCAGAATGAGTATTGCCTTAGGTGCGAGCGTGCCCTGTCGAGCTTCGATCAGAGACAACGCTTTGTGGCTTCCGCGCTTTACGAATTGCCGTTCGGAAGAGGCCGCGCGTTCGTGAATCACGGATTGGCCGGCGCCCTCGCCGGCGGGTGGGATCTGGGAATGATCTGGACGATGGCCTCCGGTTCCCCTGTCGACATTTACTCCGGCAAGGATCAGTCGAACACCGGCGTGGGCCAGGACCGGCCGAATGTGGTGCCCGGCCAGTCATGGCAGCTCAGCAATCCCACTCCGAAGCAATGGTTTAATACGCAGGCCTTTGCCCTACAACCGCTGTATACCTTCGGAAACTTCGGACGGAACGTGGTGATCGGTCCCCCCTTGTTTACTGTGGATGCCTCCGTCAATAAGGATTTCAAATTCACCGAACGGCGATATGTGCAGTTGCGGCTCGATGCTTTCAATGTCTTCAACCATCCCAACTTTGGTGACCCGGGTAATAGGGTGACTGCCGACCGGCTTGATGCATACGGTGTTCCCATCCTGGGAACCGGCGGCTTCGGCCAGATTACCAGCACCAAGGCCGGCGTCGACATGCGAGAGTTGCAGATCAGCCTTAAAGTAGTATTTTGACAGACAAGCAGCTGTCGCGAGAGTGACCTATGACGAGAATGACGAGAAGATCTCTGGCGTCGTCGTTATTTATCTTGCCAGTCGCATCGGCTTGGCAAGCACGGGCCCAGACGCCCCCGACGGACGATCTGACGACCATAGACAGCGACGGCACCGCGCACATCAAACGCTCCGTCCCCGTCCCCAAAACCATCTCTTCCGACGCTTATGCCCTGATGGTAAGCGGAAAAAGATGGACACCCGAGCCCGGAACGAAACAAGCGACAGATTTCGCCGAGAAGTTGCAGGCCACTTATCCGGTTGAAATTACAGAAACAACTTTGGCCGGAGTCGCGAGCAAGGTCGTTATCCCCAAACGCGCCGCGGCTCACAAGCAAGACCGCGTTCTGATCTGTCTGCATGGCGGGGGCTTTACGTCCGATTCCGGATCGACTCTCGAAAGCACTACCATCGCAGCGCTGACCGGCATCAAGGTGATCGCGGTCGAGTACCGGCTGGCTCCACAATATCCGTTTCCGGCGGCAGTGGACGATACGGTCGCGGTATATAAGCACGTCCTTAAGCAGTATGCGCCGAAGAAGATCGGCGTCTATGGCACGTCCGCGGGCGCTGTGCTGGCGGCTCAAATGGCGGTTGAGTCGCGGAGGCTCGGTCTCCCGTTGCCGGCCGTTTTGGGCTTCTTCTCCGGCTATGTCGATCTCGCCCGCTACGGAGACTCCAGGTTTCTCTACGGCACTAATGGCTTTACAAACTTCAGTTCAATGCTTCCTGCCCTGAAGGGCTTGGGAATGGTCCCTTACGTCGGCGGCCACGACCGGCAGGATCAGGTGCTTTCGCCCATGTACGCGGATCTGAAGGGATTCCCGCCGACTCTTTGCATGACTTCGACGCGCGATCACTGTCTCAGTGGTACCGTCGATTTTCATCGAGCATTGTTGAGGGCAGGCGTAGATGCGCGCTTGATGGTCTTTGACGCCATGCCGCACGCCTTCTGGTATTTGTTCGATCTGCCGGAATCCAGGGAGGCGCTTGAAGCACAGGCGAACTTCCTCGATCGTCATTTAGGCGGACACTGATTGAAACAAAGTTAAAGGTGGTCCCCTGTCGCAAGGGAGATGACCAGTTGCCGGGTGGGTCAGTTTGCCACTCTCGAACTCGTTCAGCATCGTTTCTATGGTTTGGATCATGAAATCTCTCGCCATTTCGATTGTGCTTGTTGTGCTGTTAAGTTCGGCGCTTACAGCGCAGACGAGCTCGTTACTGATAGAAGACATGACATGGACCGAAGTACGTGACGCGATCGCTGCGGGCAAAACCACGGCGATTTACTACGCCGCAAGCACCGAACAAAACGGGCCCGGTATGGCGCTGGGAAGGCATGTGTTCATTGCGCATTACCTCGCCCCCAAAATCGCGGCGCAGCTGGGCAACGCTCTGGTTTACCCCACCATGCCTTTTGCCCCGACTGGAGACTGGGGCCTCACAAGGCCAGCAGTCATCGACCCTGCGAAAAAGACCGATCAGATGCGATATGCCGGCAGCGTGAGCCTCTCGGAAGAGACCTTCGGCGCAGTGGCTCATGACGTAGCCGTTAGCGCCATATCAGCCGGTTTCAAGAACGTTGTGCTGATGTGCGACCACGGCGGCGAAGCCCAATCCCGACTGGCAAAAGTTGCGGAAGAGATGAACAAGGAGTGGGCACCGAAGGGAATCCACGTGTACTACATTCCGGACCTGTACTACAAAGAAAAAGATGTGATGAAAGAGTACATGCAGAAGCACGGTTTGCCCGTCGATTTACACGCAGGCACGGACGACACCTCGGAGGT
>Ga0222749_10000221_pt1 | contig 36876 bp, 34 predicted proteins | sample IncBWH2Mmetat_FD_197234 | JGI IMG/M metagenome (GOLD analysis project Ga0222749, IMG submission 197234) | Metatranscriptome of lab incubated forest soil microbial communities from Barre Woods Harvard Forest LTER site, Petersham... | ecosystem: Environmental > Terrestrial > Soil > Temperate... | reverse complement strand
CTGTCTTTTGCGGACCCAGCATTCGGGGCAAATCCGGTGATGCGGAAGGATTCGGGATGGTTTTTGCAGAAGCGCAATCCATGGAATTACCGGTGGCAAGTTTTGCATGCGGAGGTATAACTGGAGCCGTGGCTCACGGGGATACCGGCTTGCTTGCCGCAGAGGGCGACTGGCAAACACTCGCGCACAATCTCCTGTTGCTGTTGAGGAATGAGAACCTTCGCAAAAGAATGGGCGCTGCCGGACGTCAACGGATTTTAAAGCTGTTCGACCTTAGTACTCAGACCAGGATGCTTGAGAATCTTTACACCCGAGTACTCACGGGTGCGGCTACATCAGGCACATGGGAAACACGATTTAAAGCCGCAAATGTGCTGTAATCGGGAGGTTCGGCAGTAGGATGAAAGTCTAGCGTTTCACCGATGATCGTCCAACCAGTCATGACCCGGGTTTTGATCATTGAAGGCGAGATGAAACAATATCGCGTCCCTTTCTACGAAGGGCTCTTCGCCGCGCTACGATCCGCGGGAATCCGCTTGCAGGTTGCATACAGCGAGCCGCGAGCATCCGAGAGGGCTAAGCAGGATCAATCCACCTTGCCCGACGAATGCGGAATCAAAATTGCCGGCTATTGGTTTTTTAACAAACTCTTACTACAACCGCTGTTCCGCCAGATCGCGCTGGCTGACCTGGTCATCAGCGATGAAGGAAATCGGTTCTTGATGAAGCACCTGCTGCTCCCATTCTCGGCCTTTAAGCTGAAGAAGCTCGCCTTGTGGGGGCTGGGAGAGAACAAACAACCAGACCGCCTCGCGGTGTCGGAATGGTACAAGTTAAAGGTCCTGCGCTGGATTACATGGTGGTTCGCATACACACCTGGTACGGTCGAATACCTAATCCGGCACGGATTTCCGCGTCACCGAATCACGATGGTTCAAAATGCGGTGGACACGCGCAGGATCCGTCAGTGGATCACGGGCTTCGGTGAGTACGAAGCTTTAGCCGCTCGCGCCGCCATCGCAATCCCTCCGTCCGCGCCTGTCGGTGTCTACTGCGGCACACTAGACAAAGTTAAGAACATCCCATTTCTTGTTGAATCGGCAACAATGGTAAGAAGGAAGATACCGGACTTTCACCTTGTGATTGCGGGAAGCGGCAGCGATGTCCCGTATCTGGAAGAACAAGTCGCGCTGAATCGGGAATGGCTGCACTGGGTGGGACCCAAGTTTGGGAAAGATAAGGCCCTGGTCTTCAAAACGGCCGACATTTGCCTGATGCCAGGCAGGGTTGGCCTGGGTATTCTCGACTCTCTTGCAGCGGGGTTGCCATTGGTTACGACGAGAATTTCCATTCACACACCAGAGGTGGAATATCTGGAAGACGGATACAACGGCCTGATGACGGAGCCCAACCCGGAGGCTTACGCCCATGCGGTGATCAGGCTGCTTTCCACACCAAACGAGCTTCGCAGGCTGAAGGCAGGGGCACAAACCTCGTCCGAAAAATATTCGATTGAAGCGATGGTCGACAACTTTCATCGCGGCATACAAGATTGCCTCAGTGGGAACTGAATTTTGGAGGCAGAAGTTTGGTTAGCACCGTGACCCGAAATCCGTTCTTGGCATTGGTTACTACTAGCTGGGACGATGGACATCCACTCGACCTGCGCCTTGCCGAGCTGCTGTCACGCTATGGCATGCGCGGCACTTTCTATGTGCCTCGCGAGGTGAGATGGTCAAGGATGACGGAGTCGGAAATCCGACGGTTGAGTTCACGATTTGAACTGGGCGGGCATACCTTGCACCATGTTCTTCTCGACCGGGTTGCCGATGATAAAGCGCGGAACCAGCTGGCAGGTTCGCGCCACTGGATTGAGGATGTTACCGGGAAGGCATGCCGCATCTTCTGCTTTCCTGGAGGAAAGTTCCGACTGCGGCAATTATCCTTGGCCCGCGAGTCGGGCTACCAGGCAGTACGAACCACAGAACTGCTTTCGATGCATCTTCCACGGCGGGTGAACGGTCTGGCAGTCGTGCCGACAACGGTTCAGGTCTTTCCACACTCACCCCTTGCATACGGTCGTAATGCAATCAGGAGGTGCTCCGTTTGGCGTCTAGTGGGGACCGGAGCACTGCTCTACGGCCGGGACTGGCTGAAACTCGCACACAGTTTGTTCGACGAAACCCTTTCTCATGGAGGGGTATTTCATTTGTGGGGGCACTCCTGGGAAATTGAACAGGAACATCAATGGGAGCGCCTTGAAGCCTTGCTGGCCATCATGGCGTCGCACCGACAGAAGTTTACCAGCGTAACCAACCTGGAACTATGCGCAAATGTTGCCTAGGTTAGAAAACATAATTGGATATCTGTCTTGTCCAGACGACAAAGGGTCCCTGACCTGCCATGCCACAGGCATGGCTTGTTCAAAATGTGGACGGGCTTTTCGGGTTACCGACGACGGTATTCTAGATTTGCTTCCGCGGGAGCCGGCCGTTCCTCCTGCGAATCAGGAATATGCGCTGGAATACAAGCGCCAGTTCGACCGATCCCTGGAGGCAGCCAATGCAGCGAAGGCATGGGGGACACCCGACAGATTTTCGCAGACCTGGATCCGGAAGCGTCAACGACAACAGCGAGCTGTGCTTTCTCTTCTTGTCGGATCCGCAAGACCATTGGGAAATCAAGTGCTCTGCGACGTATCGGCCGGTCCGGGAGACTACACTCTATCGTACGCGCCGCATTTCAAATGGGTATTCCATTGCGACTTGTCCGTCGATGCCCTGCAATACGTCATTCAGCGAGCCAGCCGAATGCGGATCACCAACATGATCTTATTGCACGTCGATTATTTCGCCCTGCCATTTTGTCGCTCGCTCGATTGCGTCATTTGCTTCGACACTCTCATCCGAGGTTGGGACCATGAGACCGCACTGTTAGGGCAAATTCGCGGGGCATTAAGCGATGGTGGCAAGGCCCTGGTCGATTTCCACAACTGGTGGCACAACCCGCTGCGTCGGCTTGGCCTGTTGCCACAGAATTTCGCACAGAATCGAAGCTATACCCGCCGCCGGGCGGAAGAGTTGTTACGCAAGGTGGGAATTGAAGAATGGAGGATGGAGCCCTTCCGCCAGGAGTTTGACCCGAGTAGCCGTTGGCAGACAAGGCTATCCTCGCTGGTACCGGCGACGCGCCTAATCTATGAATTCGGGAGCAACCAACCAATTCCTAGGGAAAGGGTGCCCGGATGCCTCTGCTAACCTGGAAGCGGAGTCTCCTCCTGATCGCACTGGCATTGTTCGGAGTTGCGGGCGGCTTTCTAGGTGCTCCTTTCGGATGTGGATCGAGCGACCAACGGCAAATAGCCCCTCCATTGCAGCCCATTCCGCAGTCTCTTTTCGGCCTTCACATCCATCACCTGACCGATTCGACTCCGTGGCCAGCCATTCCGTTTGGTTCCTGGCGTCTCTGGGATGCATATGCCGCATGGCCAAATCTGGAGCCTCAAAAAGGCCATTGGGACTTTTCCCGCCTCGACCAGTACGTGTCGGCCGCCCAGAGTCAGGGTGTAGAGGTTCTGCTACCGCTTGGACTTTCGCCGGCGTGGGCGTCGGCCCGGCCCACCGAGCCGTCCGCGTATGGGCCTGGAAATGCCGCGGAACCTGCGAATATTTCCGACTGGCAAGACTACGTGCGACGGGTCGCTATGCGTTACAAAGCGCGCATCCGCGCTTACGAAATTTGGAACGAGCCGAACCTGCCGGATTTTTTCTCCGGCAAGCCCGAAACCATGATGAGGTTAACACGCGAAGCCTACAAGATACTGAAGGAGGTGGACGATACTGTCATGGTGGTTTCACCATCGGCGACTGCGTCCGGACTTCCGTGGCTTGATCGGTACCTGAAACTCGGAGGCGGCCAGTACACCGACGTCATTGGATTCCATTTCTACGTGACGCCCAAAAGACCGGAAGCGATGATCGACCTTGCTCGTAGAGTCAAGGCATTGATGACCGCAAATCAAGTAACGGACAAGCCATTGTGGGATACCGAGGCTGGTTGGTTCATTGAGAATCGAATCACTAAGGTCAAGCCTGGCAAAGGTGATTTCAATCGCGTGTTGAGCTTGAACGAGGCGTCCGCCTATGTCGCGCGCTGTTACGTCATCAATTGGGCGCTGGGCATCTCTCGATTTTATTTTTACTCCTGGGATAGCGAAGTTGGCGGCCTGACCGAAGAAGATGGAAAAACCTTAAAACCTCCCGCCAACGCTTATGCCGAGGTCGAACGGTGGCTGGTCGGCGCACAAATGACTTCCTGTCGCTGCAGCCATGATACTTGGATTTGTGGCCTACTACGCCCGCACTATCGAGGCTGGATCGTTTGGAATCCTGAACGCTCAAAGCCATTCTCAATTCCAGATACATGGCCAGTGCATCAATTGATAGATTTATCCGGAGGCCGGCGGCCAACGCAGCCGGGATCGATCGTCTCCATAGGGCCGGCTCCCATTCTGCTGGAATCCCGGTCCCTATGAAAGTGTTTTTAGTGCACAATCGCTACCAACAGGCTGGTGGAGAAGATCAGGTTGTCCAATCTGAAGCGCGTCTGCTAAGCGCTGCCGGTTACCGAGTCGTGCGCCACGATCGAGATAACCGGGAGATCCAGACCTACTCCCTGTTGCAAAAGGCGTGCCTACCGGCAACGACGATCTGGTCGGGGAAGAGTCTTCGAGATGTCCGGCGCACTCTTCGGAACGAAGCACCCGATATCGCGCACTTCCACAATACTTTCCCCTTGATTTCCCCAGCCGCCTACACAGCGTGCAAGGAAGCAGGTGTTCCGGTCGTACAAACTTTGCATAACTACCGTCTGCTGTGCCCGGCCGCAACGTTCCTGCGCGAAGGCGTGCCCTGTGAACTCTGCTTAGGGAAGAAGGCTCCGTGGCCAGGAGTGGTGCACGCTTGCTACCGCGAGAGCCGGGCTCAGACTGGGGTGGTCGGCGCGATGCTGGCGATTCATCGCGCAATCGGGACCTGGACAAAAGATGTGGACACTTACATTGCACTTTCGGAATTCGCAAAGAGGAAATTCATCGAAGGGGGGATCCCACCATCCATGATAGTGGTTAAGCCAAATTTTGTTGATCCTGACCCGGGTGTGGATAGAAACCCGGAGAACTACGCGCTATTTGTCGGTCGTCTTTCCCATGAGAAAGGGTTGAAGACTTTGCTTGTCGCCTGGAAACTGGTTGGTCACTCGTTTCCCTTGCTCATTCTCGGGGAGGGCCCCCTCCGAAGCGACCTCGAGTCCAGTGTGCGAGAGTGGGGGCTCTCCGAAGTCCGCTTTGGGGGACTCGTGCCTCGCGAGGCTGTTTGGGCGGCGATGAAGCGCGCTCGTTTTCTGATCGTTCCCAGCGACTGCTATGAGAACTTTCCAACTGTTATCATTGAAGCCTTTGCTTGCGGACTTCCGGTGATTGGTGCTCGGACGGGTGCGATCCAGGAAATACTTGAGAATCCACAAACCGGAAGGCTCTTTTCTCGAGCAAACCCAGAGGACTTGGCGGCTAAATTAGACTTGGCTTGGACACGTCCACGCGAGATGGAGGCCATGGGGCGGGCCGGCCGCTCCGAGTACGTCGCAAAGTACACAGCCGGACAGAATATTCGGATGCTGAAGGAGATCTATGAGCGGGCGCTGCAGTCGCGACACGGCGGTTCCCCATCCGGCATGGGTACCCATGCATGAGGGCGAAAACCGTGCCTATTTTCGAGTCTTGGGCGTACGGGTGGACGCGCTCCAACTCCCGGACGTCAGCGCGATCATAGAGCAATGGGTTCAGGATCACGGCCGCTGCCGATATATTGCGGTAACCGGCATTCACGGCGTCATGGAGGCTCAGCACGATCCTGAATTCAAACGAATCTTGAACTCCGCTGACCTGGTAGTACCGGATGGGATGCCTCTTGTGTGGCTGAGCCGACTGCAAGGAATCGGACTTAAGCGACGCGTCTACGGACCCGAACTGATGCTGAGTGTGTGTCAGCAGAGGACATCCGAGCGGCTACGTCATTTTTTTCTGGGCGGCGCGCCTGGCGTAGCAGACCGGCTGGCCATCGTACTTCAGGACAAATACCCCGGCCTCGAGATTGTGGGAACTTGTTCGCCACCATTTCGTCCGCTGACCTCCGACGAAGACGAGAAATTGGTCGCGGCGATGAATCGCACTTCGCCCGATATCGTCTGGGTCGGTTTAGGCACACCCCTGCAGGAGCGTTGGATGCACGAACATCGTGATCGACTAAACGCTTCGGTGCTACTGGGTGTGGGCGCAGCCTTTGATCTTCATGCAGGAATCAAGAAACAGGCGCCAGTGTGGATGCGAGAAAACGGTATGGAATGGCTCTTCCGTTTATTGCAGGAACCACGCCGCCTTTGGCGCCGATATCTTGTCTACGGTTCCCAATTCATTTTCTACGTTCTACTAGAATTAGCTGGGATGCGGAAAGAATAGCCCAATGTGCGGAATTGTGGGCTCTATTCAAATCGGCGAAATCGAGCCTTATCGAGACCAAGTACGTCGTGCGATGGCCCGTCTGGCACATCGAGGGCCAGACGGCGAAGGCTACAAAGAGTTTGCGCTCGCGCGCGGGACGGGTTCCGAATTCAATCGGGGGCCGGAGGCGACAGTCCTGTTCGGTCATCGAAGGCTGGCGATCATTGATCTCTCGGAAGGCGCCAGCCAGCCAATGTCGACGCCTGACAGCCGATTTCACCTGATTTTCAACGGTGAGATTTACAACTACAGCGAACTCAAAACCGAGCTCCAGAATTTGGGTCACAGATTCCGCACCAGCTCCGATTCGGAAGTATTGCTTTTGGGCTGGCAAGAATGGGGAAGGGCGATCCTGCCGCGCCTCATCGGTATGTTCAGCTTCGCCGTTCTCGATTACAACACATCGACCGTCGTTCTCGCCCGAGATCCGTTCGGAATCAAACCCCTGTATTACGTGCGCGATGGAAAGAGTCTTGTCTTCGCCTCTGAAATTTCGCCACTTCTCGATTTGAAGAATGTAAGCCGCAGGGCGAATCTTGAAACAGTCTACGAATTTCTAGGCGGTGGTTTTGGTGATTACGCAGACAGAACTTTTTTCCAGGATGTTCGTCAACTGCCCCCGGCACACTATTTAGCAATTTCCTGTGGATCTCCGGGGGCAGGAAATCCTACCTGTTATTGGGAGCTTGGAAAGAAACCAGCCACTTCCTTGTCCGCCGATGAGGCAACCTCACGTTTTCGGGCGCTGTTCGAAACGAGCATCAAGCTGCATCTGAGGAGTGATGTTCCCGTTGGAGTTTCCCTTTCGGGAGGTACGGATTCCTCAGCGATTACGGCCATGGTGCGTGAGGTCCAGGGTCCAAACAGTGAGTTACATACGGTTAGCTATATCGCGGACGATTCAAAGCTTTCGGAGGAGCGATGGTCCACAATGGTCGCTCGGGCCACATCCGCAACGCAGCATTTGGTCCGAGTACAGGCCTCAGAGATTATCAGCGATTTTCAGCGGCTGGTTCAGGTGCAGGAACAACCCTTCGGGTCGCCGACGATCTACGCTCAGTACCGCATCTTCCGTTGTGCGCAGGAAGCGGGTCTGAAAGTCATGCTCACTGGTCAGGGCGCCGACCAGTATCTGGGATACATCCGTCACCTGTCGGTGCGTCTCGCTTCCATGGTGCGAACCGGACGCTGGGTAACAGCGGTCAAATTCCTCGGTCGCGTCCGATCGCTGCCACATAACGGGGCCTTGAATGGGCGGATGATCGTCCGGCATCTGCTCCCCGAATCCATAGTCGCAGTGCTGAGACAATGGCACCCGGCTGCGCCGTGCGGCGTGGAGGTAAATTGGTTTCGGAATCGCGGAATAGGCCAGTCAAGGATTCAGCCTGTCCAAGACTATTCAGGCCTCCACGGCCTTCTCAAGCAAAGTCTTGTTGAAACACTCCCGTCGTTATTGCGTTTCGAAGACCGAAACGCCATGGCGTTTTCGGTTGAGAATCGTGTTCCGTTTCTCACCGCTGATCTCTTGGATCTTATTTTTGCGCTTCCCGAAGAAGAGATCATCTCGAACGAGGGCCGATGTAAAGCTGTACTCGTTCGAGCCATGCGCGGTGTCGTGCCAGACGAGGTTCTTGATCGTCGCGACAAAATTGGTTTTGCCATGCCGCTGTCGGGTCTGAACCGGAGTGCCATGAGTTGGCTCGAAACAATGTTGAGGGACGCCGCCTCCATCCCGGTATTCAACGTCGCGGAGATTCAAAACCTCATGAGGCTTACCCGTATTGGCCAAGCCTCCGATGTCGAGTCACAGCGCATGATCTGGCGATGGGTAAGTTTCCTAGCTTGGGCGCGGGAGTTTGGGGTCTCGTTTGAGTGACAACGCTGCATCAGAGTGGTTCAAGCCGACGATGTGGACGCGCTTTCCCGTGTCTTTGAGGCCTTGCCGTTGACCCACCCTGTCACTACGTCCCAGTCCGCAAATACCAGCAGTTGCGGCACATTCAAGAACGTCAGATTCATGCTGAGCAAAATCGCCAGGTGAAACAGCGCCACCAAGGGTACGAGCACGCGGCGCGCTAGCTTGGAAAACAATACCGCTACCAATCCAAGTTCAAAAACCAATGTACCAACGCCCATAGCCACACAGACCAGAGGTCGATCGGCGATCCAAGCCCCGAAGGAGTGAAAGACGCCGATCTGGTCTTCTTCGATGCAATAGAGCACCCAATTTCGGATGTTCGAAGGTGAGGCCCATTTCCATCCGACGACCGCAATCTTGGCATAACCAGAAAAAAGGTAGATCTCAACCAAGAACACCTGAATCAAGCGAACTGGCCAGGTGTAGTCAGAGGACGCCATTCGCGTCGGACGGGTACGCGGCGGCAGGAGTGCCCAACAATCTCCGCTCGGGACAAAGGAAAGCGTCAAGAGTGCAAGTACGGAAATCGTCAGACCTCGAGCATACGGATGAGGAATCCAGATGATCGACTCCAATGGCGCGAGATGGTAGAGCAAGATTCCGGCAACGAAGCAGGATAGTCGGGACAGCAGGCCCAGCATCGCGCATACCAGGGCTATGCCCGCTATCCAGACCAGCATGCGTTCCAAGGCGAAGTGCTCGGGAAAGTCCAGATACCGCCAGCGTGCAGTCGCTTCCACGCGGCTCCAGAAATCCGACGGCAAGCCCGATACTTGCGCCAAATTACGCGAGGCTAATACCCAGAGGGAATAGACAGAAAAAACAATTCGTGACGCCGCAACGTTTCTAGGCGACGTTGGTGTAAACCAAAAGCGGTCCCAATGACAACCGAAACGCGATAGAGAGAGTATGTTCATGGGTGCGGATATTCGTAAGCGAGCACACGCGTGATTGCGGAAGGATTATGCTGGCGCTCTTCCAGACTCCAACTCTCGTTGTAGATTCTGATCTTCACGAAGGAAGTCTTCGGTACGTTGCCTGCGTGCGCCCAGACGGCAGGGTGAAGCATGTGGGTCGGCGCAGTAAAAGGTCCGAGCCAGCGATTGGGATAGGCCAAACCCGAAGGGCTGAGGGCTTGCTCGCGCGCGACATTCGCCCGATCCAGGAAATATCTCCCAATGCGATCCTGTGCTGCCACATTGAGCTTAAAGAAGTGGAGGTTCAACCAGGAATTCAGTTCCTCAAGCGAAAGGGGTTGCCAGGCGCGGTAATCGATGCCGTGTTCAACCCCATCAGCGTCGACACCTACAATCCGCGGTGTCGGCAAAACGCGGCTCGCGGCAGGCATTGGCATGGCCAGAACCGGCCATGAACTAAATGGCCACATATTATGTTGCGTCACACCCGCGGTGAGACTAACGAACAGCGCAAAGGCAAGGAAGAGATTCGTGACTCTCCGTTTTTGCGCTTCAGCGAAAAACCGGCCCGTATTGGCGACAAGCAGGCCTGTCGCGACAAACCCAAGGAATCCGATCATGCTAACGATATTCGTTTTCACTGATTCTCTTCGCGCTTCGAGGCTTTGCGCCCGAGCTGTATCGAGCCGTTGCGGCAATACAGGTGCCATCCAAAAGTGGTGGGAGCCACCGTGCCTGGTTCTTGTTGGCAGTCGCCCGGTGTGTAACCAATCACTGAGCGATAATGAATCTCCTTTTGGCGCGCGTCGCGTAAGGGCTCACGGCGTCGTGAGCATAGACCAGCCATAAAATGCCAGACGCGTTCAACGTCCCACACTCCAAAATTTACCATGGCCACGCCCTGGGGCACGCGCGGGGCGTAAGTAGAGAGGCTTTCATCCTGCACTTGGGGTTTGAGAGTACCCGTCTCCAGATCATTCAAGACTTGCACCAGCAAGTCGGCCCCGATCCGAGCAGTCTGGGAGTAAAGGCGTTCGATCGGAAATCCACGCGGTAAATCAAAGGCTTGTTGAGCGAGAATAAGGCCGGCATCAGCTCTTTGGTTCATCTGGTGCACAGTCACACCGGTTCGGTCATCGTTGTGATAGTAGACCCACAACAGTGGATTGGGACCACGATGATGTGGCAGCAACGAGGTGTGAACATTCAATGCAACGCGGCGAGCGGTTGCCAAGATCTCGGGCCGCAAGAGCCAGGGAAATCCCGACACACAAATGACGTCGGGAGCAAGTGATTGCAGCCGTTCAAGCAGATCGGGATCGGTCGGGGAGACTGAATCCAGCAGAGGCACGCGCTTGCGCCAGGCCCACTTGACCATCCCTGCTTGCTCGCCGATACTTAACCTTGGAAGAAGGGCACGTACGCTTCGTCCCCATCGGGATCGGGAAGTCAACGGCCTTACCACAGCAACCACGGTATGAAAACGAGCGACCGCCTCCAGCGGTGCCAGGCTGCCTTCGCCACCGCTTCCGAAGTACGTTATCCGCAGCAAGTTCTGGTTCCGGCTTTTGATGTCGTGCCGCTTTCGCTAGTCACTCCGCCAATCAGTTTCGGGTCGCCGGCGCATTTTGCAAATGAAGCCTGAAAAGATGCCATAGTGAGTAGGCGTAAAACCGGGGTGCGGCCACGTTGTGAACGCTATTACATCCTAAATTCTTGCTCGTTGGTATACGTAACTTTCTTAGGGAAACGTTCCTGGACTGGCAGCTTGGCGCCCGAATTTGCGTTATAATTGGTCACCTTAAACTGTGGGTTTGCCGGGGGGATCGTGACCAGTCTTCTTTATCAGCGGAGCGCGTCCATTGAGATGGCTCCGCTCCAGAACGAGACAATCCTTTTCAACCCTGAAAGAAAACAATTTTGTGTTCTCAACCGCACCGCGTCGCTCCTTTGGAGCCAACTGGCCAATCCGACCACAATCGAAAATCTGGCGGCCAAAGTCTGGGAGAGCTTTTCCGGGGTCACGCTTGAAGGTGCTCAACGAGATGCAGAACAAGCCGTGCAGGAAATGCTGGCTTTGAACTTTATCGTTAACCACTCAATCGAAGGAGAACAACGGTGAACCAGGTTGGCGTAAACGAACAAGGTCCGAACGTAACTGTCTCGGATGGGTCTAACTCGAAGACTATTGCGCGGCCGCCTTATGAGCCACCGCGTCTGACGGTGATGAATGAAGACGAGGTCCTGAGCGCATTCCAGGTTCCTGTTGTTGCGAGCTCTTGGTGGGGTTAGTCAGCGCTCCGTCCCATTCATCAAGCAGCGGTATCGGCTAACGAACGTGTCTCCGCAGGCGTTGCCATGGTGGCGAGACCCGGCTGGCTTATTCGGCCAGTTTCCCCGTGTGGAGGGAGGTTCTGAAACGTGCGATTGGTATCGCATAGTGGACGCCTTCCTTGGCATCGAATCGGACGACGCTAGCTTCCGGGCAAGATTCCGCGAGCTTTACAGCGCCTTTCGCTGGCGTTCTCCGCATGCTACCTCGAACGCTGGGTGGCTCCAATGTCGCGTTCAAGTTGCCAACGGTCTGTCTGCAAACCTGGTGACGTTCACGGGGTCTGAAGAATTTGAAATCGTCGACTTCATTGCAGGCGTGTATCGTGAACGAGGGTATGTCGAAATGCATCCGAGTGCCAACTGGCGATCCATCGGCGTGAGCAGTTCCCCGACGCCGCTGCTGACCGCACAGGGGGCTCACGTGCTTGTAGACGCATGCCATCCCTGGCAGCCTTTAATCGCGACCTGTGCGATCAATTGGGTTATGGGGATGCAAAGGGATCTGCTCTTTTTGCATGCAGCCGCGGTTGGGATCGATGGCTCCGGAATTTTGATCAGCGGCGAGAAAGGCACGGGAAAATCGACTTCCTCGATAGCACTGGCGGCGACGGGTCACAGCTTTTTCGGGGATGAGATCGTTGCGGTGAAGCCGAGCGCCATGGAAGTTTTTCCTTTCCGGCGCGCCGTATCAATTCGCCCTGGGCCGCAGTCAACAAGAGTGGAACGGCTTCTTTCCACGGCGGCGTGTTCGACGGAGACATTTCCTGACGGGACGACAAGGAGACGCGGCGATCCCAACGTCTTGTTTCCGAAATCCTCCGAAAGATCTTTGCCGCTGCGATTTGCATTTTTCTTGCGCGCTTTCGAGGAAAGCCCAAGAGCCGAGGAGTTCGTTCCCCGTCCCGATGATCTGAAGTTGCTGGCGCCTATGCCAGGTACGTTTTGGGGCGTATCTCCCGCCGTACCAATTATGCAGCTCGCCCAACTTCTTGCTAACCTGAAGTGCTATCTTCTCAATCCAGGTCTGCCGGACGAAACGGCCAGCCTGATAGAGACAATTGTGAGGACAGGATGAGTTTATCAGTTCAAAGCAGAGCGGAAAATGTAGCCACGTTTCGTTTCAGCCATGTGTTCTTGATGGAGACGCTGGCCCGCTGGGTTCCCACTACAGCAGAAATGGAAGTGAAAATTCTGTTCGGGCGGCACATCTGGGATCTTGCCCAGCAGGCAGATGCTCTGGGAAAACGTACTTATGAACTTCGTGCACCGCTGCAGTTTAGTCTTCGTCCTTCTGAGCGATATATGAGGGTCCTCGAAGACTTCGCAAAGGCGAGTTCGACGGTCGAAAAAGTCCAGGGCTTCTACGACGTGGTGCTCCCCGGTTTGGCGGCGCGCTACCAGACCTACCTCAGCCAAACGGATCGGTTGCTGGATGAACCTACGGTGCGAGTTGTGGAGCGCGTCCTGGGAGAGTTCACGCGGATGCAAAGCGACAGACTGAATCTGCTGAAGGATCTTCCCAAGTTATGCGTGTCTGATTCGGATTGGGTATCGCAAAATGCGCAGCTCGAAGCTTCAGTATTGGATATGGTTGAGCATCGTCCGGTCGCGGCCGTAGCGTAAAGGGAGGCAGCATGTTCGAACTGAGACCAGAAGATACAAAACAGGTCAAAGGTATGACGCTTCGGCGTGATCCGGCGCGGGAAGAATGCTTTCAAGTCGTCGACACCGACGCGGAGTTGCAGGAATACCCGGGCATGTCTGAGATCTCCTGCCGCCAGCGCATTCATCGTCACATGAACAACGAGACGGGCGCAATCGAGATCGCTGCACAATGCTTGGTTGATTTTCCGGACGCTGCGTGGGATTTGCGCATGCAGCTGGCGCGTCAGTGCTGGGATGAAAGCCGTCACGTCGCCGCACTTTATCGCCGCCTTCTTGACCGGGGCGGGCACAAGGGTGAGTTTCCGATTTCCAACTTCGAATGGACAGTGACCTCTTCGCTGGATACGCTGGCCGCCAGGCTTGCGCTACAGAACCGAACCTTCGAGGCGGGAGAACTGGACTTGCTGGGTCAACTTCCCAACGAATGGCGGAAAATCGGTGACAAGAGGACGGCCGAAGTGCTGGAGTCGATCCTCGCTGACGAAATCACACATGTGCGCTTTGCCAACCAGTGGCTCAAGCGTATGGTCCAGGAAGACCGCCGCACTCTACTTAAGATCGCCGTGGCGGTTCGCTTTCTTTCGGCAGTTACTGCTGCTGTGGCACCGAACGAAGGAGAAATTGGGCCGTCCGGACATGCCTTTGTCAAAGGCGAAGAGAAGCTCGCGCAAGTCAATATCGAAGACCGACGGCATGCCGAGTTTTCCGATGCTGAAATCGATCAATTCCTGCGTCAGTCCGGTTTTCAGTCGATCATGGCGAACGCCGCGGAGGGTTAATGCCAATCGCCGAAGCTGCACAGACACTCGACCCCAAGCTCTTTGGTGAGCCTCCCGAGCGCGACAGCCGTTTTTGCCAGAAGGCGCGCTGGGTGGAGTTGATCAATTTCCCCGACGATGACCCACGCAAGGTTATCGAGTTCTTCCATCGCCAGATGAATGAGGAAATGAACGGAGTGGAGAACGCGGCGCGATCGCTGGCGGATTTTCCCGATGCGGACTGGAACGTTCGCATGTCGATCGCGCGTCAATGTGCCGACGAAGCACGGCACGTTGAAATGTTCCGCCGCATCTTCGAAAACCGTGGCGGAAAGATCGGCGAGTATCCCGTTCTGAATTTCCAATACCGAATTATTGCGAATCTTCGTGATTTGCTGAGCCGTCTGGTCGTGCAGAACCGGAGTTTCGAAGCGGGTGGAATCGATGCGGTAACCTTTGCGATGGATGAAGCGCGCAAGCGCGGCGATCATGAGTTGGCTGAACTATTCGAAATGCAACGGGCCGATGAGATCACCCATGTGCGCTTCGCCAACGAATACATACGCGACACCATCCGCGCAAACCCCCGGGCCGCACTGCAGGTTGCGCGTGCTCTTACCTTGGCTTCCGAAGCCTTCACGCAGGTAATGGGCAGCGAAGGAACCGCGAATATTGAGTACCTGGTCGACGAAAAAGGACGGCTGGAAGCTGGATTTGATCACAGCGAAGTAGAAGTCGCATGTACGCAAGCTGCAAAACGCCGGGCCAGCAGCCTCGCCGACTGATCTCATGGCAACCTTATCCAGTCCGCAGTCCGGGCCCACAATGTCGTGGGGCATAGCGCGAACTGCAGGGGGGAGCGGGGTTCAGCAGCAGTCCCGATGGATTCGTTCCGCGCGGTATGATCTCAGTCTATTTACTCTGTCTCCCCTGGCTGGATTGGCTGTAATCCTACCAGCCCTGGCATCGCCGAAGGGAATTCACGTCTGGATTGCTGCCACCTACCTGGTTGCGATACCTCACTATGTCTCCAGCTTCAGCTTCTACATGGGGGATCGCAACCTGGCCTACTACAGCACGCGGCGTTTGGTTTTTTTCGCGGGGCCTGTGATGATCTTCTTTGCGGTAATGGGGCTCAGACTAACCAGGATTGACGCGTTGGTCCAGTCCGCACTTTACACGTGGAATGTTTATCACGTTTCAATGCAAAGCCTCGGCATCTTGTCGCTTTACCGGCATCTGAACGGAGGTTCGTTTTCCGAAGGCCGCCCGGCTCGCTTCGCAATATTGGGCGTCAACAGTTTTCTCGCCTTCCTACACCTCGATCGGTTTGCTCCGATTTACGACAATCTGGTGAGAATCCACTTCCCGATGTGGATCATTCGTCCGTTTTTTCTCACCGTGGCATTGGTCGGCTTGGCATTTTATCTGAGGAATCTCAGGGCTCGCGTGAATCCGATGCGGGGTGGTGAACTTGCTTTTCTTATTTCGAGCTTGGTGCTCTTCCATCCCTACCTTTGGGTACGCGAACTGAACATAGCCACATACGGAATGTTAATGGGGCACTTCTTGCAGTATCTGGGTATCGTGTGGTTGCTGAACCGCAGGAAATACTCGGTGGCAGAGGGGTCTCGACATCAACGGGCGCTTTCAGCGATCAGCAGCAATACACCGCTTCTATTGGTTTCGCTGGTTTCGGTCGGGGTTGTGTTCTATTCCATCCGTGTTGGCAGCGACTGGTTGCGCACGCCCCTCACGTACACGATCATCTGGAACTCACTATCCCTGATTCATTTTTACTTGGACGGATTCCTGTGGGCTTTCAAGGACCCATTTGTCCGTTCAGAAGTCGGCCCCTATCTGAGTCCATCCTCACCAACAGCAGTCTCATGAACCAAGGTCCAGCGCCGAGCCCGATTCAAGCGAGGTTTGACCGCGAACATATCCTGGCGTTTTCGCGATTGTTGAGCCAAGGGGCAAGTCAGTTCGAATCTTCGGTGAATGGTGGAAGCATGGGAAGTGCTCTGCCCGACGATTCGCGAATCCGAGGCCAATTCGTAAATCTGAAAGATCTGATGCGAGGCCAGGTCTTAACCTACGTTGCCAAGGATCGGATTGTTGCACATCGCTTCTTGCGATCGGCGACGTGGCACCAGGAACAGTATTTCATCACACGCGGGGACACGACTGTCTGCTGCGACATACCAACACCGGCATCATCCGTCATTTGCGTCGTCACAGAGGTATACAAGGATGGACAGTGGGAACCGGTGAGTCCGCCTCAGGCGTCTTGGTTTGGTTTTCGGTGGACGGCGTATGTCATTTCCGAACTCGTGGCCACGCTAGTTTGCCTGAATCCCGGCTTCGCGATCTGGACAGCACAACGCCTGATCCGAACGCACAGGTTCGCGTCGAGATTAACTCGTTTTGTAAAACGGCACATGGCGGGCTTGTTGCTCGCCGGCACACCACGAGCAAGGTGAGCTCATTTCCGCTGTAACACTTCGCCGTCTCAGCTATGGTGCACCGCCAATTCATCATTCTGAAATTATGGATAGTGGTCGCGACGGTTTTCGTGGCGACCGGATGGATGGCGTCGGCAGCAGGGATGCTGAATATTCTCACCTACGCGATCGTTACCCTGTTGACTGTACTCCTGTCCTTGTTTTTAATCCCATGGAAGCGAATTCGCTTCCGCGCATCGTTCCGCCGCTTTCGACGCCCGCTACCAGCGGCCTTCGGCGTGATGAGTGTGGTGGCGTTGCTGGGTGGGGCCCTCCATGCTCCCAGTAACTATGATGCGTTGAGCTATCGCCTGCCAAGGCTGCTAGCGTGGTTTGCAGCAGGCCATTGGACTTGGATCAGCACTTCCAGCCAAAGAATGAACTACAGCGCAGCCAACTCTGAATGGCTGTCGGCGCCGCTTTTCTGGCTTACTAGGAGCGACCGTCTTCTCTTCGTCCCGAGTCTGATTTCTTTCCTCCTGCTGCCGGGCTTGATTTTTTCTGCCTATCGACGACTGGGTGTAGGAATGCGTGTTGCCTGGGCGTGGATGTGGGTGTTGCCGGCGGCGTTCTGCTACTCGATGGAAGCGGCCAGTATCGGCAACGACCTGATCGGCGTTTTGTTTATTCTGGCGGCACTCTATTTTGCCCTTCTGGCTTCACACACGAAAGCGTTGTCCGACGCATCCTTATCGCTGCTTGCATTGGCTCTCGCAACCGGGATTAAAGGGTCAAATCTCCCACTAATCTTGCCGGTCCTGATAGTTCTCTGGCAGGTACGCAGTCTCTCTCTGCGCCGACCGTTTGCTAGTGCCGGAGTCCTCGGACTCGCTTTGCTGATCTCGTATGTGCCGACCGCAATTCTCAACCATCAATTCACTGGAGATTGGAAAGGAGATCCACGGAATAGCGAGGCGCTGCAGGTCGGCAGTCCTCTGGCGGGGATCCTGGGCAATGTGCTACAGCTAAGCGCACAGAACCTTCAGCCGCCATTACTGCCAGGCGCGAGTGTCCTCGATCAGCGCCTGGCGAGCCTCCTCCCACCTAAGGTGCAGACACTCTTGAAGCACGAATTCCCACGCTTCACGCTGCATATCGGGGAATTACCTCAGGAGGAAGAAGCAGGATTGGGCCTGCCGCTGATCATTCTTCTAACCATCAGCTTATGTGGGAGACTTTTTGACAATGCGGCTCATCCACCTGAAGCCATTCAAATGAGTCGGACCATCCGCCTGGTTCCGTGGTCTGCGTTTGCTGCCTTTCTGAGCTATGTTGTAATGATCGGCAGCGAGGCTTCCGGGAGATTAGTCTCCCCTTACTACCTGCTGTTGTTGCCCCTATTCGCTCATTGCATGAACAACGATTACGTGAAAAAGAAATGGTGGAAGGCGGGAGCTCTTGCGGTGATTGGAAGCTCAGTTCTGGTTCTCATACTTACGCCCGCTCGTCCCCTGTGGCCGGCTCAAACCATTGTGGCAAGACTAGAGTCCCACTGGCCGGGGAGTGGCCAGTTGCAGCGGGCCGAGGAGGTGTACGCGGTCTACCGCGAACGTAATGACCTGCTGCACCCGTTACGCGAGCTGTTGCCGCCGGATGCCGCACGGATTGGGATCATTGCCGATAACAACGACCTGGACTACGGATTGTGGCGGCCCTTTGGCGCTCGTACTTTGAGTTACCTGATCGGGAGGAGTAGCTGGGAGCAAGAATCGCGAGGCTTCTCGTGGATCGTTGGAAAAACCAGCTTGTTGATCCCGCGTTATGGCAGTTCCCTGGAGGAACTGAGGCAGAGTTCGAGAGCGCAGGTTATCGCCACTAAACTCATCACCTCCAGAGTGAGCCGAGGCCCGGAGGAGTGGTTCGTCATGAAGGTGCCACAGCAGAGAGCCGTGCCACAGGAATCCCGACCTGAAAAACAGGTAAGCACGAAGAACTGACTGTATGCTGCTTAAGTCCTGGATTTCGATGTGGGTGTTGTTCGTCGCCGCCGGGTGGATCCTCTCCCTCGGTCGACTTCTCAATACCTACTCCTATGCCGGCATCGTTGCGGCCGCGTTTCTGACCGTGCTGTTCATCGTGCGACGACAACCGGTCAGGTATCGCATCCGGTGGCGCCGATTCCGACGGCCGCTGCCCCTGGCATTCGTTCTGCTGGCTGCAGTGGCCTTTCTCGGCGGTGCCTTCAATTCTCCCAACAATTATGACGCTGTGACTTACCGACTGCCTCGAGTTCTGCAGTGGCTGTCTGCTGGTCATTGGATGTGGATCACAACTGCGAGCGGACGGATGAATTACACCGCAGCCAATTTTGAATGGTTGGTCGCACCTGTGTTCGCACTCACGCACAGCGACCGATTTCTCTTTCTTTTGAATTTCGTTCCTTTCTTGTTCCTGCCGGGACTGCTCTTTTCGACCTATCGCATGCTCGGGGTATCAGGGCGAGTGGCATGGACTTGGATGTGGGTGCTCCCCGCAGCTTACTGCTATGCGGTGCAAGCGGGAAGCATCGCCGATGACGGGGTAGGAGCGGTGCTGGTTCTGGCGTCAGTGAATCTAGGGTTGCGGGCGGAGCGCGAAAACAACGTCTCACATCTCTGGATGGCGTTGCTGGCTATTGCTCTCGCGACGGGGTTGGAAGCCACCAATCTGCCCCTACTACTCCCATGCCTGGTGGCCCAGTGGCCGCGCCGTCGACTTCTGAGAGCACGACTGTTGGAGACTGCGGGAGTGGCAGCGCTGGCACTCCTGGTGTCTTATCTGCCGATTGCGATTTTGAATCGTCATTTCACCGGCGACGGGAATGGCACCTTGGGAAAATCCCCTTCTCGCCTTAGCGTCCATGCGGGGGACGTGATCAACGGTGCGCTCAAGTTAGGAGCTCAGATGCTCCAGCCACCTTTCTTGCCGGGGGCACGCAGTCTCGATGCACGTTTGTCCAGCCTACTCCCAGCACGGGTCAAGGACATGCTCAAAGCCGATCATCCGCAGTTCGGGTTGGGATTGGGGGAGTTACCGCAAGAGGAGCTCAGTGGTCTGGGACTGGGGATATCTTTGCTTCTATTGTCGAGTGTATTGGTGCTGAATCGGGGCCGATTTCTAGCGGCCGCTGAAGGAAGACATAACGGAACTGCGACCGGGGTGATGGCGACCGCTTGGATTGCCTTTGCTTTCTACAGGAATCCTGTCGGCAGCGACGTGATCGGACGCTTACTCACCCCTTATTATCCCCTGCTGCTTGCGCCATTGCTACGCCTTTCTGGGGCCGGGCTCTGTGTGCGAAGCCGACTTTGGCGATGGGCCGCTATTCTGGGAATGAGCAGCGTCATCCTTGTTCTCGTATTAGCACCGGCCCGGCCACTGTGGCCTGCGAAAACTGTGCTCACCAAACTACGCTCCCGCTTCCCAAACAGCATGCAGTTAGAGCGGGCCGAGCAGGTTTATTCGGTTTATCGGGAGCGCAATGATCTTCTTGGGGATCTGCGCGCGTATTTGCCGCCGACGACCACGACTGTGGGGCTGATCTCGGGACCGGAAGATGCGAGCTATGCTTTGTGGCGACCCTTGGGACGTCGGACCGTTCAATACCTGGCATGTGAGCGGCCTTGGAAAGAGGAAACGCGGGGCCTTGCCTGGGTAGCAGGTAAGACAAGCTTGCTAAACTCCTGTTATGGAGGCTCGTTCGACCAACTCGTCAATTCCGCAAAAGGTGAGGTCGTCACGACGAGGTTTATCGCTGGCCGACTCAGTACCGGGCCGGAAGAGTGGTTTGTAATCCGGTTGCCGGAAAAGCAATAACCAGGGGCCGGCGCCTCGCCGGTCTGATCAAGAATTCGACGGCTTCTCATGTGGATCGCCTACTGCGCTGTTCGTCGCTGCTGGATGGTTGTTGTCTGACGTGAGACAGCTCAATGCCATTACCTACGCTTGGCCACTGCGTGTGTTGCGACTGCGGCTGTTAGTTCTGACGCCGCTGCGTCCCTTGTGGCCGTACTTGCGGTCCTTGTACATTTGCGTCAGCGTGCACCACAGAGCCGCCAACCGCAGCGTGCCCAAGACGTGTATTCCGTCTATAGTAGGCGTAACGATTTTCGCGTAGCTGCGTGAGGGTTTGCCCCTCGAGAAGCAGATTGCTGTGATCGAAGATGATGATGATTCTAATTACGCATTGTGGCGGCCTCTTGGTTCTCATACCGTGCATAGCATCGATCATGCCCAGGAGTTGGAGGATGAGGCTGGCAACGTCTCTTGGCTGATCGGGAAAACCTCATCGCTGAAGGCTCTTGGACAAGTTTCGCCGGAGCAGTTTGAGGCCGCTTACCGTGGTCAGATCGTCAGGACCACAAGGATCGCTTCCAAAGTGAGAGATGGTCCGGAAGAACGGTTTGTCATGCGACTAAGGACCGAATCAATCGCTGCTACGACGCGCAGATGATGATTTGTGCGTTTGTCCAACAACCTAAACAGGACTAAGATAACCATGCATCGGCTCGTCACCCAGTACAAAGACTTCTCTCCAGAGCACGAATTTCTGCTCGCCCTGCTCGCCGGGGGGGAGTCTTGTGACCTGGCAGACAGAGCTGCCCAACTCGATTGGGAACACTTCTTCGACGTCACACCCGCCGACCTTTATGGGTACATGGGATACAGGCTAACGGAAGCTGGTGTGCAAGACCATTGCCCTTCCAAGCTGTTTGACCAGACTCGTAACGCCCGGCGCGCAATCGCAGCACAATGGCTCCGGTTGAAGATTGAGCTGCGCAATGTCGCATCCTCGTTCGAGGCCCAGCACGTCGATTTTCTTCTGCTGAAAGGTGCCGTTCTGGCATTCAATGCTTATCCGGACTGTTCCCTCCGCCCGGTATCTGACATCGATCTTCTCGTACGGCCCGAGAGCCTCAACCGCGCACTGGGGTGCATTTATGCCACTGGCTTCAAGTGCCCCGAACGCATCCAACGAGCACATCCATTGAGCTTCACAGACTCTGCGTTACTGGGGGAGAACGTCTCTCTCCCTCTCCAAAAGGACGGAACCCGCGCCGTTATCGAGGTTCATACTCAGCTGGAGTCGGCGGAGCCATGGTTCCCGATGTCTGTCGCGCAAATGTGGCAGTCTTCCCAGGAGCAGGACGTCGGTGGTCTTCGGGTCCACACGCTCGAGCCGCGCGAATTCCTCTTTCACCTGATCCTGCACTTGGCGCGTGCGCATGTCTATTCGCTGGGACTGCGACCGCTGCTCGATGTACATCTATGGATACAACTTCAAAGCGGGCACCTCGACTGGCAATGGATCGGATCAGAATGTCTTCGCCGAGGTTACACAGAATGGGCGCACCTTACGCTCAGGCTAGTGCGCGATCTGTTCGGCACTAACGTTCCAGCATCTTTCTTTAAAACCGTTCCGCCTCCGATTGGCCTCGACCATCTTGCGCACCTTGCCCTTCAACAGATCTGGGCGAATCGAAGGCTGGATTCTCTTGTGCCGCCTCGCCTTGCTATCACTCTTTCCCAGCCATCTCTCTGGGGCGCCATTTCGACCCTGTTCACGCGGCTAAAGCCGACCGGCCGGCCAGCAGGCAATGCGACCATCCCGGCGATGGAACAATCCAAGAGTCGCGGTTTACTGGCTGGGTTGCATGCCCTCAAGAACGACTTGAGTCTGAAGATGCCGCAGTACGTTCGTGCATGGCACAGTGGAAGTCTTCGCTGGTCAAACCTGATGGAAGCCGCCCGCCTTGCAAAAGGACGAGTCGAGATCAAGCGAACTATGGAAAATGTCCGTCCAGCTTTCAGTTCACTGCAAGAACCACGTTCCCGCTAGACGCGGTGGAGGGAGAGAGGAGCACAGCTGTGCGACCTGTCGATGTGCAGCCATTAATGGTGTGCAACTGGCCAGAAGCCAAACTCGAAAGAGGCGACCACGTTGGATTGGCGATTTAACGCCAACAGCGGGATCTGCCAGCGCTCATACTGCACGCTACCCGAAAAGCGAGAGCCGTGTCCTGCAAAGATATCGGCATTGACGGCCACGTCATTCTGAGTTCCACCTTGGGGAAGAAATAGTCTGTCGACCTTCCGATGGCGGAGTTCCAGTCCGATCTTTCTTTTTGCAGATAACCAATAGTTTGTACGCAGGGACTCGCCTTGTGCCGCTCGTCCTAGCCAGCTTCCGATAGATCTGGCGTCGCTCGTGTAACCATCTACGTATTGAGCATTCCAGTAAAAATAGCCCGGAGGCTCAACGTTGTATCCAACCGCGCTAGTGGAGCCACCCTCCAATCTGAGGTCGAGCTTCGGAATTTTCGGGATCTTGGCGAAGTAAAGCCCACCCTGAAAAATAGACTGGCGCACGTAAGGGATTGGGGAAGGTTGGTCTTCGCTCATCGCCTCCCCGTAGAAGGTCAGCCAATCACGCATCTTGGGAATTCGGTAGGAAAAATCCACTCCGGTCCGGCCATCCCCCAACACATCACCGTGAACGTGGATGCCGAAGGTAGACTTGAGGAACGTACGGGGGGTGAGGGGGTTGCCCGGTCCTCCGTAGAGCGTCGTCTTTGTCATTCCGAACTCAAAGTTTTGTGTAAGTTCGAAGCTTATGCTTCCACCGCTGAGGAACGGCTGGCGCGGCAAAGACTGGCCGTACTGTCCGATCGTTGGTCCTGGCGTACCGCTGAAAATCGTGCTCAAGAACTCCTGTCCGGACACCTGTCCGATGAAAGCTTGAAATCGGATGTTGCCTAGATAACCGAGGAAGCTCGGCAACTGAAACGGGCTGACGCGATCGATGGTGAACATCTTGTTCAGCGGCGGAATGTTATTGGTGAACAGCATCGCTCCAGAACCGCATGGTCCCCACCAGAAGCTGCGTCTGCCAAACGAGATCTGCCAGTTCGCGAGATTCATGCCGACGTAGGCGTCAAGCAGTTGAAAGCGACTCGCCGAGGCAAAAGGGAGCGACGGAGGATTTGGCGGCAATCCATCGACGTTGGCGATGAAGTTGAGTGCTGATGGCGAAAGCGAGGGAGCAGAGGGTGCCGATTGAAATTCACCGCGCGTGTAGATCACGAAGGGGCCCGCGGTGGTCCAGCCAGATACGCCGGCCACGCTGTTGAAGCCTTCTTGGTACGGCCTGCCATAATCGTTCAGAATGGTCTGGCCAAAGTGATAGTTGTCCGTAAGCGGTCTGCCGGAGATTCCCAGTGTGCGGACATAGAGAGACTCCAGTTGTGCGCTGCGATTGCTTTCACCAATCATCAACTCGGAGTCGCGAACAAACTCTTCTGAAAGAGCCGAAAAGAGTTGCTGAACCTCCGGTGGCCCGTTCGTGTCAGCCTGGAGGTCGCCAGCTTCGCTTAACAGGCGGGCGCATTCCAGACGGGTCCAGGGACGAATGCCCAGGCTAATCGTCTTCACATATCCCAGGGCGGCGAGGCGTTCCAGAGCTGGATAGATCCAGCTGTCCAGAGGAACGTAGGGAGAACCCATGAAGGATGGGGTCCGCATCTTTTCGTCGCTGACGAATTCGTGCGGCGACTCCCATGCGGCACCCCCGATTTCAGCATTGTGCCTGTGACGGTAGACGTTTTGTGCAATCAAGTATCCCAGCACGCCTCCTACGAGGACGTCAGAAGGGAAATGCTGGTGAGCTTTCACACGCGAGAGAGAGACAGCAGTGGCGGCACCGTATGCGAATAAAGAAGGAATGGTTCCCGAGTACTCATGGGCAAAGACGCCTGCGATTGACCATGCGGCGGCCGCATGTTCGGATGGAAACGACGTGCCGCCGTGGAAAAAAAATCCGCTGCCGTTGCCTTGATATGGGCGTTCGCGTTGAAGCGAATACTTCAAAGCTTGGACCGTGACTAGGCTGTTTAGAGCGGCCTCACCCGCGAGGAAACCGGTCTCACGCCAGCGTTCGTTGTGGGTGGGAAAGCTCAGAAGATAAAGCCCAGCACCGCTTCCGATGAGTCCCGCAATGCCGTAATTAGAAACGCTTTTGTAATGTTTTAGAGTGGACGGATTCTGACTGGTCGATGCAACGTATTGGCGATCTGTGGCAAACAGGCCCGCAGTAATTCCGCCCAACGGTACTAGCCAGTTCGCGTCTGACAGGCGGATTCGAGCCGGGCTAGTCCAGATCTGTTTCTGGTCCTCAAGGAAATCGGCAATATGCCCGGAAACGCCCGTCCTAGCCGAGTCCTCAGCAGGCCCGTCGTGATGGATCCGGGCTGAGGTTTCTTCTGGTGTTTTGGAAGCATTTCGCTCATTTAGTTGCGGCGCGCCCACCCGGTCGTGGTCGACGGACTCTTGCGACCAAGCTTGCGCCAAGGTGAGCAACAAAACTCCCGAGGCCAGAACTGTAGATAGGACTCCCGACGTCATTTCAATTGGCCCAGGCGTTGTTATGGATGGATATAGGCAACTGTGAGCGCGACCGATGATGCAACTTGCGCAGCTTGTAAAATCGGCGCCCAATTACGCGTCGCGATCTTAGGCGCGCGCTCGGGTACAACAATCGAATCGCCGGGCTTGAGCACAGTGTTTAACGGATCGCCTAGCCAGAATCCAGAATTGTTCTTGGCCGCGAGAACTGAACCGTCTGCGCGGATCACGAACACAGCACTCTTATCGGCGATCTGAGTTAGGCCCCCGGACTGGCTTAGATACCACTTCGCGCTCTTGCCAGGTAGATAACTCACCGCGGTCGGATTGAAAACTTGACCGCTCACCATCACAAAGTTTGTCTTCTTAGGGATGATTAGAACGTCACCATCCCTTAGGGCGACGTCGGACGAAGTCTTCGCCAGCCTCTTCGGATCGGACGGGATATGTACAACGACTCGACCGACGGGTTCCGTCGCTTCCAATTGTTGAAGGGCAGTTTCGGTCTGCGCGATGGCGGACAGCTTCGCGTTCTTCTGATCCGCATCTCCGTCGGGCAAAGCTCGAATATATTTCTCCTCTGCCTTGATTCTATCGACGAGTTCGAGATGGGCGCGCATCTCCAATTCGCGCACTTCCTGACGAATGAGGACCGCCCCATACGGATACGCCTGAGAAGTCAATCCGCCGCAGCGCGCGAGCACGGAACTGAGACGCTCTCCCGGTTCGATTCCGTAGGTTGCTGGATGCTGGATCTCACCTTTGACCGCCACAGAGGCGTGGAGGTCATTCCACTGCGGGATCTGGCGAATGGCCAGAACATCACCGTTCCGCAAAGGGACGTTGTCGTTCGGCTCACCGGACAATGCGGCCGCAAGTTTGATCTCCAGATGTTGATTCGCGCCACTGCCAGCGACAAATCGCGTAAGGTCAGCGCTGTCGGCAAACGCGCTCCGCTTCAATCCGCCAGCCACCCTCACCAAGTCCTCGATATGCATATTCGCAGTCAACGGATAACGTCCTGGCTTGGCGACTTCGCCCCGAATATCAACGGTTGGAGCTTCTACTCTTTCTGCGCTACGGTGGATAAGTAGCCGGTCGCGAGATTGAAGAATGATGTTGTCGACCGGATTACCCGCGAGTGCTTCACGAAGGTCAACGCTGAGAATCTTCATCGTCCCGTCGGGCTGAGAGCGGAACAACTGGGCAGTATCGAGTGCCGCATCCGGCGTGATTCCCCCGGCAAGATACACGGCGTCCCGAAGATGGGCTTCGCCAGAGGTTCGGTAAGCGCCGGGATTCCGCACTTCCCCACCTACCCAGACTTGGGGGGGAGACTCGAAATCGTATCGGCTGAAGATGCGAACCGTGTCCAGTGCTTGTAGAGTTGGAGCGGACGCAGGATTTGCGAGAGCGGCTGAGAGGTCGACACTTTCAACGGTCGGATGGAAATCGGGGGGATTAAGGCGGACGATCTCGGCGTAGTGGGGTGCAGGCTCCGGCAGCATGTCGTCATAAGACGAGACGAGGTCCGTCAGCTTCATTCCTTGCTTATAGGAATAACGTCCGGGGCGCAGCACATGACCTTGCAAATAGATCGCATCTTTGTTGTAAGCGGCAATGGGAAAGATGTGCACCTGATCGCCGTCGTGAACCGGAAAGCTCTGCAGGTGTTGACTGACGCTCTCTGAATCTTGGCCAGTCAGATCAAGCGTCAGCATGGTTCGTTTTTCGTGAGCTTCGACGCGCTGTACTTCGATATGGCGGAGTGCAGCGGTAGGTAGGATGCCGCCTGCGAGTTCCAGCGCCTCAGCAAGAGAAGTCTCGTTTGATAATTCGTATACCGCCGGGCGACGCACCATTCCGTCAATCGTCACTTGCGGGCCGACCGGGGGAACCTGCAGCGTATCGCCGCTCTCCAGACGCTTCAGATCGGAACGCACGCCGCGCAGAAGCAACTCGTAAGCATCCACCTGCTCGACCAGTTGCTTGCCGCGAAAGTGGCGCAGAGCGCGTAGAGAGCCACCGGGAGTAATTCCTCCGGCCGCGATCAATGCGTTCAGTGGAGTGGAAAGAGAACTGATGTCGTAGGCGCCAGGTTCCGCGACTTCGCCTACCACGTACACGCGGACCGTTCGCAGCCTTGAAACGGAGACATCGGCAGAAACATCGCGAAATACTGAACGCAGCGCGTGTTGAATGTCCAGTTGCACCTCGCCAAGACTCTTGCCACTGACGAGCAGGGGCCCAGTATCGGGCAAGGGAACACGACCTTCCCGATCCACCAGGCGTACGAATCTCTGCGAAATACTGCCCCAAAGATCGACTGCCAAACTGTCTCCTGGACCAACCACATAATCAGGGCCAACCGGGAGATCCATGGGAATCACGTCGGGCCGGTCGATCGAATTGCGAAATACATCGAGGCCAAAACGTTCCGCCGGACGTTGCCAAGCTGCGACTTGCACATACATGTCAAAGAGAGAAGGCACATCTGCGTATGGATTCGCCCGCCGCACCATGTTGACCGGACTCCCGTCGTTTTCCGGCTGGATGAGCCTGCGACGTCCAGAGTTTGAACCCGAGGAGACATCTTTGTTAGAGATGCTGGCTATCGTCTCGCGAGCATTTTCTCCATCCGAGCTAAGGGACCGGGCCGGCAAGGCGCTCGCTTCCTCTGTCACTCGAGGAAGGGATCGTGGAGTGAGAGGTACAACGTCGGGCGACTTCATGGAAGCATTTGAGAACCCGCCCGGTGACACCAGCGAACCATCAAGCGGCGAGGAACCATCATTGAGATAGTCAGCCTTCAGGGTGCGCGGCAGCTCAGTTGAGTTTCGCGGCCCCATGTCGGGAACCGGCAGCTCATTCTCAGGTGGGCGACCGGGTGCTCGGCTGTGGGGGGCAGACTTCTCGCAAGCACCGTCCGCGTCCTGGGAAGTGCAAACATTCGTTCGTTCCATGTCTTGTTTCCGTTGATTCTTCTCTACTGTTAGCGAATCGGAGTCTTCCTGCGACTCAATTAGCACCAGACGGCGAGCACGTTCTTTCAGAACGAATTCCTCTTCTTTGCCGAGGCTTGAATCCGGATTCGTTGCGGGCAAGAGATAGCCGTATCTCTGCAGAAGGCGCGTCGCAACAGATCGAAATTTCAAGTCACGATCCAGGCGGTCGAAAATCGCCTGATCGGACAAGCTCGAGTCCTCGACGACTTGACCGTTGTCAGCGGCCTCCTTTGCCACCCAGCGTTTTAGTTCAACAAGCAGACCGGGATCTTTCACAAGCACTTCCCGAATCTGGACGGAAGACGCAGCAACCCGGTCCAAGTTGTCCTTCGCGAGTTCGGACAGTTCGGGAGCAGAGTAGCGGACGGAATTGGTGGTTTCGTTGCGTCCTCGATCCAGGTTCTGAGCGCAGAGAGCCGAGGATAGCGACAATACCGCAATACAGAGCGACCACGGGTGCTGTAGTTTGTTCCGCATATACGATCCCCTTCATTACCTTTCGAGTTTTCGCAACCAGCACGTAGGTCTATGCCTCCCAGAGCCTTGACGACGTGTGCTAGAAACGCTTCGGCTAGCAGATGGGCTGGATCACAGGTCAACACGCATCCAGACCAGGCACAAGATGCGCAAACCGCAGCCCGACTTTATCTTCACCTTGCTGCATCTTAACTTACTCCATCCACCTCCGCTGGATCAGCCGCTTTGCAGCGGTCTCGGGTAGTATATCGAGAGTCTTCACAACAGATTTGACTCGAGATGTGGGCCTTGGGCCAGATGGTTGTAAGACCCATGCCTGACGTCAATGTCTTTAGGGCCTGCTGCCCGCCAAATTCCGTGAAAATCGCTCAGGGCCCAAGCCATAACCCAGGTTGGCTGGGAGTAGCCAGAGCGAGAGGACGATGGAGATGCTGAAGCCGAGCGCAAATGTGATCCGGAGCGTTCCGGATCGAACGAACAGATGGTGCGTTATCTCTCCCTTGGAACGACGATAGCCCAAGACCCAGGTTAGTGTAAGCCCGGCATGCTCTCCGCCCCCAACACCCCGGGTGGTACTGGTTCGCGCCCCTACTCGCTGCTGACCGCAATGGCGACTGCCACAGTGCTCTCGAAATTGCGCTGATTTGAGGAAGAGAAGAGTTTCAGGCTACTGGTACGTTGCGTTTTGCGGAGGGCCGCCGCGCGGCAGCCCTACGGCTGGTTATCGCTAGCTAGCGAGGGCGCAGCCAAAGAAATACTTGAAAAACTGGGAAAGCCCTGGGCATCGCGATCGTGTCCCTGTTTCCCGGCTTCGTTTCCGACTTTGCGGCCTCTGGCTCAGGCATGTTAAGCTTTTCCGCTACCGTCGCGCTTTGAAGGGTTCGGCTACGCGCTAGTGAACGCGATGGGAGCGCGCGTGGCGGTGCTCGCCGCCGACTTCCCCGTCGGCTCTCGCAAATACTTGTAGACGGCCGCCTTGGGCAATTGATCCCGATGGATGACGAGGAGGCAGTCACGCAAGCCATTGCGGTTGTCCTCAAGAGCACTCCCGATACCGGCGTGGCGTATGACCGTGCGCAGGTACCCAGCAAGCAGCAGGTGGATAATGGCAAACCGCGCGTTGATGGAATCACTGGCGAAGAATGCCGCGGCGGCACCACTTTCCAACGGGAAGCGGCTGATTCACAAAATCGCCCGGATTGCGCTGCATGAAAACTGGATGATCGGGTGGGTGGACGAGCCCATTGCAAATGCACTGCGCTGGAAAACCTGTCCAAAAGTCAACTGGATCGGCGCGCGATCCAAGAAGCGTTACTTTGCCGATCCCTTCGCCTGGCCGGGAAAGCCCGGCACCGTTCTCTGCGAGGAATATGACTTCGCCTTGCGCCGAGGACGCCTCAAGCTGCTGACCCTGAACGGCGGTCGCATCGCATCCGAGGCGGACGTGTCCCTTCCCCTGCCGGGCCATCTCTCCTTCCCCTACTTGTTCGAGCATGTGAGAGAAACCTACCTGATCCCAGAATCCTGCCATGCGCGCAAGCTCGCTATTTTCAAATATGGCGAGGAAGGGTTCGAGCTATTCGCAACGCCGCTTGAAGAGGTCGCCGCCGGCGATAGCGTCCTATTCAGGCATAACGGCCTTTTCTGGATTGCCTATACCGACTTAGGTCTCAACCCTTTCGACAATCTGAACGTTTGTTATGCTGAATCGCTGGCGGGGCCGTGGAAAGCGCATCCCGGCAACCCTGTGAAGCGTGGACTCACGAATTCGCGCTGCGCGGGGACGCTTTTCACCGTGAAAGGCGAGCTATTCCGGCCTGCGCAGGACTGCACGAAGACTTATGGTGGCGCCATACGCATTTTGCGCGTCACCGAATGCACGCCCGAGCATTTTGCGGAAGAGGAAGTGAACCTGATACTTCCCCATCAGGGATTGAATCCCCACGGGTTTCATACGCTCTCTGCCTGGGGCAATCGCTGCCTAGTGGACGGCAAGCGCATGCTGTTCTCGCCCCGTCGCGTGCTTGCCAAGTTGCGGCGTCGGTGCGATTGATTTGACCATGTCACCCATCAATTCTTAATGCATGCCTATCTCCTGGCATGTGCCTCTAAATCGAAGTATCACGGCTCGGTTTCGCACTGGCCTGCGCTCTCGGTCGTCGGTGGAAAGTGGAACAGTAGCCATGAGCCTTCATCTGCGTTGAGCCCCAGTAAGGAGGAACTGTCATGAGTGACGTAGGCGCCGGGAACGAAATCCGTGATCATTGCCATGCTGTTGCTCCGAGACGCTCCCGGCGTTCGCTCGATCTCCAGGCGATTCACCAGGGTGATAAGGGTCGCGGAATCAGTTGGCGCAACCTCGGATTCGCTTGACACTTCCAGTGTCTCTTTCGCGCCCGCCACGCTTAGCTGAAAATGGATAACCGGCTCAGTTCCCGAATTGACGGCCAGGTTCTGCGCAGCCTGGGCAAATCCAGGGGACTGGCCACACTGATCGAATAGTCGCCTAGGGGCACGGCATTGAACGCAAACTCGCCATTGGCATCAGTGCTCGCGCTTTTTGTCCAGTCGGACGATTGGGAGTTCAGCATGACCATGGCACCTTGAATCGGACGGTGCTGAGTATCATGAATATACCCCCGGACTGAGCCGAAGATGGTCACAAAGGCAGCCACAGCCGTTGTAAGTATCGAAATAAGCAGTACGATGCGAATCAGACGCATAGAAAGATTCCTCATCACGAGTCCCCGCCAGGCAGCGCAGCCCTGAGAGTCGCTGTAAATCAAACATTTTGTCGACGGCGCGGAGGTGCGAATTCAAGCCGGGGCGCAAGCTTCGCCCTGCCAGATTTCGTCGGGACTCATTCGAAATGCATGTTATCGAGGAGCTCAAGCGAAACTTCGAGCTGTTTCCCTTGTTGGACTGTGTGCAATCGCGGGGGTCCCCAGATCTCCGGGCATAAGGTGTCGCGCCCAACGGCGGAGAGAATAACGATTGGAGCTTCCAAAATCCACCGCTCGTCGATTTGCGGAAGGGACTACCCCTGTAAGAGGTCTGGGTGGAATTGTCGTAGCCATGCAATCGTACTATCCTTCAATTCCGTGGCGAGCGCCATCATTGCTTTCAATTCCTGGTCCGATACGGCACCAGCAACGTCATAGACCGACTTGTTTCTCTTGTTGTTGAAGGTCTTGAATCTTTGAATGACCTTTGGGCTGGCCTTTATGGTGAGTTCCAGAGATTCGATTGTTTTGACGTGATGGCCTGCTTGGGTAACGGTGCGATGACCGGAGGCGCGGAGCGCTCTCGTCGTGACACTGAGCGCCGCGTTGAAGGCAGCGATGAATCGAAGATCGGACGATACAGCTTCGACCTTTGAATCCGAGAGGCTACGTTCCACAATTCCCAGAAGATCTTTGATCTCACCGGGACTGGTCGGCTCCCGCCTTAGCCAACCGTATTCCACCCACTTTTCTAAGCTCATCCTCGTCTCCCAACAGGAATACTTTTTGGCCTTTGAGCACGGCGGTCAAAAAATGATTCCCGCTCGCAAGTTTCGACTTGAATTCCGCGACGGAATATACGGTCGGGTTGATGGGACGCCTGATGCTCTTCTCGACTGTAGAGAGCCGCGATAGCACTTCCTCAAGTGTTGCCTTCCCAACAACCAGAAGATCTACGTCGCTCTGCGCCGTCTCTTCCTCCCGTGCCACCGACCCGTATACAAATGCCACAACGACGCGTTTCGCTAAAGGGTGCAGCGCTGACCGGAGAGCACCGAAGATGCCAACTGTCTTGTTCACCAGGCCGTGCATCTCTCGAAATATGGAAGCGTCTCGGTTTGCCTGATAGAAAACCTGACTGCCGACTGAGTTCCGAACGATGAGTCCCACTTTCGAGAGGTTTTCAAGCTCTCGTTGAACCGCGCCAACGCTGGCATCTACTTCGCGTGCGATTTGGCGCGTGTAGAAGGATTGGTCGGCGTGGCCAAAGAGCAGAGCCAGGATGGCACCCCGCGTGCGTCCAAACAGAAGGTCCGCCAGACCGTTATATGTACTCATTCCGAGAACAATTGTACTCAGGATGAGAACACACTTCAAGGGCTCGCTTGAATTTGCCTATCCTCTTTCTTAGGCGAACATCGGCGCTGGTCACAGAATGGTCACAAAACTGTGGCCACCTCGACAAGTTAAGTTATTGAGCAACAAGGGAGATAGGCTGCTAGTATCCAGCCCTGAAAAGGCTGACGTCGGGGGTTCAACTCCCTCCCTGGCCACCAAATAATTCATCTTCAATAGTTTGCACCTCATTCTTAATCCTATACATCGCTTCGATATTTCATAAATCCATGATCTTCGATATTCGTAGTCCTCTTATCCGCTAGAGTTGACGAGTGGTAGAGCGCAGACCAGAAGGGCTTGGCGTCTGCCGTTAAATGGCTTGCGGTGGGGAAAATACAGTAAGGATCTCAATTTGGAAATGGCTCTGCCTTGTCGCGACGCTTCTTCGGGGGAAGGTATTTTTCGAACACACGGTCTTTCTCGCAGTGAGACCCGGCTTTTCTGACCTTGGTAGGCGTGCCACGGTCGGTGCCACGTCTCTCGTTTTCGATCTGCGAAACGCTCTTCTGGAGCCACGATCCTCATGCGCTCTAGTGAGTAGGGCAGCTCTCTTTCGCAATCCAGGCAGCAGATGTACGCGAATCCAGTCCGATCACTGTGCGGCCATGTCGTGTGTGGATGAACGCAATCAAACAAGTAAGCAAGACTCCATTTCAACCAGCTCATAGATTTGTTCCCAGCTCGGCGCGGACTGCTCCACTCCATGACTTGCCGGAGTGCCATCTTGTAACCGAAATGAGGCTAACTGGACGTACGCTCGCCGCAACTGCGCACGATATTGTTTTTCAGTCAGCCGCGCCTTTGCGGCGGCATCACCGATCTTGTATCCCGGCAGGTGATGGAGCACGAAGGCTATACGGGAAGTCGAGTCGAGCAGAAGAATGGGGCTGCCGCTCAGATCCTGCAGCGATTGAAATGTCTTTGAGTTGATCGCCTGGGAGTGTCCGTAGAGCACTACATCAAAGGCCGATGACTCACCATCCCAGCTTGTTCGGGATTCGGAGAGTGCCTCTTCTAGCGCGAGTTCCACGGTCCGTGCAAGGAGATCGGAGTGAACGGTGGTTTCCTGCAGTGATCCATCGATGGCTCTCTCGACCGCCGAAAAAGCCTTGCCGGGATCGAGCGTCAACAGATAGGCGAAATAAGTAAGCCGATCAAGTTCGGCTTGGAGATTGGTGTCTGGCTGGCTCGTCTGTCGGGTCATATCCTTGTACCTCCAACGATTAGGCAAAGGGCAACCGTAATGCCAAAGTGAAGTCAACCGCTGTGGACCCCTAATTGGCTGCAAACGCAGGGCTGCCTCGACAGCTAACGAAATCCCTGATGTTGAAAATGTTGAAAGTGTCAAACGAAACTGTCGAAGCCACTGGCGAGGGCTAGCGTGTAGCTATCGACCAGAGAAGCGAAAGGCAACTGTCCTGGGTCGACCGGAAAAGGGAGCCATTTCAGATCCAGCGTGCTGGGATCGTCACCTGCTCGCGACTGTTCCTGACTCACCACTTCTCTTCAAGTAGTCGAGCTTTCTTTGCTGTTCCGGCGTAAGACATCTATAGATTTCCGACTGCATACGCGCGTTGGCCAGGATGAATTTCGCCAACAAAGCTGCTTGTGCATCGGCTAGAGTTTTGATTTCTTTTTTATTGGTGTGCTGAATGTCGAGAGCGAACAGCTTTTCCCTCACGCTTCTTAGCTGTGCGAACAAGGGCTCCATGTTATGGCGTTCACGGGCCATCACTTGCTGGATCGCTTCTTTCTGTGATTCAGTTAAGCTTAGGTGTTCAGCCACTCCTTCTGTCAGCTCGAAGGATGAAAAGGGCAGCTCTACCAAAACGATCTGGCTGTCGTCAGCCGCAGAAGCTTCGCTTTTATCTTCAGGCGCAGGAACTTTGGCCAGATCCTGTTTCTCCATCTGGCGCCATGCGCTAAGCAGTTGGAATTGCATCTGTGCGATGAGATATTGCTGGGCGCTTGAGGTTTTACCTTCCTCGGTGCTCATTTTTCCTTCTTCGACAGCTTCAGTGATGCCTGCGAGGTTTTCTGTGAAGGTCTGTGTAATGGACACCATCACCGTCTGATACTCCTGTAAGACGTCTTGCGGTTCGATGGAGCCGGGGCCAGTGGGCACGTTTGTGGTGCTTGGGTCCGAGAGGAGCGAATCGGCTGTGCCGGTGGGTTTAGTCGGAGAACTGTCATCTCCTGACTTGGTCTGCGCCGAGGTAAGGATTGGAATGACAGTCATGAGGATGATAAAGAGAATTAATTTCGCTTTCATGTTCTTACTCCTTAGTTTGTTCTTGCACTTCGACTCCTGAGATCGATCAGTGCTCAAGCTACTTTGTCTTTGCGTTGAACCGTTCGCGTATTCGGCCTCCAAGGTATCATGTCCTGGACCTCGGTTCTTTTACCTGTCGTTTCAATCTCGGACTCCCGATAAATTGGGTGGACGGCGCTGTCACGGGGAAAGACTCTCCAGAACAGAAGAAAGAGTCCGAGCGGAGCCAAGCTTAATGCTGCTAGGAAGAGGTCACACATAGCCGTCTCGCTCCATGTAGATCGAACCACAAACACAACCTTCTCGCGTGTAAATGGGGGCCCCAATCGAGCACAGCTCGCGCAAAGTCAGACGACATCAGTCCACCCGATCCCACGTTGAATCCGGATCGTATTCGGTCATTGCATTAGCGATCTTTTCGGTATCCGGACCGAGGTCCTTTTGGTACACGATGCCGCTTTGATTCACGATGAAGGTTGTGACGCCCGTAGAACGATAGATGGCTGGATACGCTACAAAGGCGAAGCCGCTTACCATCTTGCCGTCCACGAGATAATTCTTTGCCCCACCCTCTGCGTTGTTTCCTTGAGCCTTCAAAATGCGGAAATAGTAACCGTTGAACGGGACAGGGTCGTGGGATGTGGCCGCCCCGTTTTCTACACCTGCGGAGGCGATGAGTGCGTCATGAGGACTGACCGATTGCTCTGCGTTCTCAGACGAAAACAAGCCATCGTGGCTACTGTTATCCGCAACGAATTTCACCGCGTACAGATGTTCGCCGTTATTTGTCCTTGCATAATGCTGCTGCTCGGCATCGACAAGCTGGTAGCAAACATCGATCGTGGCCAGTTCGTTTCTTCCCACTCGGCGCGCTAGGACTTCTTCCTTGCCCGCATCCGTATCGAAATACCAGCGGCTATTGTTTTCTACGATCGGAATCGGATCAGGCCAGTTTTCGGCGCCTATATAGAGGATCATCACACCATCGCGTTCTTTCGCGACACGATGCATCTGGTTATATTTCGCAACAAAGTGATCGCGATTTTTCCGATCCTCGGCAGGATCGCCTGAAGAGACAAGATCCTTTCCCGCCGGACCGAGAACCTCCAGCAAGGCACGATTGTCGGTTTGCTGCGCCGCCGCAAATAGGGCGGCGCTGGCTTCTTCCGGGGAATGAAATACTTGCTGGTTGAGTTGCTGCGCAAGCGTTGCCTGGCTCGAGAATGCGAGCATCGACAGGACCGAGAGCGTGGCTAGTAGCAGCCGAGGAAACTGGAGCTTTCGTATGACTTTAGTTGTTTCGTTCATGATGTATCTCTCCATATAGGTAGCTATCGAATGAATCCGAGAAATGCAATCAACGGTGGCCGCCACCTCCGTGAAAACCGCCTCCACCAAAGCCGCTGCTGTGCAGGCTCGAAAAGCCACGATCCGAGTAGCCGCGGGTGGTGCCCCCGTGGTCGTATCCACCAAAGGCACTGGAATGCTTGCCGGCTTCGGGATGCGACTCCGAAGAGCCACGCTCAGCGGCGCCGCCGTGAAATTCGTTGCCACGGACGTTTCCACCGCGCGATGCTTCATTTCCGCGCCCAGCTTCGAAGCCGTGGGAACCTTCATATCCCCGCTCGCCACCAGAGTTGTGGGAGCCTTCATATCCGCGTGCAGCTCCAAAGTCGTGGAATCCTTGGTGCCCGCCGTGTCCATAGAACGTCTTACTGTTAGAAATGAATGTATTGTGGTTGTAAATCACGGTCCGATGGCCCCAATCGCATCCCCAGCCATGCCATCCCCAACCGAAGCCAGCGAAGAATCCGATCCCGAAGCCCACACCGAAAGAAATGGCGGGGCCCTCAACACACAGCCCGGGATATGGATACCAGCCGGGCCACACGACGACTGGCGCGCCGTAGACAATCCATGGATCGTATGCGGGGACGTAAACGACTTCAGGATCTGCAGGTTCAATGACG
>Ga0222749_10000219_pt1 | contig 37181 bp, 27 predicted proteins | sample IncBWH2Mmetat_FD_197234 | JGI IMG/M metagenome (GOLD analysis project Ga0222749, IMG submission 197234) | Metatranscriptome of lab incubated forest soil microbial communities from Barre Woods Harvard Forest LTER site, Petersham... | ecosystem: Environmental > Terrestrial > Soil > Temperate... | reverse complement strand
CTGGACTTGCTGGTTGCCAATTACGTTCAGTGGACCCCGGAGACGGATCTGCGTTGTACGCTCGATGGGTCGCACAAATCCTACTGCACGCCGGAATCTTACAAGGGTGCCTCGGTACGGCTGTGGCACAACCTGGGAAACGGCAAGTTTGAAGATGCAACCAAAAAAGCAGGTCTTTACGATCCCACGTCGAAGGGGCTCGGCATTGCTATTCTCGACTACAACAATGACGGCTGGCCTGATCTGCTTGTGGCCAACGATACGCAACCGAACAAGCTTTACAAGAACAACGGCAATGGAACGTTTACCGAGAGCGCAGTTACAGCAGGCATTGCGTTCAGTGAAGACGGCATCGCACGCGCCGGAATGGGCGTGGATGCCGTTGACTACGACCGCTCCGGCCGGCCCAGCATCATCATCAGCAATTTTTCGAACCAGATGATGTCGCTCTACCACAACGAGGGCAATGGGCTTTTTGTGGATGAAGCGCCCCGCTCCTCCATCGGTCAGAACTCGCTGCTTACCCTTGGTTTTGCCTGCTTCTTTTTCGATTACGATCTGGATGGCTGGCCGGATATTTTCGTCGCCAACGGCCACATCGACAGCGACATTGAGCGAATCCAGAAGCGCATCAAGTATCGCCAGCCGCCGCATCTATTTCGCAACCTGGGTGGCGGCAAGTTTGAAGAGGTCACGGCTGCAATGGGCACAGCCTTCGACTCCCCTCGCGTGGCGCGTGGCGCCGCGTATGCGGACATAGATAATGACGGTGACCTTGATCTGCTGATTACTACCAATGCCGGCCCGGCGCTTCTCTTCCGAAACGATGGCGGTAACAGGAACCATGCCTTGCGAGTGAAGCTGCAAGGCACGCGTTCGAACCGGGATGGCATCGGGGCGGTTGTCCGCATCGAATACGAAGGTGAAAAACAGTGGCAGATGATGCGCAGCGGTTCCAGCTATCTTTCCCAAAGCGAAATGGTACTGACGTTTGGCTTAGGTCAGAAAACTAACGTCTCTTCCGTCCAAATCGAATGGCCAAGTGGGCAGACAGACAAACTCTCGAAGGTTGCAGCCGACCAAACCATCACGGTCCAAGAAGGCAAGGGAATAATATCTGCGAAGAAGTTCTCTAACACGACCATGACCGGGCAAAAGACCGTTGTGGCTCGAAACTCTCGTTGAGGTAATTTCTGGCTAGCTGGTTGGCCGCCGATTACAAACAGGGACCTACTAGTCTTTTTATACTATTGTCCTTTTCCATCGGGTTCTTTACACTTCCGGAACTCGGTGCCTTTAGCGCGCATGGGTACAGCATTCAGGATCAGCGACAAACCAACCGCTTCCTTGGCTGGACAAAAAATTTCAACTCGGAGGTGAGGCACAAATGCGTTTTCCAAATACAGGCGCGAAGCTGCTTCTTCCGCTGGTCTTGCTGATGACCGCCGCTGCGGCATCGGGCCGGGCAGAATTGTCGCTGAAAGATCTGAAGGGCAAGCGCGCGCGCCTTGACGATTATCGCGGCAAGATTGTGGTATTGAACTTCTGGGCCACATGGTGTGGGCCCTGCAAAGACGAAATGCCGCGTCTGGTTGAGGCCGAGAAAGAATATAGCGGCCGCGGAGTCGTCTTCGTGGCGGCATCGCTGGATGACAAAAAAGCGCATGACAAGATTGCGGTTTTCGTCAACGAGCATCAGGTTGGCTTCCCAATTTGGGTGGGCGCAACCACGGATGACTTAGACAGGCTGGGAATGGGGCCAGGCCTTCCGGCAACCGCTTTTGTTGATGAGCAAGGTAATGTTGTCGCCCGCGTGCTCGGAGAAGTACGCCAGCAAGAACTAGCCGAGCGGCTCGATTGGCTGGTTCGGGGACGGACCGGAGCCCAGCCGGCGGTACTAGTGAACCATTTGGGTGATAAATGATTGCCTGGCACAAACGCGAGCACGTGGTTGGTGCCCTGGCGGCGCTAAGCCAACCCGCCCGGTGGGTTCCATCGCTTTTTCTGGTGATGCTTTGCCTCAGCTCTGTGCGTGCCTCCGGACAGGGTTGAGTGGCCGCACGTTCTAGCGCGCCCGTGATTGGCGCGTTGTGCGGTACTTCAAATCCGAACGAGAGCTCCAGCACCTCTTCCAAGGATACGGCGAGCGAGAGCGGCCCCTTTTCCGCCCATCATTGGTCCATTTCCACTGGCTACCGCTACCAGCGCTCCCACCGCCACTTCGTGGGTACCACCGAGCAGACCCAGCGCGAGAAGCTGGGCACCGAGGTGGTGAACGACATCAATCTCTTCGATGTTGGTCTGACTTACAAGTTCAACCCGCGCTGGAGCATAACCTTGAGCGTGCCCATCATGAATGCCAAACGCATCTATGACCACGAGCTCTTTAAAGTTTTTCTCCACATTCCCAATGCCCCTGATCAGGTTACCCACAGTACAGGCATTGGTGATGTAGGCCTCTCGGCGCAGTTCTGGGTGATTCGACCTCCCAGCGAAACTGGACACAACCTTGCATTTTCTTTTGGCACTGTCTTTCCAACCGGAGATTACCGCGTTAAGGATACGGTCCAGACCGTTACCGGCCCGCAAACGGTTTACGTGGATCAATCGATCCAACTCGGCGCTGGAGGCTATGGCATTAGCTTAGGAAGCCAAGCGTATCAACGAGTGGGCCGAGCGGTCCTCTATGCTTCCGGCACCTATCTGATCACGCCGCAAGAGAGCAATGGGACACCGAATGCCTCGCTTGCTGGTGTGAAGATAGCTCCCAATCCGCTGACCTCGACCATGTCCATCCCCGACCAGTATTTGGCGGATGGCGGCGTGGCTTATCCTTTTCCCGGAGTGCGAGGGCTGGCGGTCAAGGCCGGTCTTCGCTATGAGGGGGTCAAAGTCAGGGACCTCATCGGTGGCAGCCTTGGCTTCCGCCGGCCTGGTTACGCGCTTTCGGTTGAACCCGGCTTCCAATATGAACGGGCAAAAGATACCTGGAGCCTCAACGTTCCCATCGCGGTTCAGCGCAATCGAAAGCGCAGCGTGCCCGATCTGCTCCAGGGCAAGGCGGGGGACGCGGCTTTCGCCGACTACCTGATTACCGTTGGCTATTCGCGCTCGTTCTGAGAGCGGGATCCGCGGACCTCACGCAAAAGTCCCCGGCTGGTTGTAAACAGAGACCCACTAGTCTTTTTATACTATTGTCCTTCTCCATCGTGTTCTTTACACTTCCGGAACTCGGTGCCTTTGGCGCGCCTGGGTACAGCATTCAGGATCAACGACAAACATGCCTTCATCCTAGTTGCACAAGAAATTTCAATTGAGAGGTTGCCGTGTTTCAAAAACTACTTCTGTTCGGGCTCCTGATCGTGTCTCTTTCGGCTTTGGGTCAAAGCAATTACGCCGTACTTAACGGCAGCGTGACCGATCCTGAGTCTCGTTCTGTCGCGGGCGCGACCATCGAGCTGGCAGCGTCAAGTACGGGGGCGATCCGCCGCGTACTCAGCAACCAGCAAGGTCTTTTCGAAGTCTCCGGTCTCTCGCCTGATGAGTACACGATGAAGGTGACGGCACATGGATTTGCGCCGCTGACCAAAACTGTGCGGCTGGAAGTGGCGCAAAAAATGACGATCAACGCTGCCCTGACGATCGAGCCGGTTAAGGAGTCACTCGAAGTGACCGCCAGGGAGGTACTCAAGACAACTGACGCCAGCCTGGGCGAAGTGGTCGAGCCGCGGTCGGTACGGGAACTGCCACTCAACGGCCGCATGCTCATTGATCTGGTGCTGACCGTGCCGGGCGCACACGTAAGTCATGGCGCGCAGGCCGGTGATATGAATCCGCTGTATTGGCGTCCGGGACAACGCTCGGCGGTCAGCGTTGGCGGCAACCGGCCTAACGCAAATTACTTTCTGCTGGATGGAGTCACCGACACCGATCCCACGTTCAACACGTTGAACTTGAGTCCTGTTCCCGATGCCGTGCAGGAATTCAAGGTACAGACGGGAAGTTACTCCGCTGAAATGGGAGGGGCTGGCGGCGGGCAAGTGAACATCGTGACGCGTTCCGGTTCGAACCATTTACACGGAACCGTATATGAATTTCTGCGGAACGGCGCGATGGACGCACACACATTTAACGCCATGGGCAGCAACCATCTCGTGCAAAATAATTTTGGCGGTTCTCTCGGCGGTCCCATCGGCCACCAAAAGACCTTCTTTTTCGCAAACTTTGAAGGTTTTCGCCATGCCATGGCCGATACGATGATTGATACCGTCCCTACGATGATGGAAGCGAGCGGGGATTTCAGCATGAGTGGCACAACGATTTACAACCCTTTCAGCGCTCATCCAAATCCCAGCTTCAATCCTTCCAAGCCGATTAGCCCCAGCAACCCGCAAATTATCCGTGATCCTTTCCCCGACAACGTGATCCCACAGAACCTCATCAACCCTGCCGCCCAGATGTTTCTGCAGAAATACGTGCCCAATCCTAATGGCGATATGGGAATGGGGATGATGGCCATGTCGGGTTGCGGGATGACGATGATGGGAGCGCCCACCTTGGTGGGGACGGGTACCGACTGCAACAATTTCACCGACGTGCGCAACGAACTCCACATTACCAATCAGGGAACAGCCCGGGTCGATCATATCTTCGACGGGGGCGATAGCCTTACTGCGCGGTATTCACTGAGCGCCGAAAACGGATTCACGCCAGAGAACCTGCCTGGCTTCGGCTCCAATCACGACAATTTTTCCCAGAATGGCAGTGTTGCCTGGAACCGGGTCATCAGCCCCAGAATGGTGAACATGGCCGCGATCACGGTCTCCAGACTTTCCATGGACCGCACTGAACAGAACGCCAACGTGAACGACATCGTGACCCAGCTTGGTATTCAAGGCGTTGGTTTTGGCGGCGCGGGGGCCTTCGGGGCACCGTATTTCAATGTCCAGGGCTTCTCTCCCATGGGTGACACATATGCCGCGACGCCCGTGCATTCCTGGGACACGATCATCGAGGGACGCGAGCAGTTGAGCTGGCAACGCGGACGCCATGCCCTGAAGTTCGGCGGCAGCTACCGCCGCTATATTTGGCCGATGTGGGGATTTTTTCAGAACCGCGGTTACTACCAGTTCACGAACGGCTACACATCGCAAACCGCCACCAATGACAACACCGGTTCGGCCCTTGCCAGCTTCCTGCTTGGGTTGCCGGCAGTGAAACAACGCCAGGCGGGCATTCCGCAAATGCAACTTCGCCAGTGGTATGCGGATGCTTACGTGCAAGACAGCTTCCAACTGACGCACACAACCACGGTGGAGATGGGCCTTCGCTACGAGTACATGAATCCACTGGTGGATATCAAGTTCACCAACTCCAACCTCATTTTCCAGAATGGTGTTCCCAGCGCCTTTATAGGCGGGCAGCAAGGCTTTCCCGGCAGCCTGAAATATCCGAATCCCCATAACTTCGCCCCGCGGATGGGCATTTCACAAGCTATTCCCAAAATGGGTTTGGTGCTCCACACTTCATTCGGTATTTTCTTTACGCCCGTGGATATGAATACCTGGTGCAACCAACGCCACAACGTTCCGAACGTTTTCCCGGAAACCCAGCAGAGCGACAATTTTATTCCTCCGGCCACGCTCATCGCGTCGGGCTTTAACTTCGGGCCGCCTGTGCTGGGAAAGACCACGGTCAGTTTCACCTCCATGGACCCGCACGCACCTTCACAATACATCGAGCAGTGGAGCCTTTCGGTGGAGAAAAGCATAGGACGCCAGACAACGCTGGAACTGGGATACCTTGGGAACCACGGCGTGCACCTGCAACGCGCGCATCTGATCAACAATGCTCCGCCGGGGCCGGGGCCCATTGGGCCGCGGCGTCCTTTCAAGACGATCAGCTTCGTGCCCGGGACTATTCTGCCACCAGGCGTGAACGCAATCAGCACGACTTTCCCGGTGAGCACGATCAACTTACTGGAGAACACAGCGCAGAGTTGGTATGACGCCGGTTACGTCAATGTCCGCCGCCGCTACGCGCGCGGATTGACCTTCCTCGCCAACTACACGTGGTCTAAAAGCCTGAGCAATGCACCTGACTTTCGCTCGCCCATGTTTGAATCGTCCATTCCGCAGAACAACAGCAATCTGACTGCGGAAAAAGGTCCGGCCTGCGATGTGCGCCACCGTTTCGCACTCAGCGCGGTTTATGACATTCCTACCCTGCATTCCAACAACATATTGCAGGCAGCTACAAAGGACTGGCATTTCTCAACTCTTTACCAGATACAGACAGGGTTTCCGTTTACCATTTCCGTGTTTGGTGACACGGCCAATTCCGGCACCGTGTTGGGCGAGAACCCAATTCGCGCCAACGCCACGGGCCAGCCGATCTTCGTGCCCGGAACGCGCACAGCGAGTGGTTGGTTTAATACAGCCGCTTTCACTGCGCCCCCGGCTTTCGCTTTTGGAAACGTTGGCCGGAACTCGGTCTATGGCCCTGGCCTGCAGACACTTGATTTTGCCGTGGTCCGCGATTTCAACCTGGGAGAGAAAACGAAGTTTCAGTTCCGCAGCGAGTTCTTCAATGCGCTTAACCATACGAATCTTGGCACGCCAGATCGTTTCGTGAATACACCGCAATTTGGCACGATTACAGAAGCCACAACACCGGGCCGGCAAATTCAGTTGAGCGCAAGGGTTTCTTTCTAGGACAAACAGTGCCGCGAAAGTTGCGATTGAATAGGTATTCGTTCTGCAGGTAATAGCGCTTGCTTTACCTGCAGGCCGGTTTTTTGTAATCTGAATCCCTGCGCCAGGCCATGCCTTTCCATAGAGACGAAGAATCCAACATTTTGGCTTCGTGCTATGAGTCCTTGCTGGAGAGCCGACGAGAGTATCTAAGGAAAATTGAAGAGGTTGTAATTTCGCACATTCAGAGCGCCGAGTCTCTGCTGGATGTCGGCGCCGGAAGGCACTCGCATCTTGCGCATTGCCGAGGCCGCCATGCAAGTCGCCACTCTTCGGAAATCTTCTGTATCAACTGGTAGCCTAAGCCTCGCCTCCGGGCGAAGTCTGATGAGACAGTGCTTCGTTGAGAGAGGCGCAGACGTATTCAATTTGATTTTCGTCCAGCGAATTGAAGAAAGGCAGGCAGAGCAATCTTTCGGCGATGGAAACAGTTTGGGAGAGGTCTCCGCAGCGAAAAGGGAAGTCGCGCATGACGGGCTGCAAATGTGCAGGGGGAAAATATCGTCCACACTCGATTCCGCCCTGCTTCAATCTTTCCCATATATCGTCACGGTCGCGCTGGTGAAAACCTTTTGCAAGAAGTATTGGATAGGTGAACCAACTGATTCGTTGGTCTTTTGATTCTTTGGTGTAAAGCGTAAGACTCGCATTGCTTCTGAGCCTGTTCTCGTAGCTTCTGGCGAGCGCTTCACGCGTGCTTAGGGTCTGCTCTATTCTCGAAAGCTGTTGCAGGCCAAGCGCGCAGTTTATCTCTGAAAGCCTGTAGCTATATCCGGCTTCGATATGTTGGAACCATTCCCGCGAAGGTTGCCGCCCCTGATTACGCAAGCGTCGAAACGTCTCCGCGCACGCTGCTGAATTGGTGACCAGGGCTCCGCCTTCACCCGTAGTCATCTGTTTATTGGGATAAAAAGCGAAGATTCCAATGTCGCCCAGCGTGCCGGTTTTTCTGCCGTTGATCTCGGCCCCGATTGCCTCACAGGCATCTTCAATTACGTAAAGAGAGTGATGCCGGGCAAAATCAACAACCTCACCGGCCTCGGCAGGATAGCCAAACGTGTGGACCACAATGATGGCCTTGGTTCTCGCGCTGAGAGCCGCTCCGAGTTTGGCAGGGTCAATATTGAACGTATTTGGGCGAATATCGACGAAGACCGGTACCGCTCTTTCGTTGAGGACCGCATTTGTGACCGCCATGAAACTGAAAGAGGGCAAAATCACCTCGTCGCCTTCCTTGATGCCCAGGGTCCGCAGGGCAAGCTGAAGCGCACTGGTGCCGGAATTTACGACGACCGCATGTGAGACCCCCAGATAAGCGGCAAGCGCTTCTTCAAATGCCGGCATAACGGGGCCCTGGCTCAGGCGGGATGAGCGCAAAACTTCGACAACCGCGGCAATATCCGATTCCAGGATTTCCGGCTTTGCGAGAGGTATCCTCATGGTATTCAATCGCAGCGAATTGGCACAGGTTCTTTCATCAGGAGGGATTCTGATAAGGAAACTGTCGAAAGGATTTGAGCGATCTTTTCTGAGGAATGTCCGTCACCGTAAGGATTCGTTAAGTCGCGCAAGGAAGCACGAAAATTGTCGGAAAGCGCGACATGAACAGCCCTTTCTATCTCATCCCGGCCGGGGGCACAATCGAGAACGTTGTTACCGTGCTCACGGCCTTTTTCGCGTATGCCGACATTGACTGCAGGCAGTTTGAAAGATGCAGCTTCCATGATTCCGCTGCTGGAATTCCCAACCATGGCAGTGAGAAACTGCAGCAAACTCAAATAAGTGACATGGTCTATGTTTGTGACGAACCTGTCATCAGGCCGTGATGCAATGAATCTGTGAATTCGTTGAAGAAGCTCACGGCTGCCGGCGTCTGCATTGGGACTGATAAATAACAATTTCTGGGGAAGCCGCTGCAGGGCCGCAAAGAGCTCATCGGCCTCGCAAACAGGATCGCGCAAGATAGTAACGGGATGGTAAATTACGGCAACGGTGCTTCCGTCGAGGGGAATTCCCAACCGATTTTCGACTTCTGCGCGGGTCAGCAGAACTCCCTTTGTAATGTGGTCCAGTGACGGGCTGCCTACGACATGCACGCGCCAGGCCTCTTCGCCCATGCTGATGACTCTTTTTCTGGACGTTTCAGTCGCAGTCAGATGTATGTGGCTCAATTTCGTAAGAGCGTTTCGCACGGCATCGTCAATGGCGCCAAGGCTGACGTCGCCGCCTTCAATATGAACAATGGGAATGCGCAAGGCCAAGGCAACCGACGCCGGAGCCAGCATTTCGTAACGGTCGGCGATCAAGAGAAGCAGGTCGGGGCGGAGCCTTGCGAAATAGTCGGCCAAGCCAAGAGTCGCCAGCCCGATCGTCTTGGCCATTCCCACGTCGCTATCGGAACTCAACAAACATTCAATGTTTTCGGTAAGGAAACCATCTGCGGTGATATTACTCAAAGTATTGCCGAATTCTGGAGAAAGATGCGACCCCATGGCCACGACAGTAAGCTCAACATCCGGTTTTTTCGCGAGTTCTCGAAAGACCCAGTACAGATGGGAATAATCGGCGCGTGAACTCGTCACAACTGTGATTTTTCGTTTCATTTCAGGTCTCAGACAAGATACCGCACCAAAGTTGAACTAGGGTGGAATTCGGGAACGAGCTTGAGCAGCAATTCGAGCAGGCCGTTTTTTCGGCGTGCCACTACCAGCTTCCGCAACTGGACTACATCGTGCATAAAGAGTTCCGGATCGAGGGTAGTACCGCAAACCTCATACACTTGGGCCAGTTCCGTGGTTTTGAGGTATTCGAAATCATAGGTAATCTGCTCGCACAATTTTTCTCCATCTCTCAAACCGATAGAGATCATCGGCCTGTTGTGATTTTCAACATCAAACCAACGTTGCAAAAAGCCGGCTAGCTCGATAATTTTTCTGGGCGCACCCATTTCCGGAAGCAGCAGCCGGGAGTTTCGGAGTGCCAGAGATTGAAGCAAAAATGATGCTCCCTCATGCATAGTGAGAAAGTATCTCGATGCATCCGAATGGGTTATTTCCAGAGGCAGTCGCTCTTGCAGATGCCGCAAAAAAATGGAAGCGACGCTGCCGGAACTTCCCAGCACATTTCCCAGCCGTAGAGATGTAATTCGCACTTCTGTCTGTTTGTGTGCCAGCAAAAAAAGTTCGGCAATCCGTTTTGAGACTCCTAAGACACTGGTGGGGTTGACCGCCTTGTCGGTGGAAATGTTCACAAAATGTTCAACGTTAAAGCGCGCGGCGATCTGCAGGAGTTCCGCGGTCCCCAAAGTGTTGTTTTCAAGAGCTGCAAAAGGATCTGATTCAAGCGGCACGAGGTGCTTGAGCGCGGCGGCATGGAAAATAACATGAGGTTGATGCCTGGTGAATATTTCTTCCAGCAGAACCTGATCAGAAATGTCTCCCTGGATGAACCAGACTTCCGGGAGGGTAATATCCCGTTGTTTGTATCTTTTATATAGGAGATCCAGATGGTCCTTTGACCGGTCAAGGAAAATGAGATTGTGTGAAGGCCCGGCCATCAGCAGGAGAGCAAGGGAGGAGCCAATGGAACCACCTGCACCTGTAATCAAGATCGTCTTTCCGGTAATAAGTTCACTCCAGTCAGAGACACGGGAAGGCCATGCTGGACGATGAAGAAACCCAGACCAGTCTATTTCCTGAACGGCAATTTGCGAGGCGGTAAGCATCGGGTACATTCTCTCAGACCAGTGGTGAACGCACGCTGTAGTTTATAACGGTGGTTCTTTCCATCCGAATTGCTTGTCCAAGACAGCGGCGACCGCCAGCACCTCGCTCTCTTTGTACGGACGTCCGATGATCTGAACCCCAATCGGTAGTCCTTCAGGAGATTTTCCAACCGGCACGACCGCCGCAGGGTTGCCCAGCAGGTTGTAATGCTGGCAATACGTCATAGTGCGCAGGTAGTCGGCAGCGTGGCTCGTGCCCCATCCGGCATCTTCGTGGCGAAACGCAGGAATCGAGCAGACAGGCGCCAGCAGAATAGGAAATGTTTCCATCTGCGTCAGCACACGAAATCGCACTTGGTCTCGTTCAATCAATGTGTGTAATAGCCGGTCACCGCTGAGCGGGGGTTGCAGGGCCGCCAAAGCAAGAAATTCTTTCGTATTGTCGCTGATTTCGTTTTCGCGGCCCTTGACCATCGGGTTTAAGACTAACGCGCTGGCTTCCACAAAAATCACAAACCATAGTTCGCGCGCGCGATCGAGTCCCTCTGGGCGGAAGGGTTCAACCGTGAACCCTGCTTCTTTTAGTGCTCGAGCGGCGGCGTGAACGGCAGCGCGGGTTTCAGGTGTAGGTGGGCTGAATCCGTCATCTTCGTAAAAGCCAATACGCAGCTTGTTTGCCTGAAGTTGATCTGCAAGCTCTAGAGCCACGGGTACGGAGGCAGGGTCTCCTGGATCGTAACCAGCCGTTACTTCAAACAGCAATCGCAGGTCTTCGACGGTCCGCGCCATTGGGCCTACAACCCCGATCAACGAAAACGGTCCGCCACACGGCGGATAATGGCCGGTGGCGGGGATTTGGCCAGGTGTGGGCTTGAGTCCGCAGATGCCGGAGAAGTGCGCTGGCACGCGGATCGAACCTCCACCATCGCTGCCAATTCCCGCAGCCGACATACAAGCTGAAATAGCGGCCGCCTCTCCTCCGCTGGAACCGCCAGGCGTGCGTGCCAAGTCCCATGGATTATTAGTTCGTCCTTGCAGTTCGTTTTCAGTGTGATAAGCCATCAGCACCTCAGGGGTGCTGGTATTGCCCAGCACAATGGCTCCCGCATGCTTGAGTCGTGCAACCAGCGTAGCGTCTTCGGCGGCAACATAGCCATCGCGCAAACGGCTTCCTGCCTCACAGCGCAGACCCTTGACGTCAACGCAAGATTTGATGCTGACCGGTACACCTAGCAAGGGCCTGGATTGCACGCCTTGCATAAGGGCCGTTTCTGCGCGGCGCGCCTCCACCCGTGCCTGTTCAATATTCAGGCAGGCAAAAGCGTTGATCTTGGGATTGAGCTGTTCGATGCGCTCAAGATGCGCCTCAACGACTTCAGCAGGTGAAAGTTGCTTTCGGCGGATCAAACGCGCCATTTCCGCCGCTGACAATTTGGTGATCGTCGAGGCAATGAGTGACGGCTTCTGCATGGCGTGGTAGTCCATAGTGAGCGCTTATTGTTCAGAGGATATTTGGATTCGAAGTAAAGGGTCAATATTGACACGGAGGATTTGGCTATGAAGGTGACTCTTTCGTTTTAACTGCAGACAGTGATAGCACTCTGGCGCTTGCCGGTCATGGTAGTCTTGAAGATTGCAGTCTACTACCTGTCCTTTCGTATGCGCGGGGAAATCACGACGCGAACAGTGACGATTGTAGAAACCAGTCATCGAAGTTAGTCGCATCGAAGCTAAGATCGTCGAAGTTTAACGGCCCGCCAGTTTGCAGGTGATCATAGCGATGCTCGTAAATCACGTACGGTCCGTTCCATTTGCGGAAGGTGCGCCAGTTCAGAGTACAGGTCCTACCGGATGCAGCGGCCAATGCATTTGGTCACGGTTTGCGGGCAACAATGAGCCACCACAATTGGCTGTCACCGGGCCGGTCTATGAAATGATCTTCTCGTTTGACGATCTGGAATCCACTGCCGCGAATCTCAGCCTCAACCAAAGCTGGGGAAATATGGTGATGCTCGGCTTCATCACTACGGGATTCTCCGTTCTCCGAGCGTGGCCCGCGGTCCAGGATGACCAACCGCCCGCCCGGCTTGAGTGCTTGGAAGACGTGTCCCAGAATCGTTTTTGAATCGGTCAGTTCATGGTAGGTATTCGCAATCAGCATTGCATCCACAGTTCCCGCGGATAGATGCGGATCGTTTGGTTCCCCAAGAATTACATCAATATTGTGCTTCCCGTCTATAAAAGCCCTGGTTCGCAACACGAACAACGGAAATTTCAGGATATCTACTGGCAAAACTTTTCCTGTTTTGCCAACCGTATCGGAAAGCTTCAATGAAAAGTACCCAACTCCAGAGCCGAGGTCTACTACGACATTTCCTTCCTTGAGATTCAGTTCCTGAATTACCTCGGCAGGACGCTGCCATTGGTCGCGTTCGCGCTCCACCGCGTCTAAGCGGCTTAAGGTTTGAATCGCGTCGTAAACAATGCCGAGAACAACGAGCGTCAAAACGGCACAAAGGGCAAAGATTGTGACTCGTATGCGATATTGCCGCTGAAGTTTGCGTTTGTCAGGCTCCGGCTTGGCGGTGATCTTCAGATGACAACCTCTCGCCCTAGAGCGTCTTCAGGGTTAATGTAGATTTTTCTAGCGGCCCGACTAAAGTCGGGCCCTGATACGATCGTTCAAACATCATCGTGGCACTGATAAAGCCTGTGCCTCTGGAAGCGCGGGAAACAAAGAGTTTCGGCACAAAAGGGATTCTTCCGCTACGCGTCGGAATGACAAGGAGATTGTTTTTCCGCAGGCTCCGCCCTGACACGTGTCCCGACCTAAAAGTCTACAGCACCCATGAAAACGCTCTAGCAACAGACACTGGCCAGCGAAACAACGCGAACTCATTTGGACGGCGCAGAATTCTTTAGAGGATGTTTGTCATCCAGTGCTAGATTCAGTTCGAGCACGTTGATACACGGCTCGCCGAGGAAACCGAACTGGCGTGCCTCGGTATGCTGCCGGACCAGTGTCCGAAGGTCATCTTCAGCGATACCCCGAGCCTTAGCTACACGAGGAACCTGGAACTCGGCCCCGGCTGGCGTGATGTGCGGATCAAGGCCCGATCCAGAGGTTGTGACCAAATCAATGGGAATAGGTTTGCCTGGGTTCTCCGCCTGCAGGGTCGCGACGTCACCTTTTACACGGTCAACCAGCTTCTGGTTTGTAGGCCCGTAGTTGGTGCCACCGGAATTGGTGGCATCGTATCCGTTGCCGGCTGCCGATGGGCGAGTGTGGAAGTAACCTGCACCCGTAAAGGTCTGGCCGATAATACGCGAACCCACCGTCACGCCATTCTTTGGAATCAACTGGCCGTTGGCCTGGTCCTTGAAGGCGACTTGAGCCAACAATGTAACAGCCAGGGGATAACCAATTCCCAAAACGACAGTTGTGACTACGGTATAGAGAATAGATATAACAAGGTTTTTTTTCATGATTCCTCCGCTCAGGCCAACCCAACCGCACGAATAATTATGTCAATGATCTTGATTCCAACAAAGGGCACAATGATCCCGCCCACACCGTAGAACCACAGGTTGCGCTGCAGCAATGATTCCGCACTCATCGGTCTGTATTTGACTCCGCGCAGCGCCAGCGGAATGAGCGCGATGATAATGAGAGCATTGAAGATAACGGCTGACAGAATCGCAGACTCGGGGGTTGCCAGATGCATGATGTTCAGCGCATTCAGTACCGGAAACGTCCCCGCAAACATGGCTGGGATGATGGCAAAGTACTTGGCCACGTCATTGGCAATAGAGAATGTGGTGAGCGAGCCTCGAGTCATCAGCAACTGCTTGCCGATTTCAACGATCTCCAGCAGCTTGGTTGGGTTGGAATCAAGGTCAACCATGTTGCCGGCCTCTTTGGCCGCTTGGGTGCCGGTGTTCATAGCGACACCCACATCAGACTGCGCGAGAGCGGGCGCGTCATTGGTGCCGTCACCGGTCATGGCAACCAGCTTCCCCTGTGCCTGTTCCTGTTTGATCAGGTCCATCTTGTCTTTGGGCGTGGCCTGCGCTAGAAAGTCATCAACTCCTGCTTCCTGGGCGATAGCGGCGGCGGTGAGTGGATTGTCGCCGGTAATCATCACGGTGCGGATGCCCATGGCGCGAAGTTGGGCGAAGCGTTCGCGTATGCCACCTTTGACAATATCTTTCAGGTGGATCACGCCCAGCGCACGAGCGTTTTCGGCAACCACCAGCGGTGTACCTCCAGAACGAGCAATGGTCTCCACCGTCGTCCGAACCTCCGGGGGAAGATAGCCTTCATTCCCTTTGAGAAAAGCCTCAATCGCGTCAGCGGCCCCCTTGCGAATCACCCGTCCATCAAAGTTCACGCCCGACATGCGAGTGGTCGCACTGAAGGGAACAAATTCAACCTGGCCATCGGCAAGTTCACGGCCCCTCAGCCCATATTTCTCCTTGGCCAGGACTACGATCGAGCGGCCCTCGGGGGTCTCATCGGGCAATGAGGAAAACTGCGCGGCATCAGCAAGTTGATCGTTGGTCACTCCCGGGGCAGCGATAAACTCCGCTGCCTGGCGATTGCCAAGCGTAATGGTTCCGGTCTTGTCGAGCAGAAGGGTATCAACGTCCCCTGCTGCTTCAACCGCTCTCCCGGACATGGCCAGCACATTGTGCTGGACCAAGCGGTCCATGCCGGCGATGCCAATAGCGGAGAGGAGACCGCCAATCGTCGTAGGAATAAGACAAACCAGAAGTGAGACCAGAACAAAAACGGTCTGGGGAGAACCGGAATAAATCGCAAATGGTTGAAGTGTCACGACAGCGAGCAGGAAGACCACTGTGAGTCCTGCCAGCAAGATGTTCAAAGCGATCTCATTTGGGGTCTTCTGCCGCTCGGCGCCTTCGACCAGGGCGATCATGCGGTCGAGAAAGGTTTCGCCTGGATTGGCGGTGATCTTTATCTTGATCTGATCGGAAAGAACACGAGTCCCACCGGTCACGGCACAGCGATCGCCGCCAGCTTCACGGATCACGGGAGCGGATTCGCCGGTAATGGCGGATTCATCCACCGAAGCCACGCCTTCTATCGCATCGCCATCGCCCGGAATCATCTCTCCGGCCGAGACCAAAACCAGATCTCCGACGTGAAGCTTGGAGCCGGAAACCTGCTCGATCTGCCCGTTGGGCAGAAGCCTGTTCGCAATCGTCTCCGATTTGGCTTTACGCAAGGTCTCGGCCTGGGCTTTGCCTCGACCCTCGGCCATGGCCTCGGCGAAGTTGGCGAACAAAACCGTAAACCAGAGCCACAAGGTGATTTGCAGATCGAAACCAAATGCGTGACTGTGCTTGGTGATATCTCGAATCAAAAGGATGGAGGTAATCACACTGCCAACCTCGACCACGAACATCACCGGATTGCGCATCATGACTCGCGGATTCAGTTTGACAAACGAATCAATCAGCGCCTGGCGGATGATCTTCGCATCCCACAATGATCTGGATTTGCTTTGTTTCGTTGACATAGAGTCCTCTTAGAAAGTCTTTCCTGCATGCATCAGCAGATGTTCGAGAATCGGTCCCAAACTCAGCGCCGGGAAGAACGTCAAAGCGCCCACGATCAGGATCACGCTCACCAGGAGCACGGTAAACAACGGCGTTGTCACCGGGAATGTGCCTGCCGATGGCGGTACCGCCTTTTTGCCTGCGAGACTGCCGGCTACAGCCAACATGGGCACATGCATGAGGAACCTTCCCATGAGCATGGTGAAAGCCATGGAGAGGTTGTACCAGCGGTTAGGGCCGAGGCCGGCAAAAGCAGAGCCGTTGTTCCCGGCAGCCGAAGTAAAGGCGTACAGGATTTCCGATAAGCCATGCGGTCCGGCATTGCCGAGCGTCGCAAGTCCGGAAGGGGTCACCGCTGAAATCCCGGCAAACACAAGAATCACGAGCGGGAAGACAAGCACGTACAGCATGGCCATCTTTACGTCGTAGCTTTCGATTTTCTTGCCCAGGTATTCCGGGGTGCGGCCGACCATAAGGCCGGCGATGAAGACAGAAAGAATGACAAAGAGCAGAATTCCGTACATACCTGCGCCCACGCCCCCAAAAACAACCTCGCCGAGCATGATATTCACCAGCGGCACCATGCCTCCGATGGGCGTGTAAGAATCGTGCATGGCGTTGACGGCGCCACAACTGGCGTCTGTGGTTACGGTTGTAAACAGAGCCGAGTTCGCTATGCCGAAGCGGACTTCCTTGCCCTCCATGTTACCGCCTGATTGCATCATCGAGACGTGCTGGTCTGTGCCTTGCAGCAAAGGATTGCCTTGTGATTCGGCCCAATATGCGGTGACCACGCCAGCGGCAAAAAGAATTGCCATGGCCGCAAATACGGCCCAACCATGTTTCTGCGAGCCGGTCATGCGCCCAAGCGTGTAGGTGAGGCCTGCGGGGATGATAAAGATGGAAAACATCTCCAGAAAATTCGTGAACGGAGTCGGGTTCTCGAAGGGATGAGCGCTGTTGGCGTTGAGGAAGCCTCCGCCATTCGTGCCCAGCATCTTGACGGCTTCCTGCGATGCGATGGGCCCCTGCGCAATGACTTGGTCGGTTACGGTGTCCATAACCGGCTTCCCGTCAGGACCGACGACGGGTTTTCCATCCTGTCCAACTCTTTGCACCTGCTGCGGCTCTACGACCTTGACCGTGTCATAGGGCTTGAAATTCTGGATGACGCCTTGCTGCACCAAAAGCAGAGCGTAAATGATGCACGCCGGCAACATGATCCACAGGGCAGCGCGGGTCGTATCTACCCAGAAATTGCCAATGGTTTCTTTTTCCCGGCGGGCAATGCCACGGATAAGCGCAATGCCGAGGGCAATTCCAACCGCTGCCGACTTGAAGTTATGAAAGGCAAGGCCCACCATCTGCGTGAGATAGCTCATGACCTGCTCGCCGGTATAAAACTGCCAGTTGGTATTGGTGGCAAACGAGGCAGCCGTATTGAAGGCAAGGTCCTGTGGAACGGCGGCAAACTTTTGCGGGTTCAACCAAAGTGGCTGCCACTGCTGGGTGCGCTCAAATACGTAGAGCAACAGCATGGAGACCGCGCTGAAGAGCAGCATGGAGATGCAATACTCGGTCCAGCGCATCTCGTGGTTTTCATCCACCAGCGTGAGCTTGTAGATCAGCTTTTCCACCGGACGCAGGACCGGGTCGAGCCATGTCCGCTCACGGTTAAAGACTTTGGTCATGAAAATTCCCACTGGCTTAGTGACCAGCAGCACGACGACAAAATAAAACAGGATTTGCAACCAGCCGTTGAGTGTCATTAGAACTTCTCCGGACGCAGTAGCGCATAAACCAGGTAGACCATCATCAGGACGGTCACCAGCAACATGATCATCGTTTCAAGACTCATAAGAAGCCCTCACTTGAGCTTGTCGCAAGCCACGGTATAGGCGATTGCGACCGTAAAAAACAGTATGGTAAAAACAACCATCAACAAATCAAGCATGTCTGCACCTCACCAAGCATTGGTCAAAAGAGCGGCAGCGTACTTCACTCCCGGGACCAGTTCTCCTATTCGGACCGTCCACGGTGTTCTAAAGATAGAACCCCGGGCATAAAAGAAGCATAAACAATTCGTGAACACTCCATAAAACCAGGAATCACTCAGGAACACGCAAACGATATCCGACCCAAGGTTCTGTCAGCAAGTACTTGGGGTTCGCCGGGTTCCGTTCAATCTTTTTTCGCAACCGATTCACAAAAACCCGCAGATACTCTTGCTCTCCGCCATAGTCCGAACCCCAGACCGCTTGTAACAATTCCCTGTGTCTCATGGTTTTATTCGGATGAGCCGCGAGATAGGAAAGCAAGTCGAACTCTTTGCCAGTGAGCCGTATTTGTTCACCACCCGAGATGACCCGTCGGGCTTGAAAGTCAATCTCAATGTGTCCCAGACTCAACTGTGTGGCCTCGAACTCCGTAGAGACCGCAGCCCTCCTGAGCCCTGACCGTATTCGGGCCAACAGCTCAGGCATGCTGAACGGCTTCGTAACATAATCGTCGGCTCCCGCGTCGAGCGCATCTACTTTGTCCTTTTGAGTATTGCGGACCGTAAGCATGATGATCGTGACATCGGAGTTGATACGAATCGCACTGCAAGTTTCTATGCCGTTCATGCCAGGCATGTTCATATCCAAAAGCACCAGATCAAATTTGGCTGAGTGGACCAATTCCAACGCTTCTTCACCACTTCGAGCTTCCGTAACCTCATATCCCTTGTTGACAAGCGTTGTTTGCATGACCCGCCGAATCTGGGGCTCGTCGTCAACGATCAGTATTCGTCCGCCTCCACTCATGCCGATACCTCTTGTGCGGTGATGAATGCCTGAGTTCAGCCAAAATAGGAATCATTGTTTCCATCGCCCTTCATTCCTATCGGGCACAGGAGTCATCAACCACAAGGTAGAGGGAAAGACATAAGAGTGAAGTAAGGAATTCGTAAAAATTTCATAAATAAAATCGGGGTGATTGGAATGGTGGACGAGAAACATGTTCTGCCTGCTGTGGTTTGCTCTGAACGGCCTAGTTCGAGTGGGTCTTCGCGTTAATAAGTTGTTAATGAATTGTTTATGACTTGTTTACGACCTGAAGACTAGGTTAGTACACGCTGTGACCGTGGTACAGAATAGGCGATTCCAGACAGTTGAACTTGAGAATTCCCGCAGCGAATATCTCAAGCCTTCTCCGTCAGACCTAGGCGCCTGCCTGAGAGTGACCGTCATTTTTACCACTCAGGAAGGAACCGTTGCCGCCCTGAGAGCTGCCCAGGATTTGGCCCGAGACCTGCAACTCCAAATTGTACTCGTGATCCCTGAAGTGGTTTCTTTCCATTTCCCACTTGATCGTCCTTCCGTATCAGTTGATGTCCTTGAGCAGCGTTCCCTTGCTTTTATTTCTGACTCGGGTGTAGATGCAGAAGAGGTCAGCATAGAGCTCTATTTCTGCCGTGACCGGAAGCAATGCCTGCAACGGATACTGGTTCCGAATAGTGTGGTCGTCATCGGAGGAAGAAAGCGCTGGAGGCTAAGGCAGGAGCGAAAGCTGGAGGAGTTCGTGCGCTCACTTGGGCACCGCGTCATCTCCATTGACGTAAGTCCTAAGTCGGAGCATAGTGCTCGATTTTTTCTACATTAAGATTGACGCTTCCGTTTCTGGGAGTGCCAAACCATTCAAATAAGGGCATAACTAGACAGTAGTTTTACCCTAGTCCGGGGATTATGAAACGCGATTTTGCTTATATCCATCCTTATGATGATCATTTCTGAATGTTGGTTCTTTATGAATTCTTATTGCTTTCCTAATTCACTCCTTATGCAATCTGGGGTCAAATTGTCTGAATGATCCATCTGTCGCTCAAGATATTGATTATGAAGCTTGGTTTCTTTCTTCCTCTTTTCCTTTTGGCGGCCCTTTTGGTGTTTCTTGTGATGGGACGTTCTGCTGCGCTGGGCTTTAAGGTTTATACCATCAGCATGCGCGCATCTTGGCGCGTATCGCTGCCGCTTTCAAGCTGTTTGATCTTGCGCTCGAAATTAAAACAACGTTGTTCATTTAGAACAACGCGAATGTTACCGATCTCGGGCCGCGCTAATATGCGGTTTTGTTTTCCCTATACGTCAAGATTTTTTGGAGCGAGCGAGTGCATTGGCCTTGCTGGCGATCAACCCAAAGCCGGCCTGGGCAGCCTCATGAGCTATCGCCGCTGCTTCGGAGCGGTTGCCGGATCGGGCGGCGATCTCAGCCATTGCCAGCCTGGCTTCCAGTACCAGAGGCAGCAGATCGAATCTTTGTGCTTCGGCCTTTGCTTGTTCCAGGTGTTTCGTCGCCGTTGCAGTGTGACCCTGTGCTGCATCCAAGCGAGCAACCGCTATTGCAACGGGAACAGCCTCCTCTGCAATATACGAGCGGCCACTGAGCACACGCTGCGTCTCGACCAAAGTTGCAGCAGCCTTTTCCGGCTCGCCGGCTGCCAGTTGGAGACTGGCTATGCTCGTCAGATCACCTGGAGTGAGCGTCTCCAGCTTGAGGTCACCAGTGACTTTATCAATTGCGGCGCGAGCATTGGAGTTGCGTCCCTGAGCCATCCACAGCACGGCCAGTCGAATGCGGCATCCCGCCAAAGCCGGCTTTGCGTTCAATGCTTCTTGTATCTGGCACTCTTCGGTATTCAGCTTCTCGGCTCCGGCAAGGTCGCCTTGCATTCGAAGCACCCGGGAGAGATTATTGAGTCGAAGTGCGATGGAGGTTTTGTCGCCGATTTTCCGGTCAATGGGAAGGATCTCTTCGAGCTCGCTGCGCGCCTGCTGCAGTTTTCCCTGAGAAAGGTCAATGACGGCGACGCTGTTTAAGGCATTGGTGCGGTCGCTTTTTTCTCCCAGTTCGCCGGTCATCTCCGCAGATTCCCACATCTTGGCGCGAGCGGCCGTATAGTCGCCTTGTAATTTCAGAATGACTCCCAGGCTCAAGAGAGCATGGGCTATGAGGGATTTGTTCTCGGCTTGCTGGGCCGAGGCCAGGGCTTGTTCGCACTTTGTTCTGGCGGTCGAGAGCTGTCCCTGAACGCGGAAGGCATCGGCTTGCGCCAACAGAATCGCAGTCGTGAGCCGCACATAGTTGAGACTTTGGGAGAGAGCCAGCGCAGATTCCAGCTCTTTGTTGGCGTCAGCCGCCTGGCCGCGCCGGGTCAGCACAACAGCATTCCAGCGCATGGTATCGACCACGCCGCCAATTTCGCCCATAGACTGAAATATCTGTTTGGCCTCGGCCAGGTACTGCAAGGCTTCATCCGGTTTGCCCAGACGGCTGTCATAGATTGCCTGTTTGACGCGCGCTCGTGCCAACAGTAGCCGTGCATTCGAGGCCTTGGCTTTTTCCACGGCTTGCGAAACCACTTTCATCGCACCGGTGCGGTCGGCGAGAAGATCGTCAACGGTGGATTCCAGCAGGTCAATGCGCGGATCGGCGTTAAGCGGAGCAGGCAACGCCCGCATTTGCGCGATGACTGCTTGGGCATCCTTGTACCTGCCGCCGAGTTGCTGCACGTTTCCCAGCCTCAGCCCGTACTCGATGTTGTCGGGAAAGAAGTTCCACAGCGCCTGATACTTCTCAATCGCCTTGCTCCAGTTTGACGATGCCTCGTAGTACTGAGCTTCGATGGCAAGCCGGTCTTCACGCGAGAGCGGTTCAGAAAGATCAAGTGCACGTTTGGCTTCTTCGGAGCCACGCTGATCGTAGCCGAGCAGACGCCATGTCGTCGAGAGAGCCGAGTGCGCCAATGCGAAATTGGGGTCGGCGGAGGCCGCCTGGATGAACAGATCGCGTGCGCGTGGCCCATCGCGTAGACGGAGCGCATCAAGGCCCTGAAAGTAAAACTGGCGCGCTTCTGGGTTCGGCGAAAACGATGCGCGGAACGCCTCAGCCTGACCGGCGAGCGGAACAGCAACCCCGAGCTTGGAACGTAGCTCATCCCCGGCGCGCGAGACCATCTCCAGCAGGTCTTTTTCGTCCTGCGTCTCGCTGACAGAGGCCACGGGTTGCTGCGAGGCGAGGTCATCGAGCCGGATATCCACGCGAATCTTGTCGCCGACGACCAGATAGTCGCCGGTCAAAACCATGTCGCAGCCTAGGTTGCGGCCGATGCTGTCGAGCTGCTGCCGGTCCAACCCCACGCCCGGGGGCGGCGCCAACTCCTGCTGCATTTGCGTCACACTGTCGCCAGGAATCAGGCGCAACTGTCCGCCGGCCATCAGCTCGGCAGTGATGGTTTCTGTCAAAGCGGTGGAAAGCCACGCGTCTTGCGATCTTCCGGAAAGATTTTTCATCGCAAGCACCGCAACCGAGGGACGCGCGGCAACGGCAGGAGTCCGCGCAGGCTGCTTCCACGTGCGTACGAAGAAAACACCAGTGAGAGTAAGAAAGATCATTCCCACCGCCACGAAAGCGATCATGCGAGGCTTCGCCGTTTTCGCTGGCGGGGGCAAAAGCGTTGTCTCGGGTTGCTGTACCGGTTCGGCAGCAACAGCAGGAGCGGCGCTGTGCAGCACAATGTCGGCCGTTTCGTTTCGCAGATTCACGCTTGCCGTAAAGCGATAGCCGCGCCGGGCTACTGTGGCAATAGGGCCCTCTCCTTCGAAATAAGGATTCAGGATCTTACGCAGCGTAGAGATATTGTTGGTGATGCTGCCCTCTTCTACGAAGGCTTCAGGCCAGACCCGTTGCATCAGTTGTTCTTTGTCCACCACGCGACCGGCCTCTTCCACGAGCAGGAGCAAGGTTTCAAAAACTTTGGGCGTGAGAGGAACGTATTCGTCTGAGCGATACAGCGAACGATTGGCAACGTCGAGCCGGAATGGGCCGAATTCAAAGAAATCGGCGGTGGCACGCGCGGGCTTGGGCTGGTGTGCCATTTTCCAAGAAACCAAAAATCTGGAAGCTCACCCCAGAGGGAGGTTGGCTGCAACCCTGCAGTCACTGGCTATTAACAAGAAGCAGGAAAAAGAATTGTATCACATGGTTTTGCGGCGTTTGAGCCTCTTCCAAAACGGCGTTTCATCGGCTGCACTCTGGTCTGAACCGATGTCATGGGGCAGCAGGTCCTCTGAGGTCAGCAGATCCACCGGAAGGATTACACACAATTGGTTCAGCTTTTCTTCGTGAACAGAAATATGTAAGCCGTCAGGAAACTTTAAGCCAATTTCCTGTTCAATCGCCTGCTTCGGATCCCGCAGGAGCCGCTCCCGGAAATCGGGGTCCTGCGTGGCGCGCGCCGCCAGGTGCGTTTCTAGTTGCTGTCTTTTCGTCTGTTCCGGCATGTTCTGACCTTATCTATATCTATGAATCTATAGATACATCTATGTTGGCAAGACTAGCTCTGGAGAGCAGGAAAGTCCTCACGAAGTTCTCACATTGGCCACATTCCTGACCCGACGCGTAAGGCCTTATCTCGCATAGTTTGTTGCGGTTGCAGCCACAATGGGGCCTTTTTCAGAAATTCATGAGAACTTCCAGAGGACTTTATGTCGCTGCTGCCCTTAATTTTCCAGATCAAGCCCGCCTTATCAGCGGGCTTGGGGGAGAAGGCAAAGGGAACCGAGGAGCTCAAATTTGCATCCTCGGTTCCCTTGCCCGACTTTTGAAATTGTGTTGATCGGAAGAGGGCCACTCCCGGAAGCCGGGATCCAGCACGGCGCGCGTGGTCAGGTGTGTTTCGACAGCCCAAAGACTAATAACAACGAAGAATTCGGAAGGCAGCCTGCATTCTCAGCAAGCTCGGTAGCACGCAAGGACAACAACCGACGAGAGCAAAAGTTTACATCCCCGGTTGCCGTTGTGGGTTTTGAAATCGCGTGAATCGATCGGGAAAAAGATTTTCCAGCACTGGAGGCATTCATGTTTCGGAGCGCACGCGTTCTGTCGGTATTCTTTTTTTCGCTGACAGCTACGATAAATATCCTTGCCCAGCAGCCCCAACCCGTGCAGATGGCCAGTTTGCGTCCGGCTCCGGGGTTGCACTGGCAGCGCATCTCGCCCACACAGCAGCACAGCGATGGGCCCGTGCTCTATCAGCTTGTTTTCACCCCTGGAACGCCCGGCGCAATTGCCAAGTTCGACACCAACGCGCGGCATCTCGTCAGCTCTGATATCAGCGATGTTGGCGGGATTGTCGCCATCGGCGGCAGCGGATTCGCGATCAATGTCAGTACCGGCATCATCAACTTCGTGAACGAGCAGACATTTCCCAACGCTATAACCAGCATTGCTTCCGGCCCCGGACTCACCGGCGGCCCCATCACTTCCAGCGGAACCTTGAGCCTGGATACGAATTTCACAAACAACCTGTACGCACAGCTCGCAGCGGCCAATACCTTCACTACCGGCACGCAACTCGTACAGACCGGGGCCGCAGGCACAGTTGGATTGGCTGTGCAGGGAGCGAGCGCGCAGACCGCTAACCTTGAAGAATGGAGAAATAACGCGGGCGGGGCGATGGCCTCGATTTCCGCAGGCGGTAAATTCAGCGGAGACGGCTCGGCACTCACCAACCTGAGCAACAACCAAATCGTGGATGGCACCCTGCGCCAGCGCAAAGCTGCGCTCATGCAGTGGTATCGCCAGGATTTTGCAATCCCCAATGGCCCTATCGCAATCGCCTTTGACGGCGTCAATATCTGGGTCACGAATAATCTCTTCAGAACTGTCACTAAGCTGCGCGCCAGCGACAGCACAGCCCTGGGCACGTTTTTGGTCGGTTTTGATCCATTAGGAGTAGCTTTTGACGGCAGCAACATTTGGGTCGTGAATGGCTCCGGCAACAATGTCACCAAACTGCGCGCGAGCGATGGAGCGAACCTGGGCACATTTGTGGCCGGCTCTAATCCTGAAGCAGTGGCCTTTGATGGGGCCAATATCTGGGTCACGAACTTCGGCGGCAACACTGTCACCAAGCTGCGCGCCAGCGATGGGGCGAACCTGGGCGCATTCTCCGTCGGTGCTTTTCCTACAGCAGTAGCCTTCGACGGCGCCAACGTCTGGGTGACAAATTTCAACAGCAACAACGTCACCAAGCTGCGCGCCAGCGATGGGGCGAACCTGGGGACGTTCTCTGTCGGCACTAATCCTGAAGGAATAGCCTTTGATGGCGCCAACATCTGGGTTACGAACGCAGGCAGCAACAACGTCACCGAGCTGCACGCGAGCGATGGAGCCCCTCTCGGCACTTTTGCCACTGGCTCCAGTCCCGAAGGAGTGGCCTTTGATGGCGCCAATCTCTGGATCGCAAACAACTTGGGCAACAGCATCACCAAGCTGCGTGCGATGGATGGGGCAAACCTGGGGACGTTCACCACCGCTGCCGGCCCCACCGGAGTGGCCTTTGACGGCGCCAACATCTGGGTCGCGAACTACACCGCCAACAGCATCAGCAAGTTCTAAGGAGGAGATCGATGATCCGGGTATCTCGTGTTCTGTTTGTATCTTTGTTTTTATTGATCGGGGTTTCACTGATTACGAGTGGCATCTTTGCCCAGCAACCCCAACCCGTGCAGATGGCCAGCCTGCGGCCCACAGCGGAACTGCACTGGCAGCGTACCCCGTCATCGCGGCAGCAGAGCGACGGGCCTGTGCTCTACCAGCTTGTCTTCACTCCGGGAACGCCGGGCACTCTCGCCAAGTTTGACGCCAACCCGCGGCATCTTATCAATTCTGATATCACGGACAACGGCGGGATTGTCGCCATCGGCAGCAGCGGATTTACGATCAATGCCAACACCGGAATCGTGAACTTCGTCAACAGCCAGACCTTTCCCATTGTGACCAGCGTTTCTTCCGGCACCGGGCTCACAGGCGGCACCATCACTTCCAGCGGAACTTTGAGCCTTGATACAAATTTCACCAACAACCTGTATTCGCAATTAGCAGTGGCTAATACTTTTGCTACCGGCACGCAGGTTATCCAGACCGGGGCAGCTGGCAACGTGGGGTTGGCTGTGCAAGGAGCGGGCTCACAAACCGCTAACCTTGAGGAGTGGCGAGACAATACGGGCACGGCGGTGGCGTCGGTTTCTGCCAGCGGCGTGTTCAACGGGGACGGCTCAGGGCTCACCAATATGAGTACCAACCAGTTCGCGGGCGGATCGCTGCTCCAGCACAAAGCAGCGCTGCTGCAGTGGTATCGCCAGGATTTTGGAGTCGGTAGCAATCCTATCGCGATCGCCTTTGACGGCGTCAATATCTGGGTAGCAAACCAAGTCAGCAACAATGTCACCAAGCTGCGCGCTAGCGACGGCGCTCTCCAGGGATCGTTCTTCACCGGCGCTACCCCTGTCGGATTGGCCTTCGACGGAGCCAATATCTGGGTCGCTAATACCGGTGGTAACAATGTCAGAAAGCTGCGCGCGAGCGATGGAGCAAACCTGGGAACCTTCTCCGTCGGCTCTGCGCCCAGGGGAGTCGCGTTTGACGGCGCCAATATTTGGGTCACAAACAACGGCGCCAACACAGTCACGAAGCTGCGCGCAAGCGATGGGGCAAATCAGGGGACATTTGCCGTGGGCTCTGGCCCACAAGGCATCGCCTTTGATGGCGCCAACGTCTGGGTCGTAAATTTCGGCAGCAACAACGTCACGAAGCTACGTGCCAGCGATGGAGCTCTGCAAGGTACTTTCTCCGCCAGCGCCGCTTACGCAGTAGTCTTTGACGGCGCTAACGTCTGGCTCCCCAACCTCGCCAGCAACAATGTGACTAAACTTCGCGCCAGCGATGGGTCAAATCTGGGGACGTTTTCCGTCGGCTCTCTCCCGCAAGGAGTGGCCTTTGACGGCATGAATATCTGGGTCACAAACTACTCTGGCAACAACGTCACCAAGCTGCGCGCGAGTGATGGAGCAAATCTGGGGACGTTCTCCGTCGGCTCGGGTCCTTTTGGAGTGGTCTCTGACGGCGCCAGCATTTGGGTCACGAACAACGGTAGCAACAGTGTGAGCAGGTTTTAGCAAACCTAGATCTGAGCTCGTGCAACCGGGCCCCTGGTAATTAGGATGGCGGCCATACCGAGAACAGGTATGAGCGCATTAAGGAGTTGTGGAATGCATGGGAACTATCTGTTTTTGGCCCAAGCTGCGGCGCTCTTCTCGCTGGCGCCGATGATCTTCGCGCTTGCTGCCCGGGGCGATTGCCGTGAATCCGGCAACCAACAAAAGTTACGTTGCCAACTCTGGCGGTAATAGCATTACGATCATTGATGGGACAAGAACCAACGGATGGGGATGGGCCAAATGAGGAAGCACTGGAAAATCGGGTGGAGTTCGCGGGCTGGGTGGGTGGTGGTAGCGATTTGGCTGGCCGGCGCGGCGGGAATGCTGTGTCCCGTGGCGGGCGCACAAGCCGTGTCGGGGACGGTCAACGTCGGATCATTTCCGTACGCGATGCAACTGAATCCGGTCACCAACAAGGTTTATGTTGCCGACTTCACGAGCAATACCAGTCCCAATAACGTGATCGTCATCGATGGGGCCACTAATTCCACTACCACAATCACTACCGGAGTCGGGACAGTCGCAGTGGGGGTAAATCCAGTAACCAACAAGATTTACGTCGCCAACTTCAACAGCAACGATGTGACGGTGATCGACGGGGCCACCAATACCACCGCGACGGTTGCTGCCGGATTGAATCCGTCGGCCGTGGCAGTGAATCCTGTGACCAACAAGATTTACGTTGCTAATAATGGTAGCAACAACGTGACCGTGATTGACGGGGCCACCAACACCACCACCACGGTTGCCGCCGGATCGGAGCCGTCGGCCGTGGCGGTGAATCCGCTGACGAATAAGGTTTACGTTACCAACGATCTCAGCGCCAACGTGACGGTGATTGACGGGGCCACCAATTCCGCCACCACTGTTTCCACTGGAAATGATCCAGTGGCAGTAGCAGTGAATCCGGTGACCAATAAGATTTACGTTGCCAACAATCTCAGCGCCAACGTGACGGTAATTGACGGGGCCACCAATTCCACCACCACAGTTTCCACTGGAGGTAATCCGGAGGCCGTGGCAGTAAACCCCCTGACGAACAAAATTTACGTTGCCAACAATCAAACCGCCAATGTGACGGTAATTGACGGGGCCACCAATTCCACCATCACAGTGGCTACCGGAGAAATACCGGGGGCCGTGGTAGTAAACCCCCTGACGAACAAAATTTATGTTGGCTGCGGTAATAATTCCAACATAGTGGTAATCGACGGGGCGACAAACACTACCACCACAATTGCCGGAACACAGAATCAGGTTCGCTTGTTGGTCAATCCAGTGACCAACAAGGTTTATGGCAACAACTTTGCCTTTGTAACAGTTATCGACGGGGCGGCCATCACCACAACATTGGTCACCGTCGGGACAAACCCACAGTCAATCGCGGCGAACCTGGAGACGAACAAGATTTACGCCCCCAACCGGGACAGCAACGACGTGACGGTGATCGACGGGGCCACCAATGCGACGGCGACGGTTGCCGCCGGATCGCAGCCTGTTGCCGTGGCGGTGAATCCGGTGACCAACAGGATTTACATTGCCAACAACGCCAGCGCTAACGTGACTGTGATCAACGGGGCCACCAATTCCGCCACCACGGTTGCCGCCGGATCGCAGCCGGCTGCCGTGGCAGTGAATCCGGTGACCAACAAAATTTACGTTGCCAACCTGGGCAATAGCGTGACGGTGATCGATGGGGCCACCAATTCCGCTACCACGGTTGCCGCCGGATTGCAGCCGGTTGCTGTGGCGGTGAATCCGGTGACCAACAAAATTTACGTTGCCAACCTGGGCAATAGCGTGACGGTGATCGATGGAGCCACGAACTCCACCACGACAATTCCTGACGGAGACGCTCCAGCGGCAATCGCAGTGAATCCAGTGACCAACAAGATCTACGTTGCCGACTCCTCTATCAACGCCTTTGGCAACAACACCGTGACCGTGATTGACGGGGCCACGAACTCGGCGACCACGATTCCCACCGGGATTGACCCCCCGCTTGCGGTGGACGTGAATCCGATCACCAACAAAATCTACTTCGCCAACACGTTCAATACCGTGACGATACTCGACGGAGCGACGAATACCCCCACGACAATCACCGTCGGTCAGCAGCCAGTTGGCATGGTAGTGAATCCGGTAACGAACAAGATTTACGTCGCCAATTCGGGCGATACCACCGTAACCGTGATCGACGGGCCTACCAATACCATTATCGCTACGATTCCCTCCGGGTTGGGGCCCAGCGGTGGCATGGCAGTGAATCCGGTGACCGACACGGTTTACACCACTACTGCGGGTGGCACCGAAGGCAAAGTACTTGTCCTCCAGGAACAGCAGGCCCCACCCATTCCGCTACAAGCTGCGATCACACCGCTGCCGGGGAACATCACGGGAATCTTCACGCCCACTCTTCATTTTTCGGACAGCGGTGCGTTTCCCCCACTTGCTCCGCCAGTGCAGGCGATGTACATGCAGATCGATACCTGGCGAGGGCCGTGGACCTTGGCGGCAAGCGAAGGCAATGAACAATTTACGGCGACATTGGCAACACCATTGCAGCCAGGAATCCACATCGCCTATGCCTACGCAGACCTGCAGGATATTACTTCCGCGAACCAGGGGACGTCGTCCACTCCTTTTGTGAGCAACATTACTGGGTATGCGTTCGTGGTAGCGCCACCGAGTGCGGGACTCTCCCCGACGAGCCTGGATTTTGGCCAGCAGCCGGTGAATACCAACAGCCCGGCGCAGACCGTGACGCTGACGAACGCGAATGGTCCGCTGGATATCGGCAGGATCTCGGTTTCCGGCCATTTCCTGGAGTCCGACAACTGCCCGGCGCAATTGGCGGCGGGAGCCAGTTGCACCATCAGCGTGATTTTTGCGCCGACCTCCTTGGATCTTGCCAGATTGGCAACCGGAACCGTGCACGTTACGGACGACAACAACGGTGTGGCCAACCACGTCCATACCATCGCGCTGTCGGGAACGGGGACAAATGCGGCGCCGGAGCCAAGCTCGACCATAGTGAGTTCCAGCGGTAATCCTTCCCCTTTCGGGCAGACAGTAACATTCACAGCGACGGTTTCTTCCGTTGTCGCCAGCGGCACGGTGCAGTTCGTGGATAACGGAACTCCGTTGAACTCGCCGGTTATCTTGAGCGGCGGAGTCGCCAGCTACACGACATCATCGCTGACACCAGGCATTCATAGCATCACCGCCAGCTACTCGGGTGATCGAAACTTCCTCGGCAGCACCTCCAGCGTGCTCACCTTGACCGTAACTCAAGCATCAAGTAGCGTCGCGGTTGCTCTGACGAAAGGGACGAACCCTTCTCTTTCCGGACAGGCGATCAGCTTCACCGCGACGGTGAGCCCGCAATTCACCGGTACACCCACCGGGCTAGTTGTGTTTTCTATAGACGGAACCGCCGTGGCTACGCGTGCATTAAACGGCAATGCCCAGGCGGTGATTACAGTCTCAGGCTCACTGCTTCCGTCCGGTACACACTCCATCACCGCTGGCTACGGCGGAGACACAAACTTCAGCGGCAGCTCCTCCGCCCCTCTCAGCCAGACAGTCAATTTTGGATCAGGAACGCCTGTTCTCGTGGCCGTCGCTATCACGCCTGCACTGTCTCCCTTAGCTTCGGTTTTCCATAAGACTGTAACTGTGACCTACACAGCTACGGTCACACCCAATATTGTTTGCTGCTCTCCGGTCTCTGCGACCTCGTCTCCTACACCTACAGGCAGTGTAGATTTCATTGAAGGAACCACACTTGTTGGGAGCGGCACACTCGACGTAAACGGCGTAGCCAAGATCACCGCTGCCCAAGCCACTTTCGTGGGACACGACACGGTTTTCGCCTGCTATCGAGGGGATTCGACTTACATGCCTTACGCAAAGCCAGTGATGATCTATCACTCGCCTAAGCCGCATTAAAAAACAGCACTCTGTCATCCTCAATGCTTGCAGCAAGATGAGGGGATTCAACGGGAAATATCGCAATTCTGTAACGAGATTCGACTATTTAGGAGAAATGAGAATGAATGGCAACCAACGGTTGGCGATGAGACGGCTGGGAAGGCGCACAATGACGTGGAATCGGATCAGTCAAGGTAAGTGCTTTAAAGATTTGGTTGCGGGGGGTGGATTTGAACCACCGACCTTTGGGTTATGAGCCCAACGAGCTACCAGACTGCTCCACCCCGCAGTTCCATACTAACAACCGCATGGAGTGAGGGTCAAATCGGGCGCGGTAGTGTACTAAAATCACGCGTGAATCGCCGGGAAATTCATAATCTCTTAACATCCAGCCGATAAGCTGTCCTGTTCCACATTCTTACAGGGAGGCCCTCATGCCGGCGGCGATCATCCGCAAACCTATTGTGGAATCCAGCGTTACGCCCAAGCGCGGCTTGGATAGCTCGCAGGCCCTGGTTCCATTTCTTTCCCGGATGGCCCAAACCGTCCGTTCCAACGTGGAAACCGTGATTGATGCCTTGCTGAAACACAATGTACAAATGGCGCGCACGGTCATCATGAGTGAATCGACCATCAATGCCATGGAGTGCGTAATTGATGAGAACGCTGTTCGTGCGTTGGTTGGACGGGCCGTGCAGGAAGACGAAGCCCGGCTGGTGATTGCAACCGTAAAAATCAATAACGACCTGGAGCGCATGGGAGATCTCGCGGTCAGTATTGCCAAGCGTGTTATTTCGCTGGCCGAGATGCCCCCGGTGGAGACCCCGCCTGAACTTATCGCCATGGCCCAGCCTGTGAAGGCCATGACCCAGAAGAGCCTGGGGGCGCTGCTGAGCCACGACTTGGTGGCAGCGACTGAGGTCCTGGAAAGCGAAGATCTGGTGGATGAGTACCGCGACAAGGTTTATCAGCGGCTGTTGGCTGCCATGGAGGCTACACCCAAGAAAGTGCAGCCTAACTTCCAGCTTTTGCTGGCGTCGCGCTATCTGGAGCGCATCGCCGACCATTGCACCAATATTGCCGAAGACATCTTCTATTGGGTGCGCGGCGTGGATGTCCGCCACGGCAAGACGCACCTGAGTGACTCTATAAAAAGAGGAGAATACTAGACCCTTGGCCCGCCCTGACTTTATTGATTCGACATCTTATGTTGTGAATCCTGCCACTGAAGATACAATACACTTTGTGAAGCAGGCCATCTTCGTAGTAGAAGATGATCAGGATATTGCCCAACTGGTGCGGCATCATTTGGAATCCGCCGGCTTTGCAGTCCGTGTTTATCCCCGGGTGAGCTCTGTTTTGACTGAAGCAGAGCAGCTTCGCCCGTGCCTATTTCTATTGGATATCATGGTACCCGGGGGCGACGGCTTAGATTTGTGCCGCCAGATTCGCCAGAATGCATCATTGCGGGTAATTCCGGTTATTTTTCTGACTGCAAGAAGCAGTGAGGCTGACCGGGTGCTGGGCCTGGAGTTGGGTGCCGACGATTACATCAGCAAGCCCTTCAGCCCACGCGAGATGGTGGCGCGAGTGAAGGCGGTTTTGCGGCGCTTCGAGCGTCCGCTGGCGCCCTCGGTGGTGGAGGCAGGCGATATCCGGATTGATTCCGGAGCCATGCTGCTTACTGTGCGCAGCAAGCCCGTTTCCACTACGGCTACAGAGTTTCGTCTGCTCGACTATTTTGCACGCCATGCCGGCAGAGTTTTCACCCGCGACCAGATTCTTGACGCCGTTTGGCGAGAGACGCAGTTTGTCACGCCCCGTTCGGTGGATGTTTACGTGCGCAAGTTGCGTGAAAAGATTGAGCGCGATCCGGAAAATCCGCGTTATCTGCGCACCGTGCGCGGGGCAGGGTATCGTTTTGAGGTTCCTAAGTGAAGAGTAAGGTATTCGGCAAATTACTGGCTGCATTTTTGCTGGTGATTGCCACTACCACCATAACCCTGGATTTGACTCTACGGCGCGATTGGGAAAATTCTCTCCAACGCGAGATTACCGCCTCCCTTACACAAAAAACCCACCTTTTTGCTGCGCGTGTACAACATGATAAGACCCTTCCTCTTGTGCAGTTGGTACAAGAAGAAGCCACCGCGGCCGGGGCCCGCGCTACTGTGATTGATTCTTCGGGCAAGGTTCTGGCCGATTCCGAGGCGAACCCAGACACCATGGAAAACCACGCCACACGTCCCGAGTTCATTGCGGCCCTGCAGGGGCAGACGGGAAGCAATATCCGCACCAGTCACACTCTGGGAATTGACTTTCTTTACGTAGCGGCGCCTATTCCCGGCGGGGCTGTCCGGCTTGCCTATCCTCTATCTAGTATTCAAGCGGATATTGCCCAGGTTCGGCGACGGATCTTGTGGGCCTCCGTGCTCGCTGTTTTAGCTGCCATGATTTTTGCGGGTCTAATGGCGCACTCCATTGCGCGCCGTTTGCGGCGCGTGGTTCTGTTTGCCGAGCAGATTGCAGCCGGTGACCTCTCCGCGCGTGTGGCGGAGTTCTCCCATGATGAGATCGCCCAGGTAGGCAGCTCCCTGGACCGCACGGCCCGCAAATTGGAAGAGAGCTTTAGTGCATTAGAACGCAGCCGCAGCGAGCTTGAGACCCTACTCAACAGTATCCAGGACGCCGTGATTGCGGTTTCTTCCGGCCGCCACACGCAGTGGGTAAATGGTGCGATGGTGCGGCTTGTCGGCAGAAATGTGCGCCCGGGCTCGCCGCTTACCGACGTATTGCGCGATCCCGCAGCTCTGCGCGCCATTGAAGAGAGTATCTCTTCCCGCCAGGTACGCAGCGCTCGGGCAGTTTCCATTTCTCCTGGACGAATGTACAGTGTCACCGCTGCTCCGATGTCTGGCGGAGGAGCGGTCGCGGTACTGCACGACATGACCGAGATCGAACGCGTGGAGAAGACCCGGCGAGACTTCATCGCCAACGTTTCGCACGAACTGCGTACGCCCCTGACTTCCGTCCAGGGCTATACCGAGACCCTGTTGGATGCGGTCCCTCAATCGGAAGTCAGGACGCGTGAATTTCTCGAAGTGATACGTAAAAATGCCGACCGCATGGCCCGTCTTACCAACGATCTGCTTACCCTGGCGCGGGTAGAATCCGGTGAACAGAAGATGGAATTTCAACCGGTTGAAGCGCGCGCTTTGCTGGAAGACGCGCTTACCAATTTCCACGACCTCACACAAGGAATCAATTTTCACGTGGATTTGGAGAATTGCCCGGCGGTGGTCGTGGCCGCCGATCGCCACGCTATCCTCCAGGTATTTTCCAATCTCATTGAAAATGCCGTGAAGTATGCGCATTCGGGATCTGAGGTCAAGATCGGCGCACGGGAAACCCCGGATGGAGCGGAATTCTACGTGCGTGATTTCGGTCCGGGAATCGCTTCTGAGCATCTGCCACGCATCTTCGAGCGCTTTTATCGCGTGGATAAAGCCCGCTCAAAAGAGACCGGAGGCACCGGCCTGGGACTCGCCATCGTGAAGCACATCATCCTCAATCACGGGGGCAGCGTACGCGTCGAAAGCCAACTGAACCGTGGTTCAACCTTCTTTTTTGGCCTTCTGCGTTCGGCAGAGGAATTGCCTGCTGAGGAAATTCATCACAAATTCACGGTTTCTTAATCATCTTGTAACAACAACTCACTTTAATGGCATGCAGGGGGATTGTGTATGCCAACTCCAGTGGCGGCCGTGGAATCCGGTGATATCAAAAATCCTCTTGATTCCGATGGCCCAATGCCGTCCGGTGAAATAGAAAGAGGCCCCTCAGCCAAAATACGGCTGGTGCGCTGGTTTTCCTCCCATAAGCAGGTGTTCGTTGCAGAATTACTGCTGCGCAGTACAGGTCGGAGCGATTGACAATGGAAAAGCCACCTTCTTCAGAGATCACCGCGTTAGAGGTAACCGCACCTTCGCAAATTGTTGCTCTGACGCGCGAGGCATGTCATCTTACCCGGGTTGCTGTCGGGGAGGCGACAAATAGTTTGGCCAAGGGATCGCGCGAGTCTTTCCAGGCGGTCAAAGAGGCCGAGGAGAAGCTGGATTTTCTGGATCGTGAGATTGATAAGAGCGTTACAGCAACCATTACTACAGTATCTCCAGATCAGGCCCGTGAGTTGCTGGCTTGCATGAAGCTGATGATTGATCTGGAGCGCATTGGTGACCTGACGTTGAGCTTTACCGTGCGCGCCGAAGCGGTACGTGATCGCCTGGAAATGGAGGATGTAAGCCAGCTTATTAAGATGGGCTCCATTCTAGAGAAAATGCTGGGCGATATTTTGCAGGCCTTCCTGAACCGAGACCTCGAATGTGCAGTTGGCGTCTTGCGCGCCGACTCGGAAATTGACCGCTTGCGCAACCTCCTGGTGATCGCACATCTTGAGCATGCCTCGGGTCCCGAGAGCATTCAGGTAATCTTCATGGCCCAGGCGCTGGAGCGCGCCGGCGACCACGCCAAGAATTTAGCTGAAGAGATATGCCATCTTTTAAGTGGGCACTCTGTCCGCCACCTGTTAATGGCGCGAAATAAGCCCTATGAGCAAATGTTCCTGGAGCACCTGCGCACTCACTACGCGACCAAGACGACCCCGCCAGAGCACCCGCAAAACCGAATGTAACCGCCGAAAAGTCCTTTTATTCCCCCCTTTCACGTGAAATTCACAGTTTTTTAACATTACGTTAACAAGACCCCATTAGAAGTGAATTGAAATCCAACTTAATGTTTAGGAGAATTATGATGATTCGACGCCTCACGTTCGTCTTGTGTATGACCCTCCTGGTTTGCTCTTGGACAGTTGCGCAAACCACGCTGAACGGAGCAGGAGCGACTTTTCCCAATCCCATCTATTCCAAGTGGTTCAGTGAATATCACAATGAGCATCCGGATGTTCAGATTAACTATCAACCCATCGGCAGCGGCGGCGGCATTCGCCAGGTGCTGGCCGGAACTGTGGACTTCGGCGCCTCCGATGGCCCGATGACAGATGAGCAACTGTCTCAAGCCAAAACCAAGATCTACCATATTCCTACTGTCCTTGGCGCGGTGGTGCCCATCTACAATTTGGCGGGTGTGACCACGGACCTGAAGTTTACCCCTGATATTTTGGCTGGCATCTTCCTCGGCAAGATAACCGCCTGGAACGACCCGGCAATTGCCAAGATCAACCCAGGTGTCAAATTTCCCAATGAGGCCATTCTCGTGGTGCATCGCTCCGAGGGTAGCGGGACCACCTATTGTTTTACAGACTATCTCTCCAAAGTCAGTCCAGAGTGGAACAGCGGACCCGGCAAGGGTGCTGCACCTAAGTGGCCCGTAGGCTTGGGCGCAAAGGGCAGTGAGGGCGTCGCCGGTATGGTGCGGCAGAGTGAAGGCGCCATCGGTTATGTCGAGTTGATTTATGCCGTACAAAACAATATTGCCTATGGCAGCGTAAAGAACGCTGCGGGCAGTTTTGTGAAAGGCAGCCTCGAAGGAGTAACCACTGCTGCTGCGTCTGTTAAGAACATGCCAGCCGATTTTCGTGTCTCCATCACCAACGCACCCGGCAAAAATGCTTATCCTATCTCCACCTTCACTTGGCTTCTGATCCCTGCGCAGGCCAAAGACGCCGGCACGCAGAAGATCATTCTGGACTTTCTCAATTGGATGCTGGATAAGGGCGAACCCATGGCCCAGCAGTTGACCTATGCTCCTCTGCCGCAAGAGGTAGCGACGAAAGTCCGTGCGACGGTAAAAGAGATTCGTTAGCTGCTGTTTTGAGATATGGGCGAAGGAATTCGAGACGAATGATGCATCAGGGCCTGGCTTGAGAGAGGTTGCAGTATACGCTGCGACTTTCGAAGAGCTGGGCCCTGAGCTTGTCGAAAGCCAGCCGAAGGACTTGCCTGCCTAAAGGTTGTTGTTCGTACTAACTCTAAAAACTTTTTTCAAGATCGTCCGCTTGGCAGTTTCTTACAGAAAGTAAAAATAAATAGTTCAAAAAATTAAAAAAGGAGAGGTACGCAGATGAGAGTCCTACGATACTTATGGATTCCTCTGTTCTCGGTGGCCCTGATGGCGCAGTCTGCAAGCAGCACG
>Ga0222749_10000212_pt1 | contig 37492 bp, 26 predicted proteins | sample IncBWH2Mmetat_FD_197234 | JGI IMG/M metagenome (GOLD analysis project Ga0222749, IMG submission 197234) | Metatranscriptome of lab incubated forest soil microbial communities from Barre Woods Harvard Forest LTER site, Petersham... | ecosystem: Environmental > Terrestrial > Soil > Temperate... | reverse complement strand
TGGTTCCCCGTGCTCACCAGAATATCGCCGAGATTGCAGGAAATTGCCGTGGGCAAAAGCTGGCTGCAATTCGGGTTTGATGAGGCCACCAGGATAACCGGGTTGGTGAAGTTGACCTGCCAAACTGCGGCGCTATAAGTGCTACCGCTGTTGTCCACCGATGCGGTGACTGTAAGGTTCGGGTCGCCTACGTTAATCAACGCAGCGTTAGTGACTGAATTCACCGCTGCCAGGCTTGACGTAATGGTCGTACTGGTACCTGGAGTAGTGATATTGAGCTGGGTCAGAGCGACGTTGTGAGAGATGGGTGTGCCGTTGATGGTGACGTCGGCATTAATGGTAATGCCTGCATAGCTGCTGGCAGTCGCTCCGTTGGCGGCAAAGATCACGCCAAAGCTGGTTGGCTGTCCCTTCACGTTGACGAACGTAGGAGGCGAAAAAATACAGGAACCCCCGGTGGGCAGACTTCCGCAGCTCGGGGTTACCGTCCCCGCATGGTTCGTGGGCGTAAGCAGAACCGTTACAGGCTGCGAGAAAGAGTTGTTCACCATGTTGACGGTTGCAGGCGACGGCGTACCTAAAGAAAAATCGGGAGCGGGGACGTTTAAAGTCAGAGACTGGGTCTGCATGGCCGAAGTGCCTCCCGAATTCCCAGTTGCCGTAACCGTGAGAGTAGGACTCTGCACAGGTGTGTTGAAGGGTACAGATGCAGTGACAGAGGGACTCGACGGAAGGCTACTGACGATCGCCGGCGAAAAGCTGCACGCCCCACCCGGAGGCAATCCTGCGGTGCAGGCCAGAGCAACCGAGCCGGTAAAGTTTGCGCTGCCGGTAAAGTGCGTGGTGGCAGCGTTGGAAATGTTTCCCGCACCAATCGTGATTGTGCCGGGGGTGAACGCAGCAAACTGCACCACTTGCAATGTGAGCGGTTGCGTCTTGGTGACGCCGCCGGCATTGGTATCTGAAAATGCATCCAGCAGCACGTTGTAATCCTGGGCGGGAGTCGCGGCGGGGACATTAATAATGGAGACGCTGACGGTGATAGGCACGCTTGCTGTGGGACTATACGGTCCAGGTGGCGCGAAGTTGCACGAGGCACCCCCCATGGAACCTCCAGGAAGCGTGTTGGGCTCGCACGCCAAGGTCACGAGGTCGGGCAGGCTTCCAACGGCTGTCAGGGTCACTGTGGTTGAGGAAGAGGTTGAAGTGGAAGCAGGCTGGGAAAACGCCGTAACCGACGAGGGCGACGGGGCCGCGATGCCGAAATCAACCACGTCAAAATTCAGATTGGGGAAGGAATGCGTAAGCCCACCGCCAGTGCCCTGCGCAGCGAAGCTGTAATGACCTGGGGTATTGGCGCCAGCGGTAATGGTGAAGGAGAAGCCTGGCGGTGCGCTCGCTGGAGATGGCGAACATGGCGATGGAAGCGCAGTGGCCCCAGGCTGGCAACTCAAAGAGATCGGATTGTTGAATCCGCTGGTGGCGACAACGTTGCCGTCAAACATGGTCTCCTGGCTGGGAAAGATGGGGCCGCCAACGTTGCCGCCAGTGGGATCGGAGATGGAAACTGTAAAATCGGAGGTGACGATCACGGTTCCCGTCATCTCAGATCCGTGAGGTATGCAGTAGTAGGTGAAGGTCCCGGCGGTGTTGAAGGTGTAGGAAAATGAGCCCTCGAATTGCACGGGCGAACCCCAGATCCCATCGGGCGAGCAGATGCCGCCCGGACAACTGCCAGAAGTCGTGGAATGGGTGCCCCCAGTCGTGCCTCCGATCCAATCCCATTCAACCGTATCGCCTACGTTGATGGTCGTAATCGCGGGGTTGATGGTATTGCTCTCGATATCCTTAAAAAAAATTTCGCCAACCTGTACGTGCTTGGTGGCCGCAGTGGCGGAGGATGCCGACACACACAGGACTGCCGACACGAAAAGCAGCTTTCTCAACCCCAGAGACAAACCCATAACCTCAATGCTAAGGATGCCTGCATAAATTAATGTCCTACTTACAAAAGGCCGGGGCTAAAAGCCCCAAAACTCTACAAACCTTTACCCCCGGCTAAAGCCGGGGGCTCCCACCGTGCGCCGCAAAGCGGCGCAATTTAGGACATTATTAATATTAATGCAGGACTCAATAATGCCCGCTTTTTGAATGCTCGTAACCATACGGCCGAAGGCCGTGCTCTCTTCAAAACGATATGAGGTAGAGTCAGATCCTCTCGCGTGTAAGCGGCTTTTGCTTCTGTTTTCTATCCCATGAACCCCAGCTTTATGGTGGGCTGAAAGTTAACCAAGTCGGGAAAGACATAGGAGGTCAGGTCGGAATCCGAGACGCCAAACCACGACGCCAGGGTAGCGGCGTACTGGTCGGCGGAGTTGGTGGGAATCCAACGGCCGCGGGCCGATGACCCCGCATTGTTGACATCATTGGGTCCCCCCAGAGCAAGAGTCGGGTAAGTGCCATACATGTCGGCGCCGTGCACGGCGCCACCGATCACGATCTGGTGGCTTCCCCAGGCATGATCGCTGCCCGCGCCGGAGCTGGGCTGCAGGGTGCGGCCAAACTCGGAGAGGGTGAAGTTAGTGACCTGCTGATCTACGCCCATTTCGACCGTGGCATTGTAAAACGCGCCCATGGCGGCGCTAAGCTGGGCGAGAAGCGTGCCCTGGTCGCCAAGCTGGTGGTTATGGGTGTCAAAGCCGCCCATGGAGCAAAAGAAAATCTGCCGGTTGCTGGAGAGGGCCCCGCGCACCTGGATAATCTGCGCCACCTGCTTGAGCTGGCCGCCAATTCCAGTGTTGGGGAAGACGGTCTGCAAAGGCGTGCCCGTGGCCAGCGCCGTGGCCAAAGCGTTACTGTCGGCGAAGGCAAAGCCGGTGATGCTGCTGGCGGCCTGCACCAGCGAAACGCCACTATCTAACGTGAGCAAATTCTGCATGGTGGTATTGCGATTGTTATCCAAACCATTAAACGCCGAGCTCTGGCCGGGGTTAACGGCTGCCGGCCGGGTGGCGAGGCCGGTGGCAAATATGTTGGCGCCGGCGACCGAGACAATCATAGGAATCTTAGCCCCCGGGTTAAGGCCCTGGGTTTTGTCGGCGGCACGGCCGGCCCATCCGCTCTTGCCGCTGCTGTTGGGGGCGGAGGTCTGCCACTGATTTTGTTGGTCCGAGTGGGAGAAGAGAGCGGAGGGAAGGGCCACGGTGCGGTTCTGGTAGTGGGTCTTGTCCGTCGGCTGAACCAGGGTACCCACGTTGGCGACCAAAGCGGCTTTACCACCGTTGAAGAGGGCCTGCACGCCTGGCATTTGAGGATGCAAGGCAAATGCCGAGTAAGGCTGTGGGTTGACGCCGGGGTTGATGGGCAGCAAGCTGTTTTGCGGGAGCCCCAGTTGCCCGTTATTAAGGGTGCTGTCGCCTCGCGCCGCCAGATATGCGCTGTAACCTGCGGTATCGAAGGGAATCACGGTATTGTTTCCATCGTTGCCCCCGAAGAGGAAGATGCAAACCAGCGCCTTGTATGTCGGCCCCTGAGCGTAGGCGTTGACCAGGCCGAAGCGCCCCATGCCGGTGGCTAAAGCGGCGGCGCCGGCAGAGCAGCAGCTCAGGCGAATGAAATCTCTTCTTGAAAGTGACGAACGCGACATGATTTTGACTCCTCAGATTTTTCTTGTGTTCTCTTCTTCTCTTCTATCTTCCCCACTCTATCTTTACCCCTAATCTTTACCTACTTCTTAGTGCTGCACCTGATATTGCGATGACGATAGAATCAGGTAAACCGCTGTCTGTACCCGAGTGAGCGCCTGCGACGCAGGATAGAAAGAGACTGCGCTGATAATGGCACCACGCATTCCCCCCGAGGGAGTCGTGGACATCTGGCCATGCATGAGCCGCAAGTTGAGCGCATCTACCAGCCCGGCGGGATTACTTCCCGCCAGTGACGTATAACTATTCAGCGTGTTCTGTACCGACGACTGCAACGAACCAAAGACGACCGAGCTAATAAAATTGGCACGGGTGACAGCGGTACTGGGGGTTTCAAGGGCAAATTCGGGCCCGAAGATCCCCTGCTGTACCGGATTGAAGTAATTTTGCGGAATAACATAATCCGGCGGGAAGAAGTTGAAGACAGTGGGCGAGGTGAGAATGTTCTGCCCCATATTGTTGCCCGTGTTGGTAAGTGAGCTGCCGTTATGTGTGGAATTCAACGCGCGCAGTACAGAAGTCATAAAGAGGACCGGCTCGCGCAAATGCCCCTCATTTGGATTGGTCTGGGTAGGAAATACCTGAAAGTCTCCAGCCCTGGCTTCGGGATCCGTCAGGATTGCCTTAAACACCGCCTGCAGGTTACCGCGTGTCCCGGTTCCATCGTTGTTAAATACATTCACTACATCTTGCACGTAGGTCGTTGATGGATTGCTCTTCACCAGATGCTCAATGAGCTGCTTGCACACGAACGGGCCTATGGTCGAGTCGTTGAAGATATTGTCCATCGCAGCACTGAGATCCAGTTGTGCGGTTTGACCTGCCGGGAGCGTCACTCCATTCAACAGCAGCTTGGTGTTGGTGGTGTCGTGGTTCGAGGTAAAGTTTTCCATCGGACTTCCGTAGGGTGGAAGACCGTAGTACGCCGAGTTGTGCCTTTGCAGGACCTGGCCCGGCTGGGTGGGAAATGTCCAACCGGTGAATACGTGCGCGAAACCCTGCACTACGCTCTCGTCATACGTAGGAATAGGGTTATTGCTGATATCAAGTTGTTGTGTGCCGTCCGCGTTGAGCTGGTAGAGTCCGATGGTGAAGAGCTGCAACAGCTCGCGGGCGTAGTTCTCGTTGTGATTCATACCTGTTGCGGGCTTGTCGTTGTTGACCATGTCGAGATAGACACCCATGGCCGGACTCAGAGTGACATCCGTCATCAGGCTCTTGTAGTTCCCGAAGGCATCGCGTTCCATCACGTTTTGCCAGGGCACAAAGGCATTCGGGTCGCCAACTTTATTGGACGAGATGACCACGATCTGCTCCAGGGCAAAGGCGGCGCGCATGCGTAACTGGTCTGGGGCCTGCAGCGCGTTGAAGTAGAAGCGGTTCTGTAACGTAGGAATGTCGGGAGCAGCAATGTACTGTGAATTCAACTGGGACATGCCGAACTGCTCGGTCAGCCAGGCATTGAAGCCGATGCTCTGCAAGTGGGCGACGTCAGCGGGTGAAGGACCGAAGGTGGCCTGCTCCAGGAAGCGTCCAGCTTCATTGGCGGTCATGACGCTAATGGGGACGTTAACCGGGGCTAAGGGGTTTAAAGTCACCGTAATGGTGCCGGTATTTGCGGCATGCGAGCCGGCAATGCCGATACCTGTGAGCAATCCTGTGTTGATACCGATCGCTGCGATGTTGGTTGAATCACTTGAATTCCAGGTAGCATTATTGGTTTCGTTGCGGTCACCATCAGTCCAATGTCCGGTGGCGGTGAGCTGCAGCGTTGTATTCGCTCCCATGAATATCGGCGATGGCGAGACGGTAACCGACTGCAGCACCGCAGCAGTTACTGTGAGGGGAAGAAGGTTACTGTTGACGGTAGTCGCTCCGACCGTCAAGGAAGCCTGGATATTGGTGGGACCTCCAACCGTCATGCCCTTGGCGAGACCCGCTGCATTGACGGGAGCTACCGCAGCAATTGAGGAATTCCAGACCGCTACGGCGGTTACATCGACAGGGCTACCCCCAATAGTGGCGGTCGCTGTGTATTGCTCCGTCAATCCTTTTGCGATCGAACTATCCGGAGAGTTAATGGCAAGGGCGGTCAGTGTTCCCGTCGGCACCGCCTCAACGACAGTCGTGGCAACGGTGAAGGGACCGCTCACCGCGGTAATCGTCACACTGCCAGGAGCAACAGCGGTCACCACGCCTGTGGACTGGCCGACTGTAGCGATACTCGGATTCGAGGAATACCACCTGGCGGAAACGGGAATGGCACGATTAGGAGCGTGCAGGAAAATACGCTTGGCAGTCAACGTTGTCGTGCTGCCACCGACCTGTACCGCCATGGTTGGCGATGTGATCTGCAGAGATCCGAGCCCGTGTTGGGCCCAACCTAATCCAGTAACGACAATCAGGATTGCTAACAGACGCGGTGTTGACCTTGCAGTTCGCATGTACGCACGTCTCCAATTCTTTAAAGGTCTATTGAATATTGCGAGCACCGAAACTTCAGGGGAGAAAAGAATTGTAATACGACAAGTCGATTTTGCAAGTGTTACGAAGGTGCAGCCGGTAAAAGTGGCGAAAAACACACAGAGCCATCATTTGGGACAAGTGCAGATAGGTACTAATGTTGACAAGTATCTGAGAGCGGACAAGCGTGAAATCCCCACCCAATAGGCGCACCCCCTCACGCCCGGCAGCTTTCCTTTTTGACAGAGCCTCTTTTGACAGACTCGGGGCTTATTGCCAGACCCGAGCCGCCAGCTTTCGTTAGTTCCTTTTGAGAGGATCGCTTTTCAGTTGGACCTTAGCTTTCTCCAGAAGATGGTGGGTTGCAGCCTTGGCCGGATAGAGTTCGCTCTCCAGGTCTTCACATTGCCGAAGAAACATCTCACGGAATTTTGGGTTGGCATCTTTCAGGATTTGCCGCAACGCATCCAGGTTTGTAGTTGCCTGCTGGACGGATTTGTAGAGCTTCTGGCAAAGACCAAGCATCGCAGCATTGTTTTCTTTGATTTCTCGACGATTAGTGGCATTGGTTTTCATTATCGCCCCGAGCATGACTAAGATTTACCTGTCCACAGTCCTGCTGCAAATCTGCTTACAAGTATTCGGCCAGGGTTCGGAGCCGAATCCTTCTTTCTTACAGTATTTTACACTGGGGCTTGTTGCCGCGCTGCAAGTATCAACATCCCCTCATCAAAAACCCAAGAGCACCCATGGCACGCCGTTCTTCAATCGCCAACCACTGTAATTACGACCGTGCGCTGGCGTCCACGCACATCGCATTCAAGATGGAATATCTGCTGCCATGTACCCAGCACCGGTTTGCCGTTTGCAATGGGCACAGTCAGCGACGGTCCTAATAGCGTTGCTTGCAGATGGGAGTGGCCGTTGCCGTCATGCCACGCTTGTTCGTGGCCGTAGCTGCGACTCGGTGGGATAAGTTTGTCCAAGATCTCCGGCAGGTCGCGCTGCAATCCAGGCTCGAACTCGATTGCGCCGACGGCTGCCGTACTGCCGATGTTGAAAACGTTTACGGTGCCCGTGCGGATACCTGAATTGGTCACAACAGCGACGACATCTTCGGTGAGGTCGTGCATGTGGCCGTGACCGGTAGTATGAATTGAAATCTGCTTTTGATGAGTCATAATTTGCTGCCTCTTCTTGTCTCCCCACCCCGGCTGCGGCGCTGGAGCGTAGCAGTAACGAGATACCGTAAGACTAAAAGGTATAGCCAACAAAGTCATTCCGATTACTTAATTGCCGGGTGATTGTAATGGATGAGCAAGTACGACGGTCTCACCGAGGAAGCGAGAATTCAACCCCGTGCTCAGCATTGGCGGCTTGCGTGGCGGGGACGTCCAGATCGGAAAGCAGTATCTTTCTGGCTTGGCGCTCGTTGAACACCCAAAGAGTCTTTCCGGTGATGGCGTAGTTCTGTACCTCACTGCGCTGGCCATCGCGGAACACCAGAACAGTAGCTGGCACCTCGAGCTGTGCGCTGGATCGCGGCGCGGGCTTAACCTGGCTTGGGGTCGAGGGCGTCTGCTGGCGCGGACTCTGCTCCTCTCTCATTTGCTGTACTTCGGCCCGCAATGCTTCAACTTCCTGAACTAGTTGGTCATTCTGACCATAACTGGCAGGAGCTGGGGTTTGCACCACCACAACCATAGGACTAGAGGGGTACGACTGCTGGGAATACTGCGGAGCAGAAGGATAATATCCCGAATAGTATCCCGAGTATAGATAAGGATAGAAGAGAGCCGGACTGACAAAACGTCTACGACAGCCGAAACAAGAATTGTTTAAAAAGACACGGAAGCGAGGATTATGGCCGAATGCGACCGACCCAAACCTTCTGCCGTCAAAACCCCTATCTTCAAAACCTCCGCCGCCAAAGCGCTGTCTGAAACCAAAGGAAGCACCTGAAGGCATAGAAGTGAAAACTGGGCGGGAGCCTGATGGGACTATAACTCTTGGGCCGGAGGAAACCATTTGGCCTCGGAAGGCGGAACCGCCGAAGCGCATGCCTCCACGAAACTGCGCTCCCAGGTGTGGGGGGAGAACCGCAGCCGCCCCTAAAACCGCAATGACGAACAGGCGGTGCATAAGCAAAGTCTAGCAGAATTCCGGTATCGTGGATGGAACAGGATTAAAGATATTTCTTACCATCGCGGACCATAGTAGAGCTCTTGATTGGCCAGCATTTTGGGCTATTTGTGAAATTAAACTGCGCACCACCCGTTCTGACTCATTGACAGCCGCAATATCCCACTGATAGAAGAAACGAATGCCGGCATCACTCTCCAGAAGCCAAAATCCTATTGCAATCCTCACAACTCTCTTGCTATCAGCGCTGATGCTGTGTCTCACAGCCTGCAATCAAAATAAGAGTGCTTCGACCACAGATTCCCAACAGGCACCCAGTGGTGTTGCCACCAGTTCTACGCCAAGCGAGAGCTCCAGCTTGCCCGATCCTTGCCAACTTATTACTAAGACCGAGGCTGAAGCGGTGCTGGGTGAACCAGTTCGGGATCCGGAACCGAAAACTCTGGGAGGCGTGAGCATCTGCGACTTCAACACGGTCACGGTCCATGGCGGGGTCCTACCCTACTACGTCCATATCGCTATCTCGCACGAGACGCAGGAAGTGTGGGATGCCGGCAAGAAACTTGACGCGAAAGATCTGCGGCCTGTGCCAGGAATAGGAGAAGATGCTTATTTTCTCCTGGATGACTTGGCAGTACTGAGTAAACAGCGCTCTATGACGGTTGGCGTCATGAAGGACGTTGACCGGCCCGATCATGCCAAAGCAGTAGAAGAAGCTGAGAAAATCGTGGCACAAAAAGCCATTTCCCGCATGTAGATGATGGAGAAAAATCCATGATTTCCCGCCGAGATTTTTGCGCAACCGCCGCCGGTGTTTTTCTCACGACGATCACCATGCCGGAGCTTTTGTCGGCCCGCCATAACAAAACCAAACTGCCGGTGTTTGATGTGGCTGGGATTGACCGCGAGCGTGTAGTAACCGCGGCCCAACGTTACCTGCTTGAGCTGCCGGTCACAATAACCTCTTTTACGAGTCCTCGAAGCGCCGGCGGGAAACACGATTATTTTTCCGAGGGCGATTACTGGTGGCCCGACCCCAAGGACCCTGACGGACCTTATATACAGCGCGATGGGATGACCAATCCAGATAACTTCACCGACCATCGTCATGCGCTTATCCGGTTGAGCCTGCAGGCGCCTGCTTTGGCTGCCGCCTGGCTGCTCACCAAAGAAGAAAAGTACGCCACGCATGCGGCCAAACATCTGCGTGCCTGGTTTTTGGATCCGGCCACGCTTATGAATCCGAATTTGCAGTATTCACAAGCGATCAAAGGCCGCTTTACCGGACGCGGCATCGGCATTATTGACACCCTGCATCTTGTCGAAGTGGCGCGGGCCATCACTGCGTTGGAAGGCTCCAAGGCCCTGAGCAGCGATGAGCACAAAGGATTGAAGAAGTGGTTTGCGGATTATCTGACCTGGATGACTACTTCCCCGCACGGGGAAGAAGAGCGCGAGGCCAGGAACAATCATGGTACCTGCTGGACCGTGCAGGTTGCGGAGTTTGCTTCCTACACGGGGAATCAGGAGCTTACTGCCTTTTGCCGCAATCGGTTTAAAACTGTCCTGGTTCCCAACCAGATTGCAGCCGACGGCAGCTTCCCCCAGGAGCTGAGACGCACCAAACCTTACAGCTATTGCCTGTTTAACCTGGATGCTATGGCCACAGTGTGCCAGACCCTCTCCACTGCGGAAGATAACTTGTGGACCTTCACGCTTCCCGATGGCCGAGGCATCGGAGCCGCAATGGCCTTCATGTTTCCGTTTATCGCCAATAAAAAGAGCTGGCCCTATAAGCCCGATGTTGAATACTTCGACGACTTCCCTGTCCGCCAACCCAGTCTTCTGTTTGCTGGTCTGGCGCTCTCGCGGCTTCCCTACCTTGAGCTGTGGCGCACTTTAGATCCCGATCCGAATGTGGAGGAAGTGATTCGCAATTACCCTATCCGCCAGCCGGTGTTGTGGGTGAGTGCTGGAAAATAAGAATAAGAAAATGCGAATTAAGATCAGCGCTGGAAAAATTCCCACTTTCTATCGAGAAAGTGAACCTCTGCCCGCGCTGACGATTCTCAGGCTGATACCCGGGAACATTAAAAAGGAGACCCCGCGCTGGTGCACGAGGTCTCCCGGTTTTTGCAGCAAGGCCAGAACAGCCGAAGCTGTTATGGTGTGTGGACAACCTTCAGCGAGTAGAACGAGACGCTCGCGTTGGTTGGAGACTGGCCATAATCGCCCGCCTTGAAGTAGCCCCCGATTCCGAGTATTGGGGAACTGAGCGAGACTGGCGCGCCCCCGTTGATGCTGACAGTGAGCTTGTTCTGGCTGTACGAGATCACATAGCTGAACTTCGTACCCGGTGGAACGTGGCCCACTGTCGTCCTGTTTATGCAACCACCGGCCGTGCACTGCTCCACACCTGCCACCACGTCGCCGCTCGAAGTGTAGAACAGCTCGATCAGCGGACGAACCGATACGGCTGGGTCGTCGTGGATCTGGCCGACCACCGGAGCACCAGCGGCTTGCGTGACCGTGAGCGTCGCGCTAAGTGTGTTGGTGCCGCTCGCGGACCAGACAGCATTGCTGCCGTCCGGATTTACTTCACGCAGCTCCGACCGGCAGTGGGTGGAGTTGGCAGTGGTGACGCAATTGACTCCGGGGTCGAAGAAGTCCATCGCGCCGTCACTGCCGGTGAAGAAGTACGGGTCCGTGAAGCCGTTTTCGAGCTGGGTGTTCGAGATGGTCGTCGGGCTTCCGGGCGAGCCGATTGGCAGTTGCAGTGACCAGATCGACATGTCGAAGTTGCATCCCGGAGTCGCGTTTGGATCGAGTGGGCCGTTTCCGTGAGCGCAGGTGCCTCCCGGATTGACCGTCAACGACACGGTGGTGGTGTGCGTGAGAGAGCCATCAGTGCCGCCAATGGTTACGGTTACGGTACCGGTCGTGGTGCTGCTGGTTGTGGTGATGGTCAGCGTGGATGATCCCGAACCTCCGCTGATGGAGGCCGGGCTGAAGCTGGCCGTGGCTCCGGAAGGCAAGCCGCTCGCGCTCAGCGTCACCGTGCCTGTGTACCCATTCACCGGGCTTACAGACGCAGTGTAGCTGGTGTTACTCCCTGCGGTTACCGTCTGCGAGGCAGGCGTTGCCGACAGTGAGAAGTTGGGCACCAACACCGGATTGACAGTTAAGGTCACGTTGGTCGTGTGTATCGGACTTCCACTCGTGTCCTTCCCCGTAATCGTCACCGTGTAGCTTCCGGCAAGCGTCGAACTGGCCGTGCTGACAGTCAGAGTAGATGACCCTGAACCGCCGCTGATCGAGGCCGGATTGAAGCTGGCCGTCGCTCCCGAGGGCAAGCCGCTGGCGCTCAGCGTCACAGTTCCCGTGTACCCATTGATCGGGCTCACGCTGGCCGTGTAGCTGGCTGCGCTGCCGGCGGTGACCGTTACCGTGCTGGGCGATGCTGCAAGCGAGAAGTCAGCAGCCTGCGTGGCCTGCACCACTAAGCTCACACTGGCACTGTGGGTCAGACCGCCACTGGTTCCCGTAACGGTCAGTGTATACGTACCCGCCACAGCCGAACTGCCGGTTGACACGCTCAGCGTGGATGAACCCGAGCCGGTGACCGAGGTCGGATTCAACGTAGCCGTCACGCCCGCAGGCGCTCCGTTTACGCTCAGCCCTACTGCTCCGCTGAACCCGCCGCTCGGTGTTACGTTCACCGTGTAGCTGGTGCTGCCTCCCGCCGTTACCGTCTGCGAAGCAGGTGTCGCCGACAACGCAAAATCGGCTGCGCTGGGCAACGTGAAGTTGCACAACATCTCTGTGCCAACCTCACTGAACGCTCCCACCCAGTTCAGTTGCGACACCGTCGCCTGCTCCGTGCGGAAGCTCAGGTTGGTGCTGATGGTCTGCTCCGTTCCATTCTGTGGCGTCACATACGCTGCGTACGTGTGCGCCGCTATATTTACCACCACGCGGAAGTGGTAGGTCACTCCGCCCGAGTAGGGAATGATATTGGTGGCCGTGTATGCCCCCCCGCTGCGCGCATCGATGTTCCCCGAGGGATTGAAGCGCGTAATGACCGCAAACCCGGTGTAGGCCGTCTGCACCCCGTTCGAAAGACCCACCACCGCGTTGATGGGCGAGGCCGATGGCGTCGCGTCATAGGTCGCTGTGAAGGTCCCCGTCTGGTTGGCGAAGGCGGCGTTCTGCCAGGGCCCGTTGGTGGTCGTGCTCACGCATTGACTTACCGTTTTCACCGTCAGGTTTACGGTTGCGGTGTGGCTGGTGCTGCCGTTAGTCCCCGTGATGGTCAGGGTTGAAGTGCTGGCCGCCGCCGAACTGGGGGCGCTAACTGTCAGCGTTGCCGAACCCGGCGCGTTCACCGAGCTCGAACTCAACGTGGCCGTTACACCTGCCGGCGCTCCGCTCACGCTCAGCGCTACTGCTCCGCTAAACCCGTTTACCACGCCTACGCTTACCGTCGAACTGCCGCTGCTGCCCGCATTCACCGTCAGCGAAGTCGGGTTGGCAGACACCGTGAAGTCCGGTTGCTGCACTGGGTTTACCTGCAGCGTCACACTGGCACTGTGGGTCAGACCGCCACTGGTTCCCGTAACGGTCAGTGTATACGTACCCGCCACAGCCGAACTGCCGGTTGACACGCTCAGCGTGGATGAACCCGAACCGCTCACCGAAGTTGGACTCAATGAAGCTGTAACTCCGGTTGGAACGCCACTCACGCTCAGCGCAACACTGCCACTGAACCCATTGAGCGCACCCACGCTCACCGTGGAGCTGGTGCTGTTGCCGACGATCACCGATAGCGAATTCGGGTTCGCCGCCAAGGTGAAGTCAGCCTGGGCGTTGACCGAGAGTGTCACCGTCGCGGTGTGCGAGGTGCTGCCGCCGCTTGTTCCCGTGATGGTCAGCGTATAGTTGCCAGGCGCCACTGTGTTGTTGGTGGTAATGCTCAGGGTAGAAGATCCCGTGCCCCCGCTGATTGAGCTTGGATTGAAGCTGGCCGAGGCGCCCGAAGGCAGGCCGCTTACGGTAAGCGCAACACTTCCCGTGAAGCTATTAACAGGACTTACAGATGCTGTGTAACTGGTGCTGCCGCCGGCCGATATGGTTTGTGAACTCGGCGTGGCTGTCAGCGAGAAATCTGGTTGCAGTACTGTCCCTGCATCGGCACCGTGAGTCAAAGTTTCGTAGACAACAATATGGTGGTCCACAGGAGTGCCCGGCGCTGCTCCCGGCGAGGTGACCGAATTCGCGAACACCGTCGGCAACCAATCATGCGTATTCGTCAACGTCATGCCCAGCCGGTTGTGGTACTCGTTGTAACCGATCACAAACGTCGGACGATCGGGCGTCAGGGTCACGCTGCACGTAACCGGCTCCGACCGACCCAGCAGTAGCCCCGCGTGAAAATCCAGAGTGGCGGACAGAAGCGCCTTTTGCGTCTCATACACGTTGCCCCCCTGAATATGTACCGTCTCCGCCGCATCGATCATGGCCGCCAGTTCAAACAGCGCGTGTCCCATGTCGCGGCAGGTCTCCGCATTCTGCCCGCTCGACTGCACGAACCTCGGGATGTCCGCGTTCAACATGCCCAGCGCGTGGTTGTACAGCGTGGCATCGTTGTTGTACACCGCGATGCCGATCATCCCCTCGATCATGCTCAGTTCCCAGTTGGGGTTGTTGCTGGAACCGTTGTGGATCGGCGGCACCATCACCGAATTCATCATGTTCCCAAAAGCCGTGGCATCGGCCGCCGACCAGCCTGCATTCGAGTAACGGATGATCTCCGCCGCCCGCGGCCACTTGGAGCTCGACCAGGCCGCCTGCAACGGCCCATTGGAATTGGTGAAGCTGGTCACGTGGCTGTATGCGTTCAGGTTCTTGATGGCATTATTCGCATAGGTCTGATTGCCGGTGATGTACCAAAGCAAAGCCTGCACATAGGCCACCGCGCCGTCTTCGTCATCGGCGGTGCAGCCATTATCCGGGCTCGAACTTGATCCGCAGTCGATGACCCCGCCCGATGGGGGCCCGGCCGGTGATGGACCTGCTGCAAGACTGTTGCTGGGAGTCACTGTCGGCGTGAGCGATCCATAAGGATGCGAGATCGCATTTTGGTAGGCCGAGAAAGCGGGCTCGACATGCGCGTTGACCTGCGCTTTAATAAAATCCAGTTGTGCTTTGCTTACCAGCACGCCTGGGTGCACAAAGGTTTGTGCTGCGGCGACCTGGCTTCCCATGACCATGAAGACCAGGCACATTGCCACGAACGTTAGAACTACGTATCTCTTTACAGAATTGGCTCCAAGAACTTCTGTCCTGCAAAACTCACGCTGTTTCGGCTCCATGTTGTTGACTCCTTAAATTTTTCGCTGCGACCCCAAAGTGCTCTGCTTCGGGATTCGGTTGTGTTTTGTGGATGGAGGAAAATAGAAGATTGATGAAAATGACAGCCACCAGGCGCCCGCTTGGAATCATGCGCGCGCTCGAGATTCTTTAACAGCATCTGAGGACTTACCATCCGTTTCTCCTCGCGATTAACGTCAGAGACTGAATGAGGGCCTAAGTCTTCGTACTGGTCTTACTGGCTTCGGCGATGCAACTGCGTCATCGTTTGTTGTCAGATTTCGCGGATTCTCATAGTCTCATATTATGAGACTATGTACTTAATAACGGGACACATCCTAACCTTGTCTTCGCATCGTGTCAAAGGTTTTTTTATTCGACAAATCCAAAATGCGGATGAGCGCGGATGTAGAAACTCCAACTCCATCGGGATCATTCCTTATTTGTATGGAGAACCTGCTACAGACCGGCCTTGCCGCACGTACTTATCAGTCCGCCGTTCTTAACGCGGCATTTGTCAGCATGCATATACAACTTTAGGAATTGGAAGGGGAAGTTAATAACCGATATTGACCGATAAACACTGACCAAAAGACGCAGCTGCCATGACCGAAGGTGTTAGATATATGTTAGATATGTTCCTCAGTCTGCCACAATTGGGTATCTCTGCATCCCTCGTGAACAATAACAGTGGTCTGCTCCAGATATTGTCCTGAAGACCCGACCCATTTGTGATGGTGCTTTCGGCCCCTGTCACGGCGACCTGCGTTAGGCGGTTTGTCCTGACCGGGTAGATCAAAATCGCAGGCCCGCTCTCGTTCAGAAACAGGAGTTATATATACCGTATTATGAGACTTTAACTTTTATAAAGGTACAGTCTTCCCTGCCCTCGTTAGCCGCCAAAGTTTTTAGTGGGATTCATGAAAATGAATGATGAATGGCATACAGGCAAGGCCAGTCAGGGGACCTGCTAGGTTGATGATTCCTCTACTTCGCAGTACAGCGCTTTGCTTCGAAGAAGACGCCCCGCCAGTTCCAAAGAATGCTTTGTTTGTTTTTCAGAAGCACAAGGTTTCCGGGAAACTCAGTCAGTTGATTCTTTTCACGATAGATGTCTACCTCGACGGCAGAATCTCCGCTTATGCCAATGTCCTTTAGGGTAATCGTGAATGCATCGGCAAAATCTGAGGCTTTAACCTGCCTCACATAGTATTGTGGCGCCTTGAGGACAGCGTCCCCGGAGCGGGCCAGGGATGGCGTAAATCTCAACTTTCTTCCGAGGAAGGCGCGCGCTTCTACCGGGCTGAGCGATTGCGGGTTAGATGTTTGTAGTGCCCTGGTAGTCTGCCAGCACCCCGCAAGCTCTTTTGGCATTTGTGCGTGCGCGTTGCTCCATCCTGCAAGCGCCATCAGGGCGCCGACTAGAATCGCGGCCGCCCTGGTGATTCCTGATGTTGGTGCCGACAAAACAAATCTCATGATCACTCTCCCTGGTTGATATTTCTTGGTTCTGACATAGTACCTGCCAGTATGCATTTACAACTTGGGGAACTGGAAGGAAAAGTTAATAACCGAGATTGACCGAGAAAACGCGGCTAAAAGACCATAACTGAAATCCACCCGACATCTGCAATCCTTAACAAGAAAATTACATCTACAAGACAATTCCCAACCGCCTCTCTTTTTATACTTCCTTATCGCATCATTCCAGATGCGAAGTTAACTGAGCTGTCTCTTGAATCCGGCGTCGGGCTATTCGAGGCAGTATATCGCCAAACAACCTGCACAAACACGTACCCAATTCAATTTCACACGTATGTGCTCACCGTTAAAAGCTTGTCAAGAAGATCGAATGGAGGACAATTTCAAATGCATAACTCCCCTTTTACCCGTTTGAAGCCGCTCGCTGTCGGCTTTGTAGTCGTCCTGTTTTCAACCCTTACGATTGCTCAACACTACACGCAGACCAACCTGGTCTCTAATAAGGCTGGTCTTGCACCGGTAACGGATCCAAATCTGCAGAATCCCTGGGGACTGGTTGCCAGCCCAACTTCTCCCTGGTGGCTTTCCAACAATGCTGGTGGCACTTCCACTCTGTATGCGACGCCCACCGGTACAGCGGCAACGATTGTTCCGCTGGTGGTAACGGTGCCCAATGCGCCCAGCCAGCCGGCCCCTGGTTCCCCAACGGGGGTCATGTTCAACGGAAGTGCAACTGATTTTCTTCTTGCCCCAGGCAAGCGGGCCATTTTCATATTTGTAACCGAAGATGGCACCATCTCCGGCTGGAACCCCGGTGTACAACCAACGACGGCGGTTATTGAAGCCGACAATTCACAGGTTCCCGACGCAGCCAACGGAGCGGTTTACAAGGGTGCGACGATCGCTGAAATCGACGGAAAGAAGTTCATCCTGGCGGCTAACTTCCGCAGCGGGAATATCGACGTTTTTGACACCAACTTCAAGCAGGTAAAAATCTCAGATGACGCTTTCGATGATGATCGCATCCCACGCGATTTTGCTCCTTTTAACGTGCAGGCGATTGGCCCCAACATCTACGTAACCTATGCCAAACAGAATGCGGCAAAGCATGACCCGGTGGGAGGCACCGGCTTCGGGTTCGTTGACGTTTTCAGCCCTGAGGGCAGATTGAGGGCCCGGCTGCAGCATGGGCCGTGGCTCAATGCTCCCTGGGGCGTGGTGCTGACCACGGAGCACTACGGCGAGTTCAGCCATACACTGCTGGTGGGTAACTTCCGCGGCGGCACCATCGCGGCATTTAATCCGTTAACCGGCCGATTCCTGGGCAACGTCTTGAATCCCGACGGCACAACCCTGAATATCGATGGATTGTGGGCGCTCACTTTCGGTAACGACCACAACGCCGGCCCTGCCACTACGCTGTTCTTTACTGCTGGTATCAACGGCGAAGTGGATGGCCTGTTCGGCACTCTGACACCTGTTGCTGCCGAACTGGGTGAAGATGATGAGCAGTAGTCTTTAAAAGAAAACATCCAAGACCCGCTGCCGTGCGGGTCTTGGATTGTTTTAGGACGATTTCTTCAAACGAAAAATCCGGAATATGGGTTTTACAATTTTTTTACAAATAAACGATCAGGTAGTGACACTTCATACCGGCTAAACGAGTAGTCTCCTCCTCAATGTTGTAAATAGATGCTGTAAGGTAAAGAGCCAAAGAGCTCTAAAAACTGAACTGGACAGAGAAGGCAATACCTTATGCGTCTCCAGGACCAGAATGCGTCGAATCAAAGTTGAGGGAGGCTGTGGTCCGGCGCATTCTGGGTAGGTTAGGTCTAGCGCAAGCAACATTACGGGACGTTCAGTGATTGTAGACAGGGCTTGCGGGCACAGGTGGGTCGTAATCACGGCCGTATTTGTTTTTGTGGGATTTATATAGGCTTCCAGCTTCCGCCACGTGGAGCGTACCGAAGGAAGCCGCGCCTTCCGGAACCACAATTTCTCGAGTTAGATTTTTCAGCATCTCCGGCAACGAGCGTTCATGCCAAACGTGCAGAATATAGCGCCCCGGCGGAACGCTGGCGATACTTATCTGTCCGGCACGGTCAGAAGTTCCGTAATAGGGTGTGGCCATAACAACTACTACAGCACTCATTTCAGGATGAATGTTGCAGAAAATGTACGATATGCCGGGGTGATCGAAGCGAACGGCACGAGTGGTTCCTGCTTCGTAGAGTCCGAGGTCGAAGCGCTTGCCTTCAAATAAGGAAAATACGTTGTGGAAAATCGGATCGCGATTGGGGAATTCCACGACCGTCCCCATCGGGATCACGAGGATGTGAGGCTTGAAGCTTTTATCTTTTTGCAACAACTGTGCACGTTGTGGGGCAGCAGGAGCAAGATCGGCATTCTTCCCGGAAGAATTATCCACCGGCGTCAACCAAACCACGATGTTCGATTTATCGGCAATGGCCGAACTCGCTTTGTCTTTCGTTGAATCAATACGGGTCAAATCAATGCGGCCTGTGACTGTCGTTTTCTGACACCAGCCCAAAGCCGGTGTAAGCAGCAGAGAGAGCAACAAACCGTATCTGGCCCAATACCTCATTGGAGATGCGTCCATGGTTGCTTCAGAAAACAATGCCCATAGCAGTACTAATGTGGTTTGCAATCTCGCTGCTGTGATCAAGACTAAAGGTCCGCAAATGCCGGTACTCGATCGAGAATATCAAGTTTGATCGTGGCCGGTAAATGACATTGGCAAATGCACTCTGGTTCCGCACGACGGTATCGAAGTAAGAAATCTGTCCTCCAGAGAAGCCATCCACCTCTCGAGCAAATGGATTCTCCTGTCCAAACGCAGCGTTGAATTCGAAGGGGCTTTCCGTCGGTTTGAATTTCAGTTGTGTCCATCCCCCCAACGTATCCAGTCCATCGACTTCAGTCAGCGGATTTGAGAGTGGGGTTTCCCACAGTGCGCTGCGGCCCAAACCGCCGCCTAAACCTCCGATAGCGCGCCCGCGATGGAACTCGCCGGTAAGCGAGAACCAGCGATTCAGCGGCAGGCTCCAATCCGTAGTACCTGCCCAGCCGTAAACTTTTCGCTGGAATCCCCATTTTTGGCTGCCATAATATCCACCCACACCCAGCGTAAATGGCCGTCCGAAAATATTCTGCGTCCAGGCTACACGGGCGGCCGCTCCGGGTGTCCGCGATCGCTCTCCCGCCTGGGGCTGACGGAAGTACTGCGACATGGGCGTTTCCCCTGTCAACGAATCGAGAATTCCACCCTGGACCAGAACGCTTGAACCCTCGCTGATCTCGGTGCGATGTTCTACTCGGAACTGTGGAGTCCACGCCCATAGATTTCCCGCGTAAGAAAGTGCTGGTGTTGACAGCGTAACGAAGCTTGTTGGCGACAGTGGCGCAAAAAATAAGCTGTCTTGTCCGGCAACAATAGATGTATTTTTCCAATCCAGTCGCACCGTACCGGTACGCAGGCGCATAATTCCTTGGGTTACACCGTTCGAGTAACCAGGAAACCCTCCTGAAAAATCAAACTGCACGCTGGCGCTGGTTTTCGCGCCCGCAAACTCCGGACCAAAAACTTCCAGACCAAGTTGGGATTGACGCAAGCTACCCCCAAAACTGCCGCGCGAATCCAGGGTCGCTCGCGGCATTGCCGTCGTGGGAAAATCAAGATTGTCCACCGACCCCTCGTTCCCGAACAAATTCAAGAGCACAATGCCAGAGAGCTTTACGCGGTACTTGGATGCACTCTCCACCTTGGTTTGATATTGTTCATTGATTTTTTCGCTTAGAAGTTGCTGCTCTTCTTCCACCTTGGCCAGCCGTTGTTCGGCCCCCTCACCCTGATTCGATTCGTCCACCGCATTGCCTGGAATTTCTGCAGAGGCCTCCACGGGAACCACGGACCCAGGTTTGGCATCGAGCTTTCTTTCCGTGGCTTCAAGCTCTTCCTGCAAGACATCAACTTGAGTTCGATAGCGGACCGCTTCGGCGTGAATCTCACGCACTGCGGCCTGAAGTTCGCGAACTTGCTTTTGCAATTCGATTACCGAATCTTGCAGCGACGCATTCTGTGGGCTTGCTGTGACCGGCTCCTGGGCCTGAGACCGTAAAGGCCTATTCATCAAAAGCAAAGAAATTGAAAGTAATAGAAGAAGACGATAACGCGAACGAGATAGGTTTCTCCATGGCATAATGAGCCTCCCTTACAAAAAGAATTATGCTGGCCTAAAGCTATTTCGGGTTTGATTGAAACATTTCAGGGCCTCATGGACCGATGTCCTCAAATATGTTTTTAAGATGAGGTCCTTTACTGAGCTCGGGATTCCGCCCGGCAGCAGCGCCGCCCAGGTTCCCGATGCTTCCGCTTGCTAACGGCTCAATGTGTGGACAGCGAACTGGCAGTCGCTTCTCTCCCCTCAGCAGTCGCGGGCCGTTGATTGAAAGAGAGTGGCAACGTGAGCTTGAATACCGTGTGTCCGGCAGCAGTGCTCTCTATCTTTACACTGCCTCCGTGGTCTTCAATGATCTTTTGAACAATCGTTAATCCCAGGCCTGTACCATTTTCTTTTCCAAAGCTGACAAAAGGTTCAAACAGCCTACCACGAATTGCTTCTGCAATTCCCGGACCGTTGTCGGCAATGCAGACTTCCAGGAATTTCTCGTTGCTATGAATCGTGATTTCGATTTTTCCTGAATCACAGGGTACAGCCTGACAGGCATTTAGCAGTAAGTTGTAAAAAACCCGTTCCAGTTTTTTCGTATCGTACCAACAGTTGCTCGGACCCTGGCTGGCCAGGGTAATATTCACACCATGGAACTCGGGATTGGCTCGAACCGACTGAATCGCGTGCTTCATCGCGTCCTCTACGTTGCCATAAATCAGGGAGAGCGACTCCCGGGTGCGCGAGAATTCCAGAAGCGACTCGATCAGATCTGTCATTTGCGCGACGGCCAGGCGTATCTCATGATAAAACTCTTCCCGCTGGTGCAGATCGAACTTGTGCTCCGACAGGAACTCTGAATTCGCCACAATGGCGGTCAACTGATGGCGCATATCGTGTGAAATAGAGCTCGCCATCTGTCCGATGGTGGCCAGGCGTTCTGATTCAAGCAGCTTTTGCTGAGCTTTTTGCAAGTTGGTACGCATTCGATCAAAAGCTGCGGTCACCTCAGCGACTTCGTCGCCACCATGCGGCTCCAGAGGATAAGCAAAGTCTCCCTTCTCCAGAGCGCGGACACCAGCTACCAGGTTTCCCAGGGGGCGCGTGAAGCGATGCGAGATTAAGAAAACGAGCAGTCCCTGGCACACGATTGCGATTAAGCCCAGTCCCATAAGAAAGCGGTATAGACCCGTCAAGAACCTGGTCGCCTGGTCGTAAGACTTCAAAACGCTCAAGTGGACGCCTGAAGAAGCACTGGGCGCAAGCTCAAGTGATGACGCCAGATAACGTTCATCCCCTAATTGGATGTCTCCCGGATCTGGCTTTAGCCCTCCGCCACCTTGCCGGGCCAGCTCCGATTCCTGACCGGAAGAAAGTGTGCTCCTCGCAATGGAGTTCCCGTACCAGAAAGCAACCTGACTGGTTGAGATCTGGCTGATTTCCTTAGCTACGCGGTCATCAATTTCGTAACCTACAGCCAGCACTCCCAACGGATTATTGGCATTCTCCGGACCAGAATAAACCGGCTGAAGAAAAACTTCGTACAAATGCCCAGCTCCAAACCACCACTGCCTCGGTTCACCCGATTGTAAAGAACGATCCAGCGATTCCTGGGCTATCCCAATGGTGAATACCGGAGCTGAAGTGTGGAGGGCAACAATTTTTCCGGAACGGTTTGCCAGAACAAATAAATCGCTTCCGCCACGCTTCCAGAAGTCAGTGGACGCATCCTGGATGGTCGCCGCATGTTCGGTTGTCATGAGCGCTTTAAGGGTGGGCAGGTTGGAAAGCAGCTCCGCCGAGTGGCTCAGGGCAATCTCGCGTTCATATTGAAAGTTCTGGAAGGTAAGAATTGAGTTGCGCAGGTCTGCAATAATCTGGTCACGAATCTGCGAGTTTACGCTCCGACGCACGATGAGCAAACTCGTCCCCGTTAACCCGGTCGAGATCAACAATAATGCAATGAGAAACTTGGTTCGTAATCGAACCTTCACTATGACTCACCCCTCCGACAGCACCGGAACTCCAGCCGCTATCGCACAAATTTATACCCAGTGCCATGCACGGTGCGAAAGTGTACGGGGAATGCCGGGTCTTTTTCAATTTTTTGCCGGAGCTTCAGGATGTGGTTATCCACTGTGCGCGTGGAAGGATAATTTTGATAGCCCCAAACCTCATTCAGAAGCTCTTCCCGCGTGACCACACGTTCCAGGTTTTGTGAAAAGAACTTCAAAACCTTGAATTCCTGCGCTGTGAGAGAAATTTGCTGGCCCGCCCGTTTGAGTTCCATCTTGGTGAAATCCACCGAGATATTTCCGAAAACAAACAAATCGGAAACTGTCCCGCTCCGCGCAGAACGCCGGAGGGCGCCCTGAACTCGCGCCAGCAACTCTCTTGGGCTGAATGGTTTTGTAACGTAATCGTCTGCACCAAGTTCCAGCAGAAGAACTTTATCCACCACGTCGGTTGTCGCGCTCAGGACTATGACTGGAAGCGAGGGGTTCTTGCTCTTGATTTCGCGGCAAACTTCTTTCCCGGATGCACCCGGCAACCTCAGATCCAGGAGAACTACCGAAGGTGGGGCATTTTGAAATAACTCTAGCGCAGCCGTTCCGCTGCCGGCGATATCAACGCCGTATCCTTTCGACTCGAACAACCGCTTCAATGCTCTTTGGACTGCGCGGTCATCTTCCACCACCAGAACTCGTTCCATCCCGTAATTGTACTTCGGAAGCGGCGGCTCCGAGTATGACTGACTCGAAACCTGGCTAGAGTCGGCTTTTTCCTTTATGTCTGCGTCATCTTCTTGCTGGATAGGTGTGAAATCCTGCATGGTAAAAACAAAATCTCCCTGAGCATACCCAGCAAATACAACCTGCTGGATAAATGTCACTAGAATCATCACACAGAAAGAATTTTGAAATTGTCATAAAAATGTAAATTCATCGTGGCGTTAAGAGTCTCGCATGTTGAGATCGAATAGTTCAGACAATTTCCAGCCAGAAGGAAATCCCTTTTCGAGCAACACCTGTTAATTTAGGGCTTGCCCACAGCGATTCCAATGGCTCCATACAATCACTTTCCTGGCTGATGAATGCGTTCGGCAGCACAACTTTGAAGTTCTCGTGTCCGGCAAGCAACGAAGTTGCCAGCAAATATTGCTCTGAGTAGTACCATTCTGCCCACTCTGGCATGTAGTCGTAAGGCAAATCAATATCGTGGATATGAACCAGGACCCCGGGACGTAAGTTTGGCAAAATATCCAGAAAAAAAACACTGACATCAGAATTCATGAAGCTGCGGTGAGAACCGTCTACGAACAGAATGTCGCCGGACTGAAGGCCCTCAAATAATTTCAGGTCAACATCCTGTGCCGGTCTTCGAATGACCTGATCGCAGATAGCATCAATTCCAGCTCGCGGATGAGGATCAATCGAGGTAATCCTGGTCGCGAGCTTGTGGTCGCGAATCGCACGGCGCACAACTTTCGTGGAGTATCCCGAGCCTATTTCCAGGTATTGACCGGGTTTTCTCAAGGCCACAAAACCATATAACGCCAGCGTATCGAGCCCATCCAACCATTTGTTGATCCAGCAAGGTTCGGTTGATTCCTTGGGTTCGTTGAGTGGTATCTGCAAAAGATGCGAATCCAAACTGCGAAACTCCTTCAAGGTCGCTGCGAACTTGGACCTATCAGCAGAAAACAATTGATAAAGTTTTTGGTGCGGTGGCTTGCCGTATCCGTATCGTGGAGTCGGCACAAAAGGGTAATCGAGAAAGATGGGGTAGTACCCTTTTAGCAATCGAGGAATGTTGTAGAGTACATACAAAAAGCCGTTCTTGCGCGCAATTCTCTTGAGAGTCTTTGGCATGTGTTTATACGATTTTATCCAGATGCACAGCTATAACCAATTTTTGGAAAAGCGAAGCAGCCGGCTGTAATTCTAATGCAAGGGAGCAGTGACCCATGCAGTCTGAAACATCGCGCATCGAAGCATTTTCAGACGGAGTGTTTGCCATTGCAATCACACTGCTGATCCTGGAGATAAAAATACCCACTCCGGCAAAGGGCAGTCTTGCTGTTGCTCTGTTGCAGCAATGGCCATCGTACCTGGCTTTCCTGATGAGCTTCGCCTTTATCGGCATCATGTGGATCAACCATCACCGGCTGTTCACCCACATCAGACGGTCGAATGACGTACTGCTCATTTTGAACCTTCTGTTGCTGTTGGGGGTTACAATTGTGCCTTTTCCCACTGCAGTATTGGCGGCATATCTGGGTGATCGCGATCAAAGGGTGGCAGCGATGTTGTACAACGGAACATACTTCGTGATTGCGTTGTTGTTCAATATACTGTGGCACTACTCCGTTTCCCGCCAACTCCTCGACAAGAGCACTCTTCCCTTCTCACAAAACATTTCCAGACAATATGCTTTAGGGCCGGTTATGTATTTGATCTGCCTGGCCTTGGCATGGTTCAGTGTGCCGGCGAGTCTGGCAATCAACGGCGTCCTGGCAATTTTCTTTGTATTACCACCAGAGCTATTGAAAAAACGCAACGGGTAAAGATCATTATTTTTTTGCGTTTGAAGCCAGCACTTCCATCGATGGAAACGACGTAGCTGCGGTTAGCGTTCGCTCGGGCGGCTTCAGGCCTTTCTGGAACGCCTGGACCAGCATCTCCAAAGCCAGGCCGGTATTGGCTGGGACCACAACTGTGGCGGCCAGCAGGCCATCTCGAACCCATTGCTGTCCTCCTTTGGGAAGACCATCGCAACCAGTGTAGGGCAACCCGAGCCACTTCTCCCGGTCCTCGGAATCGAACAACTCCTGAAATGCCTTCCGCGCCCCCAGGGCCATCGAGTCGTCTTGGCACCCAATCACGTCAATTGCAGTTTTCACAGAGGTCGAGAGTCGCAACCAGGCTTGAACCGATCGCTGGGCGCTTTCCGAAGTCCATTCGCCTTTCAGCATCCTTACCTCAATGTTGCCAGGCTTTGTCTCGTACATGCCGGATGTTCGCTGCTTGGCGGCCGAACTGTTGGAAGGGCCCTGTATATAAAGGACGGAACCGCCCTTGGGCAGAAGTGCGGCAAACTGCTTTCCCTGAATCCGGCCAATCTCTTCGTGATCTGAGGTAATAGAAAAGATAGGAACATTAAGAGTGTTGCGGATTTCTGCAATGTAATCGATCTCACGATTGAGAACTACCCATCCGATTCCGGCAGCAACGGCCGCGCGTGCCACAGTCGGCAGAGCTGTTCCGCCCACCGGTTCCAGGACAATCGCGTCAGGATGTGAATTAGAAGCGGATTGAATAACCTGCAATATTTGCTGGCTTTGATTAATCGTGTCATTGTCCGCGTAGATGATATCCACGTCTACGCCGAGCCGGCGCGCTGTCTCCTCAGCAGCCGTCGCCTGCTCCTGCTGATAGTCGTTGTCGTTCGTTGTAAGGGAAACGAGGAACTTGCGCCTTTTCATGTCAGCTTTAACAAAATCATTATCTCAACTTCTGCCAAGCTTTGCATAAAAGGTCCACAATAACAAACTTTTCATGCTGGGTGAAATGCAATCACCTGGCCGGAGGGCGCTTGTAGTGGTTTATTAAACCGTTCTAAGACAGAAAGCGCCGCAATTTGCAGAGTCAAATCTCCCTTCTATTGTCGGCTGCAGCACTATGGGTTTACATGAGACGGTGCTTCAACGTGCTGTGCTATAAGCGCATCAACTTTGGCCAACAGCGCTGAATTATCCTGGCGCGGATATTGCTTCAAATTTTCCAGATACTGCGGAAGATTAAAGAGAAATGCCTCGACCCTCTCCTTATTCAAATCCTCCCAATATGAACCGTAGCCCATTTTGCCGACGTAATAGGCATTCAAGATCTGTTCAAACTGGTTCTTCACCGGAACCGCAAGGTAGGGCTTGCCTAAATATAACGCCTCGCTCAACAGCGAGAAACCGGCGTTTGCGACTACCGCCTTACAGCCAGTCAAGTCTTGAAAAAAACTGCTCAACGAGGGTTTCTTGAAGAGGATGTTCTCCTCCTGCCCTTCGCGGTCAAACCCGTAGGCAATGAAAGAGCCGCGCACGCTCTTGAGCAGCTTTACAAGATCGGGAGAAGGAGAGGTGACGTACACCAGAATATCTTCACCCTGGTGAGTTTTGGCCTGAAGAATTTCCTCCCGCAAAATAGGTGGAAATAAGAAGGTGCCTTTGCGCCGTATCTGCGCCGGGAAAAACGAGATGACCAGATAAGCATCAGCTCGCGGAGTCATCAAATGTGTAACCAGTTTTACCGCTGCGGCGTCGCGTTTGTACTGCCGCGGATAGCTGATATCTGTATTCGTCAGGATGTGCTGATTGTCTATGGAAATCACCGGTAGACGTTTCAAGTGCCCCACGTGACAAGACAACGGCTCAAAGTCAGTGACCACCAGATCAATCGCCCACTGTTTCACCAGCCGCATCAGTTGGCGAATGCTTCTGGCCGCCTTGGGAGCAGTGATGAGATTTTTAGCGAGTGTGCGTTTGTATCGCACCTGGTTGTTGACATAGGCGATGCGAAAACCGTAAATCTCGGTAACCTCGAAACTCTCAGCCAGGTTTTTTTGCCCGCGATCGAAGGAGACCACATGCACCGTGTGTCCCTTTTGCTGAAGATGCGTGATAACTTCTTTGGCGCGCGTGGAGTGGCCTGAGCCTTCTCCATTGACCCCGTAAAGTATGTTAGCCATGTGGTTTTGGATGAGTATAACGTAAGAGCTTATTCCGGCGAATAGAACCCTCAAGAACAGCCGATAACACTACGGACGTATTACCCTATTTACAACGTCGCTTGTCTGAAAATTCAAAGCAAGAACGGCGTTGATTTCTGTTTGAATTTTAATTTGATGCAGGAGGAACGTATGCCGTCGTTGCCTGATAATGGAATGGCTCACGTATCCAGTCCTTATTCCGTACCGGAGACATTGCAGCGGCTGGAATCGGTATTGCAAGCCAAGGGGCTCACCATTTTTGCCCGAATTGACCACAGCGGTGAAGCCGAGAAGGTCGGCATGAAGATGCGTCCGACTCAACTGGTCATCTTCGGGAGTCCCAAAGCCGGCACGCCCCTGATGATCGCTTCTCCGACTCTCGCTATTGATCTTCCTCTCAAAGCCCTGGCCTGGGAAGATGCGGATGGCAAAGTCTGGCTGTCGTATAACACCCCCGAATACCTCAAGCAGCGCCACAATATTCCTGACGGTTTGCTCAAAAACATCGCTGGCGCAGGAACATTGATTCAAAAGGCTGTCGAATAAATACTTGGGGTTCAATTGGCGGAAACTAAAACGGTAAGCCTGCGGGCGTGGTCGGCCCGCAGGCTTTTTTGCGAGGTTCATTAGGCACTACCGCAGGTGCCTATTGAAGCGTGAAGTTGCAAACGGTCTCTGAACCCACCCCACTAAAGGCCCCCCACCAGTTCAGTTGTGTGACCGTATTCTGCTCCGTACGGAAGGCCAAGCCGCTGCCCACCGTCTGCTCCGCTCCACCTGGCGCCGTCACAAAGACCGAGTAAGTATGCGCCGGGATGTTGACCACCATGCGGAAGTGATAGGTCATTCCACCAGAGTAGGTGATAGTCGTGGTGTTGTAAGCACCGCCGTCACGCGCATCAATATTTCCCGAAGGATTAAAGCGCGCAAGGGCTGCAAACCCGGTGTAGGCAGTTTGCGCGCCGTTCGAGAGCCCGATCACGGCATTGATGGGCGATGCCGAAGGCGTCGCGTCAAATGCAACCGTGAAAGTCCCGGTCTGGTTAGCAAAGGCGGTGTTTTGCCATGGCCCATTGGTTGTCGTGACTGCACACACTGGCGTGACGGAATTGACGGTCAAGCTTACGCTGGCCGAGTGCGTCAGACTGCCGCTCGTCCCCGTGATCGTCAGAGTTGAGGTGCCAGCAGCCGCCGAACTGCTGGTGGTTATGGTTAGCGTAGATGTGCCCGAGCCGCTCACCGAAGCCGGACTCAGAGTTGCTGTCACTCCCGCCGGCGCGCCGCTCACGCCCAACGCTACCGCTCCACTGAAACCATTGATCGCACTAACCGTCGCAGTGTAGCTGGTCCCATTTCCGGCAGTCACAGTTTGCGTACTTGGTGATGCCGTCAATGAGAAATCAGGCACGGGTTGTGGATTGATGGTCAACGTTACGCTGGCCGAGTGCGATAGGCTGCCGCTCGTCCCAGTGATGGTCAGCGTATAGGTACCCGCTACAGTCGAACTGCTGGTAGAAACACTCAGTGTCGAAGAACCCGAGCCGCTTACCGAAGTCGGATTCAACGTAGCTGTCACGCCCGCTGGCGCACCGGTTACGCTCAGCGCTACCGCTGCGCTGAACCCACCGGTTGCGCCCACGTTTACCGTGGAGCTGGTGCTGCTTCCCGCTGTCACCGTCAGCGCACTGGGTGAGGCCGCCAGCGAGAAGTCACCAGTTCCACCGCTCCCCACTAATATGAAGTTGCAAACCGTATCCGAACCGGTGGCGGCAAACGCTCCCCACCAATTCAGTTGCGACACTGTGTTCTGCTCGGTACGGAAGGCAAGGTTGCTGCCCACCGTCTGCTCCGCTCCGCCTGGCGCCGTCACAAAGACCGAGTAGGTATGCGCCGGGATGTTGACCACCATGCGGAAGTGATAGGTCACTCCGCCAGCGTAGGGGATGGTCGTAGTGTTGTAAGCGCCGCCGTCACGCGCATCAATATTTCCTGAAGGATTGAAGCGCGCCAGGGTTGCGAAGCCGGTGTAAGCCGTCTGCGCACCGTTCGAGAGTCCGACCACGGCATTGATAGGCGAAGCCGAGGGCGTAGCGTCAAACGTAACCGTGAAAGTCCCTGTCTGGTTGGCAAAAGCGGTGTTCTGCCATGTGCTGCCGGTTGCGGTTACACATTGCTGCACGGGATTGACCACCAGCGTCACGTTCGCCGAGTGCGACAGACCTGCACTGCTGTCGCCGCCTGTGATAGTTAGCGTAGAGCTGTTGGTTGGAGTCGAGCTGCTGGTGGTGACGGTCAGCGTGGATGTCCCCGAGCCGCCGCTCACCGACGCCGGACTGAAGCTGGCCGTCGCACCCGCTGGCAATCCGCTCGTGCTAAGCACAACCGTTCCAGCGTAAGCATTGACCGGACTTACTGTCACCGTGTAGGTAGTGCTGTTTCCCACAGTGACCGTCTGCGAAGCCGGACTTGCGGTTAGAGTGAAGTCAACCGGCGGAGGCGAGTTGACCTGTAGAGTCACTGCAACCGAGTGCGAGAGACCTGCACTGCTGTCGGTGCCTGTGATCGTCAACGGATAGCTGCCCGCTAGAGTTGAACTGCTGGTCGAGATGGTCAGCGTCGAGGTTCCCGACCCGCTGATCGAAGTCGGATTGAAGCTGGCCGTCGCGCCCGACGGCAGTCCGCTCACGCTCAAAGCTGCTGTTCCTGTGTAACTGTTGATTGGGGTCACTCTCACTGTGCATGTGGTGCTGTTCCCTACGACTACCGTTAGCGGACTCGAGCATGCAGACAATGAGAAATCAGGTGGCGGGTTAACCACTAACGTCACATTAGCGCTGTGCGTCAGGCTCCCGCTCGTGCCTGTGATGGTCAGTGTGTAGCTGCCAACGATAGTCGAACTGCTGGTGGTAACGCTTAGTGTGGAAGAACCAGAACCACTCAACGAGTTCGGCGTCAACGTAGCCGTGACTCCAGCAGGCGCGCCGCTTACAGTCAGCGCGACGGTTCCGCTGAAGCTATTAACCGGGCTAACGGTTGCTGTGTAACTACTCCCGCTCCCAACGATTACACTCTGCGAACTGGGGCTCACTGTCAAAGTGAAATCTGGTACAGGTGCCGGATTGACCACTAACGTCACATTCGCGGAATGCGAAAGAGTCCCGCTCACGCCTGTAATAGTCAACGGATACGTGCCCGCAACCGTCGAAGTGCTGGTGGTAATACTGAGCGTGGAAGAACCCGAACCACTCAATGAGCTCGGACTCAACGTAGCCGTAACTCCCGCAGGCGCACCGCTCACCGTCAGCGCTACGCTTGCGTTGAAGCCGTTGCTTGGGGTTACCGTTGCGGTGTAGCTGGTGCCATTCCCTGCTGTCACCGTTTGTGAACTGGGTGTCGCCGACAGCGAGAAGTCAGGCGGCGCGTTCACTGATAGCGTGACCGTGGCTGTATGCGATGTGCTGCCGCTCGCGCCCGTGGCGGTCAGGGTGTAATTGCCTGCCGGGGTTGAACTGCTGGTTGTAACGTTCAGCGTGGAAGAGCCCGAGCCGCCGCTGATCGAAGACGGGTTGAAACTGCTCGCAGCCCCTGCAGGCAATCCGCTAACGCTCAGCGATACGTTGCCGTTGAAGCTGTTGATCGGACTCACCGAGGCTGTGTAATTGGCGCTGTTACCCGCGATGACGGTCTGTGAAGCCGGCGATGCCGACAGCGAGAAGTCGGGTTGCGGCGCTCCGGAGCCCGCGTCGGCGCCGTGACTCAACGTCTCAAAAACCATCATGTGATGGTCAACTTCAACCGACTGTGTTCTGATGCCGGTCGTCAGCCAATTCAGCGTGTCGGGCAACGAATCGCCCAGGCGGTTGTGATACTCGTTGTAACCAATCTCAAATGTAGGACGCGAAGCCAGAGTTACGTGCCCGCCGCAAACTGAACTCGGCACGGAATTGCCCAGCAGATAGTGGGCGTGAAATTCCAGCGTGGCCTCCAAGCGTGGTTTCTCTGACCCGTAGAGGTCCACACCCTGGATATGCGCGGTCTCAGCCGCAGCGATGGCCGCTGCAATACCGAACTCGGTATGTCCAAAATCGCGGCAGGTTTCCTGCGCTACGCCGTTGACGCTGGCGTTGAACACGGTCTGCCCATTCCAGTTGGTGGATCCTCGGGGCGCAGGCACCGGATTAGGTCCGTCAACAGGAAAGTAGTAGAAGTAGGCAGGCACGCGTTGATGCCAAAAGGTAACAGCATGATTGAACAGGTTGGTATCGTCGTTATACACGGCGATGCCGATCATGCCCTCGATCATGCTCAGCTCCCAGTTGCCGTTGTTTCCCGAGCCGTTGATGATAGTGGGCAACATGGCGTTGGTCATCATGGTGCCGAAGGCCTGAGCATCGGCCGGCGCCCAACCCGCATTGCTGTAGCGGATGATCTCCGCCGCGCGCGGCCACTTCGAAGCTCCCCAGCCAGCCTGTAACGGGCCGTTGGAGTTGGTGTAGCCGGTGAGGTTGTGCCCGTAGGCGTTCAGGATTCTGATCGCGTTTTGCCCGTACGTGTTATTCCCGGTGATCCAATACAGTAGAGCTTGGGTATAGGCGGCCGTGCCGTCTTCGTCCTCGGTTGAACAACCGATATCAGGATTGGAAAAGGATCCGCAGTCTATGACTCCGCCAGAAGGAGGCCCTTGCGGGCTGTAGGTCAAAGATCCGTAAGTACTCTTTTGTGCATTCAAAAACTCGGTGTAGATGGGATCAACCTTGGCGTTCACCTGCGCTTTAATAAAATCCAACTGTGCCCGGCTGACCAGAACGCCGGGATGCTGAAACGTGGTCTGGGCCGCGGCAAGTTGGCTGCCGACTGAAACGAGGACAAAGCACAATACTGCTAACAGCAGAAGCAAATGCTTTTGCTGTAACCTAACTCCCTTGCGAAACTCACGCTGCGTTGGTTTCATGCTGTTGACTCCTTGAGGTTTTTTAATGCGACCCAAAAGTGCTTTGCTTTCAGGTTCGGTTGTTCCTTGAGGGCGGAGGAAGGTGAAAGTGAATGGAGGATGAGCATACTTACCAGGCGCTGGCAGGGAGTTGCCTGCGCCTTTTACCGTTGTCGGTATTTGGGGACTTACCATCCGTTTCTCCTCGCGTTTAGCGTCAGAGATTGATGAACGCCTAAGTTTTCGTACTGGTCGTGCTGGTCGAGCTCATTCAAATCCCACAATGCGAGATGAAGCAATAAAGAGGATTTTTTTATCCTTTAAATCCAAAATCTGAATGATGCTTGCCGCAAAAAATGCTAATCTCATTGTGGTTGCTCCTTTTTGTATCGAAACCGTGCCCCGGTGGATGGTAGTATCTCCGGTACACATAGGAGTGTTCGCTTTAATGCAGCATCTGTCAGCATTCCTTTATAATTTTTTAGTCGCTAGTGGAAGTTAATAACCGATATTGACCGATAAAACGCCGTTAAAGGGTCCGGAAGTCATGGCCCCGGGCTTATGTTCCTCAACATGCCGCAATCACCTCAAACAACACCGAACAATGACCCGGTATCTCAGCAGCCCTATGGGGAGTTGATACAACGAGTCAGCGCCAGCATCGCTTTGAAGAACTCACCGCGATTGCTGCAGCTCTTTCACTACCTTTGTGAGCGCGGCTTGAGCGCGCCTGGCGAGTTCATTTCAGAACATCAGGTTGGAGTAGAAGTATTCGGCCGCAAGCCCGGATACAATTCCGACGGCGACACCATTGTCCGGACCCAGATTTCGCAGCTCCGCAAGCGACTCCTGCAATATTTCCTCTCCGAAGGCAGCGAGGAGCCGATCGTCATCGAAATTCCCGTGGGTTCTTACTTGCCGGTTTTCCAGCCACGCAAGGAACAACCCAAACCTCACAAAGAAACCGGTGACGGCGCTTCACCGGCAGCGACTCCGCCTGCACTGATGCCTGACAAGACGCCGGGCTCGCGCGTGCTTGGCTACAGCGTCTGGGCTGTGGTGACAGTTTTGATAGTGCTCTGTGGGTGGTTGGTCTGGCAAAACTCTCGTTTGCGTGCTGAGCGCGTTCTCTCAAATTCGCGCTCGCCCTATCTCGATCATCTATGGAAGCAGCTATTCGACAACGGACGGCCTACCTCGATTGTCAGCTCTGACGCAAATGCAATGTTCTTCTCCGATTTCATGGATAAGCCCATCACTCTGGATGAATATCGCGATCCCAGCTACCCCAGCGGCCTGGTGGATAAGTGGATTTCAGATCCGCAAGCCCGAGTCACGTTAGGCCATTTCATGAGCACCTATTTCACCGGCAGCCAGGATAATTTCGCCGTCGCCAGGCTTACCCAGACGGCAGAGCACGGCAAAATTGCCACAACCGTTATCTATGCGCGTAATTTTCGCTGGCCATCCCAGCCCAGCAATGTCATCTTTCTTGGCCACCGCAAGGCGAATCCATGGGTAGAGCTGTTCGACAGCCAACTGAATTTTACTTATGAATGGCGCCAGGATGCGCGCAAGGGATTGCTGCTCAACCGCAAACCCAAGGGCGAGGAGAGCGCGACCTACGAGTGGAACATACCTGCCAACAGTACCTACGCCACCCTCTCCTATATGCCCATGGATCAAGGCACGGCTCTACTGATCGGCGGCACCGACATGACCGCGGTGGACGCCGGCAGCCGCTTTCTTTGTGATGAGGATGCGGTCCACAAACTACACGCTGCTCTCGGCGTTGATCTTGGGCAGAAGCTGCCCTACTTTGAGGCGTTGATCGTAGCGCGCCGCGCAAGAAACGTCTCCTACGAGCCCCAGTTGATCTCGGTCCGCGTCCTTGACCACCCCACGGCAGTCTCCGAACAAACCCACTAGCAGTGCGGAAAAACTGGTAGTGCCGGCGTCCCGCCGGCTCCACAAAGTAGTACCATTCTGATATCAAAATATTGGTTCCTGAGGCAGCGCGGATTATCATTGTCCAGCATCCTGGGATGCGGGGGCATTGCCCTCCTCGGTCTTTGAAAATTCATCGTCTGACGCGATACTTATATTCGTATTGCGCGCCACGCTCTTGTTAATAGATGAGTTAATATCCAGACCTCCTAGCTAGTGTTACTCAAGAGCTTACACATCAATTACTTAGAATTGAAAACACTAGTGCAGCAAGTGGGGGCCTGCGGGCATAAAATACAAAGGCCGAAAGATTACTAAAAGATAAACTTTGTGCCTTTTATCTTGACACCACCTGGTTTGCAGCCTACCGTTTCTCCAAGCCAATACTTTAATTTTTGTGGTGGGGTGATCTATGGACACATCCTTTGGTCCGGGGCTCTATTACAAACATTCGGGAAAATTCTTTGCCGGCGGCGTTTTAGTAGCTATCCTGGTCGGCTTGCTTGTGGGTCTGCCTTGCGCCTGGTTGTATGCCTGGCTCATCCACTGGAATCCATTCATCTATATTGACGTTTTGGCAGCCCTCGGATTCGGCGCAATCATCGGAATAGTAACCGAATCGTCCCTGGAATCGCACAAGTGCCGCAGCGTTCCGGTCGCAGGATTAGCGGCCTTGCTGGTCGTGCTGGTTGCCTATTACGTAAGCTGGGCAGTCTGGCTGCATACGCTGCTGAACTATCCCGCGACCGGGTTTCTCAGAAGCCCGGCAGATATGTGGGACGCGATCCTGTACGTGAACAGCCACGGCGCCTGGAGTCTGCGCGGCAGCGGTCTGGTAACAGGAATTCCCCTGTGGATTGCATGGGGACTCGAAGCCGCGTTTATCGTGGGCGCCGCTGTCCTCACGGCTGTCAGTAGCATGCAGCAGGCTAGTTACTGCGAGGGTTGCGATCGCTTTGCGAAGTTAAGCAAGGGCGTCTGCTATACCGGCGCCGGAAAAGCCCCCGCGATAGAAGAAAAAGCCGCATTCAAAAATTATCTCAAGGGGCTTAAACAGCACGCCACTGAGCTAAAGCCACACCTGGAGGTCAAGGATTTCTCCTACGTCGAGCAACTTGGTGCAGTACAGCCGGAGGCCATCGCGTGGTACCAATTTGACCTGACGAGCTGCCCGCAATGCAACATGACCAACACCCTGCGGGTCACACAAGTGCAAAGCAAGATTGAAGGCAAAAAGATAAAGACCGAAACCACGCAGAGCGAAGTTCTGCGCCAACTGCTGCTTTCCTCGACCGAAGCTGATGCTCTCAGAAAGCTCGGCGAAAAACTTCTGCCCACTCTTCCCAAGCTGGTGGCCGAACGCGCCCAGGCGCAAAAAGCAGCCGCCGTAGGAAAATCGTGAGTTGGATTATTTTCATTAACAAGCGTCTTCAGGCCCGAGGCTTTATTGATCCCTGCATTAGTAATGTCCCAAATGCGCAGCTTGCGGCGCACAAGTGGAAGCCCCGTACCTTTTTGTTGCGCGCTTGTGCGCGCATCGGTGGGAGCCCCCGGCTTTAGCCGGGGGGGTAAGGTTCGTAGAGTTTGGGCTTTAGCCCCGGCCTCTTTACATTATTTCGTCCCCGCCAACAAAATTTCGGCCCCCGCCAGCATGACCGGCCCTCGTCCATGCATGTCATCATCCGGATGCGGCCGCTCAATGTAGTAATTCAAATCTGTGCTGATACCCGTGCCCATGCAGGTACCTTTGACCATGCCATCAGCAGACACGTTTTTCGCGATGCCGGCAAAGGCCTTGCGGGCTACGGCCATGTTAGAGGGGTCAATCCAGCCGCGATTGACGGCACGCGCAATGCCGTAAGCAAACATTGCAGTAGAGGAAGTTTCTTCCCATAACTCAGGATGGTCGAGCACCTGGCGCCACATGCCGTCATCCGCCTGCACCTTCTTCAGGCCCTCAATCTGCTTGCGCAGAATTTCGATAAGCTGAGCGCGCGCAGGATGATTCTCCGGCATCACCGAAAGCACCTCCACCAGCGTCAGCGTTGCCCATCCATTGCCGCGCCCCCATTTATAGGGAGCAGGCTTTTTGTCTTTGACAAAATAACCGTGGAACCAAAGACCGTCGCTATCCTGCTCCAGGGCGGCCTGATGGATGATCTGGTTAGCAGCGTCGTCCAGATATTTCTGGTCCCCGGTATATTTCGCCCAGCGGATAAGGAACGGGGCCGACATATAAAGATCATCGGGCCAGACTGTGCCACCCAACCGGTCCGATCGCCACAGCGTGCCATCGGGCATACGGTCTTGCTTGTTGACAATCCAGTCAGCGATGCGCGCGACTACAACTTTTTCCTGCGGACTCTCTCGCTCAGGATGGCGCAGAATTCCTTCCAGCATTTGCGCACCCATCGAACCACAACTATCCAGGTTGCCCAGACGCAATAGCAGGTGAATGCTGGCTTTGTCATACAACTCGGCCATTTGTGGAGATTCCCCCGCGTTGGCCCGCAAATCCGTCAGCCAGGTGTAATAGCGCGAACAAATCTGATCGTGCTCGAGGACAAACTTTTCGACTTCTTTGTCTCCGGTGGCGTCGGTAGAACGTATCATTCCGTACAGCGCTACGCCCCACGGGTAAGACCAGGCGATGCCATCGGGTTTTGCTGCAGCTTGCGCCAACGCAAGCGTATTGGGATCTTTGCCTGAAGTGTAATCGCCATCCTTCAAGGGATGGAGCTGATGATGTGCCACGCGGTTGACCACGTCGCGAATTTCGTCGTCCGTGATGCTTACCGGCGCCGTCGCGTTCGCCGGTAGCTGTACATGAGTGTCATGCGTGCAGCCTGCAAGCAACAGACCCAATATCAAACCTGTGCTTAATTTTGAAAACTTTTTTTGCTGCATACTCGCGCGCACTCTTTTTGAGATTTCAGTCTTTGAAAAGTTCTCACACAAAGCTTTCAATTGTATATTGGCCTGCATATTTGTGTAGGATCACGTAGTGAAGAAGCGGGCTCCCGAAAGGTCACGCAGCGCCAGCCGCTCAAAGGCGGCGAATGCACCAGCTGCCTGGTGAATGGGTAACCGCGAGGTCGGACGAAAAACGAGTTTGGATTCAATCAAGGAGAACGGCAATGTCAAAAATGAAAGCAGTGCAAGTACCAAAACCCGGGGCGGACTTTGAAATCGTCGAGCGTGAAATCCCCGAGCCCGGATCGGGCCAGGTAAGGATTCGCGTTCAAGCCTGTGGAATCTGCCACAGCGATGTGCTCACCAAGGAAGGCCTCTTTCCCGGCATTTCGTATCCGCGTGTGCCCGGACACGAGGTGGCCGGCGTGATCGACGAGGTCGGAGCCGGTGTGAAGGACTGGAAGAAGGGCCAACGGGTCGGCGTCGGCTGGCATGGCGGACAGGACGGTACTTGCCTCGCGTGCCGGAGGGGAGATTTCGTGAACTGCGTGAATGGGAAGGTTTGCGGAATCAGCTATGACGGAGGCTAT